>OLYN01000016.1_pt1 | contig 104496 bp, 75 predicted proteins | sample 1674231 | NCBI WGS metagenome assembly OLYN01 (sample SAMEA103958153, study PRJEB25191) | human gut metagenome
CGCCCGGAGCGGAGCGACGCAAGGGGTCTGGGGAATCCGGTCCCCAGTGCCCCTCCTGGGGCTGTCACGCAGTGACTGGGGTTGAATAAGGAACAAAGTTCCGGCCTTTTTTGATAAAATCAAAAAAGGCCGGAACTTCACAGCCCCGACCTTTCCCACTTAATACAAACCTAATTATGAATAAAACGTATGATAAACAGTCCCCATAGGCTAATAGATTAGAAAGATAAAATCCTATTAGAACCAATTAACTCTTTGTCCTTCCTTATGCATTATCAGTGCCAAATCGACTTTTCTTTCGAATATTATGACAATTTTGCCAAAAATCAAACATAAAGCATCAGTTTTTAAAGGTTGTCCCAAATTCTTCACACTGCCAAAATCCAAAAACCTTGAAATAATGGGAAGAGATGCCTATCTTTGAATATTATTAATAAGGAATATGAAGATCGGCATAGCACTCACGACACTGACACTTCTGCTGGCACACCCCCTGTCAGCCACTCCGGACACGGACTCCACACAGACATATTCATTGGTCAGAAAGGCGGACACATCCGCGCTTGTAAAGTCTTTTCAGACACCGCCGAAAGACGCAAGGCCGCAGGTTTGGTGGCACTGGATGGACGGGAACGTCTCAAAGGAAGGCATCCGCAAGGACATCGAATGGATGAAACGCAACGGGATCGGCGGCTTCCACCAGTTCGACGCGGGCGGAGTGAATATGCCGAGAGCGGCCAAGGTCAAACTCCCCTACCTCAGCGACGGTTGGAAAGACGCTTTCCGGTTCGCGCTGAATCTGGCCGACTCGCTGGATATGGATGTCACTATCGCAAGTGCACCGGGCTGGAGCTCGACCGGCGGAACGTGGGTGAAGCCGGAGGATGCGATAAAGAAACTCGAATGGAGGTCAATCGACACCAGAGGAGGCAAGATTTCCGTGCAACTTCCTGACCTCTACAATGTTGTCGGCCCGTACCAAGACTATCACACAGACAACGACCGCATCAAGATAGAGCCTTATGGCAAGGATCTGTACGTCCTCGCTGTCAGGCTGCCATATTCAGACAAGTCGATGAACGCACTCGGAGCGCAGGTCAGCAAGAGCGAATCCACAATCAGCGTCGAGTTCCGGAAGCCGCAGACAATCAAGTCTCTGACATTAAAGACAATGGCTATGGGCGACAGGCCGAGAACCGGGAAACCGGAATGCCGGAATATTCTCGAATGCAGCGACGATGGGTTGAAATGGCGGAAGGTCTGCGACATTGAGCCGACCGTACTGCCATACCTGACGGTGAACGTTCCTCCTACCTGCGCCCAATTCTTCAGGGTCAAAGGCGAGAAGCTGGAGTCACTGGAGCTGTTCACGGTAATGAAAATCAATCACAGCCAGGAACTTGGCGGATTCGGAATCATCCACGATTTCTGGAAATACCACACACCGTATTCAAAGGACGCGATCAGGACCTCGGACATCATCGACCTCACCGGGAAGATGACCGCGGACGGAAAACTGGAATGCTCGCTGCCGGCCGGACGCTGGAGAATCTACCGATTCGGATGGTCGATCACCGGAAAGATCAACCACCCAGCCTCTCCGGAAGCGACAGGGCTGGAGGTTGACAAGCTTGATCCGGACGCCTGGATGAGATATTTCCGAACCTATCTCGATCTTTATAAGGATGCGGCCGACGGGATGCTCGGCGAAAAAGGCATCCGATATCTGCTGGTTGACAGCTACGAGGCCGGGGCATATACCTGGACACCGAAGCTCGCCAAGGAGTTCAAGGCGCGCCGGGGCTACGATCTGCTGCCGTGGCTGCCGGTGCTCGCGGGCGAGATCATCGGCAGTTCCCAGATGAGCGAACGTTTCCTCTGGGACTGGCGCCGCACTCTCGGCGAACTGTTCTGCGAGAACTACGACAGAATCAATGAGATAATCAATGAATATGACCTTGCTGGCCGCTACACGGAATCCCACGAGGCAAGCCGTGCCTACACCGGAGACGGAATGGATCCTAAGATCAAGGCCACGATTCCGATGGCGGCGTTCTGGATGGAGAACACTCCGACCGGATCGGCCGTGCCGTCAGCGATCTGCGACATCAGGGAATCAGCCTCTGTGTCACATATTTACGGACAACGGCTCGTGGCTGCGGAATCCTTCTCCGTGAACGGGGACGAAGGAAGGGCGTACACATATTGCCCAGAGAATATGAAGTATATCGCCGATGTGGGGCTCAGCGCAGGTGTCAACAGGTTCGTGATCCACGAGTCCGCCTCGCAGCCGAACGACCAATATCTCCCGGGCCTCCAACTCTTCCGCTACGGGCAGTGGCTGCACCGGAACGAGACGTGGGGTGAATATGCATGGGTACTGACCGACTACCTTGCCCGCTCCAGCTCGATGCTCCAGCAGGGAAACTCCGTCGCTGACATATTACTATACTACGGAGAGGACTTGAATATCACAGGGCTCTACGGTGGACAGGCTTTCAGCAGTCTGCCGCAGGTTCCTGACGGGTATAACTACGATTTCGCGAATCCGACCGTGCTCAGGTCCGGGATCAAGGTTGAGAACAGGACACTCGTGGCTCCGTCGGGAGCGCGATACAGGGTTCTGTGGCTGGACAGGAACTGCGAGGTGATGTCCTTGGATATTCTTAAAAAGATAAAGGAGTTCGCCGGCGCCGGGGTGATCATCTGCGGCAAGGAGCCGAAGAGTTGCGCGGGGCTCAAGGCTGACGACAGGGCTTTCGCCTCGATTGTGGATGACATCTGGCATTCGCGCAGGAAGAATGTATTTGCCAAAGGGCTTGAAGACTGTTTGAGGCGCAGCGGGATTCAGCCGGATTTCAGGGCCACGGTCACTTCACCGGTCGCGGAGCCTGTGGTTCGGCATAGCTCACCAACCATCAAAGCGACAGGTGGCTCCGCAGGTCACTTCGACAAGCTCAGTGACCGAAATATGTCGCTCAGTGACCAGGAAAATGCTGTCGAGGCGCCGGCGAACGCTCCGGACAGTTACGGAGACTTTAAATATGTCCACAGAACCCTACCGGACAGCACACAGATCTACTGGGTGAGAAACTTCTCCGGAAAGGATTCCAATGTTGAGCTCAGTTTCCGGGACGGCGGTAAGTTCGCGGCCATATTCAATCCTGAGAATGGGGATGTCACGGACGCCGATGTCAAGTTCGGCAACGGCCGTTCGACCGTCTCGCTTCCGCTGCTCTCCGCCGACGCAAGGTTCGTCGTGCTGTCAAACAGGCCGCAGATCAAGGTGACCATCGACACTGTGTTTGTCAATACGACAGACACAACTATGATTTGCACATCGGACTCTACTGAGGTTCACCCGGTTGATTCGCTGGTGAGTGCCGGCCACTTCGATACTTCGGCAAGCTCAGCACAACGCAAGCTCAGTGACCAAGGAATATCTCTCAGAGACCAGCAAAATTCGGTCGCTGAGCCTGTCGAAGCGACCACAATCCAGACCGTCACCTCGACCTGGCAGGTGCATTTCGACCAGAAGAACGGCGGCACCGCCGACGAGGAGTTCCCGGAACTGGTGTCCTGGACCAAGAAGGATAACCCGATCGTGAAATACTTCTCCGGCACCGCCATCTACAAGACCACGGTGACTATCGACTCCACCCAGCTGGCCACCAGCGCAAGGATATTCATAGATCTTGGAGTCGTGAAGAACATCGCAGACCTTTCCATCAACGGCACCCCAGCCGGTGTCCTCTGGAAGGCCCCGTTCAGAACCGCCGACATCAAACCGCTTCTCAAAGAAGGAGACAACCTATTGGAAATCAAGATCACCAACGTCTGGCGCAATCGTATGATCGGCGATGTGCAACCCGGCGAGAAACACCCCGTCACCGCCATCCGCCGCTTCTACAAGTCCACCGACAAACTCCTCCCTTCCGGCCTCCTCGGCCCGGTACGAATCATTACTGAACAATAAGAAGCTGTTTTGAATTGTTTGTTTGAAGGTTAAGAGCAAGCTCTTTCCCTGCTGCTCACCTCGGCAATCCGAACAAGTTCGATTGCCCTCGGTTCGGGCGCTGGGTTGAGAGTGAAAAACTTCAGTTTCGACCGCTTCTTCCAAGGAAGATAGCGGTGCTATCTGACTGAAGAAGCGGGAAGAAAATGAAGTTTTTTCACCTCAAAGAACATTTCAAACAATTCAAAACAGCTTCTAATATTTGGTAACTATATAGCAGTTGACTAACGTGGTATGCAAGCGGTCGCCAAGCAGTTACATACGCGCTGGCGTCACCCGCATTTTGTGAATATGGCGGCACGATGCGAAGGATGGTAGTCAACTTGTATATATTCCCCAACTATTATTCCGGGTGAAAAAGGAGTGGTTAGACACCCGGAAAGATATCCCTGATTGGAGTCGGGTGAGGATAGCCTCTTTTTTCACCCGATGCATAAGCCCGGGATCTTCCGCCATACCTCTTATTATTCGCGTATTTCCTGCAGTCTTACTTGAATTGGGTTGTCTGAACAAATTTCCACATACTACAATGAGGCTACATATTTCTTAAAAGCATCCAAGTCGAACTCTTCGAGGTTTTTACTTTCTTCGGCCTCCTTCAAGGCAGCTTTTGTTGTCTCATTAGGCTCATTGTAGGCTACAGACATAAGAACATTCTCGACATAATTGTTGAGACTGCGGTTATCTTTTTTTGCCAAAACCTTGAGACGGGCGACCAGATCGGCATTTAGCCTGAATGCAGTCAACTTTTTGACATTCCCTCGTGTTGCTATTGCTTCCATTATATATCGCTTTGCTTGCAAATGTATAACATTTTGTAATACAAAGCAAATTATTTTCCATCATGCCTGTTTAGACCGGACAGCCTACAACTTGGCGACCTGGGTGGCGCTGCGATATTCGGCGGGGGTCTGGCCGGTCATATGGCGGAAGGCGGTGAAGAAATAGTCATGATTGTTGTAGCCAACATTGTAGGCCACCTCCTTGATGCTCATCGTCGTGTTGGTCAGCAGCTCCTTGGCCTTGCTCATCCGCACCTCGTTGATGAACCTCGCCGGCGAGAACCCGGTATATTCCTTGAAAGTCTTGCGGAAAGAGGAATAGCTCAGGCACAGCTTCGCCGCCACCTCCTCCGGAGAGATCGTCATATAATGGCTGTGGATCATCACCTTCGCCTGACTGATCTTGTTCGCCGTGTCCGACTCCTGGAACTGCGAGTTCCTGTCGTAGAAATACGCGAGGCTGAGCAGTCGGTCCACTATGCCGGCCAGAACCTGCTGGAAACCAGACTCCTGAGCCACGGCGGCGTTGATCGCGGAAGTGTAGAGGTTCACTATGTCCACGTGGATATTCACCTTGAACAGCGGTCTGTCCTTCGAGAAAAAGCCCTGCCTGATCAGATTGTCGATGAACTCTCCGTTGAAGCCGATCCAATATTCCTTCCACCCCGTCGATTTGTCAGGATAGTAGGAATGCCACTCGCCCGGGAAAAGCAGGAACATCATCCCGCCTTTGACCGGGATTGACTTCGACCGTCCCAAGGTCTCGCAGGAAAACCGGCCCTTGCCTTCTGTTATGTAAAGGAGCTGATATTCCTGGAGAATCCTTCCGCTGGCGACGGAAAACACATAGCGCGACGGATGGTTGCGAGGCGGATAGTCCATTCCGGGAGCGATCTCCTGAAAACCCACCGAGTTGACGGCAGTCCCCCACTTGAGGTCAACAGGATTAACCGCCAAATATTTGAGATGAACCGAAGCCATAGTTTGCAGACCTTTTGTTACTAATTGTGCGTCACAAATATAGCAAAAAATAATTCCCAATCAAATTTCCAAGTTATAATATCAAAATATTCAGCGGTAAAACAGCGAAAAAAAACAAAATTTGTAAAGCACAAAAAAGCCACGTAATTTATGAAATTTCTAGCATTTGATCTCGGAGCCACGAGCGGCAGAGCCATCATCGGAACTGTCGAAAACGATAAGCTTACCTCAGAGGAAGTCTATAGATTCCCGAACGCCGTCAAGGAGATAGACGGAAAATATTACTGGGACATCAATTCCCTCTTCGACCACTTCAAAGCGGCTCTGAAAAAGGTCGCCGGAATGGGCGTGAAGATCGAATCGATCGGTATCGACACCTGGGGCGTGGATTTCGGCCACATCGGCAAGGACGGCGGAATCATCGGAATGCCAAGGGCTTACAGGGATCCTTACACCGACGGAATCCCTGAGGAGGTCTTTAAAATCATCCCCCGCGAGGAGCTCTACTCCGTCACCGGAGTCCAGATAATGAACTTCAACACCATCTTCCAGCTCTACGCGCAAAGCAAGGAAGCCGGTTCAAGGCTGCCTCAGACCGACAAGATCCTCTTTATGCCTGACCTGCTGGCGTATATGCTGACCGGAGAGATGGTCTGCGAATATACCGACGCGTCCACATCGGGCCTCATCAACCCGCGCACAAGGGACTTCCAGAGAGACCTGCTTGAGCGTCTCGGAATCAACCCTTCCCTACTGCTTGACATCACCCAGCCGGGTACTAAGGTCGGTGTGCTCAAAAAGGAACTTTGCGAGGAGACCGGAATGGAGGCGGTTCCTGTGATCGCCGTAGCCGGACACGACACAGCCTCAGCCATCGCCGCCGTACCTGCGTCCGGCGAGAACTTCGCCTACCTCAGCAGCGGCACCTGGAGCCTGATGGGCATCGAGTCCAAGACCCCGATCATCGATGAAAAGTCTTATGAATATAACCTCACGAACGAGGGTGGAATAGAAGGCACGACCAGATTCCTCAAGAATATCACGGGAATGTGGCTGCTGGAGCAGAGCCGCAAGACCTGGGAGGCGGAAGGCCGGGAATATTCATACGCCCAGATGGAGGCCATGGCCCGCGAGGCCATCGACTTCCCGTCCACGATCAACCCGGACGATCCACGTTTCGCCGCTCCGAAGGATATGTACGCCGAGATCAAGGCGGCCCTTCAGGAGTCAGGCCAGAGGGTTCCGGAGAATGATGGTGAGATGATCAGCTGCATCTATCACAGCCTCACCAAGAGGTACAAGGAAGTCATCGGGATGCTTCAGGGATTCGCGTCATTCAAGATCGAGAAACTCCACGTGATCGGTGGCGGATCGGCCAACAAACTTATGTGCCAGCTGACGGCCGACACACTCGGAATCCCTGTCATCGCAGGTCCGATGGAGGGCACGGCGATCGGCAACATCATGCTCCTGGCCAAGGTGGCCGGCCTTGTGGGAGACCGTTGGGACATGCGCCGCATCATCGGAAACTCCATCCAGACAATCACCTACGAGCCAAGGAGTTAGTCCTCAACGACAAAGAGCGGACTGTTCCGGAATCAATTTTGAGAATATAACAAATCATAAACTAAAAATAATATGAACGAGAATCTGATAACCAAGGCCTATGAGATGGCCAAAGAGCGTTACGCCGCCATCGGCGTGGACACAGACAAAGCGATAGAGCTTCTTGAGAAGACCCCGATCTCCCTCCAGTGCTGGCAGGCTGACGACGTGATGGGCTTCGAGAACGACACCGCCCTCACAGGCGGAATCCAGGCGACCGGCAACTACCCTGGCCGCGCCCGCAACATCGACGAGCTCCGCAGCGACATCAAGTTCGTGAAGAGCCTCCTCGGTGGAACACAGCGTCTGAACCTGCACGAGATCTACGGTGATTTCCAGGGCAAGCACATTGACCGTGACGAGGTTGAGCCGGCTCACTTCCAGAGCTGGATGGAATGGGGTAAGGAGAACGGGATGAAGCTCGACTTCAACTCCACATCCTTCTCGCATCCTAAGAGCGGTGACCTCTCACTCGCCAACCCGGACAAGTCCATCCGTGACTTCTGGATCGAGCACACAAAGCGTTGCCGCAGGGTGGCCGACGCGATGGGCAAGTTCCAGGGCGACCCTTGTATCATGAACATCTGGGTTCACGACGGATCGAAGGACCAGACCGTGGAGCGTCTCCGCTACCGTGAGATTATGGCGCAGTCCCTGGACGAGATTCTCGCCGAGGATCTGCCGGGAATGAAGACCTGCCTTGAGGCTAAGCTCTTCGGAATCGGCCTTGAGAGCTACACCGTCGGCTCACACGACTTCGTGACCGGCTACTGCTCGACCCGCAAGCTTATGTACACCCTTGACACAGGCCACTACGAGCAGACCGAGAACATCAGCGATATGGTCGCTTCCCTCCTTCTCTTCGTGCCTGAGCTGATGCTCCACACCAGCCGTCCTGTACGTTGGGATTCCGACCACGTTGTCACGATGAACGACCAGACCCTCGACCTGTTCAAAGAGGTTGTCCGCGCAGGTGCCCTCGACCGCACACACATCGGTCTTGACTACTTCGACGCATCGATCAACCGCATCGGAGCCTACATCATCGGCACACGCTCGACCCAGAAGTGTATGCTTCAGGCCTTCCTTGAGCCGCTTGAGACCCTCCGCAAGTACGAGGACAACGGCAAGTACTTCCAGCGTCTCGCCCTTCTGGAAGAGGCCAAGTCACTTCCGTTCGGAGCCGTTTACGACTACTTCAACCTCAAGAACGGTGTTCCTGTAGGCCAGGACTTCATCGCTTCCGTCGAGAAGTACGAGGCTGACGTCACCTCAAAGAGGTAATAAAAAGACTCTAAATAGAGAAGCCGGCCATTTCATCGGTCGGCTTCTTCGTTTTTCAGATAATTTTCAAAATAAGACTATTCAAACACAAGGAGGGCGATGCTTTGAGGTGCCAGAACATGCCCGTCAGACGTGGATGACAGAGCGGTGTCTTCCGGCGATTGAGCCAAAACCAACTTCCTGGCCGGGACAGAAACCTTGAATTCCAAAGGAGTGTCCTCGGAAACATTCCAGACCACAACGCCGGTCTTCCTGCCGGAGACAAAAGATTCGGCCGGAAACATGGTACGTTCCCGCTCACGCAGGGAAGAGTCACTGGCGTACTTTATGAAATCCCTCAATATGTCCATGTCATAGAATTTCAAACGTTCCCTGAATGAATGGCGGACTAGAAATAATAAGTGTAGCTCATGCCAAGGGATGGAGAGATTTTATCGAATCCTTTGAACATACCTTTAATATAATGAATATAGTAACAGTGCCAGTCACCTTTGGCCCATGCGAAACCGTATGACGCTTTAATGGCACGTGATGTCTGAAAACCATATTGGCAGCCAACACCAACATACATTGACGTATATTCGGAAGTGATGACATTCCAGTTCAAATCCACCGGAATCACCATCTCATTTACGGTCAGGCTTTCCTTTGAGCCATAGGAAGAATCATCATATCTTATTTTTGTGTAGGCCATCAGAGCCTTGGCTCCGATAATAAGATTCAACGGATGTCTCTGGTCTCCGAACCTTATCATCCCACCTGCAGCTATTGAGAAAGGATATGCCTCATAACCAGTGTCATAAGAATATCCAACATCCGCTGACAAAGTTAATCCAAAGCGTATGCAAGATTGGCTGGACCTATAACTTCCGCGGGATGATGCATCTGACGACCTACTTTGTGATGCCGATGTCTTGTAAACCGAGGAATATGCTTCATTATTCCGGGCGGCGGTGGCGTATTTGTCGCTCACATACCTGATTGTCTCGTCATCAGCGGCATATTCCATGGCCATTCTTTTGTCCGCGTAGGAGGATTCAGACGTGAACTTGTCCGCCATCAGGCGGGCGATCTTGCTGGAGGCGCGCTTGTCATAGGAACTGGCGGGATAATCCTTGCGGAATTGCTTCAGCGCGTCGATGGTGTTGACACGGAGGGCGTTGAAATAAGCCTGCGAGGTTGACAGGTCGGCGATGGCGTCATCGGCCTCCTGTTTGTAGATCCGGTGCCCGGACTCGGCGAGATACCGCTTGTAGGAATCTATCGTATTCTGGCCTTTGGCTTTCAGCCAGAGAGGAAGATCATCGATCCTGTCGGCCACATCCTCCCGGAACGCGGAATCCGGATATTTCTTCATGAACGCATCGAGACTGGCGACGCTTTGGCTGGCGACGGCATCGGTGTAATCCTTCCGTTCCATCGCGACACATTTGTCCAGAATCGCTTTCGCATCGGTGTTTGCAGGGTACTTGGCCAGAATCTCCAGGAAGGCGAATGTCATCAGGGTCCTCCGGGAATAATTCGCGCCTGCTCCGAAACCATCCTTGTCAAGTCTCCCTGATCTCGTAGGCATACTCAAGAACCTGCTCGACCTGTTCCTCATCAAACCATTCGTAAAAGACCTGTCTGAATCCGTCGTTCGCATCCATAAGTATCTCTCTGGAGAAAAACTGTATTCCTGAGTTGGCTATTAAAGTCTGGACCATAAGTCTCGTTTTATTTTGGGGTTATCATATTTTGCGGCTCCACTCTGCCAGTGGTATGGCATTGCCGCAATTATAACGAATTTTGTCCGGAAAGCGAACATCTTTCTGAACCAATGAATATACGTGGCGGATAAGCGGCTCATAATCAATCAAAAGACCAAAGTCCTGACGCTGGTAACGGCATCAGGACTTCGGTCTTTATATTCATTTACAGCACGTTAAGTGCCACGGCTATTTTTTCAGGCCGGAGTTGAGGAAGGCTATGAAACCATCAACGGAAAGATTATAGCCACGGACCGGGGCAAGCTGGTTGCCTTCGGCGTCAAGAAGGGCATAGTTCGGCTGGGCGTTTACTCCGAACCGTGTACGGGCTATGTAAGAGTTCACACGACCGATCTCCTTCAAGGTCTTGCCATCCGGAGTGGTCAGCCATTCCGCCTCATCGAGTTTGGTCTTGTCATCCACATAAAGAGCCACAAGGACATATTCATTCCTGAGAATATTCAGGACTCTCGGATCGCTCCAGACGCGCTGTTCCATCTCGCGGCAGTTGACGCAGCCGTGGCCGGTGATGTCGACGAAGACGGGTTTGCCCTGGGCCTTAGCGGCGGCGAGGCCTTCCTCCAGGGTGAAGTAGCCGGTCAGACCGAGCGGCATCTTGAGGTCGTACTTCTGGCCGTAGGTGGAGACACCGGTCACTGAGCTTGTCGATGTGCTGGTTTCTTCGGTCGCTTCGATGGTCACTGAGCCTGTCGAAGTGACCGTTCCCACCGGAGTGTCCGCATAATTGTAAACCACAAAATCCTGAGTCTCAAGCGGAGGAAGGTAGCCGGACAGAGCCTTCAGCGGAGCGCCCCACATTCCCGGAATCATATAGACCACGAATGTGAAGACGGCGATCGCAAGGCCAAGCCTCGGCACAGAGACATGCTCCACAGGATCGTCATTCTTGAAACGTAGCTTGCCAAGAAGGTAAAATCCGAGAAGCGAGAACGTGACGATCCATATTCCTAAATATACTTCCCTGTCAAGCAGTCCCCAGTGGTAGGTCTGGTCAGCGACGCTGAGGAACTTGAAGCCAAGCGCTACCTCGATGAAGCCGAGCACGACCTTGACACTGTTGAGCCAAGAGCCGGACTTGCCTTTCATCTTTTTCAGCAGCGACGGGAACATCGCCAGGATCGTGAACGGCAAGGCGAAGGCGACGGAGAAGGCGAGCATCGTGACCATCGGAGTCCAGAACTCTCCCTGAGTTGATTTGATCAGCACCGTGCCGACAATAGGACCGGTGCATGAGAATGACACCAGCACAAGGGTCAGAGCCATGAAGAATATGCCGCCGAGTCCTTTGCCGCTGGACTTCGCGTCACTCTTGTTGGCAAGGCTGGACGGCAGCTCTATCTCGAAGGCGCCGAAGAAGGATGCCGCGAAAATCATGAACACGATGAAGAATATCAGGTTCGGCAGCCAGTGTGTCGCAAGCCAGTTGAATATGTCGGCGGTGACCGTATTCCCTCCGATTATCCATGTCAGGCCGATGATCACACTGATCGGAACAGTGTACAAAAGGACAATGAAGAGACCGTAGATGAAAGCCTTGAAGCGGCCTTCAGCGGCGGTCGAGGACTGTTTCATGAAGAACGACACCGTCATCGGCACCATCGGGAACACACATGGGGTCATCAGCATGGCGAATCCCCACAGGATGGCTTCGATGATCAAAGCCCACAGAGACCCTTCGTTATCGCTATTATCACCGGATGCGATACCGGCCTCAAGCGATGAAGAGACCTCTTCCGACTTAGTGTCAATGGTAACGTCATCCGAAGGCGCACTCGCCGCAGGTACAGCCGCAGCAAGCGGAACGGAGAATTCCCATGATTCCGGAGCCGCGCAGAACCTGTCGTTGCATCCGCTCCATGAGACTTCACCTGTGACCGTGGTCTCACTGCCGGTCAGTTTGACCCTTTGAGTGAGTGTCACAGAATCAAAGAAAACTTTTTCTCCTTGGAAATCAGACGGTTTTGTCACCTGATTGAGACCACCGACCAATGAATATCCTTGATCGGAGGCGAATTCGATGGAAATAGGATTGTAGGCATGATCCACAGTGTAGATGTGCCATCCATCCACAATGCTGGCCTTGAATGTCAGTTCATAGACATTCTCTGAAACCACCTTGCTGGAAACCGACCACTTGGCGGTGGCCTCCGGGGCTTGCGCGAAAGAGGCCACACTCCCGATAAGGAGTGCAGCCACCAACGCCACAGCTTTTTTGAAAGTATGTGTCATAGCGTCAAAACATTTGCCGTTATATTCAGAATGTTATTTAGCGTAGGCTACGGAACGGGTCTCTCTGATCACAGTGATCTTGACCTGTCCCGGATAAGTCATCTCCTCCTGGATCTTCTGGGCGATGTCAGCGGAGAGTCTTCCGGCCTGGTCATCGCTGACCTCCTCGGCGCCAACAATGACGCGGAGCTCGCGGCCGGCCTGGATGGCGTAGCTCTTTGTGACTCCCGGATAGGCGGCGGCAAGGTCTTCCATTCCCTTGAGCCTCTTGATGTAAGACTCGATGACCTCACGACGGGCTCCAGGACGGGCACCGGAAATCGCATCACCGATCATTACGATAGGAGAGATGATCGATGTCATCTCGATCTCTTCGTGGTGCGCGCCGATGGCGTTGCAGATCTCAGGCTTTTCCTTGTACTGCTCGGCCAGTTTCATACCAAGCAATGCGTGTGGAAGCTCCGGCTCCTCCTCGGAAACCTTACCGATGTCGTGCAGGAGACCGGCCCTCTTGGCGAGCTTAGGATTCAGACCGAGCTCGGCTGCCATGATGGCGCAGATGTTGGCGACCTCACGGGAGTGCTGGAGCAGGTTCTGACCGTAGGATGAACGGTATTTCATTCGGCCGATCAGTTTCACGAGCTCGATGTTCAGTCCGTGGATCCCAAGGTCTATGCAGGTTCTCTTACCTGTCTCAAGTATCTCGTCCTCAAGTTGTTTCTGAACCTTGGTCACAACTTCCTCGATACGCGCCGGGTGGATTCGTCCGTCAACGACAAGCTGGTGCAGGGCGAGTCTGGCAACTTCCCTGCGGACAGGATCGAACGCGGAAAGAAGAATGGCGTCAGGTGTGTCGTCAACCACGATCTCGACACCTGTGGCAGCCTCAAGGGCACGGATATTACGTCCCTCACGACCGATAATCCTTCCCTTGATCTCATCGTTCTCGATCGGGAATGTCGTCACGGCGTTCTCGATGGCGGTCTCGGTGGCCGTTCTCTGGATGGTGTTGATGACGATTCTCTTGGCCTCCTTGGAAGCGTTCAGGCGAGCCTCGTCCATCGTGTCGTTGATGTAGGCCTGAGCCTCGGTCCTCGCCTCAGCCTTCATATTCTCAATAAGAATGTTCTTGGCTTCCTGCGCGCTCATTCCGGCGATCGTCTCAAGCTGCTTGTTGGCCTGGGCGCTGAGTCTTTCATATTCCTCAGTCTTCTTGGTCAGGGTCTCCTGCTGGGCCTGGAAACTCGCCTTGGCGTTGTCAGCGTCACGCATCTTCCTCTGAAGCTCGGAATTCTGCTGGTTCAGAGAGTTCTCCTTCTGCTTGATCCTGTTCTCGGCGTCCTTGAGCTGGCTGTTCTTCTCGTTGATGTACTGCTCGTGCTCGCTCTTGAGCTGGAGGAACTTCTCCCTGGCCTGATGGATCTTGTCCTTCTTTATCCCCTCGGCTTCGATCTCGGCCTTGGCGATAATCTCGTTCTTCTGCCCTTTCAGAACTATTCTCTGAATGATTATGTAAGCCGCCAGCGCGATTACAGCGCCGATCAGGACTCCTATAAAAAATTGCAACATAATATCAATAAATATTTTAAATGTTCTAATATTCCCTTATATGTCACCGTGGCAGTCCTCCCCTGTCCATCCACAGCGTCATCCGTAACAGTCCGGCGCAAAAAAAACGACCGACAGTCCGGAACGGAAACTGATCGATCGTCTGAGAAACATTAAAAAAAGCCGTTAGCCGCTTGTCAGAAATCTTAATGAATAAGATTTGAGATCCGCACCGGTTCAGAAATCCATCGTCACGCACACAGGCGCAATCCCCGAAGGTAACCTTGGTCCGTCATGGCCGGCTCGAGCAAACTCGGTTCCGTGGAACTTGTTGATTTGAGCACGTGGGACTAACGGCCGTCTTTTTCAATATTCTTGATGTAGGACTCAACATCCTCCTGAAGTTTTTTCGCCTCGGCATCAGCGTCGGCGACTCTCTTCTGGTAGGCCAACCTTCCGACCGCCTCGTTCAGAGCCACAAAGGAAAGTTTGTCGGAAAGGGTCTTGTTCGGGTACTTCGCGTCGTAAGCCGCCAGTTTCTGGTTGATGGCATCCGCCGCAAGCCTCATCATCCGCTCCATCTCAGGAGAGGAGGCGACGAGGGGATATTCATTGCCCGCGATCTTTATCTTGATGTTCTGTCCCATTCCTAATTCTCAAGCAAGGCGATGCACTTGTCAATCTCCTTGATAAGTCTCTCTATCTTTTCCTTGGCGGCGGAACTGTCTCCGCCCACTCCGAAAGCTTCGGACAGATGAAGGTTGTTCACCTGTTGTTCCAAATCCTCAATCCGCTTCCTACAGGACTCATTCTCAGCCCCGCACCGCACCAACTCAGCCTGGAGCCTTTCACGCTCAGACCTTTCCGCTTCGTACAGCGCGATCAACTTTTCGATATCTGTCTTTATACCTTCAAGCATACCTCAGGACTGTTTTTACCTGCATGAGCGCAAATTTAGTAAAATATCTTCATTTGCACAAGAACTTCAACTGGCATCACCTATTAAATTCCAAGGAAAATTCATTCTCTTGTTTATCGCGCGCCATAGCGGCCTCATCACGCGCGTCGTCATTCCCCAAAGCCACGCCTCGTGCGCAAGAACCGCCAACACACTCACGAAGCATTCCCCAAGCATCGCCTCGTGCGCAAGAACCGTCAACACACTCACGAAGCATTCCCCCAAGCATCGCCTCGTGCGCAAGAACCGCCACCACACTCACGAAGCATTCCCCAAGCACCGCCTCGTGCGCAAGAACCGTCAACACACTCACGAAGCTGACCTGCTCATCAGCCAGCGTCCGATTTGCTAAACCAAAGTAAATATTATAATTTTGCGACAATATGACAACAACAGCATAACCATGACAATAACAGTGGAAAACAGGGAAATACCGGTGCTGCTTCTGACGGGATACCTCGGGAGCGGCAAGACAACTCTGGTCAACAGAATACTCTCCAACAAGAAAGGCATCAAGTTCGCCGTCATCGTCAATGACATAGGCGAGGTGAACATCGACGCGGACCTCATCCAGAAAGGCGGCGTTGTCGGCACCACGGACGACAGCCTTGTCCCTCTCCAGAACGGCTGCATCTGCTGCACGCTGAAAATGGACCTTGTCGCCCAGCTGAACGACCTCTGCCGCTCCGGCAAGTTCGACTACATCGTCATCGAGGCGAGTGGAATATGCGAGCCCGCCCCTATCGCACAGACCATCTGCTCCTTCCCTAAGCTTGTTCCTGAATATGCCCAATCGAATATTCCGAAACTCGATTGCATAGTCACCGTTGTGGACGCTCTGAGGATGCAGAGTGAGTTTGCCTGCGGGGACGCTCTCAAGAAGGACAATCTGGAGGAGGATGACCTTGAGAATCTTGTGATCCAGCAGATCGAGTTCTGCAACATCGTGCTTCTGAACAAGGCGTCCGAGGTGAAGCCCGAGGAGCTTGGCAGGGTCCGCAGCATAGTGAAGGCGCTGAATCCGAAAGTGACGATCTTCGAGTGCGACTATGGAGACATCGATCTTGACAAACTTCTGAACACCAGGATGTTCGATTTCGATAAGACGGCTACTTCGGCGGCTTGGATCAACGCCATCGAAGGAGAGGGCAACGAAGCTGATCATGATGACGATGACCACGATGAGGATCATGACGGGCATGAACATGACCATCATCACGAGGAACACGACCACGAGCATCACCACGAGGGGCACGAGCACCACCATCATCACGACCACGAGGGCGGTGAGGTAGAGGAATATAACATCGGCACTTTCGTTTACTATCGCCGTCAGCCTCTGGACATCAACAAGTTCGACTGGCTTGTCTCCAAGAAGTGGCCTAAGAACGTCATCCGTGCCAAAGGGCTGTGCTACTTCGCCGACGAGAAGGACAAGTGCTATCTCTTCGAGCAGTCCGGAGTCCAGAAATCCATCAAGGACGCCGGTCTTTGGTTCGCCACGATGCCGGAGGATCAGCTTCAGGAGATGATGCGCAGGGACAAGAACCTGCGTAAGGACTGGGATCCTGTCTATGGTGACCGCATGATCAAGATTGTCTTCATCGGCCAGAACCTTGACCGCAAACAGATAGCAGATCTGATGGATTCTTGTTTAGGGGAGTAAGTTTGGGGCGAACGCGAAAAAAAGGAAAATCCAAAATTTTGCACGTTACCAAAATTTTGGATTTTATTTTTTCGCTCACGCCAGTGAAACTTAGTAATCATTAAATAATAACTTGAACAATTTGTATATCTTTATGGTCTATATTTCTTTTCTCATCAGTCATGTGCCACTGGCACACTCCTTCTTCCAAAAAAAAATCTATCCTCATAAATCTGACACAAATTTAGTTCAACTTATTTTTTAACGCTTACTTAGCGAACGACAGCGAAAAAATCAAATGGTGGATTTTGGTAACGTGCAAAATCCGCCATTTGCCTTTTTTTCGATGTCGCTCAGCACCTATGTCGCTTCGACAGGTTCAGCGACCAGGAATTACAGTTCGGTCACGAAGCGGTGTTTGCCGGGGGCGAGGGTCTTGGTCTCGCGGGAGCTGTCGGGGCCGGGGATGAGGGCGGTGGCGGTGGTGCCGGCGGGGATCTCGACGGTCCACTCGAACTTGTCGCCGGTGCGCTTCCAGTTGCTTACAATCTTTCCGTAAGGCGAATCATAAGAGCAGTTCACCCAGTCAAGGCCTTCGATTGAGTAAGGCTTCAGCTCGATTGACTTGTAGCCTGGCTCGGCAGGACGTATGCCGCCAAGATATTCATAATACCAGGTCACGAGGTCGCCGAGAAGCATCACGTGGTTGCCGGAGTTCATCGCAGGATCGGCGGTGTTGCCGTTCCAAAGCTCCCAGATTGTCGTGGCACCGTTTTTCGCCATGTAACCCCAGCTTGGATAGGTCTCGTTCGTGGCGATCTTAAGGGCAAGGTCAGGTCTGCCGAACTCGGTGAGAGTGCGCATCAGAACCATCATTCCGACGACTCCACAGCTCACATGGCCGCCACAGTCCACCTCGGTCTTGTGCACGATGTGCTCGAACACGTCACCCTCACGCCCGTCAGGAACCATTCCGAAATAAAGCGGAAGCAGGTTGGCGGTCACGGTGTTGTTGCCGTAGAAGCCTTCCTTAGCGTTGAAATACTTGGCGTTGAAAGCCTCACGGGCCGCGGCGGCATATTCATTGAATATCTTCACATCCTCCGGATGACCGGCGATCGGAGCGAACTCTATCATCTTGTTCAAGAGGAAAAAGTAGAATGGAGTGGATATCAGAGGCGAGGCTGTCTTTCTCGCAGGATCTTGTGAATGAATAAGTTCCAAAGATTCAGGCGGCATGCACCAGTCCCCGTAGGTGTCCTTGATCATCACGCCATCCCTGAGGTATCTTGACCTCATATATCCAAGCCACTTCTTCATAGCACCATAATGGTCCTTGATGGACCGGTCGTCCCCGAAACGGCGATAGACCATGTCCGCGCCTGTCAGGAACGCTCCTGGCCAGGTGAAATTGTCCTGATAGAGGGTCCAGTAGCGAGGGCAGACGTCCGAGATGCTGCCGGCCTCGTTCTGCCCGTCATGGATGTCAGTCAGCCACTTGGAGTAAAGGGCGTGGTTGTTGAATATGTAGGATTCGCCGTAGCAACCCATCGTGCGGTCACCAAGCCAGCCAAGCCTCTCGTCCCTCTGAGGGCAGTCGGTAGGCATTCCGCGATAGTTGCCCCTGATTCCCCAGAAAGCGTTGTGGTAGATCTGGTTGATGACAGGGTTGGATGTCTCGAAATGACCGGTGACAGCCATCTTGTCATACATCACCTGCCCCTCGAAATCGCCGAGCTTAGGTTCGTTCTTCAAGCCTTTTATCTCAACGTAACGGAAACCGTGGTAAACATATTCAGGATGCCAGACGATCGGCTTGCCGTCCTTGGCGATGTAGGTGTCCAAAACCTTGGCGGTACGGAGATTGGCAAGGTAGAGAGTGCCGTCAGGATTGAGAAGTTCAGCGAACTTCATCGTGAGGGTGTCGCCTCTTTGCAGTCCTCGGGCCTTGATCTGAAGGCGGCCGACCATATTCTGTCCCATATCAAGGATGTAACCGTGATCGGTCTTGGTGATGGAGACCGGCTTCACGATGTCCTGAACAGCGATGTTAGGGTTAGGCTGGAGAACCAGTCTGCCGCCCGGAGCGTCCATCAATGAGGCCTTCGCCCAAGCGGAATCATCGTAACCGACCTTTGTCCATCCGGTCAATTCCTTACGGGCATCGTAAGTCTCACCGTCGAACTCGTTGTTGGCTCTGATCGGTCCCTCGTATGTGATCTTCCAGCTCTCGTCGCTGACAACGGTCGCGGTGCGGCCATCGGTGTAAACAATGTCCAGCCGGTACCAAAGCCTCGGAAGCCCGAAGCCTTTCATGCCCGGTTCCCGCATCGTTGTGTAACGCCCGCAGCCAAGGCTCACGGCAAGAGCGTTCTGACCTTTCTTGAGAGCCTTACGGACATCGAACTCATTGAAATATACCCTTATCCTGTACTCCGACACGGTCGGGGAAAGTTCCTGGTCACGGGTGATATATTCCCCATTGATCCAAGTGTCATAGACTCCGAGGCCGCTGATGCGGAGGGTCGCCTCCTTCACCTTGCCGTCAAGTGTCACTTCCTTGCGAAGGTAGCGGGCAGGGAGCACGGTGCTGCCTTTCAGGACATCACCCTCATAGTCGCAGCCGATCCATTTGCCGTCATATTCAGCGGCGGAGACTGTCAGAGCGACGGCAAGTGCCGCGAATGCTGTTAAAATTCGTTTGATCATTATCTGAATATTTTAGTGTTATTTCTTGAATATGAGGTTCATGTCCCGCTCAATGGCAGGGCCGGCGAAGTTCTCCGGCACGAAAGACCAATGGCCGATCTTGGCAGGGTCACCGATGACAGCAGGGTCGATCACATGATTCTTTTTGAGATATTCATAGAGAATCTCGCGGATCTCCGGGTAATATTCAACTGTTCTTTCGGCGATCTTGTCAGTGTCGATGCCTGCCTCGGCGAGCAGTCCCCCGCCACCGCTGGCACGGTAGGAGGTCATCGCGACATTGTATGTCTCATCCATACTGAACGGCTTTCCATCGGCCATAGAGGTGATCACGATCCTTGAGCCGAAAGGCTTGGTGACATCCACGGTATAATTGATTCCTGCGGCGGAGTCGAAGTTGTAGGCACGCTCGATGAACGACCAACCCTTCTGGCCCGTGCGCGGGTCGTCCTTCTGGACTATGTTCAGCACGTGGTCGGTCGGTTTCGTGACAGTGACGATCCAACGGTTGTAGGAGGCCTCCAGATAGTCCTTGATCTCCTGACCTGTCATCGTGATGACATAGAGCTGGTTTTCAAACGGATAAATTGTAAACAAGTCCTTGTAAATCAAAGTCCCACCCTTGACGAATCCGTCATAGGTCAATGGAGCCGCGATCGAGATCTGCGCCGGAGCGCAGCCAAGGCAAAGCGTGTGGACAAGGTTCACATAATCACACATTCCCTTGTACGCGTCACGGGTACGCATATCAACCTTCAACTCACCGACCTCCTGGGTGGTGAAGACCTGCACTGCCTGATAGTCCTCGTAAAAGTCCCTTTCCATCTGAGTGTCAATCCTGTGGGGATCAACCGGAATGAGTTCCGTGGAATGGGTCTTGGAAACGACCTTGCCGTCCTTAACGGTGACATTCACCGTTCCGTGTCCCACAAAGCGGCAATGGCTTCCTGAATTTATGAGTCCGATGCTGTCGCAGCAGGTCACGAACGGCCTGTGGTCGTGAGAGCAGACCACGAAATCCACTCCACGCAGACTCTTGTACAGATCCATTCCCTGTCCTTCCAGCATCGAGCCGTCTCCGGGTCCTGTTCCCGAATGCACGGACACGATCACCACATCAGGCTTCTCCTTGGCCCTCACCTTGTCCACATCCTCCTGCACCAGAGGAACAAGGCTCTCGAACGTCATTCCGCTCCAGAGTTTCTCCGACAGCCAGTTCTTCATGTTGGCGTTTGTGAAACCCAGTACGGCGACCTTCAGTCCGCCCTTCTTGTAGATCTTGTACAAAGGAAAATACGGTTCCCCGTTGTCAGTGCGGATAGCGTTTCCAGCCAGAAACGGGATCCCGTGCGACTCAAGGTCCCGGGCGATGCGGTCATAGACCTTGTGACCGGTCTCGATGTCATGGTTGCCCACCGTGACGGCATCGTAGCCCATGTAGGCGGCAAGGCGTGGATAGACATGAGGAGAGAGTGTGTCCACATAGTTGAAATAGTACGCGGCGTTGTCTCCCTGAAGGCAGTCCCCCGCATCGATGAAGACAACTTTGTCCGCACCGGCCGCCGCACGGACGCTGTCCACTATCGGCTTGACGGCTAAAAGGGACTTCTTCACCCCGTTCCCGACGTAGGTGGAATCGAAATAGGTTCCGTGCACGTCATTCGTGGTAAGAAGCTGGATGACATATTCCCCGTCCTTGGGACCCGAACCGCATCCGGCCAACAGAAATCCGGCGGAAGCGGCGACAATGATAGACTTGAATATTACTTTCATACCTTATAAATATATTTCAAAATTCCTTTGCCTGCGTGAGCCTCCCGAAGCCTTAGCCGTTTTCCTGGAGTTCAAGGTACGCCCGAGATCGAACAGGACGCTCAGCTTCTGCTGGCTGCCCTGGAATCCATCACCTGTGAAATGGAACACGGCGGAAAGCCTCAGACGCACGAAATCAGCGATATACGGCTGCCAGTAGATCTCGGCACGGTCATAAAACCCGGAATGCTTCCAGTTCCCGCCATAGTCACAGACGCGGTAGAACGGACTTCCGGCGTACAAATCCTGTCCGAGCATATTCCCTCCTCCGTCAATGGTGAAGTAGTAAGGCATCTGGCCCGTGCCATAGTAGGAATCATTCTGAACGCCCAGTTTCTTGTACGCGAGGTTCAACGTCAGCAGCCCGCCGAACGCAGGCTCAAGCCCCGTCTCGTTGATCCTGTCCTGATGTATTCCTTGAATATAGCTGAGCTTGGAGTTCCAACGGAAGTCGCGTCTCCCGGCGGTCAGCGACACGAAAGGCGAGACAAGAATATTATCCACCACGCCCCGATATTCAAGCGTGTTGGCGAAGTGGTACATAGTCGCCGTCCACCCGGCGCGCAGGAAATCACCGGCAAGGGCGTAATTGCCGTATGTGAATATCTGGAAGCGCTCACGCCGGCCGTGCCCGATCATTCCCATCCAGTCCAAACCGGCCTCGCAATAGCCTTTCCGGGTCTCGTACTTCAGGAGTAATCCTTCTATGTTGTTGTCATAAAACTGGTTGACATCGGAGATGAACAGGGACGGAACCTGATCGGCCTTCACAGGATCCTCCGCCCAGCCCTGATAACCCGAGCCGAAAACGGAGTTCCCGCGCGGGAATATTCCCGCCAAGAGATTGAATTTTCCGCTTCTGCGCCGGCTTTCAAGGCCGTACCAGAATGTCATCTCCCGGAGAAGTCCTATGTTCTGAAGATCCTTGTCGCTTTCGGACACGGGGGCCTCACCCATATTCTTCATCACATCGATTCCGAGCGTAAGCTGATGGGTGAACCGGCCGCCCGCCACCTTGACACCGACCGTGGGAGTCAGCCTGGCGGCGTGAACCGTGCCGGATGTCTCGAACTTGTTGCCAGCGCCATCATATTCCCGATTGTCAAAATAGTACTGAAAATCAGCCCCGTAGGTAAAGGTAGCCTTTTGTTGGGCACGACCGGCGAAGGCCGACGCCAGAAGAAGTGTTATTACAATTACGCTCTTTCTCATATTCATAAGCCCGGAAGGAAAAATCCCGCCTCCGAGGCAGTTTATGCAAAATTACTGATTATTTTGTAATTTCGCACCCGTATGGAAGGACTCAAATTACAGACCCCGGTGGAAACCGGCCGCGGTACTGTCAGCATCTCGCTGAAAGACAGGATATTCGTCCTCGGAAGCTGCTTCGCTGACAACATCGGCGGGAAAATGGTGGATCTGGGCTTCGATGTCTGCGTCAACCCGTTCGGAACACTTTATAATCCCGTCTCTGTTTGTAACTCCGTCGCCCGCCTGACATCCGGAATCCCGTTCTCCAAAGATGAGTGCGTCCAGATGGGCGCCGGTGCCGGCCTCGTCTGCTCGTTCAGCCACCACACATCCTTCGCCCGCCGCACCGAGGACGAGTTCCTGCAAGTCGCCAATGCATCTTTGAAGGAAGCCTCGCTCCGGTGGAAAGCAGCCTCCAAAGTCATCATAACCCTCGGCACGGCATGGATTTATGAATATGCCCGCTCAGGCGAGACCGTCTCGAACTGCCTCAAGATCGAGGCGAAGGAGTTCACCCGCAGACGCCTCTCAGTCCGCGAGACAGCGACATTGCTCATGAATATGATCGCGTGGCATCCGGAGAAGGAATTCATGTTCACCGTCTCTCCCATCCGCCACTTCAAGGACGGGGCGCATGGCAACCAGATCAGCAAAAGCACCCTTCTGCTTGCTTTGGACGAGGTTCTGGCGAAGTTCCCGGAGCGTTGTGAATATTTTCCAGCCTACGAGATCGTGCTTGACGAGCTGCGGGACTACCGTTTCTATGCCGCCGACATGATCCACCCGTCCGACCAGGCCGTGGATTACCTCTGGTCCAGATTCGTCAGGTTCGCCATGCCGGAATCGGAACTTCCCGCGCTGGACGCCAGACGCAGGGAACTCCTCCGCGCGCAACATCGCCCCATTCATGGATAAGAAGCTGTTTTTGATTTATTTGTCTGAAGATTTTCACCTCAAGGAACATTTCAGTAACCTTCAAAATTAGTGATGCGCCAACTTTCGCATCTATGTTCGTAACTTATTAACATTGCAAAGTTTAACAATATTCTACTATAACCTCGATTTGAAATTAGTTTGTACTGAAGGTTTATGACAGCCCCTCAACTACTCATTTGAAATAAGGATTTTTCAGAACTATCTTTATCTGATAATTATTAACGCATCAGTACTAAACCTTCAAAATAAATAAGCTGCGTCATCTTAAGGAATCTTTTCGGTCTATATCTCTCATCAGTCATGTGCCACCGGCACACTCCATCTTCGAAAATAGATCCATCCTCGAAAATCTTCTCTTAATCTGAAGCAACTTATTATTTTCTTGTTCCTTACTATGCCGAAATCGCAGGCGTGTTCCGGAGAGTTGTCCCGGAGAATGTTAAGTAAAATGTAAAAAAATAACCTGCATCACTTTAAATTTGCAATATATGAGCCCACTTGAAAAAGTGCCATTTGCCACTTTTTACCCCTTACAGAAGTATCTGCGAGGCACATGTTTTTTTTCAAAAACGACTTTTTCAAGTGGACTCATATATTGATGTTCAAGGGTGATTCTATGTATTCAATTTTATCGATTGACGCAACTTGTTTTTTCAACATTACTTAAGGGCATTATCCGCAAGAATGCCAATCATTTACAAACCACGGACACGCTAAAACGCCACCGACGGTATTCAATCCGCTATCACTGTGGCTGACCCTCCCTCGGGATATGGGGGTCAGCCACACACTATGGCCTCCCAGCATTACCAGAGCCACTCTTGCGTGCCCGTGGTTTGCACAGGGTTTGCACAGGAACCAAAAATCAAAACAGCAGAGCCACTTGACCCTGCCGTCTAATCTAATCACAACGCCTATATGTATATGGTACTCACGTGACTAACCGTTCCAAATCATTTGTACTTGACCTCGGCCACTGACGGCCATGTCGTAAATTCTGTCAATTCCATGAATTTGGGAATGATGAGTTCCTCGGTATTCGTCAAATAATCGTAATTTTATGAAAAGGAATATGTTTTTCAAATGGAAGCGGATAGAATGGGAATGTGGCCTCAAAAGAGGAGACAGTTGCGGCGGCAAAGCGCGTGCTTAGGTGTGTGCTGTGGTGCGTGATGCGGTGCGTGATTGATAAACAATTGATAATCAAGCAATATCTCACCTACCTTTAGTCTAATCACGCTAAAGACAATCACCTAATCTATTAACTTATAATAGATTGCAAATCACGACACCTTATGGGGAGAATATCTGTTATAAAGCATATAGCTTCAATGCAAAGGAAAGGACAGACATAGCGTGTCAAAGTAAGAAGCTGTTTAAATTTCAGTCGCATAATTTGTTATACATGAGTCGGCAGAAGGCGAGCTGAACCTTCGCCTCGCCCGTATCGGAATAGAACTCGTGATCAATGGCAATTCTTCGAAAGTTTTCCAACCAAGAGAAAAAGCGCTCCACAATACATCGGAGTGGCAGCACGGAGAATTTCTTCGGAGACTCGTCCGGACGGAGAACAACGGTAAACTCCGCACCGAGCTTTTGGCGTACGGTATCGGCCAATTTCCGTCCTTTGTATCCGCCGTCCGCCAGCATCTTTTGCAATCGGGGGAAGCAGCCCTTCATCTTGTCAATAACGCCATCCGCACCGACATTGTCATGGGCATTCGCCTCGTGAGCTACCACCGCAAACGTTCTGCAATCATGCCCGACCTGAAAAAGTACCTGTTTTTTTTGCTTTTCCACCATAAAACGTTAAATTTGCAACATTGATTCATGCACGAAAATAATCTCGTGGAGTCAAGATGTTTTTTACTTATTAATTTGTTAAATAAACGGGCACATTAACAACCATAAGTTAATACAAAACCTTTTAGTAAATGAAAAAGAATCGCACTTACAAGGTAAACGCCTTTCTCATGATGCTGCTCGCCGGCACGCTGTCATTCAGCGCCACGGCAGCCGCCAGTGAGTCCGGTTTACAGCCCGCGGCGGCCGCTCAGCAGCAGCCCGTCAAGGGAACGATCGTCGATGTCAACGGCAACCCGGTTCCGGGTGCAAGCGTGATGATCCCTGGCACAACCACGGGAACCGTCACCCAGGTTGACGGAACTTTCTCACTCAATGTCGCCGAAGGCACAAAGGTAGAAATCGGCTGCCTCGGCTACACCACAGTCACCACAACCGCCCGCAACGGCATGAAGGTAGTCCTCAAGGAAGACGCCATGATGCTGAGCGATGTCGTTGTCGTGGGTTACGGCACACAGAAGAAGGCCAACCTTACGGGAGCCGTCGCCAGCGTCAATGTCGGACAGGCTCTTGAAGGACGTCCTATCTCCGATGTCGGACGTGGACTTCAGGGTGCGGCGGCCGGTCTCAACGTACGCGTCGGCAGCAACGAGGTCGGTTCCGACCCTATCCTCAGAATACGTGGGCAGGTTGGATCGTACAATGGGGCATCCTCCCCTCTCATTCTACTCGACAACGTGGAGATTCCGTCTCTTAACCTTGTCAACCCGGATGACATTGAGAGCATTTCCGTCCTGAAGGATGCCGCATCTGCCTCAATCTATGGAGCCAAGGCTGCCTTTGGAGTGATTCTCATCACTTCAAAGAAAGGCAACAAGGAGGCTGACAAGGTGACCGTAAGTTATTCCGGTAACTTCTCTATCCAAAACAAGGCCAAAAACTACGAAATGGCTGATGTTGACGGACTTCACTATACTGTCGAAGCTGCCGAGCGTACCGGAACCTTCACTCCTGTGGGAGCGTTCTGGCTGATTGACCGCGCGGGTTACAATGCCGCTGTCGCCTGGAAAGACAAATACGGGAACAGCGTCGGCGTTGGCGATCCTTTCACGTACGGACGCGACTGGTATGCTGACGGCTCAAACAGGAAAATTGGTATCAGAACTTTCAACGCTTACGACTATCTCGTAAGGGAAAACGCTCCGACACAGTCTCACAATGTCTCAGTAGCCGGGAACAAAGGAAGAACCAACTACAACATCAGTCTTGCCTACCTTGACCAGAACGGTATGCTTAAGGTTACGGACTACGATTGGTTCAAGCGTTACAACGCCAACGCTCGAATCAACACCCAGATCAACGACTGGCTCAACATCCATTCCGGCATCATGTTCACGAAATCAACGAAGTCATGGGCCTTTGCCACCAACTCGACCACAGCGGATGTCTGGTACTATGTTTTCCGCTGGGGACCTACCTACCCGATGGAGCCGACCAACGAGTATGGGGACAATGTAAGGAATGCCGCTTATGAGTTCAAGACAGCCAACCAGGCGACTCTTGACACCTACTACACAAGTGTGAATGTAGGAACGACAATAACTCCTGTCAAGAATTGGAACATTGACGTGGACTACACCTACGCCGTCAACAACACACAGGAGCGCAACCCTGGCATTAAATATATGGCGGGGGACACATGGTCTGCCGCGGTGAACGCTCTTGACGCCAACGGCGGCATTCGGACAATCACCAACGAGTGGAATGACATCAATGGACTTGGAAAAGAGATAACCGCCAAGAAATTGAATGTCTATAGTTACACTTCAACATATGATTCCATCTATCAGGACTCGTTCACTTCCCAGCGCCAGACTTGGAACGCCACATCGACATACAATCTGAACCTCTTCGACACGCACATGTTCAAATTCCTCCTTGGATTCCAGGCTGTGGCTTACGACTATACGGGAGTATGGGGAAAGAAGATGACGCTTATCGACACCTCCAACCCTCAGTTTGACCTTGCTACGGGTACACAAACCTCCGGCGGTTCCGCCTCCTGGAGTTCAACGGCTGGTTTCTTTGGACGTGTCAACTACACGTACAAGGACAAGTACCTTCTTGAAGGCAACCTCCGTTACGATGGATCTTCCAAATTCCCATCCAATCTTCAGTGGAGATGGTTCCCATCTGTCTCGGCCGGTTGGCGTGTGACGCAGGAACCTTGGATGCAGCCGTTCACGGATGTCCTGTCATCGCTCAAACTCCGCGCATCCTGGGGAACCATCGGAGACCAGACAGTAAGCTCATCCATGTACATTCCTACAATGGGAAGCTCAACCACATACTGGATCCACTCGGGCGTAAAAGACCAGTCTTTCGCCACTCCTGGTGCGGTTTATCCTGACATAACCTGGCAGGACATCGAAACCTACGACATCGGAGCGGACATCTCGCTGTTCAATCAGTTCAACATTACCTTTGATTGGTACAGGAGGAACACCAACAACATGATCATCGGGATGGAAGGTGTCAGCTACAACATCGGCGCTTCGGCTCCTAATGGAAACTTCGGTTCTCTGCGCACTGACGGTTGGGAACTGTCCATCAACTGGGGACGCTCTTTCTCTAACGGTCTTAACATCTCGGCCACAGCAAGTATAGCCGACGCCAAAACGAAGATCACGGAATATGGGACAAGCAAAATACTGTCTGGTTGGTACTCTGGCAAGACCTATGGCGAAATTTGGGGTTACAAGGTCGACAGACTCTTCCAGCACGATGATTTCGCTCATGATGCTAACGGAAAGCTCATCGAGTTGAAAGATAAATACGGAAAGTACTACCAGTTCGCCGAAGGAAAGAACTATGCGACACAAGGCAAGATCGCTTCTGGGACACTTATCTCAGGTCCTGGTGATGTCAAATTCGTTGACCTGAACGGAGATGGCGTCATAGATAATGGGAAAAACCTAACGGACGACCACGGCGATCTTACTGTCATCGGCAACACAACCCCACGCTACGAATATAGCTTCAGGATTGATGCGGACTGGAAGGGATTTGATTTCTCTATCTTCCTTCAGGGAATCGGCAAACGCAACATGCTCGGATCCTCTTCTATGACCCTCCCTGGCTTTAATACATCGGATGGAGCCATGGCCCAGGCTATCGCGGGAGACTTCTGGTATGACTCTTACGACATAACGAATGCGGATGGTTCGACAACCACCATACCAGCCAATTATGACGCTTTCTATCCGCGTGCCGCAAACTGCGCCGGAAGCAGCATCTTCAACATGGTACCTAACGACAGGTACATGCTGAACATGGCCTACCTCCGCATCAAGAACATTACTCTTGGCTACACTCTGCCAAGACATTTGACCCAGAGGATCAATATGGAGAAGGCCAGATTCTATGTTTCCCTTGAGAACTTCTTCACGTTTGATCATCTCAAAGGCCTACCTCTTGATCCGGAAGAAATCGCAGGGTACTCATCATTCAACACATCTAACTACAACTCAAGCCGCGCCGGTGTAGGTTCTCCTGCATTCAAGACAGCGGCAATCGGAGTTCAGGTTACTTTCTAATCTCATAAGAAAAAGAACATTATGAAGAATTTTATTAAAATACTTTCCGTTGGTGCTCTGGCACTTGCTTTCGTCGGATGCAGCGATTTTCTTGACAGGGAATCGAAAACAACGATGAATGACAATAACTTCTGGGCAAATGAGAACAACATCAGATTGTTTGTGAACGGAACTTACGGGTCATATTTCACCGGCTATTCCGACAACTGGGGACAGGTCTATGCACCAGGCGTGTACTCTTCCGGTGAGTTCAGTGATGACCGCACCACTACCGGACAACAGTCTAACATTCTTATCTCTCTGCCGTCTGACAATTGGTACAAAGCAGAACTTGCCTACCGTGGTTACTGGCTGGCAAGGCGTGGCTCAGGTCCTTGGAACTTCGCCTACATACGCAAGTGGAATCTCCTTATCGCAAGACTCGCCACAATGCATGACAACGGCAAGCTGACGGATGAGGCCTACAACCATTGGAACGGTGTCGCCCGCTTCTTCAGAGGTTGGGAATACAGCCGCTTCGTAGAATCGTTCGGCGATGTTCCTTACTACGATGCCGTTGTGGAAGTTACTGACAACGATGCCATGTACGCCCAACGCACCCCAAGAACAGAGGTGATGGCCAAGGTTAAAGAAGACTTTGACTATGCTATGGCCAACGTCCGCTCCAATGACGGGGAGGATTACGTGAATAAGGCTGTGGTGGCTACAATAGCCTCCCGTTGCATGCTGTTCGAAGGCACATGGTACATCTATCACAAGAACGATGAGGCCATGAAAACCTGCTCCGACGTTGACTCAAAGGCCAAACTGTTCCTTGAAGCTGCTAAAGGCTATGCTGAGCAGATCATCAACAGCGGAGCCTACGCATTTGACACAGATTTCCGAACCCTTTTCGGAACACTGTACTCCAGGCCGTCAAGCAGAGAGATTATCCTCTACAGGGCCTACAACAAATCCATCAACAACGGTTCCCAGCACTGCATAGCTTCATATTCAAATGGTAATGAGGCCCAGACCCAGTCAGGGAACCTCAGCACACTGAAAGCCTGGATCTGCCAAGACGGAAAACCGTATTCTAATTCAACAGTCGAGAACGCCAAGAGCTTCCGTCTACAGGATATGGTGGTAACACGCGACCCTCGGTTTGAAGCCACTTTCTGGGATGAGCCGAAAGCCAGTGCGACAGGTCTGTACTGCGAAAAATTCATAGACCGAGAGGGGCCGACATATTCATACAACGGAAAGTCTCTGCCTACATATTACGGATCTTGCACGAACGAAAACGGATTTCCATGCGTACGATATGCCGAGACGGTCTTGAACTGGATAGAAGCCAAGGCTGAACTAGCAGACAAATTCGGTGGCGCTGCTGTTACTCAGGAGGATCTTGACAAGTCCATCAATGCTATCCGCAAACGTCCTCTGGACAAGACCGCGATAGATAAAGGTGTAAAGCAGACTGCCCCACTTGAGCTCGCAAACATGCCTGATGATCCTGAAAGAACCGGAGCCGCACAGCAGACAACTCTCGGCTACAAGACAACAGGTGCGGTGACACCGCTCATCTGGGAAATCCGTCGTGAACGCCGCATGGAGTTCTTCCTCGAACAGTACCGAGTACTTGACATCAGACGTTGGGGACAGCTTGAACTCATGTTGGGAGCCAATAACCCAGATCTGTTGATTGGAGGCTATGTTGAGCTTGACCTTGCTGCGACCATCAAGGAGAGTCAAGCCGAAGAATTCGGAAGGCCTGCCCAGACAACCAATCTGAAGAAAACATTGAATAATCAGGGCTATAACCTTCTTACTTCAGCGAACTCTAAAAAAGTCAGTGTTATTCCTATCGTAGGCTACAACCCTGATGGTACATTGAAATTAGGAGAACGCACATACTTTGACTTTGACGCGAAGAATTACTCGCAAATGCGTGGATTCCTTGTGCCGGTCAACATCAAGGACAGAGACAGCCGCAACGTCGATGTAAGGAATTACCTTGAGCCTATCTGCTCCGATGTCATCACACAGTATGCCAACAAGAATGTCACAATCACTCAGAACCCTGGCTGGGAAGAGTAACTGATAATTATCCAAAATGAGAGGGGATGAGTGATTGTCCCCTCTTATTTTATAAAAACACGACATGAAAAAAATAATCTCACTTATTTTAGCCTTGACGATAGGGAACATCGCATTATCGGGACAATCCGCTCAAGGAGACTTTGAAAAACAGCTTCCAGACAGCGTAAAGTACTACCTACCGGAATTCATGGAAGGCAGAATAATCTACAAAGACGGAGGCTTTTCAACAGGACGCTTCAACATCAGTACTCTAGACCAAACAATCCGCTACATGGATTCCGACGAAAAGGTCATGGGCATAAAGGATAATGCCTCGGTTGACAGGGCTTCAATTGGAGGGTTACTCTTCATAAGGTATAGGACTTATTACCTTGCTTTCTCGCTTGACATCGACGGGACGTACCTCTGTGTGTCTCGCAGACTGGTATTTAAAGACGAGAAAAAAGGGGCGTTCGGCTTGGAATCCAGCACAAGCAACATCAAGGAGGTAAAAAAGATTGAGAGTCACGGAGGCAGTGTCTATGACCTCAACGGAAATCCATCCTATGAAATCAAGAACATTCCTTTCATTTACAGGAACAAGGTTGCTTACGCTCCTACTAAAAAATTGTTGCTGAGGTTTTTTAAAGACCGAGCTGACACCATCAACAACTATCTAGACACTCATAAGGTCAACTTCACGGACTTCCATCAGGTTTATCAGTTGATGACAGCAATAAAATAAAATATCTGCGTGTGATAATAATCTTATCATTGCCATTCAAGGCTGAAACGTTAAATCAAATGTAGGTTGTCGCCGAATAGCCTTGATCGACGATTACGCCGAAAATGGATTCACACTCACCCAGACCAAGGGCTGGTAATAGTTCGTTTTTCACACAAAGCGTGGCCGGGGAAGTACCCGGACACGCTTTTTTGTTCTATTGTTATTATGTTAGGTTACATCTTACAAAACACGTTCAGCCTCAAATGCCTCCGAATGGGTTGATTCACAGGCTTACATGAAAAAGTCTTGACCTGCCCTCGTATTTATTCATCCAATGTTCCGCTCTAAGGCCTTCCGCGGGCATTTGACCTGAAGGCATTTTGCAAAATCGCCGCAAGATCCGCCCGGGTCTTCGGGAAAGAGTCTCACGGGGAAGCGGTGTCATTGATCCGCTCTATGAATATTCCTGTGCCACTGCTCCTCCTCGGCAACCTTCCATGATTCCAGTGTCCTTGTGGCGGATGAGATGTTCACCCCTACCTTGACGCACCGGCCTTCCTTTTTGTATGGAATCATGTAGCCTTTTTCGTCGATCTGCTTGAGGGCTTCCTCCGCCGAGCCGTCCACCTTGAACTCAAAGACATAGACCCTGTCCTTTGTCCGGCAGACGGCGTCCGCTCGTCCGACGGCCGACTTGACCTCGGCCCGGGTGTAGTAGCCGAGGAGCGAGAAGACAAGGTAGATGATTGTCTGGTAGTGTTTCTCAGTCTTGTTCTCCAGATCGTAGGGGATGCCGGCCATGAAGGATTGGAGGAGTTCAAGGGAACCGTTCACATCGTTGTCCTTCAGAGCCTTGTTGAACTTCAGCACGAATGACGCACTCATTCCCTCCGAACTTTTGTAGTTAGCGAGAAGACCTCTCAAGAAGCCTTCCCGAACCTCCCTGTTCGGGTAGCCAAGTGTGTAGGAATGATCTTCCTTGTTGTATCCTTTAATTGTAAGATAGCCTGTTTGGTACAGCATCGGAAGGGTGTCTTCCGTCAGTTCCGGAGAGATGTCAAAGTCGCTTTGGGCGATTTCAGTCATCTTGTCCAGTTTTGTCTCGTCCATAGGATTCTTCCGTAACCTTTCCAAAAGGAATGTAGGCGTGCCGGTCTCGAACCAGTAGGAGCCAAACTCCCGTGCGTCAAGGCACTTTATCAGGCTGAAAGGGTTGTAGATGTCCTCGGACTCGTGGCAGAAGTGATAACCGTCGTAGTTGTGCTTGAGCTGCAGCAACGCATTGTCGTAGGAGATTCCCTGTTTGTCGGCGAGATCACGCACAGGCTCTTTCATGTCCCTTTCTAGCTCGGATTGCGTGATGCCGCAGATGGCAGAGTACCTTGGCATCATCGAGATGTTCTGGAGGTTGTTCAGCTCGCTGAATATGCTGAGCTGGGCGAACTTGTTTATCCCCGTGATGAACACGAACCTCAGGTACGGGTCAAGGCTCTTGATCGGGCTATAGAAGTTCCTCATTATCTGCCGCATCGGGGCCAGCCTCTCCTTGTCGTTCATCACGTCCAGCAGCGGTGCGTCATATTCATCAATTATTATGACCGCCTTCTCGCCGGTATTTTCGACAGCCGCTTTGACAAGACGCTCAAATCTCGCGTTGATGTCATCTTCCGCGATTCCGGAATCCGCACCCCACTTCTTCTCGTATTCGGATAGTTTGTAACCCAATATACGTTGCAGTTGTTCTTCATTAAGATGCTTCGCTGTTGACATGTCAAAGTGGAACACCGGGTGTCGTGTCCACTCCTTCCTGAGCCGTCCCGCCTCCAGACCCTCGAACAGGTCTTTCTCCCCGGCGAAGTAGCTGTGGAACGTGGAGGAAAGCAGCGATTTCCCGAACCGCCGCGGCCTGCTCAGGAACACATAATTGTACGTATCCGCCAATTCATGCACATATCCCGTTTTGTCAATGTACAGATAGCCCCCTTCTATGATCTTGTCGAAAGTCTGCACCCCGATCGGGTACCTTATCCTTTTTGCCTCCATAGTGCCAACCTTTTTTTATGTCCTACCTTCAAAGATAATGAATATTCCCGGATTCCCAATCATCTTCGGAAATGGATGATGATGTGAGGCAGTTGCTGATAAATCATCCGCGTCAACTCACCGTCAACACTCGGAACACTTTGACAAGGGCAAAACATATGTAAGCCTCCACAGCATCTTAAGCATGCTGTGGAGGCTTACTTTTTTTTGATGACACGAGTTAAATCTCGTTTTGCACGCTTGGGTGAAAGCTATCCTTGCGAAAGTGATTTTATCCGCTCAAGTGGCAGTCCTGAGATCTGGGCTATCTGATCAAATGGCATATTCAGTGCCAACAAAGACTTGGCCACCTCTGTCATGGCTGCATTGCGACCCTCGGCTTGGCCTTCAACTTTACCCTCAGCCCTACCTTCGGCCTTGCCTTTCTCCACACCGTCCTTGAAGCCCTCTTGATGACCAATTCTGTAGCCTTGCTGCTTCGCGCCCTCGATGTAGGGGCGCATCTCTTTTTCTGTCAACATAACACTGAAATAGTTATCAATCTCATTGTCGTCAAGGCCGCTGACGCGCATCGCCTTCTCCAACCTGCCGAACCTCTCATCATCCTTCGACCTCGATTTGGCAAAGATAGCGAAATTCCTGAATATTCGGCACCATCCCGCGACGGGGCTGTCATATTCATCGGTGTAATGCATGATCCTCGGCAGAGAATGTGAGGAGAAAAAGTTGAGTTGTTGCCAAAATGAAAAACGTGACCGGGGGATGCCCGGCCACGCTTGCTATAATCGGATTTTTGTGTCTGTTACCAGCCAGGATTCTGTGAGAGGTTATCGTCAAGAAGCCTCTGGCCGGCAGGGATTGGCTCAAGATAGTACTTGTCGTCCCATACTCTGTCAACGGTGGAGCCTCCGGCATTGACGGCGGAAGTGTTGTAAGGTGACTTGTAGCCGTTGAGGAAGAAGTTTTCTTTCTCAATGTCAGCCCAAGACGGAGCGTTCGCCACTGTGTTACGGTAAGCCATGATGGCCTCTTTTGACGCCCCGACATAGCCATCTGGATTCTCCTTGGTATCAAGGTTCTTTCCAAGAGCCCAGCGCATCAGATCGGCGTTACGGAAACCGTCTGCCATAAGTTCGCTGCGGCGGTCGCGGCGGAGTTCCTGAAGAAGAACATTCGCAGCAGGATCTTTAGGATCTTTTGTGATGGCTACACCATTAACTGAGCAACCATCATTGCCTACCAATGTAAGTGCAGGGATCTCGCCATGTCTTACACGGAGCAGATTGACGGATTTGTCAAGATCCGCCTGAGTGATCTGGCCAAGTTCGGCACAGGCCTCAGCGTAGTTTTCAAGGACTTCTGAATATTGGAAGATAGGACCGTCGGTGTCATTGCTTGGGGCGTTCCATGTGCCATTCTTCTCGTACTCGTCTTTCTGAGAGTAATCAAGGAATTTCCATGTCCAGTAGCCTGTGGTAGAAACTATTCCATAAGTATAAACCAGCTTTGTGACAGGCAGGATCGCATCGTCAACAGCAGCGTTCAACCTCTTGTCCCTGTTGGCGAAAACACCTTCAAGAGTCTTGTCACTGTAGGAAGGAACCATGTGGATTGGAAGACCATTAGAGGAGGCATAATTCTCAACAGCACTCTTGGTAAGTCCCCATGTAGGAGTTGAAGAGTCAACCCAGCCGTATTGTGAGTGGGCGACTGTTACTTTTCCGCCATTGACATTGGCCAAACTGTAGATCTTATAAAGAAGGACTTCCTTGCTTCCGGCCAAAGAGAGGGATGTGTACATTCCCTTATAATTTGTGGAAACCTCGTAGAGGCCACTGTCAATAACTTTTGCGGCTGCGTTTTTGGCTGCCTTGTAGAAGGTATCCGGGTGACCGCCGCTAAGTTTATGATATTTCTCCCATGCACCCTCGTAAAGTGCCACTCTGGAAAGCAGGGCAGCCGCAACCATATTGTTGATGGTGTTGACACCAGCGTCTGCCGGAGAATAGCAGTTGTTTACCGCAAACTCAAGGTCGGCGACAACGTTGTCCATGACGGTGACACGTGAGTCACGCGAGCGTTTGACATTCTCATCCTTGCTGAAATCAATCTCGTCTTCCACCCATACAACATCTCCGTAGATTTTCACAAGATTGAAATGATACAGGGCGCGGAAGAAGCGGGCTACACCTTTCCAATGGTTGGCCGCTTTTTCAGAGAGATCTGGAACAAGATCAATTCTGTTCAGCATTATGTTCGCTTCCCTGATTCTGTCGTAAGGTGTGTTCCAAGCTGACGATGCGTTAGGAATATTCTTGGTGAACTCTGTGAATGATTCCGTGGCGTAGTCGTCAGTAAGAGATTCAGAATGGTACTGACCTTTTGTCCAACCACTTCCATAACTCAGTTCACTAAGATAGCCATAGAATTTCCATGAATAGATTTCTATCGCGGATTCTGATGTCCAGTTGGTCGCATCAGAATTGCTGTCCAGCGGTGTCCTATCAAGATAGTCGCTGCAGCTGCTTAATCCTAATGCTGCAACCATTCCTGCCGCCAAAGTGTAAAATATCTTTTTCATAATTGTTTCCCGTTAATTAAAATGTAATCTGAACGCCACAAGACCATTGACGGTTGAATGGCATTGAACGTCCTGCGTATCTGGTGTCAACCCCTGATAGAGAATCAACATTTAATCCGCTGCTCCATCCTCCAGTGCTTTCCGGATCCATCACACCATCAATATGGTCGAAAGTGAGTAGATTCTGAGCGCTGAAATAGATACGGAGCTTTTCGACAGATACTTTTTGTGTAAGATTCTGAGGAATGGTGTAGCCGACGGTCAGATTCTTTACTCTTAGATATGCAAGATTGTTGAGATACTTGGTTTGAGGAACAAAGTTGTTGATTCCTGAGTTTGATGGAAGTCCGGACAGAGAACCGAAAGCACTGTTGATGTAAGGGCGAGGGAATCTTGCGTTCTGGTTGTTCTCAGTCCAATAATCAAGCTGATTCTCAAAAATGTTCATCTGTGCACCGGCAGCATGAGGAATGAACAGTGATGATGTTGTCCACATGTCACGTTTACCGACTCCCTGAAAGAGAACCTCAAAGTCAAATCCCTTGAACATTGCACCGAGACGGAGTGAGTATTCATAGCGTGGAAGAGCATTGCCAATACGCTTTAGGTCTCCATGATCATCAATTGTACCCTTGCCAGTGTCAATCTTGCCACTTCCATCAATATCTTTAAACTTAACGTCACCGGCACCGAATCTAAATGAGCCAGTCTGGATGTATGACTGGTCTGGAATGCCTTCCTTTAAGGTTCCATCCGAATTCAGGTCTGAAGAGTTGAAATATCTGTCAGTCTCGAATCCCCAGATTTCTCCGAGCTGCTTTCCTTCGTACCATCCCTGAAGGGCACCGGTGGTGTTGTTCCACTTGGTGATTTCGGACTTGGAATCGGCAAGTGTGAAGGTTCCGTAAACGGCGAAATCCTTGTTGAATGCATGATTGTAGTCAATCTGGAGTTCCCAACCGGTTGTCTTAAGGTCACCACCGTTCTCAAGAGGAGCGCTTGCGATTCCGACATAACGTATGATCTCGTTTCCGGAAACAAGCATGCCGACGTTTCTTCTGAGATACCAGTCAAATGTGACGTTGAGTTCGTTGTTCAGGAAACCGGCGTCAAAACCGAAGTCAAGGGTACGGATCTTTTCCCAAGTCATGTCAGCGTTGACAGCGGCTGGTGTCGAAACAGTTGATTTCTGATTCATGTCGGAGCCAAGCCAAGAGACTGTCTTGGAAGTCAGTGTCGCGATGTATGGATACCAAGAAGTAAGTGCCTGATTACCTACAGAACCATAGGAACCACGAATCTTCATTGTGGGAACATATGGTTTGATGTTCTGCCAGAAAGGCTCCTCTGAAATTCTGTAACCGGCTGAAGCGGATGAGAAGAAAGCCCACTGCTTGCCTGGACGGAATGAAGAAGAACCGTCATAACGGCCATTGAGTTCAAGAAGATACCTGTCTTTGAAGTTATAGTTGATCCTTCCGAAGAAACCTGCCGTAGCACGATCTCTAAGCGATTCATTTATGGTGGCTTCTTTGTTGCTTGTGATAAGGTTCAGAGTCGGAATGTCCGGATTCTGGACTCCGTTTGCTTTCAGACTCTGGTTGTCATACCTTAAATCCTCTGCGTTCGCTCCAACCTTAAGAGCGAAATTATGCTCGCCAAGAATGTCGAACACATAATCAAAATAAGCATTATATGTGTTTGTTATTCGGCTTACAAATGTTCTCTGTACAAAGTCGTTTGTCGTGACCGCAACTCTGCTTGGGAATGCCCAGTTGGCTACGTAGTATGGCTGACGCATTGTCCTGTTCTCGTAGAAATAACGTCCTCTTGTGTAGTCTCCGTAGAATGAGAAACCAGGAGCGATGTTGATTTTGATGTTGCCCCCCAGAGTAAGATACTGGTCATTTGAGGAACAAATGCTTTCGTTTGCGACGTATGCGTTGCCATGACGGAAATAGAGTCCTTCTCCGCTCGCAGCCTTTGCGTTGGCATAGGTTCCATCTGCAAGTTTGCTACCATCGGAAATACCGAATGGGAAGAAAGTAGGGAAGCGCATGGTGTAGTAGATTAGTCCCATCTCTCCGTTACTTGCCTCATAACCGTAAGGGTAGGTATATTCCTTTTCAACATACATAACCTTGGTGCCGATGTTGAGCCAATCCTTGACCTGAGTGTTGGTGGAAAGGTTGACATTGTACCTGTTTATGTCGTTTTCCTTGGCGGCCTTCATGTTTCCTTCAGACTTGTTGAATCCGAGACCAATGTTGTAGTTGGTCTTGCCGGTGTTGCCGGTTATGCTCAGATTGTGAGTCTGCGAGAAAGATGTCTTGAATATCTCCTTGTTAGGATCAGAAACCCTATAGTAGTATGGCGTACCATCTATGAACTCATAGTCCTCACCATATTTGTAAACCGGATTACTGAGGTTTCCCGAATATTTGTCGAACCATGCCTCTATGCCTTTACCAATCGTGTCATAGTACATTCCAAAGGCTTCGATTCTTTGACCGTCAACATTTTTCTGTGCAAGAATACCCTCTTCCAATTGCGCAAGAATTCCTTCCTTGTCAGTGATGTACTTAGGAAGTCCGATAGGCTTGTTCCACGAGAGGTTGTTGGAATATGTGATCGACACTCTGTCCTTCGCGCCGGTACCATCCTTTGATGTGATCAGAACAACACCCCATGCCGCACGGGAGCCGTAGATTGAGGCTGAGGCGGCATCCTTAAGGACGGAAATGCTCTTCACGTTGTCTGGATTGACGAAAGAAAGATCTGGAACCTCGACTCCGTCCAAGAGGATAAGTGGAGTGTTGTCACCGTTGATGGAACCAGTTCCACGGATCTTCATTGTCGGAGAAGCGTTAAGGTCATTCGTGTTGTAGGTGATGGTAAGCCCCGGGACAACTCCCTGAAGTCCCTTGGAGACATCAGTGATAGGTTTGCTTCCGAAAGTCTTGTCAACATCCACGGCGGCTACGGCTCCGGTCATGTTGACCTTTTTCTGGGTACCGAAACCTACAACGACAACCTCGTCAAGATATTCACTGTCCTCATGAAGGACAACCCTCATCCCGTTCTTGGCGTTGACCTTGACGGTGGTGTAGCCGAGACAGCCGACCTCTACGGCGGTGCCTTCGGCGACATTGAGTGAGAAAGTTCCGTCAACCTGGGTGACGGTTCCCGTGGTTGTGCCAGGGATCATCACGCTTGCACCCGGAACCGGGTTGCCGTTGACATCGACGATCGTTCCCTTGACGGGCTGCTGCTGAGCGGCCGCCGCGGGCTGTAAACCGGACTCACTGGCGGCTGCCGTGGCGCTGAATGACAGCGTGCCGGCGAGCAGCATCATGAGAAAGGCGTTTACCTTGTAAGTGCGATTCTTTTTCATTTACTAAAAGGTTTTGTATTAACTTATGGTTGTTAATGTGCCCGTTTAACAAAAACTCACGATCGTCAGAACGCGCAACGTAATCAATTAATTTCAAACTAATTAGACAATACCGACAGTCAATTCGGGCGAGCAAGATTATCGAATATACTGACTATTAACGTCTTACAAATCACGAAACATGAAAGCAGATTAGATTCGCTTAGGGCTCGTGATTTTATTCTTCCAATGGAATTGCTTATCTTTGCAGGTTACTATTAATTGGCTACTGAATATGTTCGATAACTTACAGGAAAGGCTTGAGAGATCCTTCAAGATTCTGAAGGGTGAGGGTAAGATCACCGAGATCAATGTCGCGGAGACGCTGAAGGACATCCGGAGGGCGCTGCTGGACGCGGATGTCAGCTTCCGCGTGGCCAAGGACTTCTGCGACAGGGTGAAGGTCAAGGCCATGGGACAGAATGTCCTCACGGCAGTGAAGCCTCAGCAGATGATGGTCAAGATCGTCCACGACGAGCTGGCCGACTTCATGGGGAGCGCATCACAGGACATCAACATCAAGGGGAATCCCGGAATAGTCCTGGTGGCGGGTCTCAACGGTTCCGGTAAGACCACGTTCTCGGCCAAGCTGGCGAACAACATCAAGAGCAAGAGGGGCATGAAGGTGCTTCTTGCGGCATGCGACACGTTCCGCCCGGCGGCCATCGAGCAGTTAAAGGTGCTCGGCGAGGGTATTCAGGTTCCCGTTTACACCGAGGAAGGCGTCAAGGATCCGATCAAGATCGCCAAGAACGCCATAGCCAAGGCCAAGGCCGAGGGATATTCGGTGGTCATCATAGACACCGCCGGTCGTCTGGCTGTGGATCAGGAGCTTATGGACGAGATCTCTGCCCTGCACAAGGCCGTGAACCCTACAGAGTCATTATTTGTCGTAGACGCGATGACCGGTCAGGATGCCGTGGAGACAGCCAAAGTCTTCAACGAGCGGCTTGACTTCGACGGAGTCGTGCTGACGAAGATGGACGGTGACACCAGAGGCGGCGCCGCGCTTTCCATCAAGTACGTCACCGGAAAGCCGATCAAGTTCATCTCCTCGGGAGAGAAGATGGAGGCAATGGATGTGTTCCACCCGGGACGTATCGCCGACAGAATCCTCGGAATGGGTGACGTTGTCTCTCTCGTCGAAAAGGCTCAGGAGCAGTTTGACGAGAAGCAGGCCAGGGAGACCAGAAAGAAACTGGCCAAGGACAAGTTCGGTCTCATGGACTTCTACAACCAGATCCAGCAGGTCAAGAAGATGGGCAACATCAAGGATCTGGCCGGGATGATTCCTGGACTCGGCAAGGCCATCAAGGACATCGACATCGATAACGACAAGGCATTCAAGGGGATAGAGGCCATCATCATGTCCATGACTCCTGAAGAGAGAGACAATCCTGAGATCATCAACGGAAGCCGCCGAAAGAGGATCGCGGACGGCAGCGGCACCAATGTGGCCGAGGTGAACAAACTTCTGAAGCAGTTCGAGACTACCCGCAAGATGATGAAGACCGCGCTGACTGGAAACCTCGCACAAAAGCTCCGCGGTTTCAGAAGGTAGGCAGACGCTTAGCGGCCGGCGAAATATTCCTTGCGCCGAGGAGCCTCGGCAAGGCGGTCTGAATATACAGCCGGGGCGAACGGACGCATGTTGTAGTGCGAGGCCATCACCTGACCGTAGGCACCGGCGCTGCGGATGGCTATAAGGTCTCCCCTGCGGCTCTCGGGCAACGAACGTTCCTTGCCGAAAGTGTCGGCGGACTCGCAGACCGGGCCTACCACATCATAAATGCTTGCCGAACGAGAATCCCCGTCCTGATAATGAGCGGTGATATTCTCGATCTTATGGAACGCTCCGTATAGGGCAGGACGGATAAGATCATTCATCCCAGCGTCCACCATCAGGAAATTCCTGCTCTCCCCTTTCTTGACGAAAACAACTTGGGTGACAAGAGATCCGCACTGAGCCACAACGGAGCGTCCCGGCTCAATGTGGACGGTCTGGTCAAGCCGGCGGGCAAGCTTCTTGTCTATGGTTCTGAACCAGGTCTCGAAATCAGCAATAGGATCCGAATCGGGGTCGTCATAATTGACCCCAAGGCCGCCGCCTAAATCTATATTCCTGACAACCAACCCCTTTGACTCAAACACTGAGACAATCTCGTTAACCTTGGCGCACTCAAGCCCGATGACATTCTCGACATCCAGAATCTGGGAGCCAATGTGGAACTGGAGCCCGAAGAAATCAAGGGCGGGATCTGACTTCAGCATCTCCACAGCCCCGTCAAAACTCCTGTCTGATAGGCCGAACTTGTCCTCATAGAGACCGGTGGTGATGTACTGGTGCGTGTGAGCGTCGATGTTCGGATTGATCCTGAGGCTGATTGAAGCCTTGCGGTCCAGCCTACGAGCCAATGCGCTTATAACTTCGATTTCCTCAAGGGATTCGACCACAAAAGCCCCGATCCCGGCCTGAAACGCCTGGCATATTTCCCGGTCCGACTTGCCGACACCGGCAAAGAAAATCTGTTTCGGATCGTAGCCGCAACCGACCGCGAACTCGATCTCGTCCCCGCTGACGCAGTCCGCGCCGAAGCCCTTGGAGCTCAGGATGTCGTTAAGACGACGGTCCGAATTGGCCTTCACTGAATAATGGGCGTGGATTCCATAGCGCGCGGAAAGCTCCGCCACCTTGTCGGCCGTGCGCTGGAAAAGATCAATGTCATAATAATAGAAAGGTGTGGCCACCTTGCTGAATGATTCGTAATCGCCTATCTTTAGCATATTCGGAAAATCACTTCTTAAGTAATCCTTAAAAAATAACTTGGTAATCTTTGATTGTCTTTTCGGTCTATATGTCTTTCCTCATCAGTCATGTGCCACCGGCACACTCCTCCTTCTAAAAGACATCTATCCTCGAAAATACCGCCAAATCTTTACCAACTTATTTTTTAACGCTTACTAAGTAACCTCAAAACAGTTTCTTGTCTGGCAAATATTCATGAAGAATAAAACATGTTCAAAACCAAAACAATTGCAAAAGTAATCTAAAATTTCTAAATTCGCATACTATTGTACGTTCAGAGGGTTTTTCTGACACGAGATAGCATTAGAAAAAACACTTTTAACATTAGGACAAAAAATGGAAAAAGGACCTATTTCACAATTCATCACCCACAACTACCGCCACTTCAACTCGGCGTGCGTGGTTGACGCCGCGAAGGCCTACTGCGACCTTCTCGACAAGGGTGGAAAGATGTTCCTTGCTATGGCCGGTGCGATGAGTACCGCTGAAATCGGACTTTCCCTCGCGGAAATGATCCGCCAGGACAAGTTCTCGTTCGTCTGCTGCTCAGCCAACAACCTTGAAGAGGACATAATGAACCTCGTCGCTCACTCACACTACTACAGGATCCCGGGCTACCGCGACCTTACTCCTCAGCAGGAGCAGGAGCTGCTTGAGAACCACTACAACCGTGTGACCGACACCTGCATTCCTGAGGAGGAGGCTTTCCGCCGTCTTGAGGGCGCGCTCGTCGATGTGTGGACAAAGGCGAAGAATGAAGGAAAAAGGTATTTCCCTTATGAATATATCTACCAGCTTCTCCGCAGCGGCGTTCTGGAGCAGTACTATGAGATCGACCCTAAGGACAGCTGGGTAATGGCTGCCTGCGAGAAGAATATTCCGATCATCTGCCCGGCCTGGGAGGACTGCACAACCGGTAACATATTCACAGCCCACTGCATCCGCGGCGAGTTCCCTACCGACCTCGTGAAGACAGGCGTCGAGGTGATGATGTTCCTCGTTGACTGGTACAAGGCCAACGCCACGGGAGCCGGTGTCGGATTCTTCCAGATCGGTGGCGGCACCGCCGGTGACTTCCCTATCTGCGTCGTTCCTATGATGGAGCAGGATCTCGGATGGAAGGGCACACCGCTTTGGTCATATTTCTGCCAGATCTCCGACAGCACCACATCCTACGGTTCATATTCAGGAGCCGTTCCTAACGAGAAGATCACCTGGGGCAAGCTGTCCCCTACCACTCCGCGCTTCATCGTGGAGAGTGACGCGACAATCGTGGCGCCGCTGATCTTCGCCTACGTGCTGGGCTGGTAGTCCATCGCTGACTTTTATGAAGGTGATGGCCATCTAACCAAGGTCATCACCTTTTTTATATTCATTAAGAATTGTAGTTAATCCTTTAAGGATTGCTTTTGTAACCACAAACCAGAGGAACGCAAACGGTTTTCGTTCCTTCCAACCGACCAAAGCAAAATGAAAGGAAATTCCAGCAAAGGGAATCCCCTTATCGCGGCTATATCCAAGCGGCTGCGCAGAATCAGAGGCGACAGACTCGCCGCGATCCAAGGAAGAATCAATTCCAGAAAGACTCTTGAGAAAGTTGAAAAACACCTTGCCCGTTGGGTAAGGGACGGCAAGCATCATGAGTGCTACGACTCTATGGAAGAAATCCTCGATGAACTTGACTTGACAAATCAAGAGCTATCGTTCTATTGCTCCCGCATACTCAATAAAAAGTTCCTCACATGGAGGAAAGAGATCAGAATCGAAGACGCGAAAAAGCTCCTTCTGGAGCATCCTGAGGCTCCTGTACGTCACATTGGCTATGTCGTGGGTTTCAGCGACAAATCCAACTTCAGACGGCAGTTCAGGGAAGTAGTCGGATGCACGCCTACCGAATGGCGGGAGTCGAAACTTAAAAACATCCAAAAAATCTTTTGATATTCAAAAAACATCATTATCTTTGCAGTGTATTAATAAACTATTACACTAACAAGATATGATTGAAATCAAAGATCTGGCTTTCAGCTACGGCAAGACGCCCATCCTGAAAAGCATAACGACAACGCTTGAGGAAGGCCGTATCTACGGTCTTCTGGGCGAGAATGGAGTCGGCAAGACGACCCTGCTGACACTTCTGTGCGGCCTGAAGAAAGTTTGCTCCGGCAGCATCACCACCGATGGGGAGAATCCTTTCGACCGCACCCCTACCTTGCTCCAGAACCAGTTCTACCTTCCGGACGAGGTCCTTCCTGTAGCGATGAAGGCGGAGTGCTTCGCAAAGGAAAGAGGTGCCTTCTGGCCGGACTACGACCATTCCAAGTTCCTTGAGATCATGAAGGAGTTCGAGAACGACCCGGCCAAGAAGATGAACCAGATGTCCGCCGGACAGTTGAAGAAGACTTATATTTCTTTAGCGTTGGCCTGCGGCAGCAAGTACATATTCATGGATGAGCCGACAAACGGTCTGGACATTCCTTCAAAGACGCAGTTCCGCAGCGCGATTATGAAATACACTTCCGATGATTCCACAATCGTGATCTCTACCCACCAGGTGAGGGATCTGGAGAACATCATCGACCCGATCATAATCCTTGACCGTCAGGATGTTCTGCTGAACGCTTCGGTGGAGGAGATCACAAGTAAACTGTATTTCGACTACGGCACGCAGCTTCATCCGGAATCCCTTTACAGCGAGCAGCTTCCGGGCGGATTCATCCAGGTTTACCCTAACACGACCGGCGAGGACAGCAAGATCAATGTCGAGGCCCTTTTCAATGCCGTGCACAAGAACAAGGAACTGATCAAAGGAATGTTCAGCAACAAATAAGGAGGAATGAATATGGACAATACCTTTAAAATAAGCAGGTTCGGAAAATATTTCGTTTACGACCTCAAGAGACAGTGGAAGAACATCGGGATGCTGATGCTGATCTTCTCCCTGTTCCCGATCATATTCTACATGATATATATGTTCTTCGCGGCGATGTTCGACGGAGGGCTGATGAAGATCTTCATCGGCCTTGAGATTGACGGTCCCGCGGGAGGGACAAGATTCGGAGTGTTCGCGGTGATGAGCACCATTTTCGTGATGCTGTTCCCGTCAAGAGCCTACGGAGAGATCACCAACAAGGCGAAAGGGTCCGAATGGCTGATGCTGCCGGCTTCCAGACTGGAGAAATTCACGTCAATGATGTTGATCTCACTGGTAGTCATCCCTCTCGTTTACGTTGTTGTCTATTTTCTCAGCGACGCTTTTGTCTGCCTGCTCGACAAGTCCTGCGGTGATTCACTTATGTCATTCAGAATCAACAAGGAGATCGGTTCATCAGACTTTGCGATCCCTGCCAACGGCTTCTGGATTCTGGCCTCCAGCATTGTGGAAAACGCGATCGTGTTCCTGCTCGGAGGCTTGATCTTCAAGAAATGGAAGGTTGTGGGCACCGTGCTTGTGCTCTTTGCGCTTCAAATAGTGTTTTCCGGCCTGTTAAGCGTCTTCATCACCAACGCGGACCTCGACTGGTGGGGAAATTGGTTCGCGGACTGGACAATAAGGCACGCCGACAGCATCGACATCTGGCTGAACGCCTTCATCAACTTCTGGCTTCTGTTGATTCTGGCAATCTGCGGGACGTGGTCTTGGTTCCGGATCAAGAGGCTTCAACATTAATATTTCAGGCTATGGAGTTCAATTCAAACAAGGCGATCTATCTACAGATCAGCGACATAATCTGCGAGAAGATCCTCTCCGGCGAGCTGAAGGCAGATGACAGGATCCCGTCCGTGCGGGAATATGGAGCCTCGATCGGCGTGAATCCCAACACGGTGATGCGCACCTACGAGAAGCTCACCAACGAGGGCATCATCTACAACAAGCGCGGCATCGGCTACTTCATCGGCGAACGGGCAAAGGACATCGTGCTGGAGAACAACCGCAAAGAGTTCCTGGAGGTCGAGCTGCCGGCCGTCATCAAGAAGATGGAACTGCTCGGACTCGACCCGAAGGAGCTGCTTGACAAAAACAATTGGGTAATCTAAATTTATGAATATTATGAAGTTATTAAAGAATATCCTGACCGCCGCGGCGCTGGTCTTTATGGCGGCTGGACTGTCATCCTGCTATTTCAGGATCAGTGATGATGCGAAAAAGCAGCTCAAATATGATATGCGATACAGTATGCACACTGCTGAAGGAGAAGTTGACACCGTGACCTACAATCCAGGTGAGTTCCATTCGGTATGCAACAAAGGTGGCATCGATGACGTGTTGGTCATCCAGACCGAGAACGAGTTCAAGGTTGAAGTGATCTCTTACGAGATGATGACCGACTCAATCCGCGTGACAAATGAAAATGGGGTCCTGACGGTTGGACTCACTGATAAGACCGCAAGAATCTTCGGCCCGATTCAAATTCGGGTCTATGCCCCGTCTTTGACCGAAATCACCTCTGCAAAATCCTGTAATATGCGAATCTCTGACTACAAGGGTGATTCACTGATAATCGAGACTGTCGGCTCTGGAGACCTCAAGGCGTTCAATCTTGACATTACCGGGAAGCTGACAGTCCAGGGGACCGGAAGCGGTGACCACGAGTTAAAGCATATCACCGCCGGAGATATGGTCATTAACAAGAAAGGTTCAGGAGACGGAGAGTACAACGACCTAAATGTTGGCACGCTATCTGTTACATCAACAGGTTCTGGAGACGCGACACTTTCAGGAAAGGCCGATTCGGTCACATTCCACAAGTCAGGTTCCGGTGACATAGACGCCAGCGAACTGAAAGCCAAGAATGTCAAGACTCAGGAAAGCGGAAGCGGAGACCTTATAGTCAACGATGAATCAATAAACAAATAATCACAATGAATATGCGGAAGACATTATTGCACATTATGGCCGTGGTTCTGATCGGCCTGACATCAACAGGTACTCTGAACGCAAGAACCAGTGGCGATGACGATGACTACAAAACCAAGACCTACGATGTAGGCACAATCTCGTCCATCGACGCAAACGGCCTGTTCAGTGTCATCTACGAGCAGACTTCGGGTGAGACCGATGTTTCGGTCAAGGCGAAGGACAAAGTGTTCGAGTGTCTGGATGTCAAGAATGATGACGGTATGCTGGTTCTGAAGCTTAATCTGAAAGACGGCAAGAGCTATACTCTGCCTCCGATCGAGGTGAAAGTCCGCACCAAGCATCTGACCTACGTGGAGTTGTCGGGATCCGGCAGTTTCACCTGCGAGAAGGGCATCAAGACCGAGTCCCTCAAGATCAGATCCTCCGGAGCGGGAAGCGTAGAGATCAAGGATATCTCAGCCAAGAACTCGATTGAGATCATGACATCCGGCACCGGAAAGGTTAATCTGGACGGTGCCAAAGCCAAGGACCTCAACGTTGAGATGAACGGGGCCGGCAAGGTGGAAGTCCAGGGAATCGAATCCAAGACCGCCACCGCCATCATCCGCGGAGCCGGCAAGATCACCCTCGGCGGCAAGACCGGCAACGCCACCTACAAGCTGAACGGAGTAGGTGTCATCGATGCCGAATCCCTGAAAGCCGACAACGTCCGCTCCGACCGCGCCGGCATCGGCTCCATCCGGTATTAGCCCCACCGCTAACCAATTGACCAATTTCTCCTACGCCTGGCCACTGAGCTTGTTCAGTCACGTCAACGAGCCCGGTGGCCGTTCTGTTTAGTCGCTTCGGCAGGCTCAACGACCTGCAAGGCAAGACCCGACATAAAAGATCCGGGTTCTAACATCCGGTCACTGAGCCTGTCGAAGTGGCCTATGTGATAAATAGCACCCACCGCTCGGCCGCACCTCAACTTTACGAAACGCCTTCAGGGCAAACGGCCACTAAGTGCCGCCAAACATGGAATATGCTGAAAAACTCTTGGGGTAAGCCACAGGTTTTTCAGCATATTCCTTATCCTACGGCATTCAGTTCAGGGTTGGGCTGAAGGCGATTCGTAAAAAGCGTGGACAGGGTTCTGCAGTAAAAACAAAACTATGATGTTTTATAATCCGCTTATTTTCACGATCGCTCATCAGTGGACGGAATGAATAATCATCAGCGGGCTTTGCCAAAGATGGACTCAAGGATATTCTTGTCAAGCATAGTGACACGGCTCAGAACTGACAATGAGTAGGTTCGCCTGTCCGTCCATAGTTTCCGGGCGACAGCGACTCTTTGTTCCACACTGGCTTTTGAGACGGCTGGCACATTCCATAGGGCATTGCAGATCGTCTTCGCTTCCCTTCGGAGTTCGGTCTCGGAAGCCTTATGCATCGCACTCAACGAGGTGCATTCTCGATCAATGGCTGATTCGATGTCCTTCTTCTGACTCATAAAGGCAATGAAGGCCCGTGGGGTTCTGAACAAGGCCTCGACAGATTTCCAATCGACATAAGAATGGGGTTGGAGCATTCCTTCGGCATCACAGAGCCAGTCCTCAGGCAGAGCCGTCAATGTGTGGAACATCGATCGGCGGGTCAAGACAGGATATTCACTTATTCTTTTTCCTCGCTTCGCGAAACGGTTATGATCCACGAAATAGATATCTCCGGGGCCCCATTCATATGCCCAAGGTGCCAACGGGAAGCCGGCTGCGATCGCATTCCTATAGACATACATAAACTTTGTCTTCAATTCATTCTCCGTGAATATGGGATCGTTACTCACTCGTATCTTTCCAGTTACCGCGTGACATCTTTTTGTGCGTGAAAGGAACGACTCATGTTTCATTGCGATTGAACGCGCGAACCTATCACAGTCTTGAAGACTTCCCTTTGCGATAAGATGGAAATGAGTGCCCATCACTTGCAAGGTCAGAATCACGATGCCGCATTGATACGCTGTCACGGCTATAACATTCATTCCCCAAATATAGTCCTCACGTGATTCAAAGAGTATGCTGACATTCGTCCCGTCGGAATAGATGTGTGCATAGCCCTCAACAGGTTTGTCAACCCAACCGGACTGTATCGGGGTGGTCGCCTCGGTTTCTGATCTATTACATTGATTATTATTGTTATCCATATTTATAATATGATTAAAGGTTCAAATGTTGATCATAGGGCAAACATAGGACAAAAATCACGGGTTCACAATGAATCATAAAAAACATAGCAGAAGTTTTTCTGTTTTTTATAGAAACAGTGCTATTCTTACCATCAATATAGAATTTGTTTATTCACATAAAAAATTCTTTTATGACTATTCACTCTACGGTTTCGCTTGTCTCTTACACAAAGGCAAGTCTGGCACAATGTATAGGCTCAATTATCATCAACATTACGGCCGGAGAATCGGCCTCTAGCACCTCGGCAGGCTCTGCGACCACAAAGGCCCGGTCACTAGACATAAGCTATTAACAGAACAAAAAGCAAGACAAGATATATTCCGGAATAAGCGGTGCCAAAGTGACCGATGTCATGAATAACACCCGCGACATCAACTTTACGAAACGCCTTCAGGGCAAACGGCCACTGAGTGCCGCCAAACAATGGATATGCTGAAAAACTCTTCGGGTAAGCCATAGGTTTTTCAGCATATTCCTTATTCTATGGTGTTCTGTTCAGGGTTGGGCTGAAAGCGATTCGTATAAAAGCGATACGTATAAAAGCGATACGTATAAAGAAGGAGATCCACTCGCATGGGCATGCATGGGAGGCATGGGAAAGCATGATAGACGCATGGGGATGCATGGGGAGGCATGGGAGGCAAGGGAAAGCATGATAGACGCATGGGGATGCATGGGGAGGCATAGGGAGGCATGGGGAGGCATGGGCATGCATGGGGAGGCGTTGGGATCAGAAGATATAGAACTCGCGGCGGTACTGATAGTTGGAGCGGAGGGACTCGAATGTTTCGGGAGCCATACGGAAGATGAAGTCGTCGGTGAAGATCGGGTAGTTGTACTGGAGTACGGACGCGACCTCACCTTGGGACTTGCCTTTCAGGTCAAGGCGGATTGACTCAAGGTCGATGATTTCCGTCTTGGGAAAGAAATCGTACAGCGGCTCGATGCCGAAGAAGCGCGCAAGGGCACGGACGGCCATCATGGTGCCGTTCTGCTTGCCTTGGTAGGAATAGCCGGCGATGTGAGGGGTGGCGATGTCAACCATATTCAGAAGCTCAAGGTCGATGTTCGGTTCGTTGTTCCAGGTGTCGATGATCACAGGACCCAGTTTCGGGATAGCCCGCTTCAACGCCGCCTCATCCACGACCTCGCCACGGGAAGCGTTGATGAATATGGCTCCGGGCCTCATCATCGCGAAGAACTCATCGTTCGCCATTCCTCTTGTCGTCTCGTTAAGGGGCACGTGCAAGGTCACTATGTCAGCGTTGGTCAACAGATAGTCCAGAGTGCAGAAACCTTCCATCCCTTCCTCGGCCATCCTGGGCGGGTCGTTCTTCAGAACCTTGAAACCCAAAGATCCGGCGACCGAGTCAACCCTGCGGCCGACATTGCCGACACCTACGATTCCAAGTTTGCCGCCTTCCAGACGGATCGCCTTGCGTGCGGCCACACCGTAAAGAGCAGAGAAAACATAGTTCATCACCCCTCCGGCATTGCAGCCGGCCGAGTTCCGGGCCACGATCCCTTTCTCGTTGCAGTACGGAAGGTCTATGTGATCCATCCCGATTGTCGCCGTGGCGATGAACTTCACCGGAGTGCCTTCGAGCAACGACGCGTCACACTTGGTCCTGGTCCTGATGATCAGAGCGTCGGCGTTCATCGCATCCTCGCGCGAGATGGCCCTGCCTTCCTTATAGATGACATCCGCATACGGTTCCAGAACACCTTCGATGAACGGAATCGCCTGATCGATTATGATCCTGATCTTGCTGTCCATAACCTTATACAAAAATCATTTAAGAATCAACTCCTTGACGAACCCGACCTTGTCGTAGTCCTTGACGAACAGCTCGTCCTTCTCCAGAAACTGGTTCATCGCCTGGACCAAGGCCGGCTTCTGGAACTCCAGATGGCTCCGCAGCATCGAGGACGAGATCGTCACGTAAAGTTTCCCGTCCCTATAGAATTTCCGAAGCGTCTGGCCGGCGACACCCGACACTGCGTCCCAGGCGGCGAAAACCCGCTGGGTATTGAGCCCGGCGCTCAGCTTCAAAGCCCTGATGTACATAGGGATAAGCTGTTCCATCCCCAGAGCCTCCTTGCGGGGCGTGCCTTTTATCTTCTGAAACTCCGCCATCGTCAAATCTCCCTGAACTCTCCCCCTACAGCCTCGAAATAAGCCCTGTCCGCGGTCAAACCATCAACAATCCCCGACATCCGGACCTTGTTGCTGTCTGTTATGAATATCTGGCCGAAGTCGCTCCCGGCGACCATCCCAAGCAGATTCGAGATTCTGCTCATGTCCAGTTTGTCGAACACATCATCCAGCAGCAGCATCGGCGGGAAGCCGTACCTGCGCTTCATAAGCTCGTACTGGGCGAACTTCAAGGAGACCAGAAACGACTTCTGCTGTCCCTGCGAGCCGCAACGCCTGATCGGAAAGCCGTTCATCTCAAAAAGGAAATCATCCCTCTGAATCCCTGCGGTGGTGTATTTGAATATCCTGTCTTTCTCCCGGGAAGCCTTCAGCAGCTCGACCAGCGAGCCTTTCCTCAAGTCCGACCTATAGTCAATCGACACAGTCTCGCGGCCACCTGAAAGCGTTGCGTAATGCTCGGCCACCAACGGTAGAAGGTCCTTGACAAAAGCGTCCCTCTTGCCGTGGATCACACCGGCATATTCATTCATCCTTTCGTCGAACACGTCCAGAAGCGACTCGTCGAAGGTTCCGTCCTTGAGCACCTTGTTGCGCTGGAAAAGGAAACGGTTGTACTGCTGCATCGCGGCGAGATATTCCCGGTCCATCTGCGACAGCACCGAATTGACGAACCGCCGCCTGTCGTCACCGCTCTCGCTGACGAGGGAAGTATCTGACGGTGAGACCATCACTATCGGCAGTACCCCGATGTGCTCGGAGATCTTCGAATATGCCTTGTCGTCCCTCCGGACCTTCTTCTCGCCCTTGCCGTCCACCTGCACCGAGAACCGCGCGTCCGGCCCCATATTCATTGAATATGTCCCTGAGACCGCGAATGTGTCGGTGCCGTGCCGGAAGTTGAACCTGTCTGACGAGGCGAATGCGCTTTTGGTCATCGAAAGGTACCAGACGGCATCCATAAGATTTGTCTTTCCCTCCCCGTTATTGCCTGAGATGCAATTGATGTTGGGAGAGAAAGACAATTCCTGAAACGCTATGTTCCTGAAATTCTGGACGACTATTTTCTTTAGTGCCGGCATCTTATCTTCTTCTGTACGGAAGACAAATATAGTCATTTTCAGACTTAGAAACCGCTATAATCTGTTAAAAATTCACACTTGCATAAAACCGGCACCGGAGCCGGAAACTATTCCTTTTTGCCTCCAAAGAACTTATCTATCACAAGCGCTATGGCAGCGTCACCGCTGACGTTGCAGGCAGGACCGTAACCGTCAAGGGCAAGATAGATGGTCATCATCAAGGCGCACTGGTCCGGAGTGAAGCCAAGGACCGACTCCAGAAGGCCCACGGAAGCCATAAGGACACCACCCATCACTCCCGGAGCGGCGACAGCGGCGATGGCCTGAAGCAGGACAAAGTTCATAAACAGGCCGAACGATATGTCGATTCCGCACATATAGGCCACAGCCACCGAGGTGACGGTCAACTTGATGGTCGATCCGCACATATGGACGGTGGAGCAAAGAGGCACGACGAAATCAGCGATGTCCTTGCGGGTGCCGTTCTTTATGGCGCAGTCAAGGGTCACCGGAATCACAGCCGAGCTGGAGCAGATTGAGAATCCCGTCAGATAAGCCGGGATGATGTTCCAGAGGCATTTGAAAGGGTTCTTTCCGGCGACCGCGCCGGCGATGATGTACTGGAGGACCAGATAGCAGATCGACAGGACAACTCCTGTTCCGATCACCTTGACTCCCGAGCCCATCACGGCGGCCAGCTTGCCGGAGGCGCTCATCTCGCACATCATAGTGAAGATGTAGAACGGCAGAAGCGGGATGATCACCTTCTCGATGGTGAGTTTCACGATCTCCCCGAACTCATCAAAGCCTTTCTTCAGTCCGTTGGCACCTGTGAATATGATTCCGACTCCCACCATAAAGGACAGAAGCAGAGCCGTCAGGATGTCGCAGACCGGAGGAATCTTCAGGTTGATGTACGGCTCGAAAGTCTTGCCGTCCACGGCCGATGTCGCGATCTCGCCTACCTGAAGGTAATGCGGAAAGAGTTCGGTGGCGCAGCCGTATGAGAACAGGCCGGCGCCTACCGTGGAGAGATAGGAGATCACCATAACGGCTATCAGCATCTTCCCGGCTCCCTTTCCGAGGTTCGCCACGGAAGGGGTCACAAGCCCCAGCACCAGAAGGGGTACGATGAACTTGAGGATCTGGGCGAACAGGACGTTGAATGTCTTGAGGATGCGCACGAGCACATCCGGAGCGATGAGTCCGAGCAGGGAACCCAACGCTATCGCTATCAGAACTTTCGGGAACAGTCCCAGTTTTATCTTTTTCATTTACTCGGTCACTTTGCAGATTACGGAACCAATGCCTTTGATCCTGAGGGAGAGTCCGCCGGAAACCTTCTTGACGGAAAGCGCCTTAGGATCTCCATAAACCACCTCCAGTTTCTTGTAGCCGGAGACCTCGGCGGAAGCCTTCTCGGAACGAGGGTTGATGATCACAAGATATTTCCCATCATCAGAAAACCTTTCATACACAGCTGGATAAGGCAACTGAGGGTCACTGGTATATTTCCAGCCGCCGGTGTTTCCCAAAGCGGGAACGGAGGCACGGAGCGCCAGCAGACCTTTTGTCCACGAATATATTGACGCGGGATCATTGATCTCTTTCTCGACCGTCGGCCTCGAAGGGCTCACGTCCACAGGCAGGTAAAGCTTAGACGGATCACAGGTGGAGAATCCTGCGGTCGGGCCGTCGGACCACTGCATCGGAGTTCTTTCCGCCGACCTGTCACGGCTTCCCTCAACGGCCGGGACACCGTCCATAGACCTCATCCCGATCTCCTCTCCGTAATAGACGATCGGCACCCAAGGCATTGTCAGGAAGAATGTCATCATCACCTTGAGTTCCTCAGGCGTGGATCTCTGGTTGCGGTTCATCCTCCAAGTGTCGTGGCTGGATGTCGGCATGCACGGGAATCCGTGGCCGAGGGTCTTACGGTACATCTCCTCGAAAGGCACCACGAACGACGCGATCTGTCCCTTTCCGGACTTGTCGAACCAGCAATCCTTGGGTGGGTATATTCCTGTCTCACGGTCGGCGCCACGTTCCGTGTTGTAAACCAGATCACGGTACATTGTCGTTCCACATCCGTTGTGGCGGATGATGTCAATGTCGAATCCGCATGAAATTGACTCAACCGGGCTGGACCACTCGGAAAGGAATATCCTGTCCGGATAGTTCGCGGCTGTCCAGGAGAAGATCTCGTTCCAGAGTCTGCGGACTCCGTTGAACTCCTTGTCATCCCCCTTGACCAAAGACCATGCGAGGTCGCAGCGGAACCCGTCCACTCCCTTGTCGAACCAGAACGCTATGATGTTCTTGAGTTCCTGTCTGACCATCCTCGGCCCCGGTGCGTCGTAGGACTGCTCCCAAGGCTTGGACGGATCAGGAGTCAGATAACCGTAGTTCAGAGCCGGCTGCACGTCGTAGTAGTTCTTCATGTACATCTTGCCGCGCGGATATTCCTTGGCGACCCACTTCTTTTTCTCGGACTTGCGGACCGCACTCTTGTCAGCGTCCGTCCAAAGGTAGTAGTCAGCATAGTGTCCGTTCCTGTCCCCACCAGCAGACTCGACAAACCACGGATGCTTGTCCGAGGTGTGGCCGGCAACCAGATCCAGACAGACCTTAATTCCTTTGGAATGTGCATCCTCAACGAGTCTTACCAGATCAGAGTTCGTGCCGAAACGAGGGTCTATCTTATAGTAGTCGGTGATGTCATAGCCACCGTCCTCGAACTCGCTGCAGAACACCGGACTGATCCAGATCGTATTGAATCCCAGATCCTTGACATAATCCAACTTCGAGCGGATTCCCTCCAGGTCGCCATAGCCGTCACCATCGCTGTCCTTGAAAGACGAAGGGTAGATGTGGTAGATGGCAGCGGAATCGAGCCACCGAGGATAGGTCTGAGTGCCAAGGTTACCGTCCAGACCGAGGCCTTCCCAATCATTGCAGGTGCCGCCTCGCACTCCCATCGAGATCAGTTTCTTGACAAGCTCACCATTCCCGACAGGGATTCCGTAGCACTCTACCGGGATTCCTTTTGAATGGCAGTAATCCACAAGTTCCTGCGTCACATTTGTGGATTTCGGTCTGATCACCAGATTCTTGACCTTGGCGCTGCAGGTGTCGATCATCTCCTTGGAGAACCTGCCCTTCATAAACTCCAGCGGAGCGTCTGTCATCGTCGATGCCGTAAGGATGTTGTCCCACCTGAATGATGTCAGCACATAGTTCCCGCCGAAGCCGAAGTCGTGAAGAGCCTTGATCGTCTTTCTGATGCCTTCGCCCTCAACCCACTTGAGTTCCACGTACGGAGTGAATCCGCCAAGCTTGCAGGCCTCAAGATAGGTCTCGAACGTAGGGATCCTGAGCGTTTCCTTGTACTTCTCGTTCCATCCGTACCCTCCGTCAATCCACAGTTCTTGCAACTCTTTCATGGTGTACTTGGAAAGTGAGTCGGTTCCGTTTGTCGTACGGTCAAGTTTCCTGTCGTGCATACAGACCAGGACTCCGTCCTTGGTCATGGCCACGTCCGTCTCCATACCTTTATAGACCGGAATCTTGGCGGCCTCGAAGAAAGCAAGCGAGGTGTTCTCCGGAAATTTGTCAGAAAGTCCTCTGTGAGCCTGAAGGATAAAATCCTGGGCGTTCAGCGAGCCGGCGCCAAGCACCATGGCCGACGCTGTGATGATTCCACGCGCAAAAATATTCATCGCTATTGATTTTTTCGAGTGATGACCGCAGCCCAGCCACCGCCAGGGGCCATCTTGATTTTCATTTTTCTGTCCGAAGGCACAGCCATCGTCACCTTCCTGTAGTCGGAAGCTATCCTGTGGGCGTTGACTCCGTCACGGAAAACTGTCATTGAATATTCCCCCTCAGGCAGGAACCCGAGGTCGATCTCCATCTCGCGGCCGTCCCAGCCGGCCATCGCCCCGACATACCAGGTATCAGCCTTGCGTCTTGCCATAACCACATATTCAGCGACCTTTCCGTCCAGAGCGACGGTCTCGTCCCAGACGGTAGGGATGGCGGCGATGAAATCGGTGCACTCCTGCTCGGCCATATAGTTGGCCGGAGAGTCGCACATCATATTCAGAGGAGACTCAAAGACAACATATTCAGCAAGTTGGCGGCAGCGTGTGCCTTGGCTCATCGGTTCGGTGCGGATCGGCTTGTAGTTCTTCTTTGTGGCGTTCCGCATCGCTCCCTGGGTGTAGTCCATCGGGCCGGCCAGCATCCGGATGAACGGGATCGTCACATCGTATGTGACCTGATCGACCGAAGGATCGCTCCACTTCATCTGCTCCAGACCATGAACGCCCTCGAAATTGACCACGTTCGGATAGGTGCGCTGAAGTCCGGTCGGCTTGTAGGCCCCGTGAAAGTTCATCAGAAGATGGTACTTGGCGCACATCTCGGCGGCCCTCCTGTACCAATCCACCATCGGCTGGTCGTCACGGTTCATAAAATCCACCTTGAATCCCTTGATCCCCATCTCGGAGAAATGGCGGCAGACGTTCTCCATATCCTTCGCGAAAGGCCAGTAGCCGGCCCAAAGGATTATGCCGACTCCCCTTTCCCTGCCGTAAGCGACAAGCTCCTCAAGATCAATCTCCGGGACGACCTGATTCAGGTCGTTGGCGTACTTGACCGCCCAGCCTTCATCGAGGATGACATATTCAATGTGGTTCGCGGCGGCGAAGTCGATGTAGTACTTGTAGGTGTCGTTGTTGACTCCGGCCTCGAAGTCCACGCCCTTGATGTTCCAGGCGTTCCACCAGTCCCAAGCCACCTTGCCGGGACGCACCCAGGACCAGTCAGTGTCGGCGGCAGGGGTGGCGAGTTTCCAGACGATGTCCGAATCGGTCAGTTCCTTATCGGACGACGAGACGGCCACAACCCTCCAAGGGAACTTTTCAAAAGGTTGGCATTCAGCGATATAATCCTTCCTCGAATCTATCTTTTCCTGCACCATGTTGTGACCGCCGATCTCGGTCTTGTCCGGCACACGGGCGAAATACCCGCTCAATGTCTCCCCGTTGCCCTTCTTATAGTTGTAAAGGAACATTCCGGGATAGTTCATCAGATCCGCTTCGGTGATCACAACCTTCTTGCCCTCAGGGCATTCCACCAGAAGCGGTGCGATGCTGTAGCGCTCGTTCCACTCGGAAAGGAGCGAGTGCGTGTATGGGCACTGGAAGTCATTCTCCAGAATCTCTTCCAACGATCCTTTCCATTTTTTATGAATATAAGGAATATAAGCCGTCCTGTCCTCCGGGAAGCGGAAGTCCGCCTGCTCGTCCTTCACAATGAAAGGCTTGTCGGACAAGGAGACAAACCTGTAGGCGCAAGCGTCATCATAAGCCCTGAATATGACCTTGAAGCCACGATATTCAAGGGTCAGCTCGTTGTAGTTCTCCCTTACCTCGGCCTTCTTGTAGGCCACGGCCTTCACGGTTCGGTTGGCGGAACCGATTCTCGCGCGCCTAAGTTTGGATTCCGGTCCGCCGTAAACGGTACCGTCCTTCAGAGACATCGACAGGCCTGAGTTCTCCAGCAGAAGGACATCATCGTGGGTCAGACTGTAACGGATCCCTCCGTCCGTGGAGATCTCAACCTTCATCCGCCCGTCAGGGGATTTCAGAGTGAAAGCCTTCGGGGCCGCGGACAAGCCAGCGGCCACCGAAAGCAGTGCGAAAAACAATAATATTCTCTTCATTCTAAAGTATAAATGTGCAGGTTACAGGATAGTGGTCCGAGATGAAATAGACCCCATAATCGTGACCGTTGACAGTGATGAACTCCTGAGCCTCGGCTCCACGGTAGAAGATGTGGTCGATGTTGCCGCTGGCCTTGTCGTAGTCCGGATCGAATCCGTTGAAGCTGATTGCCCCGTCATAGTACTTGGCGTCCTCTCTGGCCGACCACATATATTCAACGAGCGGCTCAAGGCTCCTCGGGCCGTTTCTGGTGGCACCGTCCGACCTGGCGCAGTTCAAATCCCCGGTGACGAACACGGCGGCGTTCCCGCCTTTCACCTTCGCCTCGATCTCGCCCACAAGGATCTCGGAGGCCTTGCGGCGAGGCTCGATGTTGAATATCTTGTTCCCGTCAGCGTCCATAATCTCGGGATCGTGGGTGTAGTGGGTGTCGAAGAAATACACTGTCCTGCCTGTGGCCTTGACCTTCAGCTTCACCCACACGCAGCCTCTGACCTGCCATCCGGAAGCCCCGCACGGGTAGTGCACAGGCTTCAGATGATCCTCCTCATTGTAGTAGAACACCCCTGCGTCCAGTCTCTCGAAAAGGGACTTGCGGAACATTATGGCGTTCAGCGGAAGATGGTCGTTGACTACAGTCGGATTCGATCCGTCATATTCATAGACATTGTAAATCTCATATTCAGCGGCGACAGCGAGATCCTTCAGGGTGTGCTTCTTGGCCTCCTGCAAGCCGATGATGTCCGGCTGGATATCGCTGAGCATCGACAAATAGGCGTTTTTCCTGTAGGACCAAAGCTTGATTCCCGAATCCTCCGATCCGTTCCTGACATTGGATGACATCACCTTTATCTCCGTCCGTCCCGCTTGCGGCTGTTCGGAGATCTCGGTCTCGGGCTTGTCGGCCTCCGTCTTCCCGCAGGAAGCGAGGGCGGCGGCCAGCATCATTATCGATAATATTCTTTTCATTGCTCTAATTGTATCTTATGGCGAAATAATCAATACCATTTCCCGAGTCGGTGCCGTCAGCGATGCTGCCTTCGCCGAAATAGCCGGTGTTGGTGTCCTTGCTTGAAGGCCTGAGGCGGATGAACACCTTCTCCTTGCCAAGGATCTCCAGCGGAAGAGCGAAGTCATACTGCTTGAACGCCGGCAGCTGCCAATCCCTCTCCTGACCGTTCACGACTCCGTCCGGAACCACATAGTCAGCGATCTTGTGCCAGGCCGCGTCATCGGACAGATCCCCGGTCTCAGACCAGTACGCCGTCCAGGAATACGGGGTCTTACCCGTGGCTCCGGTCTGGGCTCCGTACGAGGTGAACTGCATAGAAACGTGGCTCGCCGTGACATCCTTCGTGGAAAACTCGATTATCCAGGACTCCGCCTTGTCGGTCGCGTCGTTCCACCAAGCCTTTGACATCCAGCCGTCATAGATCTTCGCGGAAGCTCCGTTGTAGGAATTGTTCTTGCTCCTCGAATCGACCTTGCCCTTTCCGTCACTGTTCGTGCCGGAATAGTCAAAATAATATCCGGTGGCGAATGAATATCCAAGCGGCTCGTCCAGCGAGGCGTCCACACCCTTATGGTTCTTGAAAGGAGCCACTCCAGCCGATGTTCCGGTCCAGCCGATATAGTTGAATGTGGACGGACAATATGTCACGGCCGCGCCTGTCGAATGGAGGAAACGGGCCGTGGCCTGTCCCTCGGTAGGGCGGAAATACGACACTCCGTCCTCGCTTCTGAACCCAGCGGCGTACCTGAACTCCAGAAGGATGTTCGAGAACGTCCTTTCCTTGTCGAAAGCGATGTCTGAATATGCCTGATGACGGATCTGGTAGCGTCCGATGTTGCCGCACAGGTCGTCATCGTCATTGTCCCCGTACACATAGTTCGGATAGAGCTCGGACACCACGACTCCGGTAAGGGTGCCGGATCCGTAAGGAAGTTTCACTCCGTCCCTGCGGTAAGGGCAGGTCGTGTTGGTGTACGTGTAGATGGTGCTGCCCTGGATGTCCCGCACTAGCCGAGGGTACTTGGAGATGAATCCCTTGCCGCTTGAGAGGGTGTAGGCATCGTTGACCGGGGTCAGGGAGCCTTTCCGGACAGCGAACTCGCAATCCTTCAGCGTCACCTGCGTATAGAGGTCATTGTCTGTGAGTTCCGAGATATACTTCTCTTTCTCCGGAGCGGAGGTGCCGGCCTCGCGTCCGACCACATTGGCCGTCGTGAAGCCCTCGATGGCATACCTTTCCGGTTCCAGTTCCTTCCTGATAGTCATCCCCTTGAGAAGCAGGGTGACCTTGTCGTATCGAGAGAATATGTTGTCCTCGACGGTCTCGGCCTTTATAAGGAAGCCATAAGCCGCGTCAAGGCTCTCCACATAGATATCCTTCAAATATGAGGTGTTGTCCGAGCTGGTGGTGGAGAGTTTCTCGTTCTCCCCACTGTTGCCGGATTCCTTGTTTCCGACCACATAGCCTTCCAGCATCACATAGTCATCAATGGTGACAGTCTCTCCGGCACGTCCCAAAGAACGGATCTCGGAGAACGACATCGACTTGCCCAGGCCGTCATTCCCGGTCTTCTGGATGACGTACAAAGTCTGTGAATATTCAGTCCCGAACCCGTCCGTGTAAGAGATTTTCACGGAAGCGGTGCGAAGGCTCTCCTTGTCGGCGTTCGCATCGTAACTAATTGTCAACGAGCCGTCCCCGACAGTGGCGGAGGTGATCCATTTCTGATCGGACGGATAGCTGATGACGCACTCAAGGGATTCGAGGTCAGTGATATTCGTAGAATATTCCACACTCTGCGAGCCGCCTTTGCTTCCGTCAAGGATGAGCGAGCTGGAAGCCAGTCTGAGGCTCGGCTCACGTTTTCCGCTCTGACGGACAACCAAGGTGTCGGTTCTGGAGGAAGTCTGCACCAAGAGTTTCACCATCCTGGCATAGTCATCGTTCTGGTCACACTCGATGCGGAAGGTACAGTCCCCCGTGAAGGCGATCTGACGGCAGACCTGATAGTCCTCCAGATTCCTGATCCTCATCCAATCGACCTCGCCGTCGCAATAGGTGACGAAGCAGTCCTGGTTCGAGAGTATCTGGATGTCTTTCTTGAGGTCAGTCACTACCTTCCCGTCGTTGTACTCCGCCCTGGCCTGGAATATGACCTCGGACTGGGAGATTCCGAATTCCGAGAACTCGAACCTCCCCACGTCATCCACCGTGCAGGCCGAAAAGGCCCACACAGTGAAAAGACTGGCAATAATTGAATATATTCTATTCATATTCATTATTTTACATATTTAACAGCGACAGCGCCGAAACGCATATACTGAGCCTTGGCGTAAGTCACCTGCTCGGTGTACTCACCGGTCTTGAAGTTGATGGTGGTACCATCGGCCGGAATGAGGCGGATGATGACGTTGTCCTTGCCGGCGACCTCGGCCGGGAGATCGATGCAGTATTCATCGAGAGCGGCAGGGAGTGACTTCATCTTGGAGGCCTTCGCAGGAAGAGGTCTGATCAAGACTTTCTGAACCGTCTTGAAGTTGGTTCCGTCCGTGGAATATTCCAGATTCCAGTTGACCGGAGCCTGACCGGTCGCGTCCTCCTTCATCTGTCCCATAGCGGACGAGAAGATGAACGCAAGTTTCTTTCCGCTTACGGACGCTGTCGAGAACGACCACTGTACCGAAGCGTTGGCCGCTCCTGATTTCCACCAGATGGCATCGAAACGTGTTCCCCTGGCCCTGTCAGTGGCGGTGTCCGGCTTTCCTGTGAAGTTGAGGAACGAGTCTGTCTGGTTAGGCTTGCCGCCGACACTGCTCATCACTCCGGTTCCGACCGACGGATCGAATGTGTCTACGGTCTTATGGTCGGTCGGTGTTCCCGGCCAGAACCACTCGACAAGGGTCTCGCTGAATCCGGTGGTCTTCAATGCGATGTCGCTCAGGTCGATAGGACGGATCTGATACTTTCCGAGCTGCTCTGCGCTGTGGAAATCTGATGTCGAGCTCACCACGACTCCCGTGATGTCACCGGAACCCTGCGGCACGCCGTTGTCTGTGATGGCCCAAGGAGTGTTGCTGTTCACGAGCATATTCATCCTCGCTCCGTTCGCGTCACGAAGGATCCTGTAGTCGAAATTCTGCATATTGGTGCTGATCCAGGTCGTGCGGACGTTGTTGTAGCTTCCGTAGCAGAAGGCTATCTCCACATTCTTCAGTGTGACAAGCGTGTAGATGTCATCGTCACCGATCTGTGACACGGTCCTGGAGACAGACGCGGCGTTGCCGCTGGACTCAATGGTGAAGCTGTTGGCAGTGAGCCCCTTGAGGGTGTACCTCACCGGATTGTCCTCACGGACGAGGGTGGCGTCGGTAAGGGAGACCTTGACCTTGTCGCCCCTCTTGAGGGTGTTGTCAGCGGCGGTCGCCACCTTGATTCTCAGGCCATATTTCCCGTCAACTCCCTGCAGGTAGTTCGTCGTCGCGGACTCGTTGTAGTCGATTGACGAGGCAGAGAGCATCGGATCCGTGTCCATATTCTCCTTTCCTCCGTCAGCGACAGCCACTGCCTCGAACCAGTCGCCGTCGAACTTATATTCCCCGGCGGAAGTCAGAAGCGCGCGGAGTTCGGCGAATGAATATTGCTTGGTAGGGATGATCTGTGTCACTTTCAGTTCGGCGGACACGCCCTTCTCGGCGAGCTCGAACTTGATTGTGGCCGTGCGCTCGGACTTTATCTCGTTGGCGGCGACATTGAACGTCACGCCTTCCTCTGACATCACGATGTCCGAAATCCAATCCTTCTGGGCACCCTCATAGGTGACAGAGCTGGTCAGCGACGGGAAGAATGTCCCGAGGTTGGCCTTCCAGGTCACGGACTTGGCCGAGGCGTAGGCCTCAACCGTCATCTGTGTCTCGTCAAGGATAAGATAACCCGCCTCTGATCCCTGGGTGATGGTCGCCGTGGCACGGTAGGTGGCCTCGTCATCCGTGTAGGAGAGGATCAAGGTTCCGGTACGCTCCTCGCCGGTCGTGTTCTCGCCGACGCTGTAGCTCAACCTGCCGTCCTCGACAGCGAGGCCGGTGATCCAGTCCTCAGAGGCCTCCGCCTTCAGAAGAGACTCGTCCACATTGGACTTGAAGGTGATGTGATCATCCGTGGACCAAGCGATGTAATGCTTGTCCGTGTCCTCGAACGTGATCTTTGGATTGCCGAGCGCGCCATCCTGATTCAAATGAATATAAATGGTCTTGCTCACTCCTGAGGCCGTCAGAACGATGTCCGCGCGGCGGCGGAGCCCATCGTTACCGGTCACATTCAGGACGAACTCACCGTTTCCCGAGCCGTCAGCCTTGTCGAGAGTGGCCCAGTCGGCGTTCTCGCCAAGCTTTGCGTTCCAGATGCCTTTGGCATAGACCAGCACGTGCTGCTGACTGGCCTTGCTGGAAAGGTTCATGGTAGTGTCATTGACAGCGAGGGTCATCCTTGTCGGAGACTCTTTCTCTTCCTGACAGGAAGCCGCGAAAAGGGCGGCCGCGGCCAGAAGCGCTGTCAGGGCATTCCTAAGTATGGTTGTATGTTTCATATTCATTCTGTGTTTATTATTGTACTCCGTATTGTTCATATTCCTTATTGTCAAGCGCATAGCCTGAGTAGGCCACCTGCACGGCAGGGATCGGGTAATACCTGTGGCAAGGGAGGATGTTGGTCTTCAGTGCGACGGACCGGGTCTCGGATTCCGTGCGCTCGTACCAGGTTCCCCACCTGACGAGGTCGAACTTCCTCTGGAATTCTCCGAAGAGCTCCCGTCTGCGCTCCGCCATAATCTCCTCGCGGATCCTCTTCCAAGTGTGCTTGTCATAAAGCCTTATCCCGGCACGGATTTTCGTCATATTCAAGTACTTGAGGGCCGCGTCCATATCGTCCTGAAGCATACAGTGGGCCTCGGCGATCATCAGCAGGACATCGGCGTAGCGGAAAATCTTGTAGTTGTTGTGGTCGTGGTTGCTCTGCATATCCGGGCACCAGAACTTAGGACCGAGGAACGCCGTCGTCGTGGTGTTCTTCATCGTGTTGAACATCTGGCCGTTCCATTCCCTGACGATTGTCATCGGCCGCCTGAGGTCATTGTTCTCCTCCGCCAGCAGGTTGTTGACCAGATAGTTGTTGGCCTGCGCCGGAGCCCAGCACGTGGCGTTGTCGCCGAGTTCCTCGATCACGACTCCGTCATATTTGTTGCCGCTCCTTCTGTAAGGCATACAAAGGCAGGCCAGATTGGATGTGTAGTCCAGGCCTCCGGCGGAATAGGTGTGCTGCACCTCAAGGATGGACTCGGGAGTGTTCTTCATCCTGAAAGGGATGTCCGAAAGCGGGTACTGATCCAGAGATCCGTAGATTTCTTCGATCTTCCGGCAAGCGTCCAGCGACACCTGCCACTCCTTGTTCCACTGGGCCATCTTGGCGATGAGCATATAGCCCACGGCCGCTCCGACCCTGTTGTCAGCTATCTCGGAGGATCTTTTCAACGGAAGGCTCGGAAGGCACTCCTGAAGGTCCTTGATAAGCCACGCGCGGGTCGAGTCCGCCGACATTCGGGGAAGCTTGGCCACCTTTGCGAGTGTCGCCTCGTCAGCGACATCCTCGGTGTAGAAAGGAATATCCCCGAAGAACGATGTCATAAGCCAATAGTAGAAGGCCCGCATAATCTTGCCCTCGGCCGCCAGCGGAGCCTTTACCTTCTCGTCAAGGTTGGAGCCCTCGATTCCGGTGATGGCCTCGTTGCAGTAGCGTATTCCTTTGTAGCCGTTGTTCCAGACATCGGCTCCGAAACGCGGATTCGCCGGCGAGATGTCCAGCTGCGCGTCCTGCGTCGATGATCTTGAATATGCCAGGTCAGTCGCGCACTCCGTGGCAAGCATCATCTTGTAGGAATAGAGATCCTTCATAGGAATATAGCAGGAGTTCAACGCCGCCCTGCACTGTTGTTCGTTCTTGTAGAACGACTTGGAGTTGGCGAATGTGGACGTGTCCTCCTCAAGGCTGCACGCCGAGAAGACGGCCGCAGCGAAAATCACTGTCAATATATTCTTAAGTTTCATTTCTGTCGATGATTAGTATCTGAACTGCACACTGAACACTATGGTTCTCGCCTTAGGGTAAGCGCCCATATCCAGACGCCTCAGCGTGGACTCGCTGCCTGAGGATGAGACATCAGGGTCGAACCCGTTGTACTTTTTCCAAAGCAGGAGGTTCTCTCCGCTGAGGTTAAAGGTTATGTCCTTCAGCCACTTGACCTTCTTGGACATATCGAGCGTGTAGCCCAGCGAGACGTTCTTCAGCCTGACATAGGAAGCGTCATAGACCATCCTGTCGCTCGGCACATCCTTGGACATCGTGCCGCCGGCCCTCGGGTAGTCCGAATCAGGATTCCTGACCGGATGCCAGGAGTTGACCATATACCTGTACTGGTTGGTGGTGTTGCCTCCGGCCATAAACAGCTCCGAGTAGTTGTAGATCTTTCCGCCGAACGAGTAGGCCACATAGACACCGAGACGGAAATCGCCGAAGGTGAACGTGTTCTGCACGCCTCCGTACAGCCACGGGTCAGCGTTGCCAAGATAGACAAGGTCCTTCTGGTCAAGCGCTCCGTCGTTGTTTATGTCATAGTACCGAGGCGTTCCGAGGTTGATGTCGTACTTGTCAGGCGTGATCACAGAGGATGACGTGTAGGCGTGCGTGACCTCGTTGCGCTTGAACTCTTCAGTGTTGTGCCATACTCCGGCGTAGCGGAATCCCCAAAGGGCGTTAAGCGGATAGCCCTTCACGAATCCGTGCATCATAAACGGGTTGTTTCCGCCCGAGTCGGCCACGGAGACATATTCAGAGGTTCCGATGTTGTCCACATTCTGCCTGTTGTGGGACAGCGTAAGGTTCGTGGTCCAGGTGAAGCCCTTCCGCACGATGTTGCGGCTTTCGATGGAAAGCTCGACTCCGTGGTTGGAGGTGTTTCCGAGGTTCACGAAATGGGAGTTGAATCCGGTCTGGGAAGCCACCTGCACATCCATAAGAAGGTCTCTGGTCTTGGAGACATAGGCCTCGGCCGTGACATTGAGCCTGCTGTTGAAGAAGGACATATCGGTCGCGACATTGTAAAGGTCCGTCTTCTCCCAGGTGAGGTCCGGGCTTGGAAGCTGCCCCCTGAAATACGCCGCCGCCTGGCTTCCTCCGAATATGTAGCCCTTGGAAGTCGTGGAGAGCATCTCAAGGCTTCTGTAAGCGTCAACCGCATCGTTTCCGGTGCGTCCGGCGCTGAGCCTGAGTGAAAGCTCGTCGATCCAGGAAGCGTGCTTCAGGAAGTTCTCCTTCTTGACGTTCCATTTCAAGGCCGCCGAAGGGAAGAATCCCCATTTGTTGTTGGCGGCGAAGTTGGAAGCGCCGTCCGCGCGGCCTGTCACGGTGATGTAATAACGTGACTTATAATTATAGTTGGCCCTGGCGAGGAAAGACATCTTGGTCGTGGAGACGGAAGCGGAGCTTGGTCTGAGCGTGTTCTTGTCGGTCACGCCTCCCATATTGTTCCATTTCACATCGTCCACCATATATCCGGAGCCGGAGATGGCAAGCCTGTCGGATTTGAACCGGTACGCCGTGAAGCCACCGAGGACATCGAATCTGTGCCCTTTCTTCTTCAAGGCGTAGGTTATCGTGTTCTCGCTGGAGAGGGTCATATCGTCCCGCTCGTTTCTGGTGGCGTCTCCGCCCTCCCCCGGATTCTTCGCCGGAAGGGTGCTCGGATTATAGATGAACCCGTGCTGCTGGTAGCTGTAGTAAGAGTTGCCGCTCCTGAGTTTCAGGTCCTTTACCGGCTCGATCTCCACATAGACGGAATGGTTGGCCGAAAGTCTCGTCACATAGTTGGTCCTCATCGCGATGAGCGCGGTAGGAGGATTATAGGTCGTGGTGACATTGTCCTCGTCATCGGTGATGTAGTAGTCCGTCTTCTTCAGAAGCGGACTCAGGTACATCGCCGAGCGGGTGCTCGTGCCGCCGATGTTCGCAAGGAGCTTGTCCTGAGAGCGGTAGGTGTAGGAGCCCTTGTACCCGACCTTCATCCATTTGAAGAGCTGACGGTCAAGGTTGATCCTGCCCGTGTATCTGGTCTGGCCGCTGTTCTTCACGATACCCTCGGTGTCGTTGTAGCCCAAAGACGCATAGTAGGAGGCCTCCTTGTTGCCTCCCGACAGGGACAGGTTGTAGTTCTGATAGGCCGCAGTCCTCATTATAGCCCCGATCCAGTCGGTACCCTGCCCGTAGGAAAGAGGATCCGGATAAGGATATTCGGAAGGAGACGCTCCAGGCACAGCGTCAGTGTTGGATGACTGGAACAGAGCTATGTCGTTCCTGTACTGGGCGAACTCGCTGGCGTTCATCAGATCCAGTTTCTTAGGCAGCTGGCTTATGCCGGCCTCGGCCTTGAACGTGATCCTCGGTTTGCTTCCCGTGGAGCCCTGCCGGGTCGTGACGATGATGACACCGTTGGATCCTCTGGAACCATAGATGGCAGTGGACGAGGCGTCCTTGAGCACGGAGATGGACTCAATGTCGGCCGAGTTAAGGTCTCCAAGGTCAGAGACCGCGTCCATCACTCCGTCCACCACGATGAGAGGCTCGTTGGACGCAATGATCGAACGGGTTCCACGGATACGGATCGACGTGGCCGCTCCCGGCTCACCGGAGGTGGTCATAATGTCCGTTCCTGCGATCCTTCCCTGAAGGGCCTGGTCAACGGAAAGGACAGGCGCGTCCTTCACATCGGCCATCTTCACATTGGTCACCGAACCGGTCAGGTCCTGCTTGCGCACAGAGCCGTAAGCGATGGTCACGGCCTCATTAAGTGTAAGGTTCCTGTCCGGAGACAGAGACACTGAGATGTTCCGGCGTTCCTTAGGGACGGAGACCTTCTTCGTCTCATATCCCATAAACTGGACCTCTAAAGAGCCTCCCGCGGACACATTGATTGAGAACTTGCCGTCGGCGTCGGTAGAGGTGCCGTTGGTTGTCCCCGGCACAAGCACGAACGCGCCAGGCAAAGGATCCCCCTTCTCATCCACGACAGTACCTGTCACAGTGATCGTTCCCTGCTGCGCCCAGGCTTCCGCGAAGACCGGACACAACAAAGCCGCGACCACGAAAATCAGAATCAGTCTAATCTTCATTATGAGTTATTTTTGGTTAAAAGTAGGTATTAATTTTTCCAAGATGGACACACCATCCAGACGACGGCTCCGATGTAGTCCGGAACCAACCGTGATGCAAAATTCGCCAATCGCGGCGGATTGCCCAATACCCGCGCGATGAAATATAGACTGATTACAGAGGATAATAGACGTTCTTTCATTGATAAATCATTATCTATCAATGAATATAGACGCAGATAACTTATAGGATTATATCGTTTAAATATAGACCATTAAAGAGCGGTTGCAACTATATTTTTGAGATTTCCGCCTCAAAAACCTCCTTTGGACACACTGCGGAACGCTTCAGTTTAGTCCGGTAGGTATAGACTGTGTTGGGGGAACATTTAAGGAATTTGGCGATTTTTCCGCTCTCCGTTATCCCGATACGGATGGCGGCCAGAATCCTGAGTTCCGTAGGCAAGGTTTTCTCCCCGTTCAGATTGAAGCGGGATTCCTCGGTCATGAGAGCGTTTACCTTCTCGACGAAATCCGGATATATTCCAAGAAAAGTCTCGTCGAAGATGCGGTAATAGTTCTCGTACTCCTTGTACATGACGGACGGAGAACGCAGGGCCTTCATCACTGCGTCCAACCCTTCCGACTTGGCAATGGTCCTGATTTCGTTCCTGGTCTCGCTGATCTTGTCTATGTAGTGCACGGAAAGGGCCATGTACCTGAACACATAGCCGTTGCGGATCTTGTTCGCGTCCACGAGTCTCCTGTTCGTCTCCTTCATCTGTTCCTTGTGCCTGACCTCGCGGCGAAGAAGAGTCAGGATGACCACCAACAGCCCCGTCACCAGACATATTCCCACAGCCAGCCACCGGGCTCTCGACCGCGTCACCCTCTGTACCGTCTCGGTGATGATCAGGTTGGCCTTGCCGGAATCCCCGAGGCGTTTGCTGAAATTACCTGCGATCACGTCCATGAGATTCTGGCTGATGTACCGTTCCGCCTTGCGGAACCGATGATTGTCATAAAGAATCAAAGCCAACTCATACAGAGACATATACGCCCTCTCAGCATTTTTGAAATCATGCACGGCGCTGCGCACGAGCCAGTCGAAACGAGCCTCATCATCGCCCTGACTCCCATGGATTCTGGCAAGATTATACGCCACGGAAGCCTTTTCATGCGGATTATCGCTTCCATTGTAAAGTTCCTCCAGAATGGCCATAGCCGCAAGGGTGTCCCCGCTGTCCCTGCAAAGCTGCGCCTTCATCCTTCTCGCGTAGAAAGAGGTGGAGTCAATAGCCAAAGAGCGCGTGCGGGACGACCTGAGCCTTTGCCGGTAAACATCTTTTTCCTCCTCGGAAATATCGGATGACAGCATGTCCGAACAAAGCACAGCCTCACACTGAATATAATCGTTCAGCAGTTCCGGATCAGCGACCACCCGCGCGGTGTCAAGGCTGTTGAACACAGAAGCCGCCATGTCATCCTCGTTCCTTATGAGAAATATTCTGACTTTCTGGATCTTGGCCAGAAACCTTTGCGAGTCGTCGGAAGCGTACCGCTCCATCAAGCGTTGGTACCTGGAAGAGGAGTCTTGACTATAATGGTAATAACCGGAGAACAGCCTACGGGCATATTCCCACTTGACAGAGTCCGACGAAGTCTTGTCCAACTCTTCCCTCAACATATTCATTGACCTCTCAAGGCTGTCCCGGTAGTATTTTTGATCGGCTATGACTTTGTCAAGCTCCCTCAGCCCGTCTCCGCGGCCACCGCAGGAGGCAAAGGTCATGAGAACGGCAAGCACAGCCACACAAGGATGTCTCATCACGCGCATTTTTCTTCAAAATTAGTCAAAATTCCCTTTCGCGGAAAGAATCGGCGGCCCTTGGCGGTACCTTAATTTCATATAGGCTCGTCAATATTGCAGGATTAAACATTTTTTTCTATTTTTGCGGACTATTATTCGATAATAACAAAAACTTTATAGAAATGGCAAAGCAAGATGCAATTTTAAAGGAGAAAGAGCAGGAGCGTGAGGAGAAGGTCATCGAGACCGTATCCAAGACCGACCAGTTCTTCCGTGAGAACAAAAAGGCAATCTATGGCATTCTGATCGCCCTCGTGGTGATCGCCCTCGCCCTTGTCGCGTATCAGAAATTCTACGTGCAGCCTAAGAGCGACGAGGCCACCGCTCAGATGATTCCGGCGGAGGCCAACTTCCGCAACGGTGAGTATGAACTCGCCCTCAACGGTGACGGCAACGTGCTCGGTTTCGCGCAGATCATCAACGATTTCGGTGCGAAGGGAGGCAAGGATGTATATTTCTACGCCGGAGTCTGCGAGCTCCAGCTCGGAAACTATCAGGCAGCCATCGACTATCTCAAGAAGTACAACGGCAAGGACGCGATTCTCTCCGCCCGCGCCACAGCGTGCATCGGTGACGCCTACGTAGGTCTCGAGAAATACAGCGAGGCTGTCGGTTATTTCGAGAAGGCTGCGGCCGCGGCTGACAACATGTTCGCAGCCGGTTATCTTCTGAAGGCCGGCGTGACCTGCGAGGAACTCGGAGACAACGCCAAGGCCCTCACTTTCTACAAGAAGATCAAGGATCAGTACCCTCAGTCAGTTGAAGGCTACGACATCGACAAGTACATCACCCGCATCGAGAACCAGACCAAATAAGGAATATGGGAAGAGCGTTTGAATTCAGAAAGGAAAGGAAACTCAAGAGGTGGGGTCACATGGCAAAGACCTTCACCAAGATCGGAAAGGAAATCACCATCGCGGTAAAGCAGGGTGGACCTGACGTGGTCGGCAACTCCAGGCTCAGAGCCCTTATGGCGGAGGCCAGAAGCGAGAACATGCCTAAGGACAACGTCGAGAAGGCCATCAAGAGAGCCCTTGAGAAGAGCCAGGGAGATTTCAAGGAGGTTGTGTTCGAGGGTTACGGCCCTCACGGAATCGCCTATCTCGTCGAGACGGCGACTGACAACAACACCCGTACGGTGGCCAATGTGAGAAGCTACTTCACAAAGTGCGGAGGCTCTCTCGGAACCAGCGGCAGCGTGAGCTTCATGTTCGACCACAAGTGCGTGTTCCGCATCAAGTATCAGGAAGGGATGGACATCGACGAGCTTCAGCTCGCCCTCTGTGAGTGCGATGATGATCCTGAGGTTTTCATCGAGGAGCAGGAGGACAAGGACGAGAACATCACGAAGAACGTGGTGATCTACGGAGCTTACGAGTCCTACGGAGCGATCCAGAAGTACATCGAGGACAATGGCTACGAGCTTGTGTCCGGAGGATTCGAGAGGATTCCTAACGTGGAACTGAAGGACGTGACTCCGGAGCAACGTGAGACTCTTGACAAGCTCACCGGCCTTCTTGAGGACGATGACGATGTCACCAATGTTTACAGCACGCTGAAACCGGAGGAGTAATAATTACACTAATGAATATTAGAGGCTGACTGAAAATGTTTTTAGTCAGCCTTTTTTATTTTACGGAGTGGTCATGATGGGCGCAAGAAATTTTTCCATGGCAAATTTTTGTAACGTGAAAAATTTGCCATGGAAAAATTTCTTTGCGCTGTGGTGACATCAATGATAATTTATATTCAAAATGTACATTTCACCACAAGCAACGGAAATTTACGATTTTGCGGGCAGGAATTTTGAATGAAAGAGGATTCTTGATAAATTTGTGATTTGGAAAAATTTGATTAAAGTAACAAAATATGAGCATCCAGCAGGATAACATCAAGAAACTGGTTGAGCGCAGAGCCGCGGCCAGGATGGGCGGAGGCCAGAAAAGGATCGATGCCCAGCACGAGAAAGGCAAGTTGACGGCGAGGGAGCGCCTCGCACTGCTGCTTGACGAAGGAAGCTTCGAGGAATTTGATATGTTTGTCCGTCACCGCTGCACGAACTTCGGAATGGAGAGGCAGCACTTCGACGGAGACGGCGTTGTCACCGGACAGGGCACGATCGACGGTCGTCTGGTCTATGTGGCCGCCCAGGATTTCACCGTTTCGGGAGGATCCCTCTCAAAGACTATGGCGGAGAAGATCTGCAAGGCTATGGATCTGGCAACCAGAAACGGTGCCCCTTTCATCTGCCTCAACGACTCCGGCGGAGCGAGAATCCAGGAAGGAGTTGACGCGCTCGCAGGCTACGGGGAAATATTCGAAAGGAATATCCTCGCGTCCGGAGTGGTCCCGCAGATTTCCGGAATATTCGGTCCTTGCGCCGGCGGAGCGGTTTACTCCCCTGCCCTCACGGACTTCACTGTGATGGTCAAGAACACCTCCTACATGTTCCTCACCGGCCCGGCTGTCGTGAAGAGCGTCCTCGGTGAGGTTGTCTCGCAGGAGGAACTCGGCGGGGCCAGCGTGCACGCCACCAAGAGCGGTGTGGCTCACTTCGCGGCCGAGAATGAGCAGGAAGGCATCAACACGATCAAGGAACTCCTCAGCTATATTCCTCAGAACAATATGGAGGAGGCTCCGAGGGTCCCGACCAACGATCCGGTCAGCAGGATCGACGACTCCCTCAACGAGATCATCCCCGACAACCCGAACCAGGCCTACGATATGTACAAGGTCATCACAAGCATCGTCGATGACGGCAAGTTCTTCGAGATCCACAAGGAGTTCGCCAAGAACATCATCGTGGGATTCGCCCATATGAACGGCCGCAGTGTCGGAATCGTGGCGAACCAGCCAAAGATGCTCGCCGGAGTGCTGGACATCAACGCCTCACGCAAGGGTGCCCGTTTCGTGCGCTTCTGCGACGCGTTCAACATTCCGATCGTCTCGCTGGTCGATGTGCCTGGATTCCTCCCTGGAACCCAGCAGGAATATGGCGCTGTCATCACCAACGGAGCGAAACTGCTCTACGCCTACGGCGAGGCGACCGTGCCGAAAGTCACCGTCGAGCTCCGCAAGAGCTATGGCGGATCCTACATCGTCATGAGCAGCAAGCACTTGCGTGCCGACCTTGTCTATGCCTGGCCTTCCGCCCAGATCGCTGTCATGGGTGCTGACGGAGCCGTCAACGTGCTCTATGCCAAGGACATCAAGGCTGTAGAGGATCCAGCCGAGCAGCAAAAAATCCGGGCCGCCAAGAAAGAGGAGTACGAAGAACTTTTCAACAACCCTTACCAGGCGGCGGAGAAAGGCTACATCGATGATGTCATCGAGCCTCGCAACACCCGCTTCCGCATCATCAGGGCCCTTGAGCAGCTTGCGGGAAAGAAGCAGCAGATGCCTGCCAAGAAACACGACAATCTTCCTCTGTAATATTATGAAGAGATCAGGACGATTAATATTATCGGCTGTCCTGCTGTTCTCCGGACTGGCTCTCGGCGCTCAGAACCTTTCGGATCTGAGGATCGGAGAGGTTCTCGTGGAGAACACGAACGGGCTTACGGACGGCTACGGTCAGCGGACAGGCTGGATCGAGATCTTCAACAATTCCTACGGAAGCGTGAAGTTCGCCGGCTGCTACCTGTCCGATGACAAGGACAACCTGCGGAAATATCATATTCCCGCATCTGACGCTTCGACAATTTTGAAACCACGTCAGAGCGTCGTTTTCTACACAAGCGGAAACGCCTCACAGGGGACATATTACACGAATTTCACCCTGCGCAACGGTTCCACGATCTATCTCGTCAGCAATGACGGGCGCACCATCATCGACACAATCGACATCCCGGCAGACCTTCCTTCTGACTGTTCAGTGGTTAAGGTTCCGACTGGAGTGAAAATGATGGATTTCGAGACAAAGGTCACTGACAAACCTACCCCGGGATCCTACAACGGAGACGTGGACGCGAAGACCAACAGCCAGATAATGAAGGAGAAAGACCCGCACGGATGGGTTCTTACCCTGATTTCCGTCTCGGTTGTGTTCATCGCGCTGACCATCCTGGCGTTCATCTTCGGATGGATCGGCAACGCAAACAAGAAAACCGCTGCACCGAAAGCGACCAAAGCGGCAAAACCTTCTAAAAAGAACGGGAATATGACACCGGAGATCGCCGCGGCGATCTCGATGGCTCTCTCGCAGGAATTCGGCGGGGAAGTCTATGCTGCCATCGCCATGGCGCTTGACGACTACCTCGGTGGCGGAATCCACGACGAGGAGAGCTTCGTCATCACGATCCGTCCGTCACAGAACGGCAACTGGAACGACAAGACACAGAACTTCAGACAATTACCAAGATAATAAAGATAAAAGAATATGAAAAGTTACAAATTCAGGATCAACGGCAACGAGTACAACGTTGACATCAATTCAGTGGAAGGAAACATCGCTGACGTTACGGTGAACGGAGCGTCTTATCAGGTTGAGATGGAGAATGCGCCGGCTCCAGTACAAAAACCGGCACAGGCGCCAGCGGCAGCGGTCGCTTCGACAAGCTCAGCGACCACCACGACACCAGCCCCTAAGGCAGCCGCCCCGGCAGGCGCCGGCAAGCCAGTCACCTCCCCTCTCCCTGGCGTTATCATCGAGGTCTCCGTCAAGGAAGGCCAGACCGTGAAAGCCGGCCAGAAGGTGGCCGTTCTTGAGGCAATGAAGATGGAGAACGAGATCCAGGCCCCGGCTGACGGAACCGTCACAGCCATCCTCGTGAACAAGGGCGACTCAGTCCTCGAAGGTGCCGAAATCGTCAAGATAGCATAAGAGGATGGGCATCATATTCGAAAGTCTAAAGCAGTTCTGGTACTTCACCGGATTCGCCAACGCGTCTTGGCAGAATCTGGTGATGATCCTGATCGGCATCGTGTTCATCACACTTGCCATCAAGAAGGAATGGGAGCCGCTCCTGCTCGTTCCGATCGGATTCGGAATGATCATCGGCAACATTCCTATGTTCCCGGGACTTAACATCGGAGTCTATGAGGACGGCTCCGTACTGAATATTCTGTACCAAGGAGTCAAGCAGGGTTGGTACCCACCGCTCATATTCCTCGGAATCGGAGCCATGACGGATTTCTCGGCGCTGATCTCCCAGCCAAGGCTGCTGCTGATCGGAGCCGCCGCCCAGATGGGAATATTCGGGGCCTACCTGCTCGCCCTCGCCCTCGGTTTCGACCCTAATCAGGCCGGTGCCATCGGCATCATCGGAGGAGCGGACGGCCCTACGGCCATATTCCTGTCCTCACAGCTCGCCCCGGATCTGATGGGAGCGATCGCCGTGAGCGCATATTCCTATATGGCCCTTGTTCCGGTCATCCAGAGGCCTATCATGCTGGCGCTGACGACCAAGAAGGAACGCCTCATAAGGATGCCGGCCGCAAGACAGGTAAGCCAGAAGGAGAAGATCATCTTCCCTATCGTCGGCTTCCTCCTCACCGCGTTCATCGTGCCGTCGGGACTTCCGCTTCTTGGAATGCTGTTCTTCGGTAACCTTCTGAAAGAGAGCGGTGTGACAAGGCGTCTCGCCGAGACCGCCCGCGGCCCGCTGATCGATGTTGTGACCACGCTGATCGGTCTTACCGTCGGAGCCTCGACACAGGCCGACAAGTTCCTGAGCGGAAGCTCCGTGAAGATCTTCGTCCTGGGTCTGCTGTCATTCGTGATCGCCACAACCTGCGGCGTACTCTTCGTGAAGATCTGGAACCTGTTCCTTAAGGGTGACCACAAGATCAACCCGCTCATCGGCAACGCCGGTGTGTCCGCCGTTCCTGACAGCGCGCGTGTCTCCGAGATCGTCGGCAGGGAGTTCGACCCGAACAACCACCTGCTGATGCACGCGATGGGACCGAACGTCGCCGGAGTCATCGGCTCGGCGGTCGCCGCCGGAATCCTCCTCGGTTTCCTCGGGTAACGGGTATGCGATATATGAAAAGCGCATCGGAATATCTCCGGTGCGCTTTTTTCTTATTACACGAGCATCACTAACGGGCCGCGGGGAAACTGAACGAGACCATTACTGTGAATCTCGTCATGAAAGGCAGATCACCCATTCTGGCCGGTTCCCAGGCCGGAGAGCTGGACACTACCCTGACCGCCTCCTTATCAAGATCAGGATTCGCGCTTGTCAAAGCCTTGACATCGGTCACCTTGCCGTCCAGACCGACAGTGAACTCAACCTCGACCACGCCGCTGACACCCATCCTGCGCGCCGCTTCGGGATATTTCTTGTTATTGTCCACCCAAAGCAGGAAATCACCGGACGCATCACCTATGAACCTGGCCGGAGTGTCAACCCATTCGACAGGCAAAGCGAAACGCTTCATTATCTTGTAGTCAAAGGTGACATCACCAGCGATGTTCAGCAGCCCGAGCAATCCATCCTTGACAACGAAGGCATGAGCCTGATGGAACGGTGAGGCCGTTTCATATTCAATAGGATAAAGGACAGAACCGAATTGGTCGATATAGCCGGACCTGCCTTCAGAAGAGACTATGGCAATGCCGTTATCGAACGAAGACACAGCATCATAGACGCAAGGAACCACGATATTCATGTCTTTATCCACGAATCCCCATTTGCCGTCTTTAGGGAAAGGCTTCAGCGGACCGGCGGCGGACATATTAAAGGACAGAAAAAGTAAGAGTCCAAGGGTTGGTAAGATTCTGTTCATCATATCTTGACAGGGTCAGGTTTCAAAAAGAACTTCACAGGGAATATGTAATGAACTTTGAAAGGCTTGCCTTCATACATCGCCGGAGTCCATTTAGGAGACTCCGTGACGACCCTGACGGCCTCCTGGTTCAACTCATGACTGACACCTTTCTCGACCTTGACATCAGTGACAGCACCAGACGCATCCACAGAGAAAGCAAGCGTCACAGTGCCTTCGGCTTTGTAAAATCTGGACAGTTCAGGGTATCTCAGCTGCGTGTTGACCCACTCCGCGAATTTGTTTGCACTTCCTCCGTCGAACATCGGCCTGGAGTCCAGCCAACGTGTAGGAAACATGAACTCTTTCATCCGCTCATGGTCATAAGTGACATTTCCGGCGACATCCAACAGACCGATCCTGCCATCCTTCTTGACGAAAGCGTGACTGTCCTGGAAATGTGTCACCTCATCGAACACAATAGGGATCACTTCGTTGCCGAACCAGTCTATATAGCCCCATTTTCCATAGAGTTTCACCATCGCCAGGCCATCACGAAACGATCTGACGTAATGATACTTGTACGGAATCACCAACTCACCGTCCTGATTGATGAATCCCCATTTTCCATCTTGCTCCACAGCCTTGAGTCCTTCGCTGTACGGCCGGTCATCCTTCTTGTCGTCTTTGGGAGACTCATTCCGGACCACCAAGCCGCCTTCCGGCTCCCGTGGACTCCCAGCGACCGGATTCGGAACCATGACAGACAGAATTACCAAAGTCAATAATGATACTTTCATTAGCGAAAAGGTTTGTTTTATTACATAATGATATGACAAAGGCAAATATAGCAATTAAAATGTTTTGTCAAGAGGGTTCTTTTGATTATCTTTGTCGGATAAGGAAAATCAACAAATAATTATAAATGGAAAACAAGCTACAGGAACTAACCGACAAGCTCTACAAGGAGGGTCTGTCAAAGGGTAAGGAAGAGGGTGAGGCCATCCTCGCCAAGGCCAACGAGAAGGCGGCCGAAATCATCGAAGAGGCCAAAAAGCAGGCTGAATCCATTCTGAAAAAAGCTCAGAAAGATGCTGCGGACTACAAGACCAAGGTCGAGGGTGACGTGAAGATGGCAGCCGTACAGAGCATCCAGGCCACCAGAAAGGACATCGAGAACCTTATGGTCGGCAAGATGACAGACAAGCAGGTATCGGCAGCCCTTTCTTCAGCCGATTTCGTCAAGGAGATCATCAAGGCCGTGGCTGAGAAGTTCAACGCCGACGAGGCTGTTGACCTCAACATCGTGCTTCCTGAAAGCCTCAAGAAAGAGCTTGAGCCTTTTGTCAGCGGAGAGTTGGCGAACACCCTCAAGGGAGGGGTAACCGCTATGTTTTCCAAGAAGGTGGCCGGAGGGTTCACGATCGGCCCTAAGGACGGATCCTACTTCATCAGCCTCACCGACGAGACTTTCAGAGCACTCATCGGCGACTATCTCAGACCTGCCACACGTAAGATACTCTTCGGCGAGTAATGAACAACTACGAGTACATAATCTCCAGCCTTCCGGCCATCTCGCTTGACTGGAAGTTCGGGGAGGGAGCTTCGTTCGAGACCTATGTCGATTGGATCAAGTCCCAGCTTAGCGAAGCCGACATCAAGGTGGTGGACAGGCTTCTTGACGGCTACAAGGACGAGAATCTGACCAGAGAGTTCTACGAGGCAGCGTTGAAGGACAGCAACAGGTTCCTGAAGGAATATTACACCTTCGACCTGAACGTCCGCAACGGCAAGGCCCGCTTCCTGAACAAGGCTTTCGAGAGACCGCTTGACCAGGACACGATCAAGCTGGAGACCGGTGAGTTCGCGGAAGGTCCGAGGCTTGAGGAGGCTCTGAACGCCCCCGACCTGCTATCCCGCGAGCGTGGTCTGGACTCCCTGATGTGGGACAAGATCCTTGAGATCACCACATTCGACTACTTCGACCTTGAGGCCATCCTCGGCTTCATCGCGAGGCTGCACATCATCGGAAGATGGTTCGCCCTCGACGAGAAGACCGGCCGCGAGATGTTCATCCGCCTCGTAAACGAGGTCAGAGGCACATTCAAGGGCGTGAAATACGAGCCCGCCAAATAACGAAAATTGAAATAACTGAATATGAAGACAAAAGGAAAGGTAACAGGAATTGTTTCCAACCTTGTGACGGTTCAGGTGGACGGACCTGTGGCGGAGAACGAGCTCTGCTACATCACCCTTGCGGGTACTCCCCTCCTTGCCGAGGTCATCAAGGTTAGCGGCGACAAGGCCTCGGTCCAGGTGTTCGAAAGCACCCGTGGACTGAAAAACGGAGACCCTGTGGAGTTCGAAGGCAGGATGCTTGAGGTGACCCTCGGCCCTGGTCTTCTCTCCAGCGTTTATGACGGTCTCCAGAACAATCTGACCACGATGGAGTCGGTGTTCCTCAAGAGAGGAGAGTACACCGACCCTCTGGATCACAAGAAACTTTGGGACTTCACCCCTATCGCCAAGGAAGGTGACAAGGTCACCGCCGCCGACTGGCTCGGAGAGGTGAAGGAAGGCTGGCTGCCTCACAAGATCATGGTGCCGTTCTCGTTCAAGGGCGAGTACACCGTGAAGAAGATCGCCGAGGCCGGCAAGTACAACATCGACATGGTTGTCGCGGTGCTGACCGGAGCCGACGGCGAGGAAACCTACGTCACGATGACTCAGAAGTGGCCTGTCAAGGTCGCCGTAAAGGCCTACCAGGAGAAACCGAGGCCACAGAAGATCATGGAGACCGGCGTACGCTGCATCGACACGTTCAACCCTATCGCCGAGGGCGGCACCGGATTCATCCCGGGACCTTTCGGATGCGGCAAGACCGTGCTCCAGCACGCCATCGCCAAGCAGGGCGAGGCCGACGTGATCGTGATGGCCGCCTGCGGAGAGCGCGCCAACGAGGTCGTGGAGATCTTCTCCGAGTTCCCTGAGCTCATCGACCCTCACACCGGCCGCCACCTGATGGAGCGTACCACCATCATCTGCAACACCTCGAACATGCCTGTCGCCGCTCGTGAGGCCTCGGTTTACACGGCGATGACGATCTGTGAATATTACAGGGCGATGGGACTGAAGTGCCTCCTGCTGGCCGACTCGACCTCCCGCTGGGCACAGGCACTGAGGGAGATGTCCAACCGTATGGAGGAGCTTCCGGGAGCGGACGCCTTCCCGGTTGACCTTTCAGCCATCATCTCGAACTTCTACGCCCGCGCCGGAATGGTCGTCCTGAACAACGGCAAGACCGGGGCCGTCACCTTCATCGGAACGGTCTCCCCTGCCGGCGGTAACCTCAAGGAGCCTGTGACCGAGTCCACCAAGAAGGCAGCAAGGTGCTTCTACGGACTGGAGCAGAACCGCGCCGACCAGAAGAGGTACCCTGCCGTCAACCCGATCGAGTCATATTCAAAGTACCTTGAATATCCTGAGATCATCTCCTACCTCGACGAGCAGGTCGAGCACGGCTGGGTGGCCAACGTCACCAAAGCCAAGAACCTCCTGCGCCGCGGACGCGAGGCCAACGAGCAGATCAACATCCTCGGTGACGACGGCGTTCCTGTAGCATACCACGTAAGTTTCTGGAAGTCAGAACTCATCGACTTCGTGTTCCTCCAGCAGGACGCTTTCGACGAGACCGACGCCCTCTGTCCGATGGACCGTCAGAAATACATGCTGGATCTCGTTCTGGACATCTGCGGCATCGATTTCGACTTCGAGGACTTCGAGAAGTGCCGCGAGTTCTTCAAGGAACTCATCAATGACCTCCGCCAGATGAACTACACCAAGTTCCACAGCGAAGGATTCGAGAATTACGCAGAGAAGATCCATAAACTCATCGAAGACTATGGCAAATAAGGCTTATCAAAGAATATACACAAAACTGGAAGCGATCACCAAGGCCACAGTTTCGCTCAAGGCCAAGGGAGTTTCCAATGACGAGCTTGCCGTGGTCGGCGGCAAACTTGCCCAGGTCGTGAAGACCAAGGGTGATCTGGTCACCCTCCAGGTGTTCTCCGGCACGGAAGGCATTCCGACAAACGCTGAGGTGACATTCCTCGGCGAGCCTCCTACACTCAAGGTCAGCGATCAGCTCTCCGGACGTTTCTTCAACGCCTACGGAAAGCCTATCGATGGCGGTCCAGAGGTAGAGGGTGAGGAAAGGGAGATCGGCGGACCGTCCGTGAACCCTTACAAGAGACGCCAGCCGTCCGAGCTCATTCCGACCGGTATCGCCGGCATCGACCTCAACAACACGATCGTGTCCGGACAGAAGATTCCGTTCTTCGCCGACCCTGACCAGCCTTACAACCAGGTTATGGCCGACGTGGCCCTGAGAGCCGATGTGGACAAGATCATCCTCGGCGGTATGGGTCTGTCGAACGATGACTACCTCTTCTTCCGCCAGGCGTTCGAGAGCGCCGGAGCCCTCGACAGGATCATCTGTTTCGTCAACACGACCGAAGACCCGCCAGTCGAGCGGCTTCTGGTTCCGGATATGGCTCTTGCGGCCGCCGAGTACTTCGCCGTTGACAAGAACGAGAAGGTGCTCGTGCTCCTCACGGATATGACCCTCTACGCTGACGCTCTCTCGATCGTGTCGAACCGTATGGACCAGATCCCTTCCAAGGACTCTATGCCGGGATCCCTCTACTCGGATCTCGCCAAGATCTACGAGAAGGCCGTGCAGCTCCCGACCGACGGATCAATCACCATCATCGCCGTGACCACCCTGAACGACGGAGACATCACCCACGCCATTCCTGACAACACCGGTTACATCACCGAGGGACAGCTGTTCCTCCGCGCCGATTCCGACTCGGGAAAGATCATCATCGACCCGTTCCGTTCCCTTTCCAGGCTCAAGCAGAGGGTACAGAACGTGAAGACCCGCGAGGACCACAGCCAGGTGATGAACGCCGGAGTGCGTCTGTACGCCGACGCGCAGAACGCGAAGACCAAGCTGGAGAACGGTTTCGACCTCTCCGACTACGACCACCGCTGTCTCGACTATGCCAAGGAATATGCCACCAGACTTCTTTCCATCGATGTCAACATCTCCATCACCGAGATGCTCGACACGGCCTGGGAGCTGTTCGGCAAGTACTTCACCAAGGCCGAGACCGGAATCAAGCAATCATTGATCGACAAATACTGGAAAGGTAAGTAATGCCTATCAAGTTTCAATACAACAAGACTGCGCTTAACACCCTGCAGAAGCAGCTCAAGATGCGTCAGAAGGCTCTCCCTACGTTGCAGAACAAGGAGAGTGCCCTGAGGCTTGAGGTGCGCAAGGCCAAGGACAAGAGCGAGAAGCTTCTGCGCGACCTCGAAGAGGCCGAGAGGAGGTACGACTACCTTGCCCCTCTGTGGAACGAGTTCGAGCCGGGTCTGGTCTCAATCGTGGACATCGACCTCGTGACCGTGAAGGTCGCCGGTGTCAAGTGTCCGGAGCTCAAGAGCATACGCTACGAGATCAGCCCGTTCAACACGTTCATCAAGCCGGCGTGGTACATCGACGGCGTGGCCATCCTCAAGGAACTGTCCAGGCTCGGGATCGAGTCCGAGGTTTACAAGGAGAAGCGCCGCATCCTGGATTTCCAGAGGAAGAAGACCACGCAGAAGGTGAATCTGTACGAGAAGGTGCAGATCCCGGGGTACCAGGAGGCCATCCGCAAGATCAAGCGCTACATGGAGGACGAGGAGAACCTGAGCAAGGCCTCGTCCAAGATCGTCAAGCAGCGCCACGCTGAGGAAGAGACGGAAGAAGTAATGGAGGAAAGCGGCAATGATTGAGAAAATGACTAAATATTCCTTCATTCTTCTCAGCGGGAAGACTGAAGAATTCCTCAGACGCTTGCAGGAACTGGGGCTTGTGGACATCACAAGGTCCTCAAAGCCGGTGGACGAACGTTCCGCCGCGCTCCTCTCGATGACCAACGAGCTGAAGAAGGCCGCCTCCAAACTGGAATCTCTTGACTACTCGCAGGATCCTGACCTTGAGAAAATCGAGGCCGAGGTCGATGCGGACGCCAAGTACGACAACCCTCTGGAGAGTTTCAAGGAATATTCCACAAAGCTGGACGTTCTGAGGAACGAGCTGGCACAGGCCCGCAAGGATGTCGAAAGCAGAAGGCCTTGGGGATGCTACGACAGCTTCGCCCTCGACGCGTTGAAGGCAAAGGGCTACAAGGTCCGTTGGTATAATGTTTCCAAGAAGGCCTACGATCCGTCCTGGGCGAATCTCTATCCGCTTCAGGAAGTGTTCGATGACGGCAGGAATGTCTGGTTCATCACCATTTCAGATGATCCTGCATATTCATTGCCGGTCGAGGAATGCGCCGCTCCGGAAGGGGATCTCAGGTCCGCCGAAAGGAAGGTCACTGCCCTGATGGAAAGGATCATCACCTGCAAGGCAAGGCTTCAGGAGCTGAAGGAATATATTCCTGAAATGCTCCGCAAGTGCGACGAGGATGTCGCAGCCCTTCAGCTTTACCTCGCTGACGCAGGTGCTGGGAAGGCCGCCGAGGATCTGATCACAACTTTCATCGGCTTCGCTCCGGTGGAGAATGACGCGACCCTTTGCGCCGAGTTCGACAAGATGGACATCGTCTATCTCAAGGAGGAGGCAGTGAAGGACGACAATCCACCTATCAAGTTCAAGGAGAACAAGTTCGTGAAGATGTTCACGGTGCTGACAGACATGTACGGCCGCCCGGCCTACGACGAGTTCGACCCGACTCCGTGCATCTCCATATTCTTCACCCTCTTCTTCGCCATGTGTATGGGTGACGCGGGCTATGGTATCGCCCTCGCCATCATCGGACTCGCGATGAGGAAGGCCAAGGGATTCATCGGCTCGATGGCTCCGCTCGTCACCACACTCGGTGTCGCGACCATCGTGATGGGAACAATCCTGCATACATTCTTCGGAATGGACACATCCACCGCGGCTTGGGTTCCGGACTGGATCAAGAAATGTATGATCCAAGGCACTGTCGCCGGCTATGACGCGCAGATGCTGTTCTCTATCCTTATAGGTATAGTGCACATCAGCGTGGCTATGCTCCTGAAGACGGCTTACGCCATCAAGCGCAACGGATTCGCCAACTCTTTAGGCACAATAGGTTGGACTCTCCTGATTGTGGGAGGTGTCATCGTGGGAGGTTTCGCTCTCGCCGGTGTAATTGACTCCGCCGTCACCAAATGGATAATCATCGTGCTCGGTGTGGTCTCTGGTCTGGGAATATTCCTCCTTAACGACCTCCACAGGAATCCGTTGGCAAACATCGGCTCAGGCCTCTACGAGACCTACAACACCGTCACAGGACTTCTCGGCGACGTTCTGAGTTACCTGCGTCTCTACGCGCTCGGACTCGCCGGAGGTATGCTTGGCAACGCGTTCAACGAGCTGGGACTTTCTGTCTATGGGATTGATGTTCCGGGAGTGAACATCATCTGCTTCGCCCTCATCGTCGGCTTCGGCCACGTCCTGAACCTCGCGATGTGCTGCCTCGGAGCCTTCGTGCATCCTCTCCGACTCAACTTCCTTGAGTTCTTCAAGAACAGCGGCTATGAAGGGACCGGCAAGGCCTACAGCCCGCTCACAACAAACGATAATAAATAATAACAAAATAAACATCAAATCATTATGAACGAAATTTTAGGTTATCTCGGACTGGGCCTTATGCTGGCCCTTTCAGGAATCGGCTCTTCCATCGGAACGACCATCGCCGGCAACGCCGCTGAAGGAGCTCTCAAGGTAAACCCTGAGAAGTCAGGAAACTACATGGTGCTCTCAGCCCTTCCTGCAACCCAGGGTATCTACGGATTCGTGGCCTTCTTTATGTGGCTCGGCAAGGACTTCGCCGCACAGGGTCCGCTTATGTTCGGTGTCGGAATCTCTGTAGGTCTTGTATGTATGATCTCTGCGATCCGTCAGGGTATGGTCAGCGCCAACGGTATCGTCGGCATCAGCCAGGGACACGACGTGTTCACCAACACCCTCATCTACGCCGCCCTTCCTGAGTTCTACGCCATCCTCGGTCTCGTCGGAGCCATCATGGCATAAAACAGGACAATATGTCGCTGATAAAATCAATTTCCGGCATACGCGGAACCATTGGAGGAAAGCCCGGAGACGGGCTTTCTCCTATTGATATAGTAAAGTTCACCTACGCCTACTGCGCCACCCTCCCTACAAGGAAGCCTCAGCCGAACGGTGAGAAGTACAAGATAGTCGTCGGCAAGGACGCAAGGCTGTCCGGAGCGATGGTCGAGAACCTTGTCATCGGCTCACTGATGGCCTGCGGCGTGGATGTGGTGAAGATTGGTTTCGCCTCCACTCCGACCACAGAGATGGCCGTGACATTCGCCAAGGCCGACGGCGGAATCATCCTCACAGCCTCACACAACCCTCGCCAGTGGAACGCCCTCAAGCTTCTCAACGACCGTGGAGAGTTCCTCACAGCGGCCGAAGGCCAGGCCATCCTTGACCTCGCCGAGACCGAGGACTTCAGTTTCGCTGATGTTGACGACCTTGGGCACGTCACCGAACACGACTACACCGACGAGCATCTGGATGCCGTTATGGCTCTGGAAGCCGTTGATGTCCAGGCTATCAAGGACGCTCATTTCAAGGTTGTACTGGACGCAATCAACTCGGTCGGCGGAATCATAATGCCAAGACTATTGGATAGACTCGGCGTGGAGTGCGTCAAGCTCAACTGCGACCCGACCGGCGACTTCGCCCACAACCCGGAGCCGCTGCCTAAGAACCTGACGGATCTCAGCGAGACCGTTGTCAAGGAAAATGCCGACCTCGGAATATCCGTCGATCCTGACGTGGACCGTCTGGCGTTCATCTGCGAGAACGGCGAACCGTTTGTCGAGGAATATACCCTCGTGAGCGTGGCGAGCTACCTCTTTGAAAGAGCCGCCGCAATCGCCAAAAAGGAGGGCAAGACCCTTGAGGAAGTCACTGCCCCTTATAAGCCGATCTCCTGCTCGAACCTATCTTCCAGCCGCGCCCTGCGGGACGTGACCGAGGAATATGGCGGAGAATATCATGCCTCGGCTGTCGGTGAGGTCAACGTCACCACTAAGATGCGTGAGACCGGCGCGCTGATCGGAGGAGAAGGCAACGGAGGTGTCATCTACCCTGCCATCCATTATGGCCGTGACGCGATGGTCGGCGTGGCGTTGTTCCTTTCCAACCTCGCGCACAAGAAGATGAAGGTGAGCGAGTTGAAGAAGACATATCCTGAATATCACATCGCCAAGAACAAGATCGAACTGAGCGACAAGGCATTGATTGACAGGATCTTGAAGGAAATGAAGAAGGAATATGCCGCCGAGGACATCAATGACATCGATGGTGTGAAGATCAGTTTCGAGTCGAAGCGTCAGTGGGTTCACCTGCGCCGCTCCAACACCGAGCCGATCATCCGCATATATTCAGAGGCCCCGACCCTCGCCACCGCGGAAGCCCTTGCCAATGAGGTGATCGCTATCGCCGAAAGGGTCATTAATGACCAGAATTAAAAATATGCTATAATAGTTAACAGGACTATTAATGGCAAATAAAGCTAATTATCACCTCCTTGCAACGTCTCGCTCGGAGCTCCGAGCTCCGAGCTATTTTCTTCACCCCCCAGTCACTTCGTGACAGCCCCCTGGGGGGCACTGGGGACCGGATTCCCCAGACCCCTTGCGTCGCTTCGCTCCGAGTTCGAAGACTTTTATCCGAACATATCCCCCCTCTTACGGGGCCGAGGGTGGCCACGGTTGCAAGGAGGTGATAATTCGCTTTGGGTCGATTTCGGTTATTCATTTATTAATAATTTAATTATTAAATAATTATGTTTTCATTCAGGACGACGGCTCTGGAGGATCAGCTGGACAAGGCGTTGCTGGACGGGCGGGTCGGGTGCTTCTGCACCCAGAACTGCTGGGACACGGCGCACGGAAGGTATATGTACGATCTGTTCACGGAGCGAGGGAACCTGAAGGCAGTGTTCAGCCCTATGGGGGCGGAGCTGACTCCGGGAACGAACCATATCTCGTTTGACGCTGAGGCGCTGACGGAACTGGACGCGATCGTTGTGGAGATTCAGGATGCGGGGGCACGGTACTTCAACTACACGAAGGACGTGTTCCACCTGATGGTGATTCTCGCGGTGATGGAGAACCCACCGTCCCTCTACATCGTGGACCACATCAACCCCGCCGGCAGAATCGTCGAAGGCTCGATGCCCTCCGGCACGGTCGAGCCGCACACTCCGAAAATCGCCCACAGGCACGGACTCACCCTCGGCGAGCTCTGTGACCTTTGGTACAACGAGATCGGAGCCACATTCGCCCTTCACGTCATCTCAGCCCTGGCCAGCGACTCCACCCGCCAGCTGCTCCCGTGGACGATAGCCCCAGCCTCGGATATTCCAGGAATGTTCACCTGCGAGATGTACAGCGGCGGCGGCCTCTGGAACAACACCACCATCACCCCCGCCATCGGAACAGCCAGGCCTTATGAATATCTCGGAGCCCCCTTCATCCGGCACAACCGTCTGGAAGTCCTCCCCGCCCCCGCCGGAGTCCTGATGCGCCCCTGCACCTTCACCCCGTCCACAGGACGCTACGAAGGCCAACGATGCAACGGCTACCAGATCATGCTCCAACCAGGTACGGAATACCATTCACTGCTCCACACGCTTCAGTTGATGCGATATTTCCGGGAAAGATACTCGCAGTTCGAGCTGCTTGACGGTTTTGAGTCCAAGATAGCCGACCATGTCATGCTGAGTTACCTCCAAGGAGAGATTCAATACCAGGATCTGCGCGAACACGTCAAACTGGAAGAGCAGAAATGGATCCGCAAGGCAAAACGCTACAGCCTCTATAACGACCAGCCGTACAGGATCAAGTAGCCCCCGCCCAAGCAAGCCTCCTGCAAAGGTAATATGGAACAGACATAGAACAATGTAGAAAATGTTGGACCTGATTAAAGAGTATATTATCAAATTCACGGACTTCGTCTGCGGATGGCCGTTGTTTACACTTCTGATAGGAGGAGGAATATTCCTGTTCATATATTCAAGAGCATTGCCGCTAAGGAAGTTGGGAATGGCAGTCAGTTCTCTGAAAATGAAGAAGAAAGGAGAGGGACAGGTCAGTTCCTTTCAGGCTCTGATGAACACCATCAGCAGCACAGTCGGGATGGGGAACATCGCCGGGGTCGCGATAGCACTATGCGTAGGTGGGCCCGGAGCCATCTTCTGGATGTGGGTCAGCGCTTTGCTTGGAATGGCCACAAAGTTCTTTGAGGGCACCCTCGCCGTAATGTATAAAGGGAAGGATGACAAGGGAGTAGCCCAAGGAGGACCGATGTTCGTCCTGACCGAAGGAATCGGCAGGAAGATGAAGCCGTTGGCTGTAATGTTCGCATTCTGCGCTTTGTTCAGCGGCCTTCCTGTGATGCAGGCAAACCAACTCTCCGAGTCGTTATATTCAGTGATCCTTGAGCCGCTTGGAGTGCCCGAATCAAGATGGGTGTTTCTGGTAATCGGTCTTGTGATCGGCGGCATAGTGAGTCTCGTCATTTTTGGTGGGATAAAGCGGATCTCGCAGGTTTCATCGAAGATCGTACCGTTTATGGTTGGATTCTATTTCCTTATGGTGGTGGGCATTATGGTTGTCTATCACGACCGTCTGCCCTCCGTATTTGAAGCCATCTTCGAAGGTGCTTTCTGCTGGAAGGCTGGTTTCGGAGCCTTCACCGCCGTGGCTCTGACCGGAGCGAGGAGGGCGATGTTCGTCAACGAGGCCGGTGTCGGAACCGCCGGAATGATGCACGGAGCCTCGATGAACGCCGAGCCTGTGAGGGAGGGACTCGTGGCTATGCTTGGGCCGGCGATAGACTCCGGCCTTGTCTGCACCCTGTCCGCGATTCCGATGATCATGGCCGGTCTCTACAGCACTGACAGCATAAAGGGATTGTCCATCGCGCTGAACACTTACGACACCCTGATTCCGTTCGCAGGACGCTATCTTCTCGAATTCGTGGTGATCATCTTCGCCTTCTCGACGATGTTCTCATATTCCTACTACGGAACGATGTGCACATCTTACCTCTGGGGCACGAGACATGCTCAGAAGTACCGCTACTTCTATGTCGCGACAATCGTCCTCGCAAGTGTCCTCACCCTGGATGTCGCCGTCAGCGTAATGGACCTCGCTTTCGCCCTTATGGCTTTCCCGAACATGATCGCTGTCTTTGCCCTCGCCCCGAAGGTGATGAAAGAGACAAGGCGACTTTGATGCGCCCCATTCATCGGCAAGCAGACTCCAGACAGCCAAGCAGACTCCAGACAGCCAAGCAGACTCCAGACCGCCAATCGAGAATATTATGCGTAGGTCTCCGTACGTGAAGCGATGTCTGATGTGAGTCCGCAAACCAACGCCGCACGGGAGCACGGGAAGCCGCGTCAATAACATCGGGAGCATTATCCTTGTACCGAGCCTGCTGACTCCCAGGTGAGCGAATCCTTTCGCACCTGGAACATTGTGATGCCTCCTCCCCGTTATTGCCGCTCAGTACCACAGAGCCGCTTTGAATATTTCACGTTCCTCCCTACTTTCTTTATATGATGTGATACGCAATCCAGACCAGACAAGCACAATAATGCCATCATTCGGCAACCATCCTGAACAAGGTTGCCTTTCTAAGGATGATGGAGTGTCATTTTGCGAAAAGGCCTGATGCTATAAACCACCTTCTCATCATACCTTAATCTTTATTTATCATCCTCTTCAACTACCCATCCCTTATCAATGTAGTGAATCAACTTCACATCAATCAGTTCCTTGATGCCATTATCTACGTGGGAGATGATTCTGCCGACATCAGAAACATTATCAATTTTCAATATCACCTGTGCGGAAATCTTCTTTACACCGCCCTGCTCAAGCAACTGTATGTTTCTTGCCTTCACAGCCTTGATCTTACAGGCTCGCATATAAACATTCTCCGAAGCCTCGCTTCTATTTGAATATGCCTGATACTGAAGAGAATCAATCCTTTCCACATATTTCTTCTTTTTAGTCGAAGAATTTTCCTGTTTTGTCTCCGAAGAATTGCTCTTAGCCGCAGGACTCTTCACATCATCTGATCGCTCATTATCATATTCAACAAAAGGATTTCGTACCTCAGGCCAAGACTCTGTCAAATCCGCTTTATCCCAAGCATATTCCACGTCACTATAATCCGGCTGTTTCATATCCTCGTCTTCTTCCTCATCCTTAGGGGTAGGAACCTTATCCACAACGAGAGATTTACCGGCTCTGGTCAATGCCACATCAACAAAATAATGATCCTCAAAATCATATGTGGTCTTATTTACTGTCCGATACTCGGTCTGAGGATAGGACCACCACCCATTACTCCTTGTAACCTGGTACTGTTCACGGAGCGAGGGAACCTGAAGGCAGTGTTCAGCCCTATGGGGGCGGAGCTGACTCCGGGAACGAACCATATCTCGTTTGACGCTGAGGCGCTGACGGAACTGGACGCGATCGTTGTGGAGATTCAGGATGCGGGGGCACGGTACTTCAACTACACGAAGGACGTGTTCCACCTGATGGTGATTCTCGCGGCGATGGAGAACCCACCGTCCCTCTACATCGTGGACCACATCAACCCCGCCGGAGTCCTGATGCGCCCCTGCACCTTCACCCCGTCCACAGGACGCTACGAAGGCCAACGATGCAACGGCTACCAGATCATGCTCCAACCAGGTACGGAATACCATTCACTGCTCCACACGCTTCAGTTGATGCGATATTTCCGGGAAAGATACTCGCAGTTCGAGCTGCTTGACGGTTTTGAGTCCAAGATAGCCGACCATGTCATGCTGAGTTACCTCCAAGGAGAGATTCAATACCAGGATCTGCGCGAACACGTCAAACTGGAAGAGCAGAAGTGGATCCGCAAAGCCAAACGCTACAGCCTCTATGACGACCAGCCTTACCGCATAAAATAACCGGTAACGGGAATTATGGCAGAATAGAGCGGCTTTCCAGTCGCTCTATTTCATATTATCTAACCTCGGTCACTTCATGACAATTACCGAGCTTCGTGACCGTTCTCTCTTATGATATAGCATTCAGGGGACATATCGGGTGTTTCAAAATGATGAAACATCAAAAAAATGTAAAAAAAATATTCTTTATTCAACAAAATCATAGTATATTTGCAGCGCTTATGCAGTTGACACTAAGGACTGCAAAGTGGTTGCTTAATATTTAAGTGGTTGCTAAAAAAGGTTAATAGCCTATTATACTGTTATGATTAAGAAGCTAATACTCATAGTATTGGTACTATACGGCGGCTGCCTTTCCGCGCAGAACAGGCAGGAGGTTCGGGATTCCGTAAAAATCTATTTTCAACAGGGGAAAACCGAGCTTGTGCCATCTCTTAAAAGTAACCGATCAGCCTTGAACAGAATTTCGGACAGTCTTCGCACAAGTTACGCCGACTCGGTCTATCAATTAAGGAAGATTCTTGTTGTGGGAGGAGCGTCCCCTGAAGGAAGCGTCCAGCTCAACAAATGGCTGTCGGAGCGACGCGCCGAAGTGTTGTTCGACTACCTTTCCCGCTACGGAGCCTTACCAGACTCATTGAGAACCTCACGATTTCTCGGGAGGGACTGGAACGGACTGATCCAACTCGTGGAGAATGATCCGGAAGTACCTCATAAAGAGGCGACTCTGTACTTGCTGCGCAAGATAGCGAGAGAATCGGTGACGAATGGTGATGTCAAAGGCGACCATCTCTACCGTCTCCGCCAGCTTTGCGGTGGCGAGTCCTACAACTACATGTACAGAAACCTGTTCCCGGAACTCCGCGCCTCCAGACTCTACCTCTCCTACGAAAAGGTGTGGAACCCGGTAGGAGCGCTGACCCTGCAGGGGATGCGCCTTGTCCCGCCGGCAACCGACATCATAAGGAAGGACACGCCAAAAGCATCTTCACCGAAGCCATTCTACATGGATTTCAGGACCAACCTCCTTTACGATGCCCTGCTCGTCCCGAACATCGGTGTCGAATTCTACCTCGGAAGGAACTGGTCTGTCGTGACCGACTGGATGTACGGCTGGTGGAAATCAGACAAGGTTCATTGGTACTGGCGCACCTACGGTGGAGACCTGACCCTGCGCAAGTGGTTCGGCAAGGCCGCGAAGAGGAAACCACTGACAGGCCACCACATCGGTGTCAACGGCCAGATATTCACCTACGACTTCGAGATCGGAGGCACCGGCTACCTCGGAGGCAAGCCAGGCGGCACTCTTTGGGACAAGATGAACTATTCGGCGGCTCTGGAATACGGCTACTCTGTTCCGATAGCCCGGAGACTGAACCTTGATTTCTCCATAGACCTTGGCTACAGCGAAGGAACCTATCATGAATATGACCCTATCGACGACTGTTACGTATGGCAGTCCACCAGGCAGAGGCACTGGTTCGGCCCGACCAAGGCGGAAGTGTCTTTGGTATGGCTCATAGGCCGCGGCAACTACAACAGCAACAAAGGAGGCAGACGATGAAAAAGGGATTACTGAATATGTTGGTGTGCGTGCTGGCCGCCGCCCTGTGCTCCTGCAACCACAAGGAACTGTGCTATCATCACCCGCACACAGCGTCCGTCAAGGTTGAGTTTGACTGGCGTGACGCCCGCGAGGCCTCTCCGGAAGGCATGTGCGTGTTCTTCTATCCTATGGAAGGCGAGGAAGCCCCGATGCGCCGGTTCGACTTCAAGGGAAAGACCGGCGGACAGATTGACATCCAGGTCGGCAAATACCGGGTCCTCTGCTACAACAACGACACCGAGATTGTCCTCATGCGCGGAACCGAAGGTTTTGACACCCACGAGGCCTACACCCGCAACGGAGACCTTTTCGAGACCATCTACGGAGCGTCCGCCAGAAGTTCCGCGCCACGCGCGAACGGCACCGAGGACGAACGGGTGGTCCTCAGTCCGGAGATGATGTGGGGATGCACGGCGCTTGACGTGGAGATCACCGAGACAGGAACCAGTTACATCTGCATACCTGAAAGTGAGAAAGACGAATGGATCGGCAAACCGGCCACGCACACCGAGCAGGTCATCACGCTCTATCCTCATGAATTGATCTGCACCTACACCTATGAGATCCGCAACGTGAAAGGCCTTGGTCGTGTCTCCCAGATGTGCGGCTCGATCACAGGAATGGCTCCGTCACTGCTTTTCCACGACGAATCCGTCGGCAAGGAGTGCGTGACAATTCCTTACGAGGCCAATGTCGGGGACGCCACAACGATAGTCGGCAAGTTCCTGACATTCGGACACAACGAGACAAACACAGAGCCGCACCGGATGCTGCTTTATGTTTGGATGGACAACGGCGAGAAGTACTGCTACGGAATCGACAGCGATCGGTTCGATGTGACCGGTCAGGTTCATTCCGCACCGGACAAGCGCCACGTCCACATCATCATCGAGGGCCTTGACCTCCCGAAACCTATCGGCGAAGGAGACCTTGACACAACAATCGATGACTGGCATGAGATCAACGAGGACATCCACATGTAAACACGTATAAACACAAAAAAGACATATAGTTATTTATTAAAAGCAACGTTTAATTTATCTAAAAACCTAAAAAGATGAAAACCAAGTATTTGTTTGGAGCGGCAGCGGCGCTGATGATGGCCGCGTGCTCCCAAGACGAGCTGGTGAGCGTGAAGCAGGACGGGATCGCCTACAGCGTGACCGCGTCAAAGCAGACCCGCGCTGCGGACTCCTACTGTAACAACGCCCTCCCTGAGAGCTTCAAGGTGTGGGCCAGGACGACCGACGGCAACCTCTACATCAACGGCGACGTGATCAAGAACGAGGGCGGCGTGTGGACCGACCAGGCCGGAACCCGCTACTGGCCGGAGAACAAGGCCCTGGACTTCTACGCCCAGGTGAACGGCGACAATGAGTTCAACTTCAACAACGGAGACCCTACCTTCGACAACTTCACGGTGAAGGACAACGTGACCGAGCAGCTCGACCTGATCTACTCCGTCAACAAGAACGTGACGAAGCCAGGTGACGGCAAGGTAGTCCTCAACTTCCGCCACGCCCTCTCACAGGTGTGCTTCAGGGCCAAGAACAACATGAAGACCATGCAGGTCGAGATCAAGGGCGTGAGCGTCGGACACCTCACCAACGCCGGAACCTTCGCGTTCCCGGCCGAGAGCACCGACAAGAACTACGTGCACCCTTCACACGGCGACGAGGTTGACCCTAACGCCCCAGAGCTCAACGGCGGCGTGTGGACCATCCCGGCTGACGCGGCCTACAACAAGAAGTATGACGTGACCCCAATCGACGGCACCGTCGTTCTCCCTGCCCAGTGCGGCGTGAAGAACCTCACCTGCCCTGAGGACAACCACCAGAACGGTTTCGCTCAGGTGCTCACCCTCCTCCCTCAGGAGGTGAAGGCGTGGGACCCTACCGTTAAGGGATCCGACTACAACGGAGCGTACTTCCTCGTTAAGGTTGTCCTCTCCAATGTTGTGAAGGACGACTCCGGCGCCGAGGTTGCGACCGTTGTCTATGACGGCCTCGCCGCGGTTCCTGTCAATGTCAAGTGGGAGCAGGGCTACCGCTACATCTACACCTTCGTCTTCGACGAGGGCGGCGACGGCGGCTGGACCCCGGATCCGAACGACCCTAAGCCTGTCCTCACCAACATCAAGTACGACATCACTGTCGACGACTTCATCCCGGTAGAGAAGGATGGCACCAAGATGGACACAGGTAAGGACGACGAGAAACCTGCTGAGACAACCACCTACACACTGGTTTACAATGCCAACGGTGGAGTGTTCGGCACCAGTGAAACCAGAACCGCCACAGGAAAGTCAACAGAGGACACCTACTCGTTCACCGTTGACGGCACATTCCTTCCGGCACGTGATGGCTATACTTTCCTTGGCTGGGCCGAGACATCTGACGCAACCGAGGCGAACATCGCCGCAGGCGCGACAGTCAACCTCACCAAGGAGGCCAACTCAAAAACCATCTATGCAGTCTGGGAGAAGGATGCTGTCACTTATGACTACAAACTCATCTTCGATGGCAACGGTGCGACAACCGGAGTTCCTGCCACACTCACATATAACGGCACTGAGGAGACCTACGAGTTCACAGTTCCGGAGGCATCTGACATGAAATACGGTGAGCGCAAGTTCATGGGATGGTCAGACACCAAGGACGCATCCACCCTCGAGGCCATCAAATACAAGGCTGGAGACAAGGTTACTGTGACAAAGGACGTTCCTGTCAAGACCATCTATGCCGCTTGGGGCACACCTACCGGAGTCATCGTTCCTCCAGTAGCCGGCGGAGAGGATTGGTAATAGAAGAATCAGAACATTCTGACAATGAGACGATTCTCATCAATAGCATTAGGCGTACTGGCCATGGCGGCGATCTCCTGCTCGGATGATCTCCGCGATGGCGGTACACCTGCTTTGGAAAGCGCTCACATCACGGTCTATGCCAGCAAAGGCGACGCTGAGACCCGTTCTATCCTCAGCGAGGAGAACGGTAACCTCAACTGCGCGTGGACAGATGGCGACCAGCTGCTCGTCACCGATGTGAACGGAAGCACAAAGGGTATTTTGGAACTTACTGACGTGAATGCCGGAAAGTTCGAGGGTACTCTTATGGGATTGTCAGAAGGCAAGGTGACCCTGAAGTATTTTTACCTCGGAACCGGAGTTGTCCCTAACACAGGAAGCCAGAGTTATATCTACGACATCGCCGCCCAGGACGGAACGATTGAGTCGCTGAGCAATAATGACGCCCTCTCCGCCCAGGCCGAGATCGCTGTCATCAACGGTGGCGCTTACCCTGACGGAACGCTCCAGCTGGAACGTCACTTCTCTTTCGCTCACTTCACACTCAAACTCCCTGAGGGAGTGACCCTGAACGGTGAGCCTGTCACCATCTCCGGCAACCACCTCCTCACCAAGGCCACCCTCGGTCTGGCTGACCGTGCAATCTCCGACAAGACTGCCGGCACCATCACCGTTAACCCTGGCAAGGACAACTTCTACGTGAACCTCATCCCGGCCACATCCGTAACCCCTGTTTTCAAGGTTACCATCAACGGTAAAGAGTACGAAGGTTCCCTCAGAACCCGTGACATCGCCGCCGGCAAGTTCCTCCGTAAGAAGGACGGCGACAATGATTCCGGAGTGACTGTGGACATGACCGTTGCCGGTGGTGATGAGCCATCCAAAGACGACATGGTAGGTCCTGAGTTCGAGATTGACGGCAAGAAGTACCGTTTCACGTCCGGCAACCTGTACTACAACACGAAGACCGGTGTGTGGGGCATTCACGAACGCCAGACGGACTTCACCAACGCCGGAGGCCTTGACCTTCAGGATGGCCCGGTTGAGAAGACACCTGAACTCATCGGTCTCTTCGCTTGGGGAGCGACAGGTCTTGAGGACGCACAGAAGCCGACTACGTTGAAAGAAGCTCTTTGGCAGCGATCGTATGACGGACATTACTTCCCGTCAACAGCCGGTCAAAGCAAGAACAGCACAATCAAGACCCTGTGGTCCAATGAGTATGTTTACGACTGGGGACGCGCGTACATGGAGAGCGGCAGAGCAGCGGACGACGACCGCCAGTACCTGACACCTTCCACAGAGATATTCACAGCCCTTATGAAAAGCGGATTCGTCCAGGGTGCGACCATTAAAGGAGCGGCTTCCGATGGTTCAGATGTCGTTGGACTCATTGTCATTCCGGATGTGAATGAACTCACTGAGGCAAAGGATTTCATCCGTTCCGTTGAAGGAGCGTCCTGTCTTTCAAGCATGCCGGCAGTCATCCACAACAACAGCGGCAACACGTTTAACTACAAGAACATCACTCTTGACAGTTACGACGTGCTCAAAAAGCTCAATGATGCGGTGTTCTTCCCGGCCGCGGACAAGCGTAACCTTACCGACGGCAAAGTCTATGAGTCAAAAGATATGGGTTGGTACTGGTCGTCGACAAGCAACACTACGACGAACGGATACAATCTGTTCTTCAACGGGAAATCCGGAGGCTTCGCTTATAATGGATCAGCAAGCAGCTCAAGCATGGGCCGCTTCAACCAGATGGCAGTGCGTCTGCTTGTGGAAGTGAAATAACAACAACTACATGAATATTACTTAAAATTAGAATCAAAAATGAAAAAGAATATTTTCGTATATGCGGCATCGCTGCTTCTCCTCGGCCTCGGGGCTTGCTCAGAGGAGCAGGAGTTTGCACCGCAGAATGACGGGACCGTCAAGATGACGGTCTATGCCAGCAAAGGCGACGCTGAGACCCGTTCTATCCTCAGCGAGGAGAACGGTAACCTCAACTGCGCGTGGACAGATGGCGACCAGCTGCTCGTCACCGATGTGAACGGAAGCACAAAGGGTATTTTGGAACTTACTGACGTGAATGCCGGAAAGTTCGAGGGTACTCTTATGGGATTGTCAGAAGGCAAGGTGACCCTGAAGTATTTTTACCTCGGAACCGGAGTTGTCCCTAACACAGGAAGCCAGAGTTATATCTACGACATCGCCGCCCAGGACGGAACGATTGAGTCGCTGAGCAAGAATGACGCCCTCTCCACCCAGGCTGAGATCGCTGTCATCGACGGTGGCGCTTACCCTGATGGAACACTCCAGCTGGAACGTCACTTCTCTTTCTCTCACTTCACCCTCAAACTCCCTGAGGGAGTGACCCTGAACGGCGAGCCTGTCACCATCTCCGGCGAAAACCTCTTCACCAAGGCCACCCTCGGTCTGGCTGACCGTGCAATCTCCGACAAGACTGCCGGCACCATCACCGTTAACCCTGGCAAGGACAACTTCTACGTGAACCTCATCCCGGCCACATCCGTAACCCCTGTTTTCAAGGTTACCATCAACGGTAAAGAGTACGAAGGTTCCCTCAGAACCCGTGACATCACCGCCGGCAAGTTCCTCCGCAGGAATGACAGCGAGAACACAGGTGTGATCGTGGACATGACCGAGCCTCAGCCAGACGAGGACCCAAGCAACCCTGGCAACACCGACCACTGGGGTGGCGATGACATTGATCCGGCATGGGAGACAGGCTCTCTCACCAAGGTCTCAGATGCGGATGGTTGGACAGTAAATGTTGATATTTATGGTAATGGTGGTTTCGCCACATATATCACTTATCTGAACAATGGAATAAATAACGGTCTCTTAACATCTGGTCAATACGCATATTATTTCCAATGGGGACGTTGGTTAGGATTCCCGACCTCATGCAAAAATACTCATTTTAATGATGGCGGATCAGCCAGTGGATCTTATCCAAATGAGACACAGTATCTTAATGGCATTAATGTTAATGATATCAGATTAGGGTATATCTGGAGCACCAGAATAAAGGTGTCATACGGTACTTGCTTGATGGGAAGTACAGACTGGACACCGACAAGGGTTAATAACAGCTCAATCATATTCGGTAAGGTCTATAGTATGGGTACAGATGACCTTGATTATGTAGGAGCAAACGAGGATTGTACTTGGGAAGAGCGCAGCGGCAATCCTTGCCCTGATGGTTATCGTCTTCCTACCGCAGCGGAATTAGCAGTCTTGATTCCTACCACAGGATCAGTAGATGGCAGTTATGCAGAGGTTAAGACAGTTGATGGTATCAAATATGCCATGCAGTGGAAAGTAAACACTAGCAATACAAAACCTTGCGTTGAAATCAGATCAGTAAAGACGAGCGCAAGCACAGTCTCTGTTGATGATCCAATATTCAATGACGCCAAAGTCATAAGGCTGCCTGCCTATGGTTATATGAACAATGCGGCCGCCCTTAATTCCAATAACGAAGTGGGTCTTTATTGGTCCAGCGAATCTGGAACTAATGAAGTCGCTGACACAAAAGGTCTTGGTGGCAAGTCCTTGCTGATTGAATTCACAGGTAGCAAAGCCGAGATGGCTATCTACGTGGCACCACGCAGTTTCGCTGGTCAAGTTCTCCCTATCAAGGATCCAAACGCCAAGTCTGCCACCCTCACCCCTTGGTTCCCATTGACAAGTCTTTAATCCCGACATAACCTGAGTGATAATATTCACTCATCCCTAACAAAGAGGCAGCGTCCCTACCGGGCCGCTGCCTCTTTTTTGTTCCGCCCCCATATTCACCGCCGCACTTCCGCTCTTCCTCAACCCGGACTACCCCTTCATCCGCCACTTCAGTAGCAAAAATGGGAAATAACGTTGCCCATGAGTGCTCGACAACACCCTTGAGAGACGAAAAGCGAAGAAAACGTTTCCCAAGAGTGCGGAATACACTCTTGAGGAGCAAAAGAGGCCGAAAGCGCATCCCCATAGACCAAGGAGAAATGCTACTCCTGTCAGTTAGCCCACAATCACATAAAAATATTCAAAACCGGAGCCAACTTCACTAGCTCCTCCCGTCGCATCGACGGCTGGAAGATCATCCAGTAGCCACGAATGCCACTGACAAACCGACAATAGAATAGGCTTATCATATACAAATTGTCGGAAGCCGGTGGAGAATCAACCGTTGACTCTCAATCGGTTACAAAATGCTGGCCTCTCATTTCGACCATCAGCATTTCACAACACACTAATAATAAACATCTTAGCCGCCACGGCATTTATGGTAGGCCTAATGGCGGCGCAACCGATAGGTATGAAGACAGAATACCGTCACCGTGAGCAAAAAAACGCTCTCCGAGTGACGGCTCCTACCGGCGGACAATGACCCTTTCAATGCGGCGGGGAACTGAGGTCATGATCTCGTACGGAATGGTGTCCAGGATGCGTGCGAGCTCGCTGACCGTAGGATCCTCACCGAATATTGTCACGGTGTCCCCCACTTCGGCTGGTACTCCGGTCACATCGACCATGCACATGTCCATGCAGATGTTGCCGATCGTGGGCACACGATGGCCATTCAGAGCGAAACGGGCGTTGCCGCAGCCAAGGTGTCTGTCGATTCCGTCGGCATAGCCCACCGGAATTGTGGCGATCCGGGTACCTTCAGGGGCGATCAAGCCATGCTGTCCATAACCGATGGCGCCATCCTCCGGCTTCAGTTCCTTGATCTGCAAAATCTTCACTTTCAGAGAGGCGACAGGCTTCAGACGCACTTCCGGCAGAGCGCTGATCCCATATATTCCCACCCCAAGACGCACCATGTCATGCTGGAAACGCGGGAAACGCTCGATTCCCGCGGAGTTTAGAATATGCCACATCGGATGGTAGCCAAGAGCCTCGTCAATCCTCGCGGCGTTGCTCTCGAACATCGAAATCTGCCCCAGCGTGAACTGGTCCATGGACGGATCCTCGGCGACCGCGAGGTGTGAATATACCGACTTGACCTTCACCTCTGAATGAGTCCTAAGATATTCAATCAATTCATCCAACTCGCTGGTCATGAAGCCGAGGCGGTGCATTCCAGTGTCGAGTTTGATGTGGATCGGGAAGCCCTCGACGCCGCGGCTCTGCAGGGTGGCGACAAGGGCCTTCAAGGTATAAATATTCGGGATTCCGGGTTCAAGACGGTTATCGATGATCTCATCGAAATAGTCCGTGCCGGCTGTCAGCACAAGAATCGGCAGGCTGATACCAGACTGCCGCAGTTCCATTCCCTCAACCGGAAGCGCCACCGCCAGATAGTCCGCTCCGGCGTTCTGCATCATCAGAGCGAACTCCACGGCCCCATGACCGTAGGCGTTGGCTTTCACCAGCACCAATAGTTTGGTGGTACGCCTCAACTTTGAGCGGAAGTACCTGTAGTTGCCGAGACAATTCTGGAGATTCAGTTCCAGTCTTGAGAAATCTGTTACGCCGTTTGACATATCACTATCGAAATTCTGACAAAATTACTGTTTTTCTGCCATAATATCCGCCAAAATCTCTATATTTGACATCTGGCCTGATGCTTGATGAGATGTCCGGTGGTGGGTAGTCACCGGCTAAAGGTTGTTTTCCGCAGGTAATTGCCTACTTGCAAAAGTTGAATTGAATAATTTATAGAGTATGAGCACTGGATTAATCTGGATCATCATGATTGTGGTTATGATCCTCAGTCAGATCATCCAAAGCATGCTTCAGAGCAGATTTGAGAAATATTCCCGCGTTCCGACCAACAATCGGATGACGGGTGCGGAGATCGCCACCAAGATGTTGGCGGACAACGGGATCACCGATGTCAAGGTAACCTGCATTCCGGGTCGTCTGACAGACCACTACAATCCGCAGACAAAGACCGTGAACCTCAGCGAGGCGGTTTACAATTCTAGCAGTGTCGCGGCGGCCGCTGTGGCGGCTCACGAATGCGGCCACGTCCTTCAGCACGCCAAAGGCTACCTGCCGCTGCAACTCCGCACGGCTCTCGTGCCGGTCGTAAGTTTCTCAAGCAGAATCGTGCAGTGGGTTCTTTTGGCTGGAGTCATTCTCGTTTCGATGTTCCACAGTTATCCGGTCCTGATCGCCGGAGTGGTTCTCTTCGCTTTGACCACACTTTTCAGTTTCGTCACCCTTCCTGTCGAGATCAACGCCAGCCACAGGGCCGTCAATTGGCTTGAGAACGCCGGCATCACCAACTACGAGACACGCCCGATGGCGATAGACGCTCTCAAATGGGCCGCCTACACCTACGTCATAGCCGCTGTCGGCTCCCTCGCCACGCTACTCTACTACCTCTCCTTCCTCAACGACCGGAAGTAAACAGAGACATCTTGAGGATTGCCCCCTCAACAACAAACAAAGGTAATGAATATGCCAACCGATGTGGTTTCCGACAACCGCATCGGTTGTTTTTTTGTTTTGCTACGCATCGGCTGCTCATTCAGCGCATCGGCTGCTCCTTTTTACAAAACGGCGGCATAACCACCTTCAATACACACAGGCTGAATGTGTGTTATATGCCACCTATGCCTTCAGGATGGTTAGGCGGCATAAGGACTCAAAGCCTTGGCTTTCTCACGGACATCGGTATCACTCAAGAAAGCACCCGTATTCCTAAGCATAGAATCATTAACCTCGTCCTCACACTTCAACGCAACGCCATATTCATCAAAAGTCCAGTCCGCCGGATACTGATGCCTGACTTTCAAGATATTCCTTCGCTCAACCATCGTCAGGTCTCCGATAGTGCGTATGTCTCTGAAATGGTGCGGCGCCACATATCCACTGGAGGGATCGCCAACATCAGCATATTCCAATCGCCGCGCATGCGTTGGATCCATCGTCGCAACATAGGGACGTCCAATTATATTCCCACTTGAAACTGAGCCACTTCCTGTAAAACAATCCGGTGCGTTAGACCACCTGTACTCTGAAGGCATCCTGTCAAATCCAGCCGCCAACGGATTTCTGAATATGTAAGCTATTGTCTTCATAAGTTGCCCTTTCGTGGTGATCGCCAGAGCCGAAAACTTGAACCCTCGCCCTCTGTACTCTGACCGAAACGTTTGGTCAAATAGTTGGCCACGGCGAAAACATACAGTTTCATAAACCAACGACAGTTCTCCTCATGCCCATTAAGGCAAAAGTGCACGTGATTATCCATCAGAACAAACGCAAGCACAACGGTCCCGGCTTTCCGAACCAAAGCAGGGATCACATTCATCCCATAGACTTTAGCGTCAGTGTCCGGGAACATCACATCAGCGCGGTTACCGTCAGTGTAACAATGATAGCAGTCTATGACAGAATCGAAGAAATCATTTGAATAAGTTCGGGCCATAATTGTTTTTGGGAAATATATACAAGTTGACTACCTTCCTCCATATCGTGCCGACACTGGTGTACCAAATGGACTAAAAGATGCCGCTGGTACAGGAAAAGCACTTCTGGTGTACCAACGAGGACAAGACATCAGTTTCGGGCCAGTGGAAGGAAACTGTGGCAGAACAGTAGGTGACATTCCTGATTCACGTTCATCAACTTTGGTGCGGCATTGTCGTTTCAGATCCAAACAACTATTATTCCGGGTGAAAAAATGGTGGTTATACACCCGGGGAGACATCACTGATTGGAGTCGGGTGCGGAAAGCCACTTTTTTCACCCGATGCATAAGTCCGGGATCTTCCGCCATACATTGTCTTATATGACAACGATGGAGATTAGGTCCTTTACATACCGATTCTTGCGCAGGAATATCAACGGCGCGCAATTATTTAAATATCAGTGCTATAAAAGAAATGTTAGCCAACTCCTATATAGGACCCTTGTTTTTTATGTATTGTTAATCACACTTTTATAAAGAGGGTGACCTTTACATTCGCCACATCCAATCACTTTGTGATATTAGCTACCGCCAGTCACATTGTAATATTCGCTGCCTTCAGTCACTTTGTACCAGATCCGAAGATGCATAGTGAATGGGTTTACATTCTCGGTCACTTCGCTCAAGTCCGCTGTTTTAGTCAACTTCTTTCATTCAGGCTTGGCGAGTTCTGCAAACATCACCCACCGGCAGCCACACTCGTCTCAAGTCCCTGGTTTACTTGAATATGATGGTTCACGAAGATCGCTCACAAAAACGTAATTGTTCATAAAAAACATAAAATTGTGGCGGCAGTTCCTATGGTGTGGCGAAAACGGGGAAGCCGTCGCCACTCCAGTGACTGGCTTTTATGAATATGGCGGCACGACGTACGTGTCTGGAGGTTCGTGCAGAGCCGACAGTAGAACTTCCGGAGCTAAGCGACAAGGCGGCTTCTGCCGACCGGCCGGAAGGCCGTTTGTCCCCCTGGAAGGGGGTGCAGGGGGTTAGGAAGGTCGGAGAATCCGACGCTGTTCATCAGAACTTCCGGAGCGAAGCGACAAGGCGGCTTCTGCCGACCGGCCGGAAGGCCGTTTGTCCCCCTGGAAGGGGGTGCAGGGGGTTAGGAAGGTCGGAGAATCCGACGCTGTTCATCAGAAC
>OLYN01000023.1_pt1 | contig 86629 bp, 81 predicted proteins | sample 1674231 | NCBI WGS metagenome assembly OLYN01 (sample SAMEA103958153, study PRJEB25191) | human gut metagenome
ACCACAAATGAGCCGCAGTCATATGTATTAGGTGGGAGAAACCACCCTTTACATAGTAACTCTTGATTGATTATACTGTTACTGTCGCCTGTGAGGTCGTTGTCGCGGGAAAGACGCTCGTATAGTGCGGTTATCTTGCCGTTGTCCGTTTTCTTTGCTTTCATTGAAAAACTCTCCTTTCTATGGGCGATTTCTTATCCCCCTTTCACAGCATATAGCTTCGGTGAAGTGCCTGGGCGGGGTCGTTCTGCCTTCTTTGACCGCGCAGGAGGAAACGGGAAGCGACTGTCCCTCGGAAAGCTCCGGGAGGGTGTTGTCCTGCTTGCCCTTTTCCGTGTATGCCCTCCAACCCATATGAAGGATTGTTTTCCCTTTGGCGGCAAAGGCATTTCCGCCGCAGTCCAGCTTCACCTCGGTCTCCAGACAGACGAAGGGCGCGCTGACCGCCATAAGCACCTGACGGGAAACAAGGCGCAGAATCTCCCGTTCGCCTGTGAGCAAGGTTTCCAAGTCCGTTTCGCCCGCCGCTATGGTGGGAACGACGGCGTGGTGGTCGCTGACCTTTTTGCTGCTGCACACCTGCCCCGAACAGACGGCTGCGGGCGGTTCCGTGCCGCAGATACCCGCGCAGCACAGCGCCAGCGCGTTTACGCCGCCCTCCTTATCGTCGGTGAGGTAGCGGCTGTCGGTGCGGGGGTAGGTGCAGAGCTTCTTTTCGTAGAGGCTTTGCAGATAATCCAGCGTCTGTTGCGCCGTGTACCCAAGCAAGCGGTTCGCATCCCGCTGGAGGGTGGTCAGGTCATAGAGCGCCGGGGCTTTCTCCGTCTTTTCCGTCTGCACGACGGAGGTAACAGCGGCGGCTTTGCTGTTGCAGTCCCCGGCAAGCCGCTCCGCCTCTGCCTGCTCCTTCATGCGCCCGCCTGCGGCGGAGAAGCCGTTAAAGCCCAGATGGACGGTGTAGAAGCTCTCCGGCTGAAAGACGCTTATTTCCGCTTCCCGCTACACCAGCAGCGCAAGCGTGGGCGACACCACGCGCCCTACGTTCAGGGTGCGGTGATACATCACGGAAAACAGGCGGGTGGCGTTGATGCCCACCAGCCAGTCCGCCTTGCTGCGGCAGAGGGCGGAGGCGTAGAGGTTGTCGTACTCCGCGCCGTCGCGGAAATTTCCAAAGCCATTAAGGATCGCCGTATCCTCCATGGATGAGATCCAGAGCCGCTTTACGCGCTTGCGGCATTTGTTGAGATTATACGCCGTGCGGAGAATCAGCTCGCCCTCGCGCCCGGCGTCGCAGGCGTTGACGACCTCGCAAACGTCCTCCCTGTGCATGAGGGTGCGCAGGGTGTTCATCTGCTTCTGCTTGTCCCGCGCCACGGTGTACTGCCAGCTATCCGGCAGGATGGGCAAGTCCTCCCTTCGCCATTTGCCGAACTTCTCGTCGTAAGCGTCCGCATCCGAAAGCTCCGCAAGATGCCCGAAGCACCAGGAAACGAGATAGCCGCCGCCCGAAAGAAAACCGTCCTCGCGCCTGCCTGCACCAAGAACGGCGGCGATGCTCCTTGCCACGGAGGGCTTTTCACATACAACCAATCGGTATCCGTTCATATTCCTTTATTCCTCTTCATCGTTGATATTGAAATCATCCGGCGCGTCCCAGCCCTTTGCCCGCAGGAACTCCTTGCGCAGGGTGTTGTTCCCGCAGTCCTCGATGGCCTTCTCCACATACAGGTCGCAGTTTGCGTAGCTGTATTCGTCGAAATAGTATTTGAAGTCGTAGTAGATGGATTTGACGGGCTTGGGGGTGCGGAGCAGCGCCTCCGCGTCCCCGCAGTCCGCTTCCACGGCTTTTACGATCTTCTGCCGGATGAAGTATTCAAAGGCTTTCTTGCCGCCCCGGTATCCGGGCTTTTGGGAGAGCGTCTGCCGGATGAAAAGCGCCTGTTCGCGCTTCATGATCTGAATAAGCCGCTCGCGGGGAGACAGCTCCATGGGCGATTCTGTGCTGACAGGCTGTGTCATGCTTCGCTTTCTCCTTTCACAACCGTTCTCAACGGGTTGCCGGTAAATGCCAGGGGGACGAACCCGTACAGATTTACGCAGAGCGTTTTCACAATCTGGACACAGAGGGAATAGATGCGCTGCCTGTCGGGGCAGTGCTCCCGGAAGAACGCAAAAATCGAATAGCATGACAATTGATGTTCTTTAGAATAGAGTTGGCAACTCCTTCTGCCGAAGCCGTTACAAACGCTGTGGAAATCGTCTTAATTGTTTCAATAATAAGAGGAAGCCCTTTTTGTGTTATGGTGTCCTTAACTTTCTTCCATTGAGAGTTATCACGGATTTTATCAAGAAAATCATTACCCTCCCATGTTAGGCAACCTACTCCAAAGCTCCAAATTTGCCCATCTGCATATTGTGAGCCATAGTCGGAAATCAGCCCAGCTTCATGCAGTATTTTGCAATGATATGCTGTAGTTTCCATATCATAGCCATCAATCTTTAGGTCGTATATTGCAGTCGAGCGGTACTCTTCTTCGATTTTCAAAAGGATAAGCCGCACAAGCTCCATATCTCGTTTCATATATGTTTCTTTCTTCAAACTTGCTGGCGGCGAACAGCATTTTATGCTGTTTGCTGACGGCAAGTACACAAGGGATAGACGCTTTAGTGTCGCAAGGGAGTGTAGCTCTCTTGGCGGAACGAAGTGACGAAACATTCTCGGTCAGACAGTTTTTCTCTGCCGACCGGGAATGAAGCTCCACAGGACGCACGATACTCCCGATAGGAGAGTATAGAAGTGCGCCCTTTAGTTCCTAAAGGGCTTTTCGGTCAGCAGCGGGGCTAACTTCTCCATCAAAATACCAGCATTTTTCTTTTTCAATTCGCATTCCCAGATGCGAACAACCTTCCAACCTCGCATTTCAAAACGAGCGGTTACCTCATTGTCATGTCGAATATTGCGTTCTCTTTTTTTATGCTTTCACAATAACACCTCCTTCGCCCGCATCAGGGCATAAAAATAGCGCGCCTGCCGACTCAAGCGCCACTTTGGGTAACAGACGCGCTATGTACTATTTGCGCTTATTTATGTGATAAGGCTCAAAAACGCCGTGTTTTCAGCACTTTTTGAGCCTTAATGTTTTTAGTCCTATTATTACAGCCTCGTCGATATAGGCATCGATCTCGTTCCAGCCCCGCTGACGCACATAGTTTTGCAGCAACAGCTTTTGCTTTCATAACTATGGCGGAGACTTTGTCCGTAGAGCTGCGGATAATAGTGGCAGGAGAAAACTACGGTTAGGGTTCCTCTAGGGAGCACGCCGCCATAAACCACATATACCTTAGTTTAAAGGTGATAATCACAAAAAGCCTCGCCCGCATATACCGAGGAAACTGATAAAACACGGCATAGTTCCGCTGCTGTTTTCAGACCCGAAGTATTACGGCAGGGTAAACTAGGGAGACGTGCTGGAAATATACGACCTGCCTAATCAGCTTTATTCGGGTTCGTTAGAGGTGCGCAACATTACCAGCGGTTTCTTCTTTGTGTGTGATGCCCCTCTTGGGGAGGAGAAACTGACGGTGCTGCGCTTGAAAGGAAGGTTGTGCTATATAAAAAGCCTACTGGACTGGCACAGGCAGGAACTATTCGTAGCGTATGTACGAAAGACTGTTTGTGGTGAGCTCATCGGCGTAATGCTTGCAGATATCTATAAGGCTATCCAGATAAGGTGGCAGCAATGACGTCTTATTATATAGCACGGAAAACTCCAGCGGAATGGAAAAGTGTCCCAGTGAAAGCAAGGTGATGGGGTAAGGCACGGGCGTGGAGTAGATATAGCTTTGAGGGCAGAAGCTTATACCGTAGCCCACGGAGGTGAGACGCATGGCAGTGGATACGCTGGTGACCTCCGTTATATGTTCTGGCGTTATCAGGGCGTTTGAAAACAGACGCATGGCAAGGGTGCGCAGACTTTGGCCGGATTGCAAAAGAATGAAGTTTTCGTTCTTCAGGTTATCCAAATTTACTATAGGGAAGTTACCATCTACGCCAATGCTGTTGTAGTTGTAACTTTTCGGAACGGCCAGTCGCAGAGGGTCATGAAACAGGGGAATATAGGTAAAGGAGGGGGATCGGAAGGGCACGTTGCAGAGTATCAGGTCCAGGTTGCCGCTTACCAGATTGTTCTCCAACATGGAGTACCCGCCCTCCAGTATGCTTATCTTTATGTGGGGGAACATCATGGCGTAGTCGCGCACGATATAGGGTATTATGTAGCCGAAGGCCAGCGACTGAAGGCCTATGCGGACATTGCCGGTATATGTGCTGCGAGCGTTTGCCAGTTCATGGTCAAAGACTGTCTTAAGATCTAGCATTTTCTTGGCGTTGAAAATGTACATTTGCCCAATGTGAGTTGGAATAAACTTCTTCTTTGCACGTTCAAAAAGTTTAATGCCCAATTCCTTTTCCACGTTTGAGATATACAAACTGAGAGCTGGAGGAGTTATTCCTAGAAGATCGGCTGCCTTTGAGATGCTGCCTGTGGCGGCTAGCGTGCAAACGTATTTCTGCTCTTTTAAATTCATTTCAAGCCTCCTCTTTTTAGTCAGTATTATATAATAAAATTAAGAAAAACTAAAGCTAAAGATAAATCGAATTATATTTACAAAATAAACTCTCTCGAATAAAATATTTATAATCACATATCAAGTCACGCTGTGGTGGCGTTTATCCACGGGTTTACAGTTGTTCCACAGGGTGAAAATTCTGGAAAATGGAGGAAAAAAATGAACAAGTTTATGACACGTCTGCTGGCTGTAATACTGATACTTGCAATGGCAATTACAGGATGCAGCGCGCCTGCCGAGCCCGAAGAGACCAACAATGGCACAGGCGAAAGCGAGACCGTCGCTCCCGAGAATACCACGGGAGATGACGAGGCCGTCTCTTCCAAGGATACCCTCACCGTAGGCCTTGACAGAGAACCCGGCTCCCTTGACCCCGGTGACTCTACTCCGTCCTGGATGATACACTACAACGTGTACAGCCGCCTTATCACATATGATGATGACAATGTGATACAGCCTGATTTAGCCGAAAGCTGGGAACAGACCGATGACGTGACTTGGGTATTCCACCTTCGCCAGGGCGTAAAGTTCCACAATGGTGAAGAACTCAAGGCGAGCGACGTAGTGTTTAGCTTTGACCGTCTTTATGATATGCCCAGCGCCTCCAGCGCTATGACCGAGATAGTTCGTGAGAGCATTGCCGCTCCCGATGATTACACTTTTACTTTCCAGACTAAGCGTCCCTATGCTTTTATAGAGTCTCAGCTGGCCAGCAATCAGAATCCTCTCTACATTCTCAACCGGAAGGCTGTAGAATCTGTTGAACAGAATGTGTACAGCCACGCTCCGGTGGGTACCGGCCCCTACAAGTTTGAATCTTGGACTGAAGGCGACAGCATCGTGCTCACACGCAACGACGATTACTTTGGCGAACCTGCCAAGCTCAAGACTATTGTTCTCAGAATAATCAACGAGAGTTCCAGCCGTACCATAGACCTTGAGAGCGGTGGTATAGACTTGGCGACCCAGGTATCCGCAAATGATATCGACAGGCTGAAGGAAAACGAGAATACCGACGTTTACACCTCCACCGGCTCTACTATCCGCTGCATCGCTTTCAACTGTGAGGACGAGCTGTTTAAAGATGTAAAGGTGAGGAAGGCTTTCAACCATGCTACCGATGTAGCAACTGTTCGTGATATTTGCTATCCCGCTTCTGCTCCCGCAGTAAGCCCCGTAGCTCCCAACCTGCTTGGCCGCAACACCGACCTTGTGCAGTATGAATATGACCCTGCCAAGGCCAAGGAACTCCTTGCCGAGGCGGGCTATCCCAACGGTGTGGAGGTAAGCTTCATTTATCTGGCAAATTCCACCAACAATATGCTCATGGAGCTGCTCCAGCAGATGTGGGGCGAGGCGGGCATCACCCTTAAACTTGAGCCTACCGAAAGCGCCACCCTGTCCTCTATGCTGAACAATGGTCAGTATCAGATGGCCAGCGTAAACACCGGTACTAACACCCTGGATGGCGGCGAACAGATGTATACCCTTTTCCACTCCTCCAATATCGGTGACTCCTACAGCCGCTGCAGGCTCAGTGACCCTGCTGTGGACGAGATACTGGATAAGATAATGACCACCACCGATACCGAAGAACGCGGCGCCCTGACATATAAGGCTCAGGAAATGGTTCATGAACTTGCCCCCATGATCTACATTGCCCACGTTTATGGCGTGACCGGCATAAGCTCCGATCTGCGCGGCTACAACAGCAACGTAAGCAATATGTTCAGGTACAGCGATTTCTACTTCGTGGAAAAGTAAAAGATTCCTGATGACAGGGGGCAACTGGCCCGCCCGTTTGCGAATTCCAGTTGTCCCTTGTTTTACAAATTATAAATTGAGAAGAAACACATTATAGGAGCAGTCAATGATAAAATACATATTGCGCAGAATACTGATGTTTATTCCTGTAATGCTGGGCGTTACCATGCTTGTGTTCACGCTAATGTACATTACTCCCGGAGATCCTATAGACAGCATACTGGAGGGTGGCAATAGCACCGTGGAGCAGCGCGAGGCACTTCGTGAAGAGCTGGGCCTTAACGGCGGCTACTTCCAGAGATTATATAACTACGTTTCAAGGCTTATGAAGGGAGACATGGGCATCTGCTATTCCACAAAGCGAAACGTTTCGGAGAGAATAGCTTCCACTTTTCCCAACACCCTGAAGCTAACATCTATTTCCGTGGCCCTTGCGGTAGTGATAGGCATAACGATGGGTCTGCTTGCCGCAGTGTGGCAGTACTCAATATTTGACAGCGTGTCAATGGGCATTGCCATGGTGGGCAATGCAATGCCAAACTTCTGGCAGGGGTTGCTACTAATGCTGGTATTTGCGGTGAAACTGAAATGGCTTCCGGCAACGGGCTTCTCCAGCTGGAAGCATGTGATACTGCCTGCCATAACCATAGGTACCAGTTCTGCTGCCTCCATTGCCAGAATGACCCGTTCCAGCATGCTTGAGGTGATCCGTCAGGATTACATAAGTACCGCCAGGGCCAAGGGCCAGAACGAGTGGGTAATAAGGCTCCATCATGCACTGAAAAACGCCATGATCCCCGTGCTTACTACCATTGGTACACAATTTGGATACCTTCTGGGCGGCTCAGTACTCACCGAATCCATATTCGGCATAAACGGCATAGGCAAGATGATGGTTGAGGCAATAAAAGCTAGGAACTATCCCGTTGTGCAGGGAGGCGTTCTGGTGATAGCGCTGTCCTTCAGTGTGGTCAATCTTATAATAGACATTCTTTATGCAGCAGTGGATCCGCGTATGAGATCCAAGATGTCTTAATGGAGGGAAGCCAATGTCGGAAAACAGGCAAAATGAAACGGCAAATCAGGCCGTTTATAAGAAGCGGAGTAACGTTCAGGAGGTATGGCGCAGGTTCAGACGCAGCAAGTCTGCCATGATAGGCCTCGCCATGATATCCCTGCTGGTGATCTGTGCGATATTTGCGCCGCTAATAGCTCCTTACGACCCTATAGAGCAGAACTGGATGAACCGCTTTGCGTTGCCTTCCAATGCCCACTGGTTCGGCAGTGATGAGTTGGGGCGTGACATACTTTCAAGAATAATCTACGGTGCCCGTATCTCCGTAACGGTGGGTCTCATATCCGTGGGGCTGTCCATGCTGGGTGGCATAACCCTCGGTGCCATAGCCGGCTATTATGGCGGCAAGACCGAGGTGATAATTATGCGCATAATGGACGTTTTTATGGCTGTGCCCAGTATACTGCTGAATATATCCATAGTTGCAGCGCTGGGCTCAAGCCTGACCAATGTAATGATAGCCATAGGCATATCCAACATTCCCAGCACATGCCGCATGATGCGCGCTTCCATAGTGAGCCTCAAGCAGCAGGAGTTCGTGGAAGCATCCATAGCGGCAGGCGCAAAGGACAGCTACATAATACTTGACCATATAATACCAAACTGTCTCGCTCCCCTTATTGTTCAGGCAACGCTGAGAATGGGTGGCGCAATACTTTCTTGTGCTAGCATGAGCTTTATAGGCCTGGGCATAACACCACCCACGCCGGAATGGGGTGCCATGCTCTCTACCGGGCGTGATTACATAAGGGATTATCCTCACCTTTGCACGTTCCCCGGCCTTGCAATAATGTTTGCAGTGTTCGGAATGAACTTCCTGGGCGATGGCTTGAGGGATGCGTTGGATCCAAAACTGAAAGATTAGGAGGGTATGGTAAAAATGGAAAAGCTTCTTAAAGTTAAGGACCTCTCTGTGGAATACCATACGGTGGACGGAACGGTGCAGGCAGTGCGCAACGTGAGTTTGAACGTGGAGCCAGGCAAGGTGTTGGGGCTCGTGGGAGAGACAGGTGCCGGCAAGACCACTACCGTAAAGACCATTATAGGAATATTGCAGCAGCCTCCCGGCAGGGTAACCGATGGCGAGATACTCTTTTTAGGGGAGGACCTGCTAAAAAAGAACAGCAAGGAAATGCGCGCCATACAGGGCGGAAGCATATCCATGATATTTCAGGACCCAATGACCAGCCTTAACCCGGTTCTCACCGTACAGGATCAGATAGCTGAGACCATAAGACTGCACCGCCACCTTAAGAAGAGGGAGGCAAGGACGGAGGCGCTGAAGATGCTGGAAAAAGTGGGCATAAGAGCGGAGCGCGGCTCGGAATATCCTCACCAGTTTTCCGGCGGCATGAAGCAGCGTGTCATAATAGCTATGGCGCTGGCTTGCAACCCCAAACTTCTCATAGCGGACGAGCCTACTACCGCCTTGGACGTTACCATTCAGGCACAGGTGCTGGAACTCATAAAGGAGCTCAAAGAGCAGTACAACACCGCCATGCTACTGATAACTCACGATCTGGGCATAGTTGCGGAGACCTGTGACGACGTTGCAGTAATGTATGCTGGGCAGATCGTTGAATACGGCACGTTGGAGCACATATTCAAAAACGCTGCCCATCCCTATACCATTGGCCTGTATAACTGCATTCCGGATATGTATTCAGAATGCAGCGAACTCACACCTATACACGGCCTTACGCCAAATCCCTACCACCTGCCAGAGGGCTGCAGCTTCCATCCCCGTTGTCCGCGGGCATGTAGCATGTGTGCGGACGATATACCTCTCATGACGGAGATCGAACCGGGCCATTTCGTAAGGTGCTTCTTTGCAAGGGACACCAAAGACAATGCGAAGGGGGAAAACTAAAGTGAGTGAAGTTTTACTTGAAGTAAAGGGCCTTAAGAAATACTTCCCCACAAAAAAAGGCCTACTTCACGCCGTTGACAATGTGGATATGACCATACACCGAGGCGAAACTCTGGGCTTGGTTGGGGAATCCGGCTGCGGAAAGTCCACTATAGGCCGCCTTACGTTGCGCCTCATAGAGGCCACCGAGGGCGAAATAATATTCGAGGGAAAAGACATAAGAAAATTCAGCCATGACGAGATGCAAGCTGCTCGCAAGAAGATGCAGATAGTGTTTCAGGATCCATATGCGTCTCTCGACGGCAGGAAGAGCATTTTTCAGAGCATAGCCGAGCCATTCATAGTTCAGAAGGTGTACGATAACAAGAAGCAGATGGAGGAGCATGTTTACGAGCTCATGCGCACCGTAGGTCTTTCGGAGCACCTGGTGAACGCGTACCCTCATGAGCTTGATGGCGGCAGGAGGCAGCGCGTGGGCATTGCCAGGGCTATAGCTCTGAACCCATCATTCATGGTACTGGACGAGCCCGTTTCCGCTTTGGATGTATCGATACAGGCTCAGGTGTTGAACCTTTTGCAGAAGCTTCAGGAGCAGAGAGTAATGACTTACCTGTTCATCTCTCACGACCTGAGCGTTGTGAAGCACATATCTGACAGGATAGCTGTAATGTATCTTGGCAAGATAGTTGAGTTGGGAGATTGTAGGACGATTTTTGCAAACCCGCTGCATCCCTATACGCAGGCCTTGCTTTCGGCGGTACCTGTACCCAGAATAGACATTCACCGGGAGCGCATAGTGCTTGCGGGAGACGTGCCTAGCCCCATAGACCCCAAGCCGATTTGCCGCTTTGCAGGCAGGTGCAGGTACTGTGCGGATCAATGCAAACAGTGTGAGCCTGACCTTACTGAGGCGGAGCCGGGGCACTTTGTGGCGTGCCACAGATGCCTTGTAAAGTGAAAAAACAGAAATGTTCTAAAGATAAACGGAGAATTAAAGCAATGTATACTAACGAATGCTACCCGCGCTCTGAAAGATCCACGCCCGAAGCGGAGGGCGTTGCTCCTGGCTCGATCGCAAAAATAATAGATACCTTTGCCGAAACAAACCAGGAAATACACACTTTGATGATAATGCGCCACGGCAAGGTGATAGCCGATATGCGCTGGAAGCCCTATTCCGACTATAGATGCAATCTATTTTCCCTTACCAAGACATTTACTTCTACTGCCATTGGTATAGCCATTGGCGAGGGCAAACTTTCCCTTTCAGACAAGGTGGTGTCCTTCTTTCCGGAGTACGCCGACGCTCTCATGGATGAGAAAATGAAAGACATGACGGTGGAAGATTGCCTTACCATGTGCTCCGGATACTACACAAACATATCCGGTAGTGGAATATGGAGTCAGATGAACGAGAGCTGGATTAAGGCTTTTCTGGAGCTGCCTTTGAGTTACAAGCCGGGTACACACTATGCCTATAACAGCGGCTCCAGCCACATGCTTTCTTCAATAGTTACCAAGGCTACCGGCATGAACACCAAGACCTATCTTACGCAAAAGCTGTTTGCACCCCTTGGTATTGACGAGGTGCTGTGGGATACCGACCACGAGGGTAACAGCACCGGCGGCTGGGGTCTTTGGCTGAATGCAGAGCAGATATGCCGCGTGGGCCAGCTTTACCTGCAAAACGGTCTTTGGGAGGGCAAACAAATAATACCCAAGGATTGGATAGATACTGCTTCCGTGCGTCACGTTTACCCTATGGAGGACGATCGGAACGTGGGCTACGGTTACCAGATATGGACCCTTTCTAGCGGCGAATACATGGGCAGAGGCGCCTTTGGTCAGTACCTTGTGGTAATGCCGGGCATTGACTGCGTGGCGGCGATGACCTCATGTACCTGGGGTGAGCAGCGTAAATATGGCGCGCTATTCCACGAGCGTACCATAATTAACTGTCTCAAGGAAGGCATTGCTTCGGAGACGCAGGATGCTTTTACTATGAGCCAGAGTGAACTGGAGAAAAAAATAGGCGCGCTTTCTATTTATACCCCCACTGTCGCTCTTCGCTCCTCTTTTGAAAGAGAGATAAACGGCAAGAGCTACCACATGAGGCAGGAGTACACCAACCTTGACCACTTGAAGGAAATCAGCTTTGATTTCTACGGCAGGAGCATGGTGTTCAACCTGAGGGATGACAAGGGTGAATACTCTATAAAGTGCGGCATGGGCTATTGGGAGGAGGGTGTTACCTCCATGCCGGGGAAAATACTGCATCATAATCGCGAACTGCCCGTAATGGCCTGCGCGGGCTGCGCTGAGTGGGAAAACGACCACACCTTGGTGATGCACTGGGCGTTCCTCGAGATGGCTTTTGTAGATACCGTACGGGTGGAGTTCATAGGCAGAAAGCTCATGTTTTTCCGCAGCGTGAACGCAAACTCAGACAACACACTGGGTGGCACACTCAAGCGACCCATGGTGAAGGGCGACAGGATAAACTGACGCCCAATGTAGAAAAGCTACCTACTAACTCCTTGTTACGCCATGCCCGCACTTCCGTTACGGGCATGGCGTTTTTGGCGCTTAAGCGACAAATAACCACCAGCTATGCTGGTGAGGATTGAGAGCTTCAAACAGTAGACCTCCGATGTTAGAATGATGAAGGTTCGTCAACCGCATCAGGAAACAAAGGAGATTCAGTCAAAAAAGATGACATAAAGAGCTTATCACACAGCAAATGGAGATGCTAATACCATATTGTGTTTGCAATGATATTTTCAATCACACATCGTTGTGCGAGTTCTACCAAGGCAGACTATTGCTTCATTTTATTATACCGTTTGAGGGGGAACCCAAAACAAATCTTCCGGATGACTGCCTGAAATACTACTGACAGCGAAAATCTTTGACAACCAGGCGATTAGCAGAACAAGTTGGCGTCGTACCCGCAACCATCCTGATGTACGAATGCAATGAGCATCCTATACCTTACGAAAAAGCAAATAAGCTTGCCGCTGTATTGGATATAAACGCAGATAAGATCTATGACGATTTTGAGGTCCTTCTTACCAACCATATAGAGAAGCTTTGAAAGGCAATCGTTCGGCTTTTGTAATGTCTCAAAAGGCGTTTGCTGAGTATTCCGCGCGAGATTGAGCACCTCGACCGCACAAATTGAGCATCCATTCCGGCGGAATTGAGCACCCTCGCCGCCGGCGTTGAGCACTACGGTATAATGTAGATATGCACCGTATTTTACGGTGTAAATATCTGCAAGGAGGTCACTTGTATGACCAATTACCGTGAGATCCTCAGGCTCCACAGCCTGGGGCTCAACAAGACCGAGATCGCGTCAAGCTGCCAGTGCGCTCGGAACACTGTGGCAGCAACCCTGCAGCGGGCAGCAAACTGCGGCCTGCAATGGCCGCTGCCGGAGGAAATGTCGGATAAGCAGCTCTCAGAGCGTCTGTTTCCGTCCAGCACCTCAAAGCCTGTCTACAAGATGCCGGACTACGCCTCTGTCCACAAGGAACTCCAGCGCAGCGGTGTTACTCTGAACCTGCTGTGGCTGGAATACTGCGACCAGTGCCGGGCGGCGGGTGAGATTCCATACCAATCAACCCAGTTCAACAAGTACTATGCCGACTATCTGGCAAAGGTCAACGCTACCATGCACCTGAACCACAAACCCGGTGAGGTTATGCAGGTGGACTGGGCCGGCGATACTGCCGCTGTTATTGACACAGACACCGGTGAAATTATCCCGGCCTATGTGTTCGTGGCAACCCTGCCGTACAGCGGCTACAGCTATGTAGAAGCCTTTTTCTCCATGAACCAGGAGTCATGGACCACTGCCCATGTGAATGCCTACAAATACTTCGGCGGTGTCACCCGGATCATCCAGTGCGACAACCTGAAAACCGGAGTGCAGAAACACGGAAAAGACGAGGTCGTTCTCAACAAATCGTATCAGTAACCGGCGGAGCATTACGGCACGGCAATTCTGCCTGCCAGAGTTCGTGCGTCCAAGGATGAGGCTAAGGTAGAGCAACAGGGCTACAAGTCCTGCATGGGTCTGCTGAAGCTGGCAGACAAGTACGCCCCGGAACGGCTGGAGAATGCCTGCAAACGGGCATTGGAATACACCCCCCGCCCTTCTCTCAAGAATATCCAGGCTATTCTGGCATCTGGCCAGGATAAAGCCATCCCTGAGCAGAGTACGGCTACTGCGTCCTCCTCCCGGTACGGATTCACCCGTGGAGCTGAGTATTACGGAAGGGGGAGCAAGTGATGCTGACTGAAACAACGGTATCCAAGCTGCGTGAAATGCGGCTGAGCGTTATGGCCAACGCGCTGAAGGACCAATTTGCCGATCCGCAGTTCCAAAGCATGGCATTTGAGGACCGGCTCGGTCTTTTGGTAGATGCGGAATGGAATGCCCGAAAGAATAACCATCTGAACAAGCTGATCCGGCAGGCAACTTTCTCGGATCCGGGAGCTTGTCTGGAGAATGTGGAGTATCTGCCCGACAGAGGTCTGAAACAGGAGGAACTGCTGCGGTTCAGCACCTGCAACTACATCCAGGAGCACCACAACATCATCCTGTTGGGTGCCACCGGCAGCGGCAAAACCTATCTCGCCTGCGCTCTGGGCATGGCAGCCGCAAGGCGGTTTTATGCGGTGAAGTACATCCGGCTCCCAGATCTGCTGGTAGAGTTCCAAATTGCCAGGGGTAACGGCACCATCCGCAAGTTCATGGCCCAGTACAGGAAGTATGCCCTGCTCATTATTGACGAATGGCTTCTGTACCCTTTGAAAGAAACGGAAGCTAGGGACTTATTGGAAATCGTGGAGTCCCGGTACAAGCGAAACTCCACGATCTTCTGTTCCCAGTTTGACATTCCGGGTTGGCCGGAAAAGCTATCTGACCCACTGCTGGCTGATGCCATCTGCGACCGAATCGTACACGATAGGTATCGAACCAACAGGTCATTACTGGTTTGATCTTGTTGCTTATCTTGAGAATGAAGGCATCCTGCTGGTTATGGTAAACCCTTATACGGTAAAGCAGACTAAGGAACTGGATGACAACAGCCAAAGCAAGAATGACAGAAAAAATCCAAAAGTAATAGCAAAGCTTGTGACCAAAGGAAGATATTCATCACAATATATACCGAATGGTGTGTATGCAGATTTAAGAATTATGGTGGCCAATCGTAAGAGACTCATCAGGGAACTTACCCAAATCAAAAACAGATTTGCCAGATGGTTTGTCATATATTTCCCTGAATATTAAAGATGTATTTGGGGATAATGAAGCACAGAGCAGTTACTACTTATCACGTACCATAACTCCATCCATAGGTGCGATTTATTATTAAAAAACCAATGTATCATCAAGTTGCCTATTAAGATACCAGATGGAAGCATTTAATACCCCAACAAGAGTATGTCACAAGGAGACGTCATATTAACGCTGCTCTTAAATATTGTGCTCAACGAGCTGGACCACTGTGTGGAAAGCAAATAGGAGTATAACACGACATAGAGTGTTTCACTACAGGACTGCCCAAAGTCCGAAAACCCCGGCTTTTGTGTATAAATGAACATTAGTCGAGATACTGACGAAAGAGCATACCTTTTGATAAGCAGATCGGAAGCGCGGTGTGAGCAAAGTTATTCTACGGGTTTATACTGGCGCACAACGTCGATTATGCTACCGTCACGCGCTTCGATTATGCCTACAATTCTGTTTCCAAATGATATTTTTTCCGGCTCCCCCGCTATGGAATAAGCCAAATCCCTCAATTCTTCTATGGTTTGTATATGCAGTCCCGAAGCTGTAGCGGCTTCAATAAGGTCTGGACGTGCCGGATTTATGGCGATACCGTGATCAGTTATTACGACATCCACGGTTTCTCCGGGGGTGGTCACGGTGGTAACATCGGTGCATACGGCAGGACTCCTCCCCTGCAGCAAGGGGGTCATTATTATAGTGCATTTCGCACCCGCGGCAGTATCAGGATGACCGCCTTGCGCCCCGGTTATAATGCCCGATGAATCAGTGACGACGTTGCAGTTGAAATGAATATCAACCTCAAGGGCTGCTAATATCACGAAGTCCAGCTTGTTTACATATGCTCCTTTGTTTAAGGGGTTAGCATATTCGCTGCAAGTGATCTCAATATGTTTATCTGGATGCTCTTGTATTGAATGCACGGCCTCAAGGTCAAAATCTTGAGTATCGACCAGCAGCTCGATGAGACCTTCTTCCATGAGGTGTACCATGGGTGCGGATATACCGCCGAGCCCAAGACGCATATGTATATTACGCTTCCGCATTTCCTCGGCCAAATAAACCGTAGAGGCTATTGACGCGCCGCCGACACCGGTCTGATATATGAAACCATCTTTGAAATATGGGGTACAGGAGACAAAGTCGCTGCAGTATTTTGCCATAAGTAGCTTGCGCTGGTCAGTAGTCGGCTTTGCCGCGCCAGTTGCGATTTTTTCGGGAGCGCCTATCGAATCCACGCGGCAGACATAGTCCACGTTTACCATGGATATGCTGGCGGGTATGTTTGGGAAAGGCACCATGGTATCCGTTATGGCAACGACCTTATCTGCATACTGCGCGTCTGCATACGCATAGCTGAGAACTCCGCAGTCTGATTTTCCACCGATTGCCCGCAGATTACCGCATTCATCGGATGTGGGTGCACCTATGAAGGCTATATCTATATGTATGCTGCCTTCTTCAATGGCGCGGACTCTGCCGCCGTGCGAGTACATTATCGCTGTATGCTTCAGCTTTCCCGTGCTTATAGCGCGGCCGATATTACCGCGAACACCAGAAGAGTAGATCATGGTTATGGTGCCGTCTTCGATATAAGGTATTATCGGATCGTGAGCAGTGCCCAAGGAGGAAGAACAGATGGTTATGTCCCTTATACCCATACTATGTACTTCATCCATTACCATATTTACTATTTTGTCACCGCCGCGGAAATGATGGTGAAACGATAATGTCATGCCGTCCTTTATACCGCAGCGAAGAAGTGCCTCACGAATAGAATTAACAAGCTTACTGTGGTGCGGATCGCAGAATCCGCGCACCGTAGGAGCGGCCTTTGTGTATTGCCGGTTATCGCAATAATATGATCCACGGAATATGTCCTTACCGGTTTGTTCAAGTATATTTTCGGGGATATCTCTGCCAACTGCGTTGATCATGCAAACTCTCCTTTATATATTCCGGCTGCCTTGGCAAGCATAAGCGTACGTTTTGCCCCGTCATAGAAGGCTATGTCTATCATTTTGCCGTCCACTGTGAAAACACCGATGCCCTGATCCTTTTTCGTATCGATTTCGCGGACAACCTTTTCGGCAAAAGTGATCTCCTTTGCAGACGGGGTGAATACTTCGTGCACCACAGATATTTGTCTTGGGTTTATAAGGGATTTGCCATCAAAGCCCATGATATGTATCATTTCCGTTTCCTTACGGAATGTGTCCATATCGTCCGGATTGGTAAAAACGGTGTCAAAGCATTGTATGCCAGCAGCTCGTGCGGCTATTATCATCTGCTGTCGGGCTCCGTTAAGCTCTATCCCGGTAAAGGATATGTTGGTTTGAAGATCTTTTGTATAGTCTCCACCAGAAAGAGCGATACCTATAAGCCTGGGGCTGGAGCAGCATATATCGTATGCGTTTATAATGCCGAGGCAAGATTCCAGAGCCGCCATAAGCAGGGTACTGCCCTCCAGACGACCAAATTCAATTTCTGTCTTAAGAACATATTCTTCGACAGTATGCACATCTTTTGCGGAGGTACATTTAGGTATACGAATTACATCCGCGCCACCAGCCACACAAACGCGGACGTCTTCTTTCCAGTGCGGTGTATCCAGCCCGTTTATGCGGACTACCCGCTCGGAATCTCGATAATCTATGGATCTCAGGGCATGGTACAACGAAAAACGGGCCGCGTCTTTCTGGTTTTCTGATACTGCATCCTCAAGATCCAGTATTATTGAATCAGGAGCGTATATGTAAGGATCCTTTATAAGGGCGGGCTTTTGACAGCTTAAAAAAAGCATGGAGCGCCGCAGACGCTTTTTGTTGGGGTTTAAGCTCATAGTATGATATCTCCCCACGGTATTTTTTCAGTATTGCTTGCGGAACGGAAAACGGCACATTCTGTGCGGGCTTTGATGGTGCAGTCCAAGGCACCGTTATCAACAGCGGTGACAGAGGCGTTTGCTACACCGAGCCGGTGAAGCGTATCTGTTATGGTTTTGTGGATATGCTTTCCATATTGTTGTATAACGGGGCTTGTAAGTGTGAGCTCTATGCCGTTTGTTCCTGGTTCTATGGTTATCATGATGTCGCTTGATTCCAAGGTGCCTGCCGATGCAATATGGTCTATAAGCATATAAACCCTCCCGCAACGTATTGTTGTTGATATGATTATATCTGGATGTGGTATGAATTGTATAATTCAAATAATTGCGAAACAGGCATTACACAAATTTATGGCTGAACGAGCGCGCGCCTTTGACCGAGGGGCGTGGTTGATTATTTGTTGGATAAATTACTTTATTACTTTAAATGGCTGGGAAAGAAGCTTAGAGCTCTCCTGTATGGTGATATCTATAAAAGCACGCTCGATATCGCTGAGATGACGCTCCTTCCTTATTCCGATATTCCATATTTCATGCAGGTTGTCTACCTTGTACAGGCAGGGATAATGTTGAAGAGCGACGCTGCGTATGGCTACGCCCATAGCCGCTGCAAGCCCCATACCGAGCTCGCATAAGCGGTATGTCATAACGTTACTCTGCGTACGTATGCCTATGGAAGAATGTACGTTGTAGGTGGTTTCAAGGTAACATATCAGTCTCACGGTTATGCTTTTGGGGCTATTTATGGCCACAAAGCTTTCGCCATCTAACAGATGTATCATATCTATGGGGATAGAAGGGATAACGCCGTTACTTCCGCTGTACGCCAAAATGTGATTCGGAGGAAGCATAAGCAGTAAAGGGTCGCGCAAAAGCTCAATGCAGCTAAGATTTGAAGGAGTCTGTGGCAAAGAAAAAATACCAATATCAACCTCGCCGGTTTCTATCATTTGCGAAACCATTATTGAATTAGCTTCTTTAATTACTACTTCAATATCTGGATGCGCCTTGGAAAAAACTGGCAGCACTAATGGGAGGAGGTAGGATCCTCTTACTGGGGGCACACCTATGGTTATCCGCGGCGTATTGTGACGTGAAATTCCAATGATATCGGCGCTCATACTTTTTAGCAGCGCGTCAATCTGATTACAGTACTTCACACACACTTCTCCTGCAGGAGTTGTTTTTATCGGAAGACAAGACCTGTCAAAGAGTTTTACCCCAAGATCTTTTTCTATGTTTATAAGAATCCTCGAAAGATTAGGTTGAGATATGAACAATGCATCAGCAGCTTTGCTTATGCTACGATGTTCTGCAATTGCAAGAATGTATTTTGCTGCTTCTGAATCCATATTTCCTCATATATTATGCATTTTTGATATAACTGTTATCATTTTTTGGTCATTGGCAAAGCGGTAACACTATTATATAATCTATTATATAATCTATTCAACACTTCTGAGCTATGACAGCTCTTTCGGCAGATACAAAAGAAACGAGCCAGAGGAGAGTATGACAAACCTCAGCTATAATCTATGATTGTTGTTATAGATTGAGATATTTTAAAAATCAAGAGGAAGGGAACAAAAATCAACTTTTTAGATGGGTGAAAAATGGATATATTGAACCAAGATATAACGGAAGAGATATATCAGAACCTTTATATGGGATTTGAGAGAGAAATGATGTGGCACTGTAATGCAGACCCGAGATTTTCCTATCACACATATATTCCTGAAGATTATAAGGAATATAAAGAGAAAAAACTGAAGCTGATGAGTTTTGTTCACGGCACAGGCAGAACCATAGAGTGGTATAGGAGTCTTTTCAGGGACTTTGCAGATAAGGAGGGCTTTGCGATAATCTTTCCAATGTTTCCCGGAGGCCTTATGGATAAGAATGACTTTAACAGCTATAAGTTGCTTGAGTACAATGGCGTGCGGTATGATAATGTTTTTTTATCCATGATAGATGAGCTGGCAGGGAGATTCCCGATAGATACCGATAAGATATACCTTTACGGCTGGTCCGGCGGAGGGCAGTTTGTACACAGGTTTTTGTACGTTCATTTAGAGCGGCTGGTAGCCGTAGTAATCGGAGCATCGGGTAGGCCGACTTATTATAGCCCATACGATGACTATTACAGGGAATACGCAAATTTCGAGAGATACTTAACAGCAATATAAAGCTTGGATATGGGAGCGACATTGTTTTCCAGCATAACAACTATGACTGCGGCAATGAATATTCATGTTGGTTGAGAAGCGGCACAGACCCATTTCGCGCACTTAAGGCGGCTACATCGATCAATGCCGAAATAATCGGTATAAAAGATGTTGGGAGGATAGAAGAGGGTGCTTATGCGGACATAGCCGCATGGAGCAAGGATATCCTGACGGACCATAGAGCGCTTATGGATTGTGCATTTGTGATGAAAAACGGAAGAACATACCCTACCGAATCTTCCTTGGACGGGCAATAAAGAAAGTATGGGGCGAATATCTGGGGGAAGATCCTTTGAATACTGTATTATACTCGAAACCTATAGACGCTGAACTACATAATGCATATCGCGACTTCCTTATATCAAGGGGGCTGCGAGATGAGGAAGACTGGAACGTGGTTTGTATAATCACGGACGATGAAGGGAAAATAGTGGCAACTGGGGCGAGGGCGGGAAAGGTTATCAAGCAGATCGCGGTCAGCCCGGCTCATGAGGGGGAAAATCTGTGCGCTTCTGTAATGAGTGAGCTTATAAGCGAGGCATATTCAAAGGGAGTAAGCCACCTGCTTTTGTGCACGAAGCCAAAATACAAATCACAATTTGCGGCAATGGGTTTTTTTGCCTTAGCGGAAACAAATGAAGCGCTGCTCATGGAAAATCGAAAAAACGGGTTGGAAGAATACCTGAGCAGCTTGCCGTGTCCTAAAGGGGCTAATGGGGCTGTGGTGTGCAACTGTGATCCTTTTACATTCGGACACAGGTATCTTATCGAAAGGGCTTCAACAATGTGCGACTGGCTGCATATATTTGTTCTTAGCGAGCCGGGAGCCATGTTTTCATGTGAACAGCGATTCACAATGGTGAAAAACGGGGTATCGGGCATAAAAAAATGTTTTGTGCATCGAAGCGAGGAGTACCTTATTTCGCGAGCTACTTTTCCGACATATTTCATAAAAGACAAAAAACGCACTGAGGAAATACAGGCAGATCTGGACATCGTTCTGTTTGGTGAAAAAATAGCACCGAAATTGGGAATCATAAAGAGGTTTGTGGGAACGGAACCCAATTGCTGCGTAACATCAGCTTATAACAGAAGACTAAAAAAACTATTGCCGAAATATGGAATAGAACTTATAGAAACAGAAAGATTAAAAGGCATAAGTGCAAGCAAGGTAAGGGAACTTATAAGGACAAAAAGGTTGGAAGAAAGCAAAACGATGGTGCCGGAGACGACCTATGAAGAAATATCACGTTTCATTAAATGAGATGCTGTTGGTTCGTGAAATAAGGGCAAACATACAAAGGCAGCTGCTGAGAGAAGGTGGCCGCCTTGTCTGCTTTACTATGAACATTCCCGGAGAAATAAAGCGAACGCCTCTTGTGCGAATGCTTTTCGATAGAGGCATGGCGGAATTGAACGCCGGCCTTGATGGACAAATAAAATACACCCTAACCATAGACAGAACGACAGGACCGGAAGGATATTTGCTTACGGATATGCCGGACGAACAGGTCAAGAATATAACGCAATGCATAGAGGAGAAATTCCCTGCTGCACGACTGTTTGATATGGATGTTATAGGCGATAAAGGGAAACTTTCCCGTGCAAACAGGAGGAAATGCCTTATATGCTCGCGGCCGGCTGTGGAGTGCGCGAGAAGCAGAGCACACGGGGAAGAGGCAGTAATAAGGATGACGGAAAAGCTGCTTCGCGGCTACGCAGAGGAGATGCTTAGCGAAGCGGCTTATATGTCTTTGCTGGATGAACTGTATACGACACCCAAACCCGGCCTGGTTGACAAGAATAACAACGGGGCGCATAGCGATATGAACGTGCCTCTTTTTGAAAAAAGTGCGGAAGCTCTCAAACCGTATTTTAGGATGGCATTAAGGATTGGTATGTCTGGCGAAGGAATGTGTGCTCTTCGGAAGGCGGGAATGAAATGCGAAAATACTATGTTTACTGCAACTTCAGGGGTTAATACCCATAAAGGCATAATCTATTCTATGGGGCTTCTGTTGGCGGGAATAGGCAGATCCATAACTGAGGGGGGAGAGTGGATAGAGAATGCCGTTGCGCTTGCCCGTGCGGATATCGAAACACGGTTGAAAAACGCAGGCGAACATCCTTTAACAAATGGCAACAAAGTATATGCCGCTTATGGAGCAAAAGGGGCCGTGGGGGAAGCGGCTGAAGGCTTTAAGACAGCTCTGTTTGCTGCAGACAGGCTAAGAGACTATTCTGAGCTTACGGATACGCCGGGAATACTCGTTCTTTGCGATATAATGGGAATTCTTGAGGATACGAATATCTTGCACCGGGGAGGAAAGCCCGGCTTGGAGTTTGTCCAAAACAGAGCGAAAGAGATAGGTATGTTGCCCATAAAACAGAGGAAAGACGAATTATATAAGATGGACAAGGAAATGATTGAAAGGAATCTGTCACCGGGCGGTTGTGCTGATATACTTGCACTTGCTTATTTTATGGCAAAGTGGGAGAAAATATCTGAGAATTTATTTGTTTAGATCTTTTAATAAGAATGTTGGTATTCTTTGGCTTGCGCGGTACAACATAAAAATTCGGAAGGGTAGTAAAAATGCGAGATTTTGACTGGGAAGTAATAGCAGTATTAAGCAAGACCCGCAACATAACAAAAACGGCGAATCTTCTCTTTTTATCGCAGCCCGCGCTTACAAAGCGCATACAAGCCATTGAGGAAGAGCTGGGAGCGCAGCTGCTTGTGAGGGGAAGACGAGGTTCAAAGTTTACGTTGGAGGGCGAAAGGATAGCGCAAAAAGCGGAGCGCGTAATAGAAGCAATAAGAGAAGCAAAGGGCTGCATAAACGTGAGGGACGAAAATATGGGGGGGACATTGCGCCTCGGCGTTCCGTATTCCTACGTCAGGTATGTAATGCCCGCATTGCTGGCTGAATATACCGCGAAGTATCCCAATGTAAAAATAGAGATAATAACTGCGTTGAGCGATGAACTTGCACGCAGCGTGGAAGATGGCATGATAGACATTTGCTTTGCACGGTATAATGCAGAGGATTCTTATTTACAAAGACATCTCGTGAGCGAGGATCAATTCTGCGCAGTATATAATCACCCGTTTGACATGGCGGAATTACCCAATATACCTTATATTGAATACAATACCAATCATATTACGACTAATACTATATTCAGGTGGTGGAATGATCACTATTCGACAGAACTTAGACCTCGATTCAGAGTATATACAGGAGACTGCTGTGTTTCTATGATACGATACGGTTTGGGGTTCGGAATTTTCACTGACTCAAAATATTTTTCGTATGATTCGAAACTGTACGCATTGCCGCTTACTGATATGGAAGGAAATAAGCTAATGCGGAAAACGTGGCTGATGTACAAAAAAGAGATGCTTAACCATCCTATAGTATCTACATTTATTGATTTCACGATCGACATGGATATGAGCAATATAAAGCTCAATGGATGATGTGGATTAGAAGGTTTGCACTTCGATCAAAGCGAAAAGGAGTACCATGGCAATCTAAAATGAGTACCTTTGTAAAACGTGAAACTCCTCTTTAATAAAATAAATGGTATGGCAACGACTTGAAACTCAAAAATTTGAGCGTAAAGACACCGTGAGCGGATTGGACATAAACGCTAACTGGTAGCACTACATACTACGCCGGCATCTTCACGAACGAGCAGGAAAGCCGTGGAAGAAATCACAGTGGTCACATGGTGAATGTGGATGTTAATGCGGCGTATGGGCTTTCCAGCGTTTTTTTGTCAGTATTACAGAACAATACCAGTTAAACGGACAGCATCTATATATCGTGTTTGAAAACTGCGTTGCCAATAGCAATGCGACTTGCGTAAATGGAACGGTAGCCGGTTTTGCGAGATAGTATGGCTACTACGGTGGTGATGGTCGCTAGGTTTGGTCGGCTATACTAATTGTACGGCTAACAGTAATGTATATTGCGAAATTGCCGTTAGTTCTCCAAAAGGTAAGAATAAAGAAGTTGAAAGCGGCGGTGTGATTATCAAAGGAAAGTTGCCTAGCCTCAGCGGGGGCGTTGGGCATATCGCGATTGCAATAACACCGTCACTGTGATAGTAGTGCCTCTCCAATACTGTTGATATGATTTTCTGGTACAGCATTGTACGTTTCATCGGTTTGGTAAAATAAATTTACCCGCGCAGGGAATCTTATAAATATTTTCGCTTATCGGCAGATACGGCCATAGAGCGAATCTTTTTATGTCGATATGTTTGTATGCACACATAAAGGGAGCGATTTTCTCTCCCTTTCTCATGTGCATTTCGATCTCGCACATCAAGGTAATAGATGCTGGCATTGAGAATATGTGTTCATGGACTTTGATTTGGATACGGCAGAGTTTACGCAGGTGCAGATCAAGGATGAACTGCTCGTTCAAAATCTAGAGGATATGCAAGACCGGCAGCATATTAAGGGTGATGCTATCGACTTTGAAGGTTATAATCCAAAGAAGGTTATCCTTGAGCAGTTTCGCTAGAAGCCGAAGATCGATTACGAAAGGTGCTCCAAGCTGCTGCTCAAACTGATTTCACAGGTCTGTAACCATTATGAAGCACAGTACGGTACCAACGTAATGCATAACATTAGTATCACATAGTATTTGCACCAAAGTATCGAAAGAAGGTGTTTTTTTGAAGATAAGAGGGAGGAAATGTGAGAGTTAATAAGGACGTTGTACAAATGGAAAGGAGTAGGCATAATAGAGGGGGAAATATGCCCGGATTACATCCACTTGCTGCCGAGTATACCACCAAAGAGAAGCGTATCGAGCTTTATGGGATACTTAAAGGGCAAAAACAGCTTAATGATATTCCAGAAGTATGGTAACATGAAATTCGCATATAGAAACCGGGAATTCTGGTGCAAAGGATATTATGTAGATACGTTAGGAAAAAATACAAAAGCTATAAAAGAAGTACATAACTGAACAACTAAAACGAGATGTGGAGACAGACCAACTAAGTATATTTGCCCCCAAGACCCTTTTAAGGGTGGCAGGTAATAAGCGCAAGCTGGCAGGCATATTACGCGCACTTGTGCGCCGCTAATTGTATTAGGGCTATGCCCGAAACTGAAATACTCCCGCTATGCGGGGGGCATTATTGGCACTTGAAGAAGGTTGGCAAATATGTTTTTTCAAATCCATAAGTACAACCCTCTAAAACCAGGGCTTTTGTCATGAGCAAAATTAAAGGTTGAAACTTATCGTGCCGGTAGAGTAATATGAGAATATGGAAAATATGAGCATTAAACAAGAAACACTCGAATTCAGGGAAGTGACCGTGGATATGCGGCAGGAGGTGGAGAGGTACACCAAAAGCGCCGGGCTTTGCAGCTCGGAATTCACCTTCACAAGCTACATGGTGTGGGGTGCAAGAGGAAAAATAACAATAGCCTTTGAGGACGGTGTGATGTACAGCCGCTGCAGCTTTCCCGGCGCGCCAATGTATATGATGGCGCCGGTATGCCTTGACCCGGCGGATTATGGCAGGGCCATAGTCAGGGCGGAGCAGTATATGGTGAATAATGGAGTAAAGCCCCTGTTCGTTGGCATAGCAGAGCAGTATGCGGAACACTTCCGCAGGTTGGGTTTCGATCTCGAGGAGGACAGGGACAACTTCGATTACGTCTATGATATGGAGGATCTCAGAGACCTGCCCGGCAAGAAATACCACGCGAAGCGCAATTTCATAAACCGCTTAGAGCAGAGCGAAAGCTTTGAGTTTGTGACGCTGGGGCCGGAGAATATTGGAGAGTGCATAGACCTGTATGAGCAGTGGGCCTCCAATAAGGACGAGAACGACTCTCTATCCATAGAATGGGAACTGGATGCCATACGCACCGCCCTTTCCAACATGATGGAGCTGGACCTTCTCTGCGGCGGAATAAGGATAAACGGCGAAATAAAGGCCTTTTCCGTGGCGGATAAGCCGTGGAAGGATATGGCGGTGACTTACTTTGAAAAGGCTGAGGCTGAAGTGCCGGGCCTGTATCCGTTGATAAACCAGCAGATGGCGGCCAATCTTCTGAACGACGTGAAGTACATAAACCGTGAGGAGGACATGGGCCTGGAGGGGCTGCGCAAAGCGAAGCTTTCTTATCACCCTTCAGCGTTTATCAAAAAATACAGGGCGGCAAAGCGGCAGAATGAAATATAAAACCCCTGGGCAATTGTGACAATTTGCCCAACGGAGAATAAATACCTTGACGCAGGAAACCATTTTATATAAAATGGTTGGAGAGCAAAAATTGGCGGCCTTGCCGCAATAAAGATAAGGAAGGTAAATAATGGATACTCAGGTAGTAAGTGGCATTCAAGGCTTTATGAGCAACGGCGGTATGCTGATCATTCTCATGATTGCGCTTTTCGCAGTCATGATAATCCCCCAGCGCAAGAGGGAAAAGAAGATAAAGGACATGCTGGCTAATCTCAAGCCCGGCGATCGTGTACGCACGATCGGCGGCATCTACGGCACGATCACTGCCATAAAGGACGACGTTGTGACTATCTCCGTCGGCCCCGACAAGGTACGTCTGGTATTCATTCGCGGCGCCATAGCCTCCGTAGAGGATTCTCCCGTAGAGAACACCATAGAGGATCAGGCAAACTAAAACAAGCTAAAAAGCTACAATATGCCCGGTTTTTTACCGGGCATATTTTTTTGTGCCTTCGCATATATATCTGTATACTTGATAGGGGGTATATGTGCATGCGAACGGCAAGGGCGACGCAAAAGCAGGCCAATATGGCGCTGGAGGTGGGAAAGAGCGCTTTGCTCGGCGTCATAATAAGCTTTGTGCTGGTGGTACTGTATGCCGTCGCACTCAAAGAGGAACTTTTGCAGGTATCCACAATGGGCCTTTTTACCACGGTCATAAAGGTGATATGCGCGGCGGCGGCAGGGCTTATAGCGGTCCGCCGGTGCAAAAAACGGCTTTGGCTGTATGGGGCGCTGGCGGGTACGCTTTACGCTGTACTGGCGTTCATAGTGTTTTCCGCCGTTGCGGGCACGCTGTACGTGAGCATAGCGCTGCTCTCTGATATAGCTATTGGGGCAGTAAGCGGTCTGCTCAGCGTAATGGTACTGCAAATGCTGAAATAGCCGCCACAATTTCGAGGCATACCGATTTCCTGCGCCTTGCCAAATGCGCTGCGCGGGGTGTAAAATTACGGTATGCTGATGTATGAATTATCACAAATAAATAACGATATACCCAAGGCCGAGGGGATATCCCCGCGGCTTGCTTCGCTTTTGTACGCCCGCGGGGCGCGTGACAGGGAGGCTATGGAGCTTTTCCTGCACCCGGGGGAGGGGCAGTTCTTGGACCCTCTTCTCATGAAGGATATGGATAAGGCGCTGGAGCGCATAAAGCGGGCTGTAGCTGGCGAAAAGATATGCGTATACGGCGACTACGACGCGGACGGCGTATGCGCCACCTCCATACTTTACGACTGCCTCAGGAGTATGGGTGCAGATGTGATATACGATATACCATCGCGGCACGACGAGGGCTACGGCCTTAACATTCCGGCCGTGGAGCGGCTGCACAAAATGGGCGTACAGCTCATAGTTACCGTGGATAACGGCGTAAAGGCATACGGCGAGATAGACAGATGCCGGGAGCTGGGAATGGACGTGGTGGTGACGGATCATCACCGCTGTGACGGCAGAATACCGGACTGCTGCGCCGTGGTGTGCCATACACGGGAGGACGATAAATACCCTAACGGTGACATATGCGGCGCGGGCATAGCGTGGAAGCTTGCGGAGGGCCTTATAGGCCGGGAAGCCGCCAAACGCTACCTCCCTCAGGCAGGCATAGCCACAATGGCCGACGTGGTGTCGCTGCTGGGCGAAAACCGGGCCATAGTTGCCGTGGCGCTGGATATGATAAATAAGGGCGATTGCTCCCCGGGCATAAAGGCGCTGGGCCGCGTAGTGAACGACAAGAGCGATGCATTCGTATCCCGGGACCTCTCCTTCGGCTTCGGGCCGAGGCTCAACGCCGCGGGCAGAATGGAGGACGCCGGTATATGCGTGGAACTGCTCTGCACCCATGATACCCAAAAGGCTCAGCAGGCAGCCGAGCTTCTGGACGAGCTGAACCGCCGCCGTCAGACGGAGGAGGGGGACATAATAGCTTCCGCAGCGGAGATGGTGGAACAGCTGGATCTTACAAAAGGCCGCTCCATAGTGCTCAAATCCCCGGACTGGAATCCAGGCGTAATAGGTATTGCCGCAGCAAGGATAGCCGAAAGGTATTACCGACCAACGCTGCTCTTTTCCGAAAAAGACGGAGTGCTGACGGGTTCCGCCAGGTCTGTGCCGGGAGTTGACCTGTATCAGGCCCTCAACGCCAACAACAGATTTTTCACCCGCTTTGGCGGCCACGCGTATGCAGCTGGCGTTACCATGCCGGAGAAGGATTTTGAAGAATTCCGTCAGGCACTGGACGGGACCTTCAGGAGCACCGTGGATCAGGAACTGTTTATACCCAGGAGAAGCTATGAGGCGGAAATAGAGCTTTCCGAGCTTACGCTTCCCATGGTGGAGGAGCTGGAGCTGCTGGCCCCGTTTGGGGAGGGCAATCCGGAGCCGTTATTCAGGACGGACGGCATGCTGCTGCGGGGACTCAGGCGCATAGGCAGCAGCGGCAATCATATAAAGGCTACCGCCGTAAAAGACGACAGGTACGTAGATCTTGTGGCCTTTTCAAAGGGACATCAGTTTGTGGAGCTGGCGGATATGGGCCGCTGCGACGCCATATACACGCCGATAATAAACAAGTGGAACGGCATGCGCTCGGTGCAGCTCCGCGTTTGTGATATGCGCCTAGCACCCATAGAGGATCCCGAAGCCTTTATGAAGGACAGAGGAGATAAATTTATTGATGCATTCTCCGAGAATATATTGTATAATACAGGTTGTGGCATTGATACGGGCGAAAAAAAGGCCCGCGGCCTTGAAAAGCTGCTGACAGACTCCATAGCGGGGACAATGATACTCTGCTTCACCGAAAAGGGCGCAGTTGACCTTATGAAGGAACTGGCGGATAAAGGGCTTTTCAGAAGGCTGGATATGGTTTTCGGCCGCAACAGAGCCTTCCCCTGCGGCTATCATACGGCTGTTTTCGGCCCGGTGATAGACTCGCTGGATATGTCCCGCTTCAGCAGCGTTTTGATGTATGACAGCATTGACGCTGGCTTTGCCGAAAGGCTTGGAGCCCTTGCGCCGCATGCTGAGATAATACCGGGCAGGGCATACCCTATGGACTGCTTTGCATCTCTTGCGCTGGAGAGACGGGATATAGCGGCATATTATAAGGCGCTGCGCTCATCGGAAAGACGGTTTTTCAACCGTGAGGAGCTTATAGATTACCTCGCCGCCGTAACAAAGACGCCTGCCCGAATGGCGAGGCTGGGCGAACGGGTTATGGAGGAGCTGGATTTCATCAATGCAGACGAAGGCATACGACTCATAAAGGATCCGCCCCAGCGGGATCTTATGGAAAGCCCAACATATGCCGCTGCCCAAAGACTCAGGTCTCGGGAACAATAACAAACAAAACATCTGCCATACGCAATGACTGGAGGAAAAATAAACATGGATCTTAAGACTGCTGTGCGCTCTATCCCTGATTTTCCCAAGCCCGGCATACTTTTCCGGGATGTTACTACTCTGTTCCAGGACCCGGAGGCATTCAGGCAGCTCATAGATGAACTGGCAAAGAGCCTTGAGGGCAAACAGGTAGATCTGGTAGTAGGCCCGGAGGCAAGGGGCTTCGTAGTAGGCTCTGCACTGGCTTACGCCCTGAACGCCGGATTGGTGCTGGCAAGAAAGCCCGGCAAGCTCCCCTGCGAGTCACTGCGCTATGAGTACGCACTCGAGTACGGCACCGATTCACTTGAGATACATGTGGGCGCCATAAAGCCCGGGCAAAAGGTAGTAGTGGTGGACGATCTGCTGGCCACCGGCGGCACCTGCCTTGCCACCGCCAAGCTCGTCGAGGAAATGGGCGGAGAGGTGGTAGGCGCGCGCTTTGCTATCGAGCTTGCCTCCGAGTGCGGAGGCAGAGATAACCTGAAGGGTTACGATGTGTACTCCGCAATAGTATACTAATTTAACAGCACTTTATGAAATCAACGGTGCAGGCCGTTGATTTCTGTTATTATTTCAATCGTCAGGGAAGTGAGGCCGAAAGGAGGGGCAATATGGAAAAGCTCAGGGAAATCTGTTCAAAGACATTCACGCCGGAGGAAATGCAGACGCTGGACCGGGCTATTGAGTTTACCAAGCAGGTTCACGCCCATCAGACCCGCCATTCCGGAGAGCCCTATTATACCCATCCGGAAAGCGTGGCCATAATGCTGGCCAATATGGGCATGGACAGCCATACCATACTGGCGGGTCTCATGCATGACGTTATAGAGGACGGCAAGGATATAACCTACGAAAAGCTCGCGTCCATGTTTGGACAGGATATCGCCGGCATGGTGGACGGCGTAACAAAGCTTACTAAAACCGGAAAGAACGAGATGATAAGCCGCGAGGACATACAGGCGGAGAGCTTCCGCAAGATGTTCCTCGCCATCGCAAACGATATCCGCGTGGTCATAATAAAGCTTAATGACCGACTGCACAACATGCGTACCCTCCAGTATTGCAGCGAGGAAAAGCAGATACGCAAGGCCCGCGAGACGCTGGATATCTATGCTCCTCTTGCGCATCGCTTCGGCATGGGCGCCATGAAGTGCGAGCTGGAGGATCTCTGCATGAAGTACCTCTGGCCGGAGGAGTACAAAAAGCTGGAGCAGGCCATGATACCCTATCAGGAGGAGCGCATGCGCACCCTCAACAAGGCCATGGAGGAGATAGAAAAGGCGCTGAAGGAGGCGGGAATAGAGGCCACGCTCTCAGGACGCCCCAAGCACTTTTACAGCATATACAAAAAGACTGTGCGCCAGCAGAAGACCATAGACGAGATATACGACCTTATAGCCATACGGGTGATAGTCAACACGGTAAACGACTGCTACGCCACGCTCGGCATAATCCATTCCCTCTGGAAGCCCATGCCGGGACGCTTTAAGGATTATATCGCCATGCCCAAGACCAATATGTACCGCTCTCTGCACACGACGCTGTTCTCAAACGACGGCATGGGTATGCCATTTGAGGTGCAGATAAGGACGCCGGAAATGCACAAGGCTGCTGAATACGGCATAGCGGCGCACTGGATGTATAAGGAAGGCAGAAGCAACCCTGACGATCTGGACAGCAAGCTTGCGTGGCTGAGAGAAGCCCTTTCCCTGGAGGCGGATTCCAACACCACAAGGGAATTTATAGAGAACATACGCAAGGATTTCTTTGGCGATTACGTCTATGTGCTTACCCCTCAGGGCAAGATAATAGACCTCGTTACGGGCTCTACGCCGATAGACTTCGCATACAGGATACACTCCAACGTTGGCAATCATGTTCAGCACGCGAAGGTAAACGGCGCGCTGGTGCGCCTTGACTACAAGCTGAAAAACAACGACGTGGTGGAGATAATAACCTCGCCGAACGCCGCGCCCAGCTACGACTGGCTGAAGATCGCCAAGACACAGCAGGCCAAGGCAAAAATACGCACGTGGTTTAAGAAAGCCAACCGGGAGGAGAACATACAGCGGGGCAAGGATATGCTCTCCGAGGCGCTGAAGCGCCAGGGCGCGCAGCTAAGCGACTTTACCGGCAAGAAGGAATACTTTGAGGACATATTAAAAAAGTTCAATATGTCCGATCTGGACGATGTATATGCCTCAATAGGCTACGGCGGCATAACCACCGGGCAGGTGACAAACAAGCTTCTTGAGCAGGCAAAAAAGGAGGCTAAGGCGGCGGCTGCCGCAGAGCGCCTGGAGCGGCTTGAGGAGGAGCAGCAGAGCAGGCCTGAGAACCGCGGCAACGGCAAGGGCGTGATAGTGGAGGGCGACACCGGAATGGTGGTGCGCTTTGCCCGCTGCTGCACGCCGCTGCCCGGCGACGATATAATAGGCTATGTCACACGCGGCAGGGGCGTGTCCATTCACAGAAAGGACTGCCCGAATATAGGGGATCTGCTTATGGATCCCGAAAGGGTAGTAAGGGCGGAATGGGCAAACAACGCCAAGAGCAGCTATACCGCTACCATACAGGTAGTAGCTGATGAACGCACCGGCCTTCTCATGGATGTATCCCAGGTCCTTGCAGGTATGAACATAAGCATAACCGCCATGACCGCAAAGGTTGACAAGGCCAACCAAAACATAATACAGATACAGCTTTCCTTCGACGTATCCAGCACGGAGCAGCTCAACAACATAATCAAGAGTATGCGTAAGGTGCGCTCCGTCAAGGAGGTATACCGGGTAAACCAGTAATATTTTTAAGGAGAAAACATATGCGGGCAGTAGTGCAGAGGGTCTCCGAAGCATCGGTAAGCATAGGGGGCAATGTAAAGGGCAGCATTGGCAGGGGCTTTATGGTGCTGCTGGGGGTCGAAGACATCGACGAGCAGGCCGATCTCGACTACATATGCGAAAAGCTCACCGGCCTAAGGGTGTTTGAGGACAGCGAGGGTAAGATGAACCTAAGCATAACGGACATAGGCGGAGAGATACTGCTCATATCCCAGTTCACCCTTTTCGGCGATGCCCGCAAGGGCAGGCGCCCCAGCTTCATAAAGGCGGCGAGGCCGGAAAAGGCCATACCCATGTATGAGGCGGCAATAGCCAAGCTGAGGGAAACCGTGCCTGTACAGTGCGGCGAGTTCGGAGCAGATATGCAGGTGAGCCTCATAAACGACGGCCCGGTGACTATACTTCTGGACAGCAGAAGGACATTTTAAGCGAGGAAAACAGCATGAACAGAGATATAACAGTCAGCAGCATAGAAACCGGCCCGTACTGCGTAAACACTTACTTTGTGCGGCTTAATAACAGCGACGAGTGCGTTATAATCGATCCGGCGGACGCGGGAAAGGTAAATACATACCTTGAGAAAAACGGCCTTGGGTGTAACGCCATACTGCTCACCCACTGCCATTTTGACCATATGCTGGGCGTGCCGGAGCTGCAAAAGCAGGGCATGAAGGTGTACATAGGCGAGCTGGACGAAGCGGGACTCAGGGATAAGGACATAAACCTCACCTTCAGGAAGATCGAGCCTTTTTATGCCGACGTAAAGCTCAAAGACGGCGATACGGTAAGGGAAGCGGGGCTGGAGTTCAATGTGCTGTTTACCCCCGGTCACACCGTGGGCGGCGTCAGCTATGTGCTGGAGGAAAAGAAATGCGTGTTTGTGGGGGACACCCTTTTCCGCCGGAGCATAGGCAGGACGGACTTCAGCTACGGAAGCTATGAGGATATAATAAGCTCCATAAAGAATAAGCTTTTTGCTCTGGAAGGCAACTATATCGCCTATCCGGGTCACGGCCCGGCAACTACCCTGGATGAGGAGCGGGCCGCAAACCCGTATGTAAGATAGATCAGGAGATAAAATGGTAAGGGTATATACTGACCACCCGGAGCTTTTGAACGATCTGGGCGAAGTAATAAGGCTTTATCTGCCCATGGAGGAGGTGGTTCCCGCCGAAAACGGCGAGGCCGCCCCCTTTATTTCGGCTGTGATGGAGGAAAGCGGCGATACGTGGCGCGCTGTCTGCACTGCCGATATGGATGGGGCGCGGGCAGAGTACGCTTATCTTCACCCCGCTGTAGGCGGCGGCGAGCTGAACAGGAAGCGTTACCGCAAGCGCTGCATGAAGATATCCGTATTCCGCGCGCTGGGCAAGGTATATAAGGACGCGAGGCTCCCATGGGGCAGCCTTACGGGAATACGCCCCACGCGGCTGCTCCGCGAGCTTATAGCCGAAAAAGGCGAAAAGGAGGCTCTGCGCTTTATGGCGGAGGAGTTCGACGTGACCCCGGAAAAGCTCGCCCTGGCAAAGGAGATAGTGGATATACAGCGGCCGTTCATGGACGTGGCCGACAGGGACGTGGACGTGTATATAGGCATACCTTTCTGCCGGACGCGGTGCCTTTATTGCTCCTTCGCCTCCGGCGTCCGCACCGACAAGACGGACATGGCGGCCTACATAGCCGCGCTGAAGGAGGATATACGCCTCGGCGCGGAAATAGCCCGAGACTGCGGATTTAAGATAAGAAGCATGTATATGGGCGGCGGCACGCCCACGGTTCTTACGGAAAGCGAGCTTGAGGACGTGCTTGGCTTTGCCCTCAAGCAGTACGGCGGCTACGGCCGGGAATTCACCGTGGAGGCGGGCAGGCCGGACACCATAACGAAGAAAAAGCTTGAGATAATAAAATCCATGGGAGCAGGAAGGATATCCATAAATCCACAGACCATGTGCCAGAGGACGCTGGAGCTGGTGGGAAGGAGCCACACCCCAAAGGATATAGCGGACTGTTTGGATATGGCCCGCGCAGTGGGCTTTGAGAGCATAAATATGGACGTTATAGCGGGCCTGCCCGGGGAGAATATGGCTGATATGGAGCATACTTTATCCGAGATCAGGAAGCTCGAGCCGGATAACCTCACCGTGCATACGCTGGCCATAAAGCGCTCGTCGCGATTGAAGCAGAGCCTTGGCAGCTATGAGCTGCCGGACGGGGATACCGTGGAAAAGATGGTGCAGCTTGGCATGGAGTACGCCCGGAGCATGGGCATGGCGCCATATTATATGTACCGCCAGAAGTACATGAGCGGCAACCTGGAGAACGTGGGCTATGCAAAGCCTGATAAGGTGTGCATGTACAACATCGACATGATGGAGGAGACGACCTCCATAATGGCGCATGGCGCGGGGGCCATGACCAAGCGCATATTCGATGGGGAATGCCGCGTGGAGCGCATACCCAACCCAAAGGACGTGAGCACCTATATCGCAAAGGTGCATACAGTCGCCGCTGAAAAGCGGGAGCTGTATTCAAAGTAGCATACTTTCTTGACATTTTTAGCCTGCGATTATATAATTAGCAGGAATATTGGCATTGACCGGAAGAGCGGCGAAATTAAGCCTTCTTTAGAGAGCGTGGGCCCTGGCTGAAAGCCCCGTGGAGACTATCGCTGGAGACGCCCGTGAGCCGGCGGGTAAAAAGCCCGCCCGTATGGCCTGCGTTAATGGCCTTGAGCCGGGGCTTTTATTAGCCCAATTAGGGTGGTACCGCGGGTCTCCCGTCCCTTTGCCGGGCGGGAGACCTTTTTATTATTAAAATAGAATGCGAGGAGAAATCATGGCAATTCAGGCGCCTAAGGGCACTAAGGACGTTACGCCGAGAGAAAGCTATAAGTGGCAGTATATTGAGAAGATCGCAAGGGAGACCTGCGACAACTTCGGGTTCAGCGAGATACGCACCCCCGTCATTGAGCATACCGAGCTGTTCCTTCGGGGAGTGGGCGATACCACGGATATAGTGCAGAAGGAAATGTACACCTTTGATGACAAGGGCGGCAGGTCCATAACCCTCAAGCCCGAGGGTACTGCCGGCGCGGCCCGCATGTTCATAGAAAACAACCTCTTCAACGACCCCCAGCCTACCAAGATGTATTATCTCTACTGTCCTGTGTTTCGCTATGATAAGCCTCAGGCGGGAAGATTGCGCGAGCATCATCAGTTTGGCGTGGAGGTCTACGGCGCACCCCGGGCAAGCATAGATGCCGAATGCATCGAGCTTGCCATGACCGTTCTCGATAAAATAGGTGTGAAGGGCCTTTCCGTAAACATAAACAGCATAGGTTGTCCCAATTGCAGGCCAAAATACAACGAGCTGCTAAAGGAATACCTGAGGAGCAATTACGACGGCCTCTGCGAGACCTGCAAAAGCCGCTTCGAGAAGAACCCTCTTCGCATATTGGACTGCAAGGAGGAAAAGTGCAAGAGGATATGCGAGGGCGCACCTACTATTCTGGACTGTCTCTGCGACGAGTGCAGGGCGCACTTTGAAGAGCTGAAGGGCTGCCTTGACAGCGTAGGCATACAGTACAAGGTGGATCCCTTCATAGTGCGCGGGCTGGACTATTATACAAAGACCGTGTTCGAGATAATCGCAAACAGTGAGGGATATTCAGGAACGGTATGCGGCGGAGGCCGCTATGACGGGCTTCTGGAGCAGCTTGGCGGACCTAAGCTTCCCGGCATAGGCTTCGGCATGGGTATGGAAAGGCTGCTGCTCATAGCAGAGCTTTCGGGAGCGCAAATACCACAGCCACGCAACGTTGAGGTATATGTGGCGGCGATGGGCGAGGAGGCCCGCAAGGTGGGCTTCACGCTTACCGCAAAGCTCCGCAGCAGCGGCATAAAGACCGAATTCGACCATGTAGGCAAGAGCTTCAAGGCACAGTTCAAATACGCCAACAAGATAGACGCCAGATTCGTGGCTATCTTAGGCGACGAGGAGCTTGAACGGGGCGAGGTAAAGCTCAAGGATATGGAAACAGGGGACGAGGGCTATGTTCCAATAGCCGCCCTTGGGAATAGAGTACAGCAAATTTTAAGATAAGAGAGGAAAAGTACAATGGCAGAACTGCTTCAGGGTTGGAAACGCACACACTACTGCGCAGAGCCTACTGTGGACGAGGTAGGCAAGGAAATGGTGCTCATGGGCTGGGCCGGAACATGGCGGAACCTGGGCTCCCTCATATTCATAGGCCTCCGCGACCGCACCGGCACCATGCAGGTGACCTTTAACGAGAGCGAGCTTCCTAAGGAAGTGTTTGAAAAGGCTGAAACCATCCGCAGCGAGTATGTCATCGCCGTAAAGGGCGTATTGGCAAGGCGCGATGAGAAAATGGTAAACAGAAACATGAAGACCGGCGAGCTGGAGCTTATTGCCAAGGAGTTGAAGATATTGGGCGTATCCGAGACTCCTCCCTTCTACATCGACGATAACGTGAATGCCGCCGAGCAGCTCCGCCTTAAGTATCGCTATCTGGATCTGCGCCGCCCCTGCATGCAGGCCAACCTTCTCATGCGCAGCAAGATAACCAGGATAGCCCACGAGTACTTCGCAGAGCAGGGCTTCATAGAGATAGAGACGCCCACCCTCTGCAAGAGCACCCCTGAGGGCGCCCGCGACTATCTGGTACCCAGCCGCGTACAGCCCGGCAAGTTCTACGCTCTGCCCCAGAGCCCCCAGATATTCAAGCAGCTGCTCATGCTTTCCGGCTTTGACCGCTATATGCAGATAGCCCGCTGCTACCGCGACGAGGATCTGCGCGCAGACCGTCAGCCCGAGTTCACGCAGATTGACCTTGAGATGTCCTTCGTGGAGCAGGACGACGTAATGAACGTTCAGGAGGGCTTCATCAAGCGCCTGATGAAGGAAACTCTGGATGTAGACATTCAGCTTCCGCTGCCTCGCATAACCTGGCAGGAAGCCATGGACCGTTACGGCTCGGACAAGCCCGATACCCGCTTCGGCCTTGAATTCGTAAACGTAAGCGATATAGTGAAGGACTGCGGCTTCGGCGCATTTGCGGACGCAGTCAAGGGCGGCGGCTCCGTGCGCTGCATCAACGTAGAGGGCGGCGTGGAGCATTTTACCCGCAAGCAGATAGACGCGTTCGGCGATCTTGTAAAGACCTACCGGGCAAAGGGCCTCGCGTGGCTGAGTATGAAGCCCGAGGGAATTCAGTGCTCCTTCGCAAAGTTCCTCACCGAGGACCAGATAAAGGCCATACTGGAGCGCGCTAACGCCAAGACCGGCGACATACTGTTCTTCGTTGCCGACGCAAAGGATACGGTAGTATATCAGGCTCTGGGCGCTCTGCGCCTTGAGCTGGGCCGCAGGCTAGGCCTCATGGACGATACCAAGTTCAACTTCCTGTGGGTAATAGAATTCCCCCAGTTCGAATGGAGCGAGGAGGACGGAAGGTACTACGCCATGCATCACCCCTTCACCTCACCTATGGATGAAGATCTGGACCTGCTGGATACCGATCAGGGCAAGGTTCGCGCCAAAGCATACGATATCGTGCTCAACGGCAACGAGATTGGCGGCGGCTCCATACGTATCCACTCCCCCGAGGTACAGGAGAAGATGTTTGAGAAGCTGGGCTTTACCAAGGAAGAGGCCTGGGAGCGCTTCGGCTTCCTGATGGGCGCCTTCAAGTACGGCACTCCTCCTCACGGCGGCCTTGCATACGGTCTGGACAGGCTGGCTATGCTCATCACCAGGGCTTCCAGCATACGCGACGTAATAGCCTTCCCGAAGGTACAGACCGCGTCCTGCCTCATGTCCGGCTGCCCCGACGTAGTAGAGCAGGCACAGCTTGAGGAGCTGCATATAGAGACTATTGCTGATAAGGAGTAAGCCATGGCGGGAGAAGAGCTTCGCCAGACAGGAAAGGTGGTCGAGCTTAAGGGCAAGCTTGCTGTGGTACGCTTCCAGCGCAGCGACGCCTGCGGCCACTGCAACGCCTGCTTTCATTTCGGCTCAAATGAGGCGGATATAGAGATAGACAACTCCTGCGACGCCGGGGTAGGCGATATAGTGGCTATAGAGCTGCACAGCGGCAGCATGTTCAAGGCCAGCGCCATAGCTTATGGCATACCGCTCATAGGGCTTATGCTGGGCGTATTTATAGGAAGCAGGATAAGCAATATGTTCGCGGTAATCGGCGGCGTACTGCTCTGCTGCGGCACCTACTTTATACTCAAGGGCCTTGACCCCGCGTTTTCCAAAATGCGCGAGTTCAAACCCCGCATGATAGAGATAGTGGGTCACGAAGACGAGCAGCAGTAATTTAAAAAACAATATTAAATAAAGCGCGGTGATTGCAATATTGCCGCGCTTTATTTATAATCAATTAGTATGCACAAATTGGAACCTTCAGGGGGTGAAGCCATGATACAGCTTGACATTATAAGAGAGGCCGCGCCCGACGTTGCAGAAGCGATGCTGAATGAACTTTTGCGGCAGAGGAGAAATATAGAGCTTATAGCCTCGGAAAATTTTGTGTCGCCTGCGGTGATGGCGGCTATGGGCAGCCATCTTACGAATAAGTATGCCGAAGGGTATCCAGATAAGCGTTACTACGGCGGCTGCGAATATGTGGACGTGGTGGAGAATATCGCGCGGGACCGCGCCTGCCAGCTTTTCGGCGCGGAGCACGCCAACGTACAGCCCAACGGCGGCTCCAGCGCCAATTTTGCAGTATACTTCGCGCTGCTTCAGCCCGGTGATAAGGTGCTGGGCATGGATCTTTCCCACGGCGGCCACCTTACTCACGGAAGCCCGGTCAATATGTCCGGTCAATACTATACCTTCTATTCCTACGGCCTCGATCCCGAGACGGAGTGCATAGATTACGACGAGGTGCGAAAAAAGGCGCTCGATATAAGACCGAAGCTAATCATTGCGGGCGCGTCGGCGTACCCGCGTGAGATAGACTATAAGAAATTCCGCGAAATAGCCGATGAGGCGGGCGCCCTCCTCATGGTGGATATGGCGCATATCGCGGGCCTTGCGGCGGCGGGACTGCATATGAATCCCGTGCCGTATGCCGACGTTGTGACGACGACTACCCATAAGACGCTGCGCGGGCCAAGGGGCGGCATGATACTGTGCAAAAAAGAATTTGCCAACGCCATAGACAAGGCCATATTCCCCGGTACACAGGGCGGCCCGCTGATGCACGTTATCGCGGCGAAAGCGGTATGCTTTGAGGAAGCGCAAAAGCCCGAGTTCAGGGTATATCAGCAGCGAACGATCGACAACGCAAAGGCACTGGAGAGAAGCCTGAAGGAGGAGGGCGTAAGGCTGGTATCAGGCGGTACGGACAACCATCTGCTTCTGCTGGATCTGGGATCGGGCGGGCTTACGGGCAAGGAAGTCGAGCAGCTTCTGGACAGGGCCAACATAACCGTAAACAAGAACAGCGTACCCAACGAGACACGCAAGCCTGCTGTCACCAGCGGCATAAGGGTGGGGACGCCCGCGGCGACCACAAGGGGACTTGATGAGGACGATTTTGTCCTTGTGGGCAGGTTGATAGCTGACATAATAAAAAACGGAGAGGAAGCAGTGGAACGCGTCGCCGCAAAGGTGAGGGAAATAACGGATAAGTACCCGCTGTATCCCGGCGAATAACATTTGTACCATGAACAGGCTCTGGACAAAGAATTACACCATAATAACCATAGGCAGCGTCGTATCCATGCTGGGCAACAGCATGGCCGGCTTTGCCATGAGCCTTTTCGTGCTGGACTATACCCAGTCCCCACTGTATTACGCCATATATATGTTCCTGTATACGCTGCCCCAGATAGCGGCGCCGGTGCTTGCCGGGCCGTTGATGGACAGGTTTTCCCGGCGCAGGACCATATATATGCTTGATTTCGCCTCAACTGCCATATATGCCTTGCTGGCAGGGCTGATGCACTTCGGGCTTTTCAGCTTCTGGGCATTTGCATCCATAACGTTCATAATCGGAACAATACACAGCGCCTACACCGTGGCCTTCGAAAGCTTTTACCCAATGCTGGTATCCGAGGGCAACTATATAAAGGCTTATTCGGTGCTGAGCACGCTCGAAACGCTGGTGCTGGTGATGATACCCGTATCCACCTTTTTATATAAGACGGTGGGAATGGTATGGCTGATGCTGATAAATTCCGCCTGCTTTTGCACTGCAGCCATATTCGAGACGCAGATAAGCGACGTGGAGGGCAAGAATGGGCAGAGCGGCTCAAAGTACACCTTCGGCGGCTATATGGAGGATATGAAGGAGGGTATGCGCTACCTCTGGACGGAAAAGGGCCTTTTGTATATAACCCTGTATTTCATATTCTGCTTTATGGCCACGGGCGCATCTAACGTTATAACGCTGCCTTACTTTAAAGCGGGGTACGCTGACGGCGAGTATATCTATATGTCGGTATGGGGCTTTATGGTGCTGGGACGGGTGCTGGGCGGAATGATGCATTACAGGCTGCATCTGCCGGAGAAGCATAAGTTCAAAATAGCGGTGTTCGTATACGTTGTCATATCGGCCTTGGAGGGAACATATCTTTATCTGCCCCTCGCGCTAATGCGGCTCTTCTGCTTCCTGCAGGGGGTGCTGGGGGTGACCTCATACAATATCCGCATATCCTCTACCCAGTCGTATGTGCCGGATGACCGCAAGGGGAGGTTCAACGGCACCTTCCTGATGCTCACCACAGTGGGCTCCCTGCTGGGGCAGCTATTGGCCGGTATGCTCACAGAAATAATGCCGATGCGCGGGGTGCTGAGCCTGTTCATGGGCATAAGCGGCGCATCGGCAGTTATCATCATGGGAAAGGGAAGGAACGCGGTAAAGCCAATATACAATAAAAAACAGTAAGCTTGCGCTAAGACCGGCTGTTTTCCTCCTTTGAAGCATCGGTGTTCTCGAGAGGGTGCTCGGCGTCGACTATAAGCTGGCGCTCACACTCGGGACAATGGCGTGGTACGCCTCCGCGGACCTTCATTAGCCGCGCTCCGCAGAAGGGGCAGCGGTAGAATATCAGCGCCTGACCGTAGCCGCCGACTATGCACACTATTGCGATTATATATGCGGCGATAAGGTTCCTGTTCATGACGTAAAGCGCTATAAGTATGCCCAGCAGCGGCACTATTTTGAATATGTTATAGCTGAGCATGAGCCTGCGCTTGAGTTTATCCATATCCATCAGGCAAGACCTACCTTTCTGTATACCTTGCGGAGGGTCTTTCGTGCCTGAACGGAAGCCTTTTCCGCGCCATCCGCCATTATTTTCTCGAGGTATGCTTTATCCGAAAGTATCTTCTTATATTCGTTTTGAACGGGTTCGAGTCCGGCTATTACGGCTTCGGCTACTTCGGTCTTGAGGCTGCCGTAGCCGAGCCCGTCGAAATGCTTCACCGCTTCGTCCATGGTGAGCCCCGTGAAGGAGGTGTATATGGAGAGCAGGTTGGATACGCCGGGCTTATTTTCCGGGTCGAACGCGATGAAGGTATCGCTATCGGTGACCGCGCGCTTGAACTTTTTCATTATGACGGAAGGATCGTCCATTATGGCCACGAAGCCGTTGGGGTTAGGATCGGACTTGCTCATCTTCATGGAAGGATCCTGAAGGCTCATAACGCGGGCGCCGAATTTGGGTATGAAGCCCTCCGGGACCTTAAAGGTCTCCCCATAGGCGTTGTTGAAGCGGATGGCTATATCCCGCGCGATCTCGATGTGCTGCTTCTGATCCGCGCCGACAGGCACAAGGTCGCTCTGGTAAAGCAGTATGTCGCCTGCCATCAGCACCGGGTAGGTGAAAAGGCCGGCGTTTATATTGTCCGCGTGCTTTGCGGATTTATCCTTGAACTGCGTCATTCTGGAAAGCTCGCCCATATAGGTGTTGCAGCACAGCACCCAGTTAAGCTCAGCGTGCTCGTGAACGTGGGACTGCACAAACAATACGGATTTTTCGGGATCTATGCCGCAGGCCAGCAGCAGCGCCACAGTCTCGCCGGCGCGCCTTCTAAGGTCGGTGGGGTCCTGACGAACGGTCAGGGCGTGAAGATTGGCGACGCAGTAATAGCAGAGCCTGTCATCGGTCTGCAGGAGCTTCCAATTTTTGAGCGCACCAACATAATTGCCCAATGTGGGGGAGCCAGAGGGCTGTATGCCGCTAAGTACTGTCTTCTTTTCCTGTTCTGCCATTTTATTTATATAACCTCCATGATTTCACCTGTTCATATTGAAATATTATACTTTATTTGACTCGGGATAGCAACATTCCCTTGTTTGACCTTTTGCGCGATGCTACAATATAAAATACAAATAATCAAACTGGAGGCAAGCATGAGCCACCGCGCCCTTTACAGGCAATACCGGCCCGCCACATTCTCCGAGATGATAGGGCAGGAGCATATAACCACAATACTGAAAAACCAGGTGAAGTCCGGCACAACTGCCCATGCCTACCTTTTCGCGGGCACCAGGGGAACCGGTAAGACAAGCGCCGCGCGCATACTCGCAAGGGCGGTGAACTGCGAGGAGCCCATGGACGGTGAGCCCTGCGGCCGCTGCCGCTCCTGCAAAATAAGCGCCGGGGAGTGTGCGGATATAATCGAGCTGGACGCTGCCAGCAACACCGGCGTGGACGATATGCGCGACATAATCGAAAAGGCGCGGTTCATGCCTCTTGAGCTGAAGCACAAGGTATACATAATCGACGAGGCGCACGCGCTTTCCGCCAACGCCTTTAACGCCTTGCTGAAAACGCTGGAGGAGCCGCCTCCCCACGTAACGTTCATACTGGCCACCACCGAGCCCCACAAGATACCTGCGACGATAATCTCCCGCTGCCAGAGAATGGATTTTCACCGGCTCGGCGTATCCGACATGGTCAAGCGCACCGAGGAGGTGCTTCAGCGCGAAAACGCCCATATAGAGCGCGACGGCCTGCTGGCCATAGCCCGAGCTGCCGAGGGCGGCATGCGTGACTGCCTCTCCCTGGCGGATCAGTGCCTGTCATTTTGCGGCAATAAAGTCAGCACTCAGGACGTTTACAGCGTGCTGGGCAGCATGGAGGATGGCTTTCTGTTTGACATGGCGGAGGCTGTACTTTCCAGCGACCCGGCAAGGGCGCTGGAGCTGCTGGATCAGGTAGTTCGGGATGGCCGTGATTTGAAGGTGTTTTTACATGACCTGACGCAGCACATGATCGCTGCTTTTGACGAAGCTTTGCGGCCATTGCAGCGATATACTGGACTGCACCGAGGACTCTATGAAGCGGTACGAGGAGCAGGCAAAGGAAGCAGGCGAAACGCGGCTTTTAAGATGCAGCGAGCTGCTGTTGCAGGCCGAGGGCAGGCTTCGGACAGTTACAATGCCGAGGGCGCTTATAGAAAGCACGCTTGTGCGTATATCCCGGCCCGAGGAAAAGCGCACCATGGACGACCTTATGGAGCGCATCGAGGTTCTCGAGCGGCAGGTACGGGAAGGGGCGCCCCGGCGCACAGCAATTGCCGAGCCGATACCTATCGGGGAAAAGCCTGACGCCGATGAGTATCCCTGCGACTACGGCTTTGAGGAGCCGCCGGAACCCGAAGATGTGCCGCCATTTGATATTGACGAGCCAATAAGGACTGCGCCTGCGTCAAAGCCGGAGAAGCAAAGCCCCGCACATCCGGCAAAACCGGCAGAGACGGCGGGCAGCATGTCCCCGCAGAAGCTGTGGAAGGCTATACTGGATAAGCTTGGAGAGACGGAGCGCACCATGGCGGTTTCCGGAATGTACGGCAAGGGAAGCGCCATAAACGGCAATGTGCTGGAGGTGGCTTTTGAGAGCGAAATAATATATCGCATGATGAGCGCACCGGGAGCGCTGGAGAAGGTCAACGGAGCGGCAGATAAGGTGGCGCCCGGGTATACGGTGCGTATGACGCACAGCTCCGGCGGGGACGATATAGAGAGCACCGGCAGGGCGTTGTTTGGCAGCAACTTCAGGATAGAGAACTGATAAGCAACAAAAAATCAGCCATTTGCGATGCGAATATTAAAAAAACGTGTCGCAAATGTGGAAAATAGCTTTTAAATTACCTATTATGCGGCGCTGCGTTGAACAGGGCCGCAAATTATGTTATACTGTTATACAAGTAAAATCCCGGAGGTATGTTGATGGCAAAGGGCGGTTTCCCCGGAATGGGCGGGGCGAATATGCAGCAGCTGATGAAGCAGGCGCAGAAGATGCAGCAGGATATGCAGCGCATGCAGCAGGAACTCCAGACCCGCGAGTTTACGGCTACCGTAGGCGGCGGCGCGGTCAGGGCTACGGCATACGGCAGTAAGGTGATAAAGTCTATCGAGATAGACCCTGCCTGCGTGGATCCGGATGATGTTGAGATGCTTCAGGACCTGGTGCTGTCCGCCGTCAACGAGGCCATGCGCATGGCGGAGGAAGCCACGAATTCCGAGGTCAGCAAGCTTACTGGCGGAATGGGATTGGGCTTCTAAAAACATATGGCAGACCCAATAAGCAATCTGGTCTCTCAGCTTTGCAGATTGCCCGGCGTAGGTACCAAGAGCGCACAGCGCCTCGCCTACTTTATACTGGACATGCCCGAGAGCGAAGCACGCGAGATAGCAAAGGCCATAAACGACGCAAGGGACAAGATACACCACTGTCCCGTTTGCGGCAACTACACCGATACGGATCCCTGTGCCATATGCCGCGACGCCAGCCGCAAGACCGGTGTAATATGCGTGGTTAGGGACGCAAGGGATGTGGTAGCCATGGAAAAGATGCGGGAATTCCGCGGCACATACCATGTGCTGGGCGGGACGATATCCCCAATGGATGGCATTGGCCCGGACGATATACGCATAAAGGAACTTTTGCAGCGTATAGATGAAGGCGGGGTAAGCGAAGTGATACTGGCTACCAATCCGGACGTAGAGGGGGAAGCCACTGCGGTGTATATATCCAAGCTGCTCAAGCAGCGTGGGGTGAAAGCCACGAGGATAGCCCACGGTATACCCATCGGCGGAAATCTTGAATACGTGGACGAAATGACATTGCTGAAGGCAATGGAAGGCAGAAGGGAAATGTAAAGAATTTTTTAAAAAATTTGCAACCTTTTGGACGCCTGAAGCGTCTTATACTATAGAACGAAGAAAACACCCATATCACCCGAAAGGAGAGGTAAAGATGAAGCGCATAACCGCACTGTCCACCCTTGCTGTTGCCGTGATAGCACTTATTATAGGCCGCACATTCTCGGCAAGCGTAATGAGCAACGACCGCGTCATGGCGGACGTGCGTCAGAGTTATCGCAGCGCCTCACTGGTGGTGTCGGGTGAATGCATACAAAAGATAAATTCCGGCGACAATGCCCAGAGCCGTATTCTCATAGATGAGGTAATAGCCGGAAACGTCCGGGAAGGCTCCAAGATACTTGTAAAGGGCAGTTATACCGTAGGCGAAAAGTATCTGCTCTATCTTACGGAGGGCAACGATGTGCAGTATGCCGAGGACGAGGCAGACTATTGCTCCACCTCCGCGGATAACTTTGTGATCCGGGACGGAAATGTGGAATACGGCGGCTCGCGGATAAAGATCAGCGAGTTCAAAAAGGAAATGGACGCAATCTCAAGGGTCATCACTGCGCCTTCAAAGAACTACTACTACAATGATATCAGATCGCTTGTAAACGCCTCGGAGAATATATTCATAGGCCGTGTAAACAGCGCGTCTCATATGCGCAGCACCAAATTCCGCACCCAGGACGGCGGAAGCACAGTCGAAAAGAAGGCGCCATCCGCAAATCTTACCATCAGTGTATACGGAAACATAAAGGGCGATATAGGCTACGGTCAGGAAATAAATCTGGTATATGTTCCTTCAGCCAGCGAAAACATGACGGATGCCGGCACCCTTCAGCCCAAGCCGGTGAGCGCCGACAAAGCGGTAAAGCTTTCCGAGGGCGATACCTACCTGTTCTTCCTTGCGGAGGATCCTGACCCCAAGCAGGATCACTGCTTCCCGGTAAACTCCATACAGGGTTGGATAAAGGTGGAAAATGATAAGCTGACCGTGTCCGATGAGAACGGCGTTGCGAGGGGATACACAGACCTCTCTCAGCTGGTAGCCGCCATAAACAAGGTAAAATAAAAATCAGACGATAGCAAAGCAGTCCCCGCCATAAGGCGGGGACTGCTTTATGTATAAATGCGGCTTGCGCGTTAAGCTTAGCCCTGCTTTGAGCTTTCCTCACAAAGCTCATCCAGCGCCTGCTGGGCCTGCTCCCACTGGGAATAGAGGGCATCGATCTCGGCCTGCTTGTCGTCCGCCTTTTTTGCAAGCTCTGCGGATTTTACGTAGTCCGATGCTATCACTGGCGAAGCGAGCTTTTGATTTATGTCTTCAAGCTCCTGCTCAGCGGCCGCTATGCGCTCCTCTGCTCGGCGGACAGCGCCCGCCGCCCGGTTCAGTATACTCTGGCGCTCCTTTTGAGCCTTGTAGCTGTTGGGCTTTTCCGCCTTGGGGGAGGCAGCTTCAGCTGAGGGCTGAGGCCTTCGCGCAATTGCTTCAAGGTAATCGTCATAGCCGCCTATGTATTCAGTAAGTCCGTCTTCCTCCATGTAGAGTATGCGGTCCGCCATGCGGTTGACCAGGTATCTGTCGTGGGTGATTATGAGCATGGTACCCTCGTAATCCTCCAAGGCGGCCTCAAGAGCCTCCCGGGAGGATATGTCAAGATGGTTGGTAGGCTCATCGAGCAGCAGCAGGTTGGCCCCTGAAAGCATAAGCTTGAGAAGCTGTATGCGTGCCTTCTCGCCGCCGGAAAGGGCGCCTATCTCGTTGAATACCTCGTCGCCGCGAATGAGAAACGCCGCCAGGGCGGAACGGACTTGGGTAAGGTCCATTCTTGGGTAGGCGTTGTGTATTTCCTCAAGTGCGGTGCTGTTGGGATCAAGGGAGGTCATGGTCTGCTCGTAGTAGCCGGGCTGCACCTTGGCGCCCAGGCGCACAGTGCCGGAATCCTGCCTTTCAAGGCCCATTATTATCTTCATGAGGGTGGTCTTGCCGCAGCCGTTCGGCCCCAGCAGGAATACACGTTCTCCCTTGCGGATATGCATGGAGGCGTTTTTGAACACCGGCTTATCATAGGACTTGCTCAGCTCTTCGCACATAAGCACATCGTTGCCGCCTACTTCCCTCGCGGTGAACTTGAAATGTATGGAGGAGGTGTCCTTTTCGGGAGCTACCAGCTCTGCCTTCAGCCGTTCTATCTGCTTGAGCTTCGCCTCGGCGGTAATGAAATTGTGAGCCTGGCCCCAGCGGCGCTGCTGCTCTACAACGCCTTCGAGGCGGTGTATCTCTTTCTTCTGATTGGCATAGTGCCTGCGCAGTATTTCGTTGCGGGTGCTCATCAGTTCCACGTGGCGGGAATAGTTGCCGTTGGTGGCGGTGAGCTTGCCGTTTTTTATTTCAAGGGTGCGGTTGGTTACCCTATCCAGAAAGTACCTGTCGTGGGATATGACTATAAACGCCCCTGCGTAGCTCTTGAGAAAATCCTCAAGCCAGGTGACGCTTTGTATGTCAAGGTGATTGGTAGGCTCGTCAAGCAGCAGCAGTTCCGCGCCGGAGAGCAGCAGCTTTGCCAGCTGGGCCTTGTTGCGCTCTCCGCCGCTCATGTCGCTGAGAGGCTTGGCGAATTCGCTTTCGGTAAAGCCGAGACCCAGGAGAGTGCTGCGTACCCTGCTCCTGAAGGTCAGGCCGCCCTCCCGCTCGTACCGTTCGTTGAGGGATTGCTGATGGGAAATAAGAGAGGATACGTCGCTGCCGCCATTGGATATTTCCTCGGAAATACGCTCAAGCTCCTGCTCTATACGTATGAGGTGGTCAAATGCCGCTACTGTGGATTGGTACAGTGTATCCGAGGTGTTCTCCACGTTTTGACGCATGAATCCCATGCGGGCGCCCTTATGTTTCATCACGGAGCCGGTGTCAGGTGCTTCCTCGCCTGTGAGTATGCGAAAAAGGGTAGTTTTGCCGCACCCGTTTACCCCTACCAGGCCCACCTTGTCCCGGGGGGCTATCTCAAAGCTTACCCCGCCGAAGAGAAGACGGGCGGAATAGCTCTTGCTTATGCCGCTTGCGGCTAATAGTGCCATGGTAAAATACAGTTCCTTTGCCGAAATATTGGATCGAATTATATTTTACACTAATATTACTGCTATTGCCATACGGTTTTTACGCCTAAAGGGACAGCGAAGCATATTGTTCATTGGACAAAATATGTCAGTATGCGCTATAATTATCAAGTATGGAAGCTACTAATGATTTGCGGAAAAACCAAAGGAAAAACAGACAGGATAGGCGCCCCATGATGAAGCGGCTCAGAATACCGCTCCTTACTGCGGGAGGCGTTGTGCTGTGCGCTTTTGTGCTGATACCCATGGCCTTTGATACCCTCGACATAGGACCGGAGATAGTGGAAGTATCCAAGTCCATGCTTCATATGCCAAGCCCCACCCCGACGGCGGAGGTGGCGGAGAACTTTGCCATTACGGCAGCTGCGCCTAAGGCTGCAGCGGAGGCTCCCTCAAAGTACCGGCTGCTGAAGCTCGGCGATACAGACCCTGTGGTGGCGGACATACATGAGAGGCTGGCGGAGCTGCAGTATATGGACGGCGATGAACCTTCAGAGTACTTCGGCGAGCCTATTGAGGCGGCGCTGAAGCGTTTTCAGCGCATACACCACATGAAAGAGACGGGCGAGGCGGACGAGCTGACCCAGGAGATGCTCTTCTCGGATAAGGCCGCCATGTATAAGCTTCAGCAGGGCGACGAGGGAGAGGACGTGGAGTCCCTTCAGGAGCGCTTGCAGGATTTGGGCTACGAGGTGGAAAAAACCAACGGCTACTTTGGCGTGGCCACGGTAAAGGCGCTCTCCTCCTTCCAGAAAAAGAACAAGCTTGACGCCACCGGCGTTATGGATACCGACACGGCGGATATACTTTACTCAAACAATGCAAGGCCCAAGGTGGATCCAACCCCTTCGCCTACGCCTAAGCCCAAGTCCACGCCTACGGCAAAGCCGGCGAAAACGCCTAAGATCAGCGCCACGCCCAGGGTCGGGAATGAAAGCATAGGTACTACCAAGACGGCCGACCCCGGCACTCAGCCCGAAAGCACCCCCAAGACGGGCGGAGGCGGCAGCGTTTCCGCCGCCACCGGCAGCGTGGACGGATTTATCGCAACGGCCATGGCGCAGCAAGGCAAGCCCTATATCACGGCGGACGAGGGCCCGGACAGCTTCGATTGCAGCGGTCTCGTATACTACTGCCTCGTCAACAACGGCGTAAAGGTGGGCCGGATGAGCGCCAAGAGCTATGCCGTAATAGACAGCTGGGAAACCGTCTATTCCACCGGCGACCTGCGCCCCGGCGACCTGCTGTTCTTCTGGAACAGCGGCAGAACGCGCATTTATCATACCGGAATATGGCTGGGAGGCGGAAAATACATACATGCCTCTTCCTCTGCGGGGCAGGTAGTGGTCAGCGGCTGGAGCGACTGGGCTAAAAACAGCTTCAGCCACGGCAAGAGGGTATACTAAATTAAAAATATCAAGGAGGAGAATGGCTATGAACAGAGAAGAGGCATACGAGCTTTTGCACAAGTACATGAAGGGCGAGAACTACATTCAGCATTCCATGGCAGTTGAAGCCATAATGCGGGGCCTGGCCAAGCGCCTTGCGCCTGAGGACGTAGAGTATTGGGGCATCGCCGGCCTTTTGCACGACCTTGATGAGGAGCAGTGCGACTGGCGCAATCACCCGGAGGTACACGGCCCCACCAGCGTGAATATACTGCATGAGAACGGCGTGAACGACCCTGTGCTTGAGGGGGCGATAATGGCTCACAACCCTCTTTGCGGAAAAAAGGCGGGTACCACAATAGAATACGCTCTGCTGGCGGCAGACCCAATGAGCGGCTTCTGCAAGTCTGTGGCGCAGATATACCCGGATAAAAAGATTGCCAGCGTAAAGCACAAGAGCGTTGTAAAACGCTTCAAGGAGGTGCGCTTTGCCGCGGGAGCAAACCGGGAATACATGAACGCCATAGTTAATACGGGCCTTACACTGGACGACCTAATAGATGTTGCGCTGGAGGAGATGACCGCCATAGCGGATAAGCTCGGCCTGTAAACAAAAAGCCCCAGATAGCTAAAAATAAAGGCAGCGAATATAAATCGCTGCTTTTTTATGTGCTTTTTTTGTTTTAACCCTCATCATCAGCGTCGAGATTGTCTATGGCGTATTGCAGGCACTGAATCACCAGAGCGTTGAGGGATAGATTGTGCTTGCACGCCAGCTTGTCAAGATAATCCATCATGTCGGCGGGCATGCGGAAGGTCTTGGTGACAGTATCGCTCGATGGTGCGGGTTTGATCTTAAATGACATAGCAATATCCTTTCTCTTGCCTTTCAATTATATTTTGCATTGTAACGTCTAAATAATAAACAAAGAAATTGTGTGCTAATTGCAAGAAGCGACATAAAAGGACATTGTTCGTCATTTTTTGATTGCAAAAATAATTGCAAATAGATTGCATGTGTGGTAGCATGTAAATAACGGTACGAAAACACGTTCAATATTAACAATAACGTTATGATGGGAGTGTACTATGAAAAAATTACTTGCGATTCTCTTAGCGCTTGTTATGGTGCTGGCGGCGGTACCGGCGATGGCGGCTGCTGCTCCGGAAAAATGGGATATTTCCAAGTCAAAGACCGCCACAAACCTTGATGCAAATTATGAGTCTAAGGTTACACTGTCTTTACCCAGTGCAGAGGAACCTCTTGTATCCGATATAGTATTTGTTCTGGATAAATCAACCAGCGCACAATTGGAACAACAGGCTCTTGATATGCTCGGAAAGTTAAAGGTGCATGTTGAAGAAACAGGTGCTACCGTGAAGGTGGGCGTGGTAATCTTTAATAAGGTAGCGAATGTAGCGAATGATGGCAAATTCTTCAACTTGGCTACAGAGTATGATGGTATCGAAGCGGCTATTAAACAGGAGGTAAAGAGCGGTACAAATACCCATGCGGGTCTGCTGGCTGGCAAAAAGATGCTTGACGATGATAAATCCGTGGAAAACAACCGCAAATATCTGATCTTTGTCAGCGACGGCATCACCTATATGTATAATGCTGAGCCGACTGTCACCGCATGGAGCTTTTGGGGTGATGAATGGAAAAACTGGGCCGGACCCGATAACTGGAATTCAAAATATGGAAACAATAATCCTCCTACCGACTGGGATGCTTGGCTGATCAATGTTGGCAATCAGATCAAGGCTCAGGGAACTGAATATGAGTATTCCTATAATGGTACAGCAACAAAGTCTACTCCGCAGGATGATACTTTCAAGAATTACGCAAACTCCATCGATAAGGCTCTGTATTTGACCAATGAGGTATATCAGGAGGCAAAGGAAGCAGGATATAACTGTTATGCCATGACGGCCGACAGCGGCGCGGACACGACTTATCCCTGGGGCCCCAGCTTTATGAATTATCTGGCAGGCGGTAAGATGGTTGATTTCAGTGAAATAAGGAATAATATCCTGTATCTTGTGGGCCCGGGTTCTACCGTAACCGATAGGATGGGGAAAACTGCCGATTATGATTTTGATTTTATTAACAGCGCGGCTAATCTTTCCCTAAAGGTTGACGAAACAGCATATGCGGTATCCGCTAAGACTGAGAGCCTTAATGAGCATGAAACGGCGCGCTACCTGTTTACATCGGACGGTGTTGTGGCGGCAAATCAGGCGGAGGCACCTTTCGTACTCCACTATTATGCTAAGGGAACTGACGGTGCGAGCGACGAGTGCTTTGTATGGGATATCAACGTCCCGGTCTCCAATTTTGCGCCAGTACAGCTTACCTACGCAGTCAAGCTGACCAATCCCAAGACCGCTTCGGGCACATATGGTACTTATGATAAGGATGGCTCTAAGAATTACGAAGGGTTGTATACCAATAACTCCGCCGTATTGATTCCCAAGAACAGCAGCGGCGATACGGGCGCGGATGAAACCTTCAACAAGCCCACGGTTTCCTATACCGTTTCCGGCGGAGGTGGCGGCCATACCCATTATGACCCCACTCCCCCCGTCCCCGTGATAGTCATACCCCCCAAGACAGGCGATATGACGATATGGCAGAGCATACTGCACTTCTTAGGGATAAGGTAAGCAAATAGCGGAATGAATAAGCCCCCGACCATTTGGTAGGGGGCTTATTATTATTGTGAAGGCGCATATTTACCGCTGCGGCGGGAAGCGGCGGCAGGGCGGGTAAAGGCTGAGCTTCGTAAAAAAAACGCCGCAAGCTGAGTAAAACTCGCGGCGATGCTGGCGCGCCCGGCGCGATTCGAACGCGCTGCCTTATGCTCCGGAGGCATACGCTCTATCCAAGTGAGCTACGGGCGCCTGTCTTATTATGATAGCATTTTTGGCGGGATAATTCAACCCCAAAAGCTAAATGCCCAATATGCACAGCGCTTCGCGTATATTCTTTACACGGGTATAATTCAGGCCGTCTACCTTGGGAAGGGTGTCGCTATTGGGGACGACTATGTGGGAGAAGCCAAGCCGGGCGCACTCCTGTATGCGCTTGTCCAACCGGTTTACGGGGCGGACTTCGCCTGTAAGCGAAAGCTCCCCAAGAATGGCGGTACGGGGCGGAAGGGCGATGTCTGCGCCTGCACCTGCTATACACATGGCTACGGCAAGGTCGCAGGCACGCTCGTCAAGACGTATGCCTCCTACTACGTTAGTGTAAACGTCATTGTCGTAGAACCTCAGGCCAGCCTTCTTTTCCAGCACTGCCAGCAGCAGCACGAGGCGGTTGTTGTCCAGACCCGCAGCCATGCGGCGGGGGTTGGAGAAGGGAGATGTAGAAAGCAGCGCCTGCACCTCAACCATCATGGGGCGGGTGCCTTCCATGGCGCAGGTAACTGCACAGCCGGGAAGATCCGTGCCGGTTATGAACAGTGTGGAGGGGTCGGATATCTCCGCCATGCCGGTGGAGCGCATCTCAAAGACGCCTATCTCGTCAGTGCTGCCAAATCGATTTTTTACCGAGCGCAGCAGGCGGAAGGAATCCTGCCTGTCGCCTTCAAAATAAAGCACTGTATCAACCATATGCTCGAGTATGCGGGGACCTGCTATGGCGCCGTCCTTAGTCACGTGGCCTACGATAAATGTGGCCGCGCCGGTGCGCTTTGCCATGCGGGTGATGAGGGAGGTGGCCTCCCGTATCTGGGATATGCTGCCGTTTGTACCGGAGCAGTCCGCCGAGTACATAGTCTGTATGCTGTCTATCATTACGTAGGCGGGCTTTACCCGGTCTACCTCGCTCTCGATGGCGGAAAGGTCGTTTTCGGCAAGTATGAGCATGTCTCCGCCCACGCCGAGACGCTCCGCCCGAAGCTTTAGCTGGGACGCGGATTCCTCGCCGGTGACGTATAATACTGTGCCCTGCTTCGTAAGCTCTGCGGCTGTCTGCATGAGGAGGGTAGACTTGCCTATGCCGGGATCGCCGCCCAAAAGGGTGACGCTGCCGGGTACTATGCCGCCGCCGAGAACTCTGTCAAGTTCTCCTATGCCTGAGGACACGCGGCCGGAGGCGGTAGTGGTGACATCGGCTAAGGGTATGGCGTGGGCGTAGGTGAGGTTGTTTATGGAGGGAATGGAGGATATCTTCTTTTGCTCTAGCATGGTGTTCCAGCTGCCGCAGGCGGGGCATTTACCCAGCCACTTGGTGCTTTCGTAGCCGCATTCCCCGCAGAAAAATACGCTGCCCTTCGCTTTTGCCATATTATGCTCCTTGAATTTTATTATCAGGGTATTTTAGTGAATTTTACTATGTCACGCTCACGGGAGGTGACGTCCATCCAGACAACATAGTCGTCGGATACGCCCAGCAGCAGGGCGGATTCATACTCCTGAGTTACCCGGTATATCTTGCCCTCCGCAAAGGAAAATACCAATATGCTGCTGGAATCCGTATCGGTATTTGTGCGGGAATAGGCTATAAAATGACTGCCCAGCCCGAACTCGACCACGCAGCGATCCACCTCAGTGGGTGTGCCGGAGAGGCCGTCCGCCGCATAAAGGGCCGTGTCCCGGCCGTGAAGCTCGGTAAGCCAGGCAATGTATCTGCCGTTGTATTCCGGGTCATGCACGAAGGTGCCGGGCTTGATAGACTTTATTGAGGATTCATTGAGGTTTATGTAGCGTATCACGCTGGTGTCCGAGTTGCCGTCGGAGGTGGCGGAATCAGCCCATATCAGCGTGTCATTTGACAAAAAGGGCTTGCTCTGACCATATACCGAGCTTGAGAACATGGCGACGACGGTGGATTCCATGGTGGTCAGGTCGTATACGAACAGCTTGTCCTTATTGGTGCCGGTGCGGTCGGTGAAGGCCACATAATTGCCCGACAGGAAGGGCTCAGGCTGGCCGGAGTATATGTCCTTGACCTTTACTGCCTTCAGAGGGGAGGCGGTAAGATCGACCGCCATGATGGCGCCGCCGCCGGTCAGACTCCCGTCCAGGTATACCAGCCACTTATCGTTGAATTTGGGGAACAGGAAGTGGTCGTTCTGGGGCGTAAGGTTAATCTTTTCGCTTATGCGGGTGCTTGGGTGGAAGAAGAACATGTCCCTGAACACCACGTTTTTGCCGGAGGAATCCAGCTTGCCCGCGGAGATTACCATCTTTTCGTTGTAAAAGTATGGGTCGGTAAACCACTTATAGCTCGATGAGCCGTCAAAAACCAGCTCCTGAGAGCTGCCGGTAAAGTCATACAGACTCATTGGGTTGGGGGTAGGCGTGGGTATTGGCGTAGGGGCGGGGGTAGGCTCGGGGGCAAATGGGGGTCTGTAATCCCAGCCCATGAAGTCTGCCGCCTTGGGTATGACCACATAAAATATAGCGTAAAGCAACGCCAAAAAGACCAGTATTACTGCTAAAAGCTTGAGTATGGGGCCCCATACCGAGGCGCTGAGGCTGCGCCTGCGCCTTCTGCGCTTTGCTCGTTTAAAACGGCGTCTTGACATATATATTTAAGCTCCCCGAATCGACAACATATTACATATAAATTATAGCATGATGGGCGCCGCTATATCAATCGCGGCATTTGTTAATTATACCAGTAATTATATCAGCAAAAAGCCGCAACTTTGTCATTTTAATTTGTTCCGACTATTGATATAATCAATCGGTATGATAAAAGTGATTTTGCTTAAATAAAGGAGAAGGATATGCTGGGAACCATAGTAAATGCCGGGGCCATAGTATTGGGCTGCGCTGTGGGGCTGCTTCTCAGGCGAGGCATACCGGAAATGGTGACGGACGCGGTGATGAAGGGCATAGGGCTCTGCGTCATTTATATAGGCGTATCCGGCGCGCTGGAGGGGGAAAAGACCATCGCCATGATAATCGCCATGGCGGCGGGCGGCGCCATAGGAACGGCGCTTGACCTAAACGGCGGAATGGAGCGCTTGGGCAGGCTCCTCGAGGAAAGGCTCGCAAGGGGCGGAAGCGGCCTTTCCGCAGGCTTCGTTACCGCCAGCCTCATATACTGCGTAGGCGCGATGGCGGTGGTGGGCAGCCTGCAAAGCGGCCTCACCGGCAGTCACGATATGCTCTTTACAAAGTCGCTTCTGGACGGCATTTCCGCCATAGTTCTTACCGCAAGCCTTGGGATAGGGGTCGGCCTGTCGGCTGCCAGCGTGTTCGTATACCAGGGAGCCATAACGCTGCTCGCGGGGCTGCTTGCGCCCGTGCTGACAGACGCCGTGGTGGCGGAGATGACCTGCGTGGGGAGTATGCTGATATTCGCACTGGGCTTGAATATGATAGGCGTTACGAAGATAAAGGTCATGGACTTTGTACCTGCCATGTTCCTCGTTATACCCCTCTGCTATGTGCTGTGATATTAAGACAGGTTATTGCGGGAAGTTTAGGGGAGCCTAATAATTATCGGGCGTTTTTTGCCGTTCGGCTTGTAATGGCATCGCGCTCCGTGATAAAATCATAATCAGGAAAGAATGACCCGGTGTATCAACTCATCGGGCAGCTAATATTCAAGGAGGATATTTCATGCAGTATTCACGCGAAGTGGAAGAGATGTATTGCGTTGCAAAGGGCGCAAAGCATGATCCTGCCCCCATACCCGAAGAGGGCAAATGGGTCAAGGCTAAGGAGATTAAAGACATAAGCGGCTTCACCCACGGTGTGGGCTGGTGCGCGCCTCAGCAGGGAGCCTGCAAGCTTTCCCTCAACATAAAGGGCGGCGTCATTCAGGAAGCATTGGTGGAGACCATCGGCTGCTCCGGCATGACCCACAGTGCCGCTATGGCAGCAGAGATACTCCCCGGCAAGACCATTATGGAGGCGCTGAACACCGACCTGGTATGTGATGCTATAAACACCGCTATGAGGGAACTGTTCCTTCAGATTGTATATGGCCGCAGTCAGAGCGCCTTCTCCGATGACGGCCTGGCAATTGGTGCCGGCCTTGAGGATCTGGGCAAGGGCCTCCGCAGCCAGGTAGGCACCATGTACGGCACCCTGAAGAAGGGTCCCCGCTATCTGGAGATGGCGGAAGGCTACGTACTTGGCATAGCTCTGGACGAGGATGACCAGATCATCGGCTATAAGTTTGTACACCTTGGCAAGATGATGGAAGCCATCAAGAAGGGCATGGATCCCAAGGAAGCATACGAGAAGAACATCGGCACCTACGGCCGCTTTGCTGAGGCCGCTAAGGTGATCGACCCCCGCAAGGAATAAGGAGGGCGCGATAATGGCAACTTTTGAAGGTTACGAAAGAAGAATAGATCAGATCAACCCCGTACTGGCGCAGTATGGCCTCAAATCACTTGAAGAGGCGGACGAGCTGCTCAAGTCCAAGGGGATAGACGTGCGCAGCATAGTGCTGGGAATACAGCCCATCGCTTTTGAGAACGCCGTATGGGCCTACACCCTTGGCGCAGCCATCGCCGTAAAGAAAAACGTAAAGACTGCCGCCGAAGCTTCCGAGTGCATAGGCGAAGGCCTCCAGACCTTCTGCATTCCCGGTTCCGTAGCAGATCAGCGCAAGGTCGGTATTGGCCACGGCAATCTTGGAGCCATGCTACTGAGCGAAGGCACCAAGTGCTTCGCTTTCCTGGCAGGCCATGAGAGCTTTGCCGCAGCTGAGGGCGCTATCGGCATAGCCCGCACCGCAAACAAGGTCCGCAAGGAGCCCCTGCAGGTTATCCTGAACGGTCTCGGCAAGGATGCTGCACAGATCATCTCCCGTATCAACGGCTTCACTCACTGCGAGACCGAGTACAATCAGTACACCGGCGAGCTGACTGTCACCAAGACCACCGCCTACAGTAAGGGCGAGCGTGCCAACGTGCGCTGCTATGGCGCTGACGACGTAAACGAGGGCGTGGCCATAATGCGCCATGAGAGCGTGGATGTTTCCATTACGGGCAACTCCACCAACCCCACCCGCTTCCAGCACCCGGTCGCAGGCACCTACAAGAAGTGGTGCGTCGAGAACGGCAAAAAGTACTTTTCCGTTGCTTCCGGCGGCGGCACTGGCCGTACCCTGCACCCCGACAACATGGCTGCCGGCCCCTCCTCCTACGGCATGACCGACACCATGGGCCGTATGCATTCCGATGCCCAGTTTGCAGGCAGCTCCTCCGTGCCCGCCCACGTTGAAATGATGGGCCTTATCGGCATGGGCAACAACCCCATGGTGGGCGCCACCGTGGCGGTATCCGTGGCGGTAGCCGAGGCGATGAAGGCGTAAGGGCTTTTCCTGATGCCACCGACTTTGCGGTGGCACTATAACGCGATAAACAGGCAGACACGTCATTTTCGGTAAAACGATGATGGCGTGTCTTTTCGTATTTCCTACAAGTACCATTTATGGTATAATACCCTTGGCGCAGGGAGGGGAAAAATGGGAATTATTGCTTATGCTTTCGGCGGGATAGGGCTGTTTATCCTGCTGGACGGCGCACTGCTGCATCTGGGCATCGCGGCGGCGCTGCCCTGGTTTACGCCGTTTCTCGCAGGCACCACGGGGACGCTTATAGCGCTGGTGTGGTACTTCGACATAAAGGCGCGGGAGCGGGCCAAGAAGAAGCGCGGCAAGGCCTTTACCGCCATGATGGTGGACATATGCGTATGCATACTGGCAGTATGCGAGCTGATAGTAAATATGCTTTCGCGGCTGGCGTAAGGGGTATGATATGGCGAATACAAAGCTCAAACCACTTTATTTGTTGGATATTTTCCGGGAAATGACGGACGAGCGGCACAGGATGACTGTGCCTGAGCTGCTGGAGGAGCTGCAAAGGCGGGGCATTACGGCTGAACGCAAGGGCATTTACCGGGACATAGACGCGCTCATACAGTATGGCGCCGACATAAAACACACCGGTACGGGGTACTATCTCGCCAGAGGAGAGCTTTCAAGGGATGAGCTTAAATGCCTCATCTGGGCTCTGCGCTCGGCAAATTTCTTATCAGATAAGCGGACGGCGGCATTGCTGGAAAAGCTTAAAGGCATAGTCGGAATGCAGCTGGCTGCGCTGACTCTGCCGGAAGATGGCGCAATGAAATGCCCGGACGATCAAATGATAGAGAATATAGACCGGCTTAGCGTAGCCATAGAACAGCGGCGGCAGGTTACGTATTCGGATAAAGACCACATGGACGGGCTGGCGCGGCGGATGCGGATAAGCCCGTATGCGCTGTTATGGCTAAAGAAGGGCTGCTGCGTACTGTGCAACCAAGAGGGGCAGAGCGGCCTGAGCTGCCTCGAGCTGGCGAACATGAGCTCCATAAGGACGGACATGACCCCGTGGCGCAATTATAGCGAGATAAGCAGGTACAGGGAGTTGGATCTCGATGACATAGCCGCGCGGCTGGAGGCGGGCGAAGACATATGCAGGCCGTAGCGAATATAACATAATAAATTAAGTATCGAAGTACCAGAATAAACCACGGGAGGCCATAGATATGAGCAATAGAAGCAAGAAGATCAAAAGGGCAAAGCTGATAAGCGGCACAGTGCTTATGGTGCTATTCCTGCTGCTGATAGCAGCGCTTAAGATAATAGACGTGCAGCCAATAGGCCCGCAGGGGTCGGAGGTGGGCTTCGCAACGCTTAACGGCGCGTTTCACCGGCTGACTGGCGTGAATATGACATGGTACGACATAACCGGGGCGCTGGGCATGGCAGCCATAGCTGTGGCGTGCGGCTTCAGCCTGTTTGGCCTTTGGCAGCTGATAAAGCGCGGGAGCCTGAGCAGGGTGGATCGGGATATATATGCCCTGGCAGGGCTGTATATAGCCTTGGGAATAGTGTATGTGCTGTTTGAAAAGGCAGTCGTAAACTATCGGCCAATAGACATGGGCGCAGGTCTTGAGCCTTCCTTCCCGTCCTCCCATACCATGCTTACCTGCTGTATAATGTCCTCCGCCATATGGCAGTTCAAAAGGCGCATAAAATCCGAAGCGCTGCGCAAAACGACTGTGATGCTCTGTACGGCGGTAATGGCTGTAACGATAGCGGGACGCCTGGTATCCGGCGTGCATTGGATGACCGACATAGCAGGCGGCGTTCTGATCTCTGCGTCGCTCATGGAATTTTACAGGGCGGCGGCTATCAGGTAAAACCGCGGGCATTATAAAAGCCCCCTTCCGAATCGGTGCGGAGGGGGCTTTGTTGCTGCCATTTACTTGGAAATTATCCTCATCCATGCGTCGTTGTAGACGTTTATAAAGTCGCCCAGGTCGTGGAATATCTCGCATTTTTCGAGGTAGGCAGGATCCGGATTGTATGTGGGATTATCTATGTAGCCGGCGCCCATCAGTTCAAGAGCGGCGCTGTTGGGGGTAGAGTAGCCGATGTATTCGGCGTTCTGTGCGGCTACATCGGGCTCACAGAGGAAGTCGATGAACTTCTCGGCTTCCGCGGTGTGCTTGCTGGACTTAGGGATTATGATGTTGTCGAACCAGAGGTTGGTGCCGCTATCGGGGCAGGCGTAAGCCAGATCGGGGTTGCCATCCTCGGCGTCCATGCACCACATGGCGTCTCCGCTGTAAACTACCGCCAGCGCAGCGCCGCCGCCTATCATGCGATCCTTGATCTCATCGCCAAGGTAGGCCTGAACCAGCGGCTTTTGTTCGATGAGCGCTTCCTCGGCAGCCGCGATGTCAGCCTCATTTCGGGTGTTTATGGAGTAACCCAGCTTCATCAGCGTGACGCCTATGGTATCGCGTATGCTGTTGTACATCAGTATCTGGCCGGAGTATTTCTCGTTCCAGAGTATATCCCAGCTGTTAACGGGATCGTCAACCATGGTGGTGTTGTAGAGTATGCCTACGGTGCCCCACATGTATGGAATGCTGTACTTGTTGTCGGGATCGAAGTCGAGATCCATGAAGCGGGGATCGATGTTCTTTAGGTTGGGTATGTTGTCCTTGTTTATCTCGTGGAGCAGGTCCATGCCGATAAGCTTTTCGATTATATAGTCGGAGGGGAAGCAAAGGTCGTAAATGCAGTCTTCCTGCTGGAGCTTTACAAGCATCTCCTCATTGTTGGCGAGGGTAGTATAGTTGATCTTTATGCCGGTCTCATCTTCAAAGCGGGTGATGAGTTCTTCGTCGATATAATCGCCCCAGTTGAGGACGTTCAGCGTTACGGTATCCGCGCTCCTTGCGCAGCCGGCGAAGAGGCTTATAGCCATGACGATCATCAGCAGAAAGGCTATCTTTTTCATTTACTGTATTATCTCCTTTATTTAAAATCTGTTGTGGGTATTATTACCGCGTGATACTGAGCTTTTTGCGCTGGGTCTCCGCGGCCCGCTCCTCGTTTATGCTCTTGAGGTTTATGAATACCAGAAGGGCTACGACGACTACGAACATTATGGTACAGAGGGCGTTTATCTTGGGGCTTATGCCGCGACGGGCAATGCCGTAGATGTAGATGGAAAGATTCTGTATGCCGTCTGTTGCGAACCAACTCACCACGAAGTCATCAAGGCTCAGGGTGAAGGCCAGAACGAAGCCTGATACTATGCCGGGCATTATGTCGGGTATAACTACCTTGAGTATGGCCATTATGGGGGTGCAGCCAAGGTCCATGGCCGCTTCGTAGAGCAGATTGGAGCTTTGGCGCAGCTTGGGCATCACGGAGAATATCACATAGGGGATATTGAAGGTGATGTGGGCTATGAGCATCCTCGTATAGCTGCCCTTTATGCCCATTGCCGCAAAGAGCATCATGAAGCTGATACCTGTGACCAGGTCCGGGTTGACCATTGGAAGGCGTGATATATTCTCCACCACAGCCCTCGGCCGCTTCTTCATGGAATGTATGCCTATTGCGGCAAAGGTGCCTATGAAGGTGGCCACAAGCGCGGATATCACGGCTACAGAGAGGGTCACCATGAGGGCGTTCATAATGGTGGAGTCGTGCATCAGTGCCTCGTACCATTTGAAGGAGAAGCCGGCCCATCGCGCCATGGACTTGCTGCCGTTGAAGGAAAACACCATCAGCACAAGGATGGGAGCGTACAGGAATATCAGCATTAGCCCAAGGTAAGTGCCGCGAAAAAAGTTTCTGAGCTTTTTCACCAGAGCATACCTCCTTCATCGCCGGAATCACGCTCCGCACGGCGCATGACCGCCATGGAGAGAAGTACCAGAATAAGCAGAATAAAGCTGAGCGCGCTGCCTACGGGCCATGCGGACTGGCCCAGCGTTATGAACTGGTTCTCTATGAGATCGCCGTAGAGCAGGAATTTGCCGCCGCCCAGCAGGCGGGAAATGGCGAATGTGGTTATTGCGGGAATGAACACCATGGTTATTCCGGATATTATGCCGGGCACCGATTGAGGCAGAACCACCTTGATAAAGCAGGTGATGGGGTTTGCGCCGAGGTCAGCCGCGGCTTCCACCAGTGAGCGGTCCAGCTTTACCAGCACGGAGTATATGGGCAGCACCATGAAGGGCAGGAAGTTATACACAGTGCCAAGCATCACGGCGCCCTCGGTGTAGAGTATCTGCTGAGAGGGCAGACCCAGAAGCTCCAGCAATGTGTTTAAAAGGCCGTTGCTGTCAAGGAGTACCTGCCAGGCATATGTCCTGAGCAGGAAGTTCATCCACATGGGTACTATGAAAAGCACGTAGAGTATCGCCGCCTTGCGCTTGTTCATTGTGGAAAGTATGTAGGCTATGGGGTAGCCCAGTATGAGACATATGGCCGTGGCCTTTAGCGCTATCCATATGGAGCGACCAAGCACCTCCATGTATATCTCATTTGAAAGCACGGAGGTGATATTGCCGAGTGTCAGGCCTTCGTCAGACCTGAAGGCGAAGAGCACGATGAGGAGCATCGGCACGAGTATGAATATAAGCATCCATACTATGTACGGATAGGAGAATACCTGACGCTTGAGCTTCATGGCGTTATTCCTCCTCTGCGGCTGCTGCGGCATCTGCTATCTCGTCCTCGGTGAGCAGCTCCTGCTCGTCGTGCTTGAGACTCTTATGCATTATGTGTATGGCGTCGGGAACTATCTCGAGGCTTATTTCAGTATCCGGCGCAACGTAGTCGGTGGAGTGTACAGTCCATGTGAAGCTGCCCGTCTCTATCCGGAACTCGTAGTGTACGCCCATGAACAGAACGCTCTTTATGGTGCCCTTTAACGCAGTCTTGCCGAGGGGCATTATGTCTATATCCTCGGGGCGGACAACCACGTCCACCGGGGTATTGCAGCCAAAGCCTGCGTCAACGCACTCAAAGTCTATATCGTGGAAGCGCACCTTGTAATCCTCCAGCATGACGCCGGGGATTATGTTGCTCTCACCTATGAACTTTGCCACAAATACGTTTTTGGGCTCGTTGTATATGTCGGCGGGGGTACCTATCTGCTGTATGACGCCCTCGTTCATGACGACTATGGTGTCGCTCATGGTCAGGGCTTCCTCCTGATCGTGGGTGACGTAGATAAAGGTTATGCCCAGCTTCTGCTGCATGCGCTTGAGCTCTATCTGCATGCCCTTGCGGAGCTTGAGGTCCAGCGCGCCCAAAGGCTCGTCGAGAAGCAGCACGCGGGGGCGGTTTACCAACGCGCGCGCTATCGCCACCCGCTGCTGCTGGCCGCCTGAGAGCTGGTCGATGTACCTGCTGCCGTAGCCCGCCAGGTTCACGAGCTCCATCATCTCGTTTACGCGGGACTCTATTTCGTCCTTGGGCAGCTTCTGTATCTTAAGGCCGAAGGCTATATTGTCGAATACGTTGAGATGGGGGAACAGGGCGTACTTCTGAAAGACCGTATTTACCTGACGGCGGTAGGGCGGGACGCCGCTTATGTCCTTGCCGTCTACCAGTATCTGGCCGTTGTCGGGCAGGGTAAAGCCCGCTATAAGGCGCAGCATGGTAGTTTTGCCGCAGCCGGAGGGGCCGAGCAGGGTAAGAAACTCGCCATCGCGTATATAGAGGTTTATATCCTTTAATACATCGGTATCATCGTAGGTCTTGGTTATGTTTTTCAGGTCTATCAGATGCTTGCTCATTTGCAGTTACCTCGATAAATTATTTAAAAGGAAGGAGGGGTGGCTACCCATATAAGCCGAGCCCCGGTCTTGCCGGTATTCTGTATCCAGTGTACGCTGGCAGGTTTGAAGCAGAAACTGTCGCCCTTGCGCACCCGGTACTTTTCTTCGCCAATGTGGAGTACTACGTTTCCATGCAGGACGAATCCGAATTCTTCGCCTTCGTGGGGGTTTTCCTCATAGGTAGAGCCGCCGGGCTCAAGGGTTATCATAATAGGCTCAAGGCAGTTCTTCTGGGCGTTCGGTACCAGCCAACGTACTACGTAGCCTGCCTCGGTCTCTTCTTTTTCAAACATGTCCTCTGAGGTGAAGACTATCTTTTCAGTTCTGGCCTCGGTAAAAAATTCCGAGAGGTTTGTGCCCAGCGCTTCAAGTATGTCGGTAAGGGTGGCTATGGAGGGTGAAGTCAGATCCCGCTCAAGCTGGGATATAAAGCCTTTGGAAAGCTCCGTGCGGGCGGCCAGCTCCTCCTGTGTGAGGCCAAGCTTTTGTCGGTATCGCCTGATTTTTTCGCCGATGTTTACCATTTGATGCGCCTCCTTGTCTGCGCGCGGCGTAAATAAACCTGAAGTTTAGGTATTCTAAACAGCCGAGTACAATTAAAACACCTTTCGACATAAAAGTCAATGGCTTTTGTAAAGTAATACGAAACTTTAGGTTTAAAATTTGTGCGCTGGAAAAAACTGCCCCAAAAAACAATAAAACCCCGGTGAAAAACACCGGGGCGAAAAGGAAGCGGCTTTAGAAGCCCACTACGCAGCTTGGATGCAGGTAGCCCTGAAGGCCGTTTACCTCGCAGAAGTACCAGTTGCCGGCTACGGAGATGATCTTTACAGGGGTACCGGGTTCCAGCTCGGCTATAACGCCGTACTCGGAGCCGGGACCGGAGCGGAAATTGGCAATGATGCCACTTTTTACACGCGCACCGGAGGAGGGAGCGGATGCTGATCCCGTACCGGTCTGAGTCTGTGTCTGGGATTGAGGTGCGGCGGCGACGGAGGTCCCGTCGGGATAGCTGCCGTCCGGGTTGGGGTATAGAAGCGTATCGGTGAGCTTTACGTATTTTGTGCGCATATAGCCGGATACGCCGTTATAGCTTCCGTACAGCCAGCCGCTGCCGGCCTGCTCGGTGACGTTTACCGTTTTACCCTTGGGTATGGTGGTAAGGGTACTGGAGGAGCGGCTGGCGCTGGAGTAGACATAGGTCTTGCCTGTGGCGGCATAGGATTGGGTGGTGCGTACGTTGTCAGGGTCGCAGGTGAGATACATGGTCTTGACATAGCCCAGCTTGCCTGCGGGGGTGCGTACTTTACACCATTCGGCGCCTATCTGTAAAAGCTCTACATGGTCTCCATAGTTGAGCTTGGCTACAGTCTTATCCTTGCTGTTGGAGAAGCCGGAACGGACGGGAACATCGTTCAGCTTAACGGTAGCGGGCACCTCGGAAGGGGTGGCGTGGGAATCGGAAGGCTGCTGGTAGCTGCTGTAATCGGGTATGGTGCTCTTGAGCCGGCTTACAAGGTAGGGGTTTGCCGCCTTGTTCTTTACTATGTTGCAGAGGGTTCCCGGTGGGCAGTTGTAGTATATCCACTGGGCGACGTGGGGCAGCACCCTGACGCAGCCGTGGGAGACATTCTTGCCCAGGTTTTTGTAGGCGGATTTGGACATGGAGGAAAGCTTTTTGGACTTGTACATTACGGAATGGATGTATACGCCTCGCACTACCTGAGTCCAGTACTGGGCGTATTCGCCGTAAGCTACGAAGTAGCCAAAACGCTCTTTGAGGTCGCCTAGCCGGAACTTGCCGCTGCCGGTAGGAGTCTTATCGCTGCCGGTGGTGCAGAGGCTTTGCAACATTGCGTTGCCGCTCTGGTCGTATACGGTTATGACCTGATTCACAAGGTCTATCTCTATGCTGTACCTGTTGGGATCGGTATTATCGTAATCCACCTTGCTGGTAAAGCCGGACAGGACCTCAGCGTGGGCCACAGAGGGCGTTAGGGAAAGGAGCGTTACAAGGCATAGAGCAAGTGAGAGCAAGCGTCTTTTCATTGCAGTAAAATCATCCTCCGATAAAAGTATTTATGTTGAGCGGAACCGTCAGGTGGTCCGCCTGTTCATCATGGTAGTAAGGAAGAAACCTATCGCGGCCAGCATGAGATACAGCAGCTCCGTGAAAAACGGTGCGAATCCGGGAAAGATAAGCACTGTAGTGCCTATGAGGAAGCCTAGCACACAGTAGTTCGCACCGGCGGGGTGCCTGCGGAACATATTGCGTACAAATACCACCAACAGCGCGCCGACTATGAGCGCGCTGCATCCCGCGCAGATAAGATAGGGTATTTCAAGCCTCGTTAGGGAGGAGAGCAGCGGCTCGTATAATCCCATGAACATCAGTATGAAGGAGGTGCTGATGCCGGGGATTACTATGCCTATGGCGATTATTCCGCCGGCCAGGGCCGCCGTAAGGTAGTTGTACTCCCAGGGGTCGCTTCCAGTGAGCCGGTCGTCCAGCATGGCTATTGCCGCCACAAGCACGGCGCCCAGCAGCGAGCATACGGCGTATTTTAAGGAAAAGGGCTTGCCGGCTTCTTTTATGATAGAAGGAATGCCGCCCAGTACCATGCCTATGAGCATATACATGAAGGGCATGTTCCAGTTTTTCAGCAGCCACTCCAGCGCAAAGGCACAGCCGAATACGCCTATGGCAACACCCAAGCCGTAAGGCCACAGGAAGCTGAAGCTCTTTTTAAAATTGGAAAACAGGCCGATTATGGCGTCCAGAGCCTCCTGATATACGCCGAAAGCAACGGCCATTATACCACCGCTGGCCCCGGGTATTAACCCCGCTGCGCCTATGAGAGTGCCTTCCAGCACTGCTTGTAATGTATTTCGGCTGCGCATAAAGCGTACCGCCTTCCTCCGCGTCAGTATATATCCAAATATTAGCACATAAGTAAAGCCTTGGCACGGGTTTCGTCAGTGTATTCAAAAAAATTTAAAGATTTGATAAAAAAGGGAGGTGCTACGCCTCCCTGTTTTCTGAAATGGTGGTATACAGCGAAACGCCCAGCACTATCGCGCCGCCTATGAGCTCCCTCGCGGTGGGCGGCATCTTCAGTACCAGCGCCGCCAGTATTATGCCGTACACCGACTCCATACCGGCAATGATGCCTGCGGTCTGCACCTTTACCCGGCGCAGGCTGCTTACGAAGAGGGAGTGAGCGAATGCGGTACAGAACACTCCCAGAACGGCGATCAGCGTTATATCAATTCCGGTGACGGCAGGACGCATGACGGCTACAAAGGGCAGCAGCACAACTGCCGCCGCGCTCTGCTCATAAAAGCACACCACGCTGCCGGGATAGACGGCTGAGAAGCGGCGGTTCATGAGGGAAAGCAGGGCGTATGTCAGCGCCGACAGCATACCCCATGCAAGCCCCGCAGGCGAGAAACCGGCAAGGTCATCCAGGGGAACCAGCACGAATACGCCTATCAGCATGACGATCGCGCATATGACGCTTTTCAGCCTTAGCTTTTCCCTGAACATTACGGGCTCTATAAAAGTAACGAACAGAGGGAAGGTCGAAAAGGTTATGGTGCCCACCGCCACGCTTGCTACCCGAACGGACTCGATAAAACTGAACCAGTGCAGTGCAAGCACCGCTCCGGTTATGACCAGCCACATAAAGTCAGACTTACTTTTGAGCTTTATGGAGGTCCTTGTGGCCATGCACAGAATGTAAAGCGTTATCGACGAGAAAAACACCCGCCCGAAGGTTATCATCATGGAGCCGGTGGTTATGCCCTTGCTTATTACGCCGGCCAGCCCGAACAGCAGCACGGCTCCGTGTATCATAAGTAAGTCGGTCAGATTGTTCTTTTTGCGCTGCTCCATAGCCTCTCCCTCCATAGCTTTAAACACAGTGATTATATATCACTTGCGGCGTTTTTTCCATGCCTGCGAAAAAAATAAGGGGGAAATAAAAAATAACGCTTTACTTTATCACGCTAAAGTGATATAGTACTAAAGCAAGAGGACGCAAAAAATATTTTTGATATACAAAGGAGAGAAAAACTATGAAGAAGATCGCTGCACTTGCTATGGCAATGCTGATGATTACCTGCCTTTTTGCGGGCTGTGCAAAGAAGGAAGCGGCCAATGACGACCTGAGCTATGTAAAGGACAAGGGTACGCTGGTGATAGGCATCACCGAGTATGCTCCCATGAATTATTATGACGACAGCGGCAAGCTCATAGGCTTTGACACCGAGTTTGCCGAGGCCGTTTGCGAAAAGCTGGGCGTTGCTCCTGAGTTTACCGTTATCGACTGGAACACCAAGGAAGTGGAGCTTAAGGCCAAAAATATAGACTGTATATGGAACGGCTTTACTATCCGCGAGGACCTGAAGGAGAGCATAGATTTCAGCAATGCATACTGCAAAAACATGCAGGTGGCTGTTATAAAGGCCGAGAACTCCGGCAAGTACACCGACCTCGCTTCCCTTGCCAAGGCGAACATAGTTGCCGAGGCCGGCTCCTCCGGCGAGAGCGCCGTAGCAGATTGTGAAGAACTTAAGGAATGCAATTACGTGGGCGTATCCAAGATGGCTGACGCGCTTCTTGAAGTCAAGGCCGGCACTGCGGACGCGGCGGTAGTGGACTATGTGATGGCAAAGGCTATGGTGGGAGAGGGTACGGATTATTCCGACCTTCAGATAGTAGACGGCATCGAGCTTGCATATGAGGAGTACGGCATAGGCTTCCGCAAGGGCTCCAACCTTGTGGAAAGCGTAAACAAGGCTATGGACGAGATGATCGCCGACGGCTCCCTCAAGGCTATTGCCGACAAGTATGGCCTTGCGCTGATGGCTGACTGATAAAGCACAATAAGAGCAACTTAACAAGGGCAGGGGAACCCCCTGCCCGACATTGCGATAATAAAGGATTTTTGACAGTATGCTGCTTACCGTTACCCAGAAGCTCCTGGAGGGCTTCGGCACCTCCTGCATAATATTTATAGTGACCCTGCTCACGGCGCTGCCGCTGGGCTTAGTCATTGCCTTCGGCTCCATGAGCAGGTTCAAGCCTATAGCATGGCTTACCCGAGGCTTTGTGTGGATAATGCGGGGCACCCCCCTGATGCTTCAGCTTATGATAGTTTACTATGGCCCCGGCCTGCTATGGGAGGGCAATTCGGTCTCCCGGCTTTCCGCGGTGCTCATAGCCTTTTCTATCAATTACGCCGCCTATTTCTCGGAGATTTACCGGGGAGGCATAGAGAGCATACCCGGAGGTCAGTACGAGGCGGGGCAGGTGCTGGGCATGACCAAGAAGCAGGTGTTCTTCAACGTCATACTGCTTCAGGTGGTAAAGCGTATAGTGCCGCCCCTTGGAAACGAGATGATGACACTGGTAAAGGATACCTCCCTTGCCCGCGTTATCGCATGCAAGGAGATAATAATGATAGCGCAGGAGTACATATCGGTAAAAGGCCTAATATGGCCGCTGTTCTACTCGGGGCTGTTCTATCTGTTATTCTGCGGAGCGCTGACAGTGATCCTTGGCCGCGTAGAAAAGAAACTGGACTATTTCAGGGTGTAAGCTTATGCCGATGCTGGAAGTAAAAAACATAAAGAAAAACTTTGGCGATACCGAAGTATTGAAGGGACTCGACTTCTCTCTCGAAAAGGGCGAGGTGCTGGCCATAATCGGCTCCTCAGGTTCGGGCAAGACTACGCTTTTAAGGTGTCTGAACTTCCTTGAAAGCCCTGACGAGGGGCAGATAACCGTAAACGGAGAGACGCTGTTCGACTCTAATGCCTACGCCGTCCCAAGCGAGGAGGAGATACGTAAAAAGAGGCTGCACTTTGGATTGGTGTTCCAGTCCTTCAACCTGTTTCCCCAGTATACCGCGCTGCAGAACGTAAAGCTTGCTCCCGAGCTAATGCTCTCGGAGAACCCCGATCGCGGCAGCATGAAGGAGACCAAGGCCGATATAGACAAAAAAGCCCGGGAACTCCTTGCAAGGGTAGGACTGAGCGGTAGGATGGATTCCTACCCTCATCAGCTTTCCGGCGGACAGCAGCAGCGGGTAGCCATAGCCCGCGCCCTCGCCATGAACCCGGATATACTTTGCTTTGACGAGCCCACATCGGCGCTGGATCCCGAGCTTACCGGCGAGGTACTGAAGGTAATAAGGAGCCTGAAGGGCGCCGACAGTACAATGATAGTCGTAACCCACGAAATGGAGTTTGCAAAGAACGTAGCGGATAAGGTATTATTTATGTCAGAGGGCGTCATCGAGGAGATGGGCACGGCGGACGAGGTGTTCAACAACCCCAGGAGCGAGCGAACCAAAGCCTTCTTTGCAAATTTCAGGGAGCGGCAATAATAAATGACGGGCATAGTTGAGGTGGACGTACACGGCATGAACCAGACGCAGGCGCAGATAGCCATAGACGCGGCGCTGCGCAGGGCAAACGCTTCGGTTTACCGCATACGCATAATACATGGCTATACCCACAGCACCATACTGCGGGATATGGTACAATACAAATACAGAAACCACCCCAAGGTAAAAAGAATAGCCCCGGGCAGCAACCCGGGGCAGACTGATTTAATATTAAGGGAGCTGTTTTAGAATATGCCGTCAAGGCAGTCAAGGGCGTCCTTCCCAAACATATCCGAATAGTCGGACTTGGCAAGGCTAACAGCCATAGCGCCGTCGTTGCCGAGCTCTTCCATAAGCACGTCTCCTACGGTATGCAGTATGTGGGCGGTGTGAAAGGTAAAGTCCTTTATGCAGGCATTGCCCAGGGACTTTTTCTTTTTGTTCAGCGCCTTTATCTGCTTGTGGGTCAGCCCCTCGCCCCAACTGAACCGGCAGCAGTCGCCGCCCCAGCTCATGGGCGGGTTCAGCTGGGTGCAGGTGAATTCCGGATTGAAGCCCTGGAACCAGGCGTTGTCTATGTTGCAGCAGTAGTACCTGCCGTATTCTGTGAGGCCGTGCTTTGCCCATGCGTCGCACCAGGCGCACCTGGCTATGTAGGTATGGAGGACAGGCATGCCGCAGGTTACGCCGAATTCCATCTGGCCCGGAAAGTCAGGCTTCCATTCGCCGTATGCCTGGCTGTTGAGTACGGTGAGCTTATCGCCCCGCTCAAGGGCGTTCAGCGCCATGCGCCGGCCACGCTCGTTGCCGTAACGGGTCATTCCGGCGAGTATGGCTTCTTTTCCCTTTTCACCTGAAATCTCTATGGCGTGCTTTGCCAGCAGCGCGAACATTACGGCATGATGTTCTATAGTAAGCGGCATGTGTAACCTCCTTATCCGTTTAAAAGCTCTGTTACTTCTTCCATAGTGGGCATTGAGGGTATTCCGCCGCGCCTGCCTATGCAGAGGCTGGCTGTGGCGCAGCCCACACGGGCGAAACGTACCATATCGTCTATGCTTACATCGTATACGCTCTTTCCGCTCTTTACAAATTCGCTCAAGAAACCGCCGAAGAAGGCGTCGCCTGCGCCGGTGGTGTCCACCGCATCGCATGGGAAGGCGGGTACCGAGCGCTGTTGGTCGCCGGTAGCCACTACAGCTCCCCCCTCTCCCAGGGTTATGACTATGAGCGCTACGCCTTCCTTACGCAGTACCTTTATGGCGGTATCCACGTCGTCTATGCCTGCGGCGAAAGGCATTTCCTCCTGGGAAAGCTTGATTATGTCCACTATGGGCAGTATGGAGCGTATCTGGTCGCAGGCGGCAGCGTCGTCGGCCCAGAGGGAGGCGCGGTAGTTGGGATCGTAGCTCACCGCTGCTCCTGTGGACTTGGCGGTGATGAGGGCCTGCCAGGTTGACGAGCGGCTGGGCTCTGCCGTAAGGGAGACAGAGCCTACGTGGAATACTTTTGTATTGCGCAGGAGCTGCTGATTCAATTCGTTGGGCCTGAGCAGCGTGTCCGCCCCCGGATCGCGTATGAAGGAGAACTCCCTCTCGCCGCTGTCGCTCAGCGCGACGAAGGCAAGGCTTGTGGCCGCGGCCGGGTCCATGACGAGGCCCTCCGTATTGATCCCCGCCCGCTCTGCTGCGGCCTTCAGGAAGCGGCCGTGCATATCGTCGCCCACCTTGCCTATAAAGGCGGTGGAAAGCCCCTGCTTTGCCGCTGCCGCAAGGAGGTTGGCCGGTGCGCCGCCGGGGTTTTGCTCAAAGAGCGGGTAGCCCGCCGGGGAAAAACCAGCCTGAGTAAAGTCCACCAAAAGCTCGCCAAGAGCGGTAATATCTGCCATATTAAAACGGTTCCTTTCGAATACAATCGGGTTGATTCAAGTAATTATACCATATTTTTGTGCGATTTGGCCCGCCGCTTGATAAAAACCGGGGATTGTGTAATAATACAAAGAAGAATTTACAGCGAGGACGTAAACGCCGCATGTTCATAGACCATTTTGCGCTGGGAATGCGCATACCAAAAGAAAACATGGATATTGGCCCAAAGGGCTGCATGGAAAAGCTGCTTTCCGGCCTTACACGCTACAATATTTCAGGCTTGGGCCTTTCCGGCGGCTGGGTGGAGGACGTGTATGTAATAGTGATAATGGGCGGCAGCCTGAGCTTTATGCGCAATGTTTACAGGCGCATACTTGCCAATGAGGATTTCTGTGCGCTGCTCTGCAAGGATAGGCCCTTTATCGAAAACAACCGCCTGGCAAGAATGCCGGAGCTGGAGTCCTTCGGCATGGTGGATGAGAACGGCGCCTTTTTGGGCGGCAACTGCTGCTTTGGCCTTACCGTGAGATAAATATATACGGGTAATCAACTAAAAGCTTTCCGCATAGGTTTATACAAATACGACCTGTACAAGGAGGCTTTTTTATTATGTACATCTATACCGTAAAGCCGGGAGATACGTTGTTTGACATCGCCCAGAAAAACGGCGTGACGATTTCTGCGCTGGTGGCCGCGAACCAGCTCAGCGACCCGTATAAGCTGCCTGTAGGCCTTGCCCTCGTGATACCCGGGCAAAGCATACGGGAACGCAGCATTGTGGTTAACGGATACGCCTTCCCCGGAATATCGGATATAGCGCTGCTGGGCGCCCTGCAGTATCTCACCTATCTCTCGGTGTTTTCCGCGAAGACCCGCATTGACGGCACCATTACGGAGCTTAACGATACGGCGCTTATACGCAAATGCTACGTGAACGGCGTCGCGCCCGTGCTTACCCTCACTAACCAGCGTGAGAGCGGCGGCTTCAGCGGGGACATAGCCCATGCGGTGATAGCCGACGAGGAGGTTAAAACAAAGCTTATACAGAATGTGATGGAATATCTGGATCGCCGCAATTACTTCGGCCTGAATATAGATTTCGAGTATGTAAGAGAGGAGGACAGGACTCTTTATACGCAGTTTTTGTTGGACTTTGCGGCGGCGCTGCGCAGAGTAGGCTACAGCTTTTCGGTTGCCCTTGCGCCCAAGATAAGCCAGGAGCAGTCCGGGCTGCTTTATACCGCCCACGACTATGGGGCTGTTGGAAGCATCGCGGATAAGGTAATAATTATGACGTACGAGTGGGGCTATACCTACGGGGAGCCCATGGCGGTGGCGCCTATAGACAAGGTACGGCAGGTGCTGGACTATGCAGTCATGGAGATGCCTCCGGAAAAGATACTGATGGGCATGGCAAACTACGGCTATAGCTGGACACTCCCCTACAAAAAGGGGACTGCCGCGCGGCCGCTGTCCCTGTCTGAGATACCGCAAACCGCATATAGCCAATACGCCGATATACGCTTTGAAGATACGGCACAATCGCCTTTCTTCAGGTATTACGACAGCGCCGGAACGGAACATATCGCCTGGTTTGAGGATCCGCGCAGCATAGAAGCTAAGCTGAAGCTGGTGAGTGAGTATGGCCTTGGCGGCGTGAGCTATTGGAACATAAATACACTGTATCGGCCCAACTGGGCGGTGCTTTCCGGAATGTACGGCATAGAAAAGGTGTTCGGGCAGGGTTAACCCCTGCTCGGGGTCGCGCCAAGGTGGCGGTTAGCAACTTTTTCGACAGTCTTAGGGCGGCCATCGGGCCGCCCTTTTAGTTTGATATTTTTTTGAGAAATTAGCATTGACTTTGAACAGAATAGTATATATAATACATATCGTAAAGCTCCGGTAACGTTACCGGTAAGGTTTTCAGCAAACCTCAAAACAGGCGGCGCTTAAAATGACTATAAAAGATATCGCAAAACTCAGCGGCGTAAGTGTAAGCACCGTTTCCCGCGTACTGAACAACAGACCGGATGTAAGCGAGGTTTGCAGAAGCCGGGTAAATGCCGTAATACAAAGCTCAAATTACATTCCCAACAACAGCGCAAGGGATCTGGTGAAGATCAGGTCCGATGCCATAGGTCTTGTGGTGCGCGGCGTATCCAACTCCTTTTATACAGACATTATCCGTTCCATAGAAAAAAGTATAGACGCGGCGGGCTATACCATGGTGATGCGCCACATAGCCTCCTGTGACGATGAGGTTAAGTGTGGCGCAGAGATGGAGAGAGAAAAGCGCCTTCGGGGCATAGTGTTCCTGGGCGGCTGCCACGACTACACAAAGGAGCGGATAAAGCTCCTCAACGTACCCTTCGTGTGCTGCTCATACACTAACCGCTACGGCAACCTTGACGACGACGAGTATTCTTCAGTGTCTATAGCGGACGAGGATGAAGCATACAAGGCTGTAAACGAGCTTTACAGGAATGGGCACAGGCGTATTGCGGCGCTGATATCCACGCCTGACGACTGGTCCATAAGCCAACTCCGCTATCGCGGCTACAGGAGGGCGCTTGAGGAGCACGGCCTGCCCTTTGATGAAAGCCTTGTGGTTTCGGCGGGCAGCTTTAGCATAAAAGACGCCTACGCTGCAATGAAGGAGCAGCTTAATAGAAACCCCGACTTTACTGCGGTATTCGCCATAGCGGACGACATGGCCATAGGCGCCATGAAGGCCCTCCGGGAGGGGGGCAAACGGGTGCCCGAGGACTGCTCGGTAATAGCTATCGACGGCCTGACTGTATCCGACTATATACAGCCTACGCTTACCACCCTATGCCAGCCAATGCATGAGATGGGAAAGAAAAGCGTGGAGATACTTCTCGACATGATAGAGGGCCGGGGAGAAAACAGGCATTTGACGCTGGAGACAAAGCTCCGCCGGGGCGCTTCGGTAAAGGATATGAATTAAATTTGCGCGGTTTTTGCCGCGCGAAAATGATATAAAAAAGAGAGGATAACAAAAATGAAGAAGTTCTTGGCATTGCTGCTGACCGTCGCCATGGTATTCGCGATGGCAGCCTGCTCCGCACCCGCTGCGGAAGAGACTAAGCCCGCCGAGGAAGGCACTGCGGCGCCCGCGGAGGAGACCTCCGAGCAGCCCGCTGCCTCCGGTTCCGTCTATTACCTCAACTTCAAGCCCGAGGCCGACGCTGCCTGGCAGGAGCTGGCTAAGAAGTATACCGAGCTCACCGGAGTACCCGTAAAGGTCGTTACCGCCGCCTCCGGCGATTATCAGACCACTCTAACCTCCGAGATGGACAAGAGCGAGGCTCCCACACTGTTCCAGTGCGGCAACCAGGGCGCTCTGAATACCTGGGGCGAATACTGCCTCGATCTGAAGGACACCGATTTCTACAAGGAAATGACCACCGATGACTTCAACCTCTTTGGCGAGAACGGCGAAGTGCTTGCCGCTGGTTACTGCTATGAGGCCTTCGGCATCATCGTAAACAAGGCCCTGCTGGAGAAGGCCGGCCACTCCATCGATGAGATCACCAACTTTGAGACCCTTAAGGCTGTCGCCGATGATATACATGCCCGTGCCGCCGAGCTGGGCTTCGACGCCTTCAGCTCCGCCGGTCTTGACGGCTCCTCCTCCTGGAGGTTCTCCGGCCACCTTGCCAATATGCCTCTGTTCTACGAGTTCCGTGATGACAACGTAACTGCCCAGCCCGCCGCTATTACCGGCAAGTATCTGGACAACTACAAGGCCATCTGGGATCTCTACACCACCGATACCGCTACCACCGGCGCTGACCTTATAACCGCTACCAGCGATATGTCCAGCGGTGAGTTCAAGGAGGGCAAGGCCGTATTCTATCAGAACGGTACCTGGGAGTATGCCGGCCTCGTAGAAGCCGGTCTCAAGCCCGAGGATCTGGCCATGATCCCCATCTACTGCGGCGTTGAGGGCGAGGAGAAGGCTGGCCTCTGCTGCGGCACCGAGAACTGCTGGTCCGTAAACAAGGAAGCTTCCGAAGAGAACATCCAGGCTACTCTGGACTTCATGAAGTGGGTAGTAACCTCTGAGGAGGGCACCACCATGCTGGCCGAGGAGTTCGGTCCCTGCCCCTTCAAGTCCGCAAAGACCCCCGAGAACGTATTCTTTGCGCAGGCAAACGATTACATCACCAATGGCAACTATGTAGTGACCTGGGCATTCAACTACACTCCCGCTGTTGAGGATTGGCGCGCAGGCGTTGTCGATGCTCTGTCCAAGTACGTTACAGGCGGCAGCTGGGACGATGTAAAGACTGCTTTCGTAGACGGCTGGGCCGCTCAGTACGCTGCCGAGCACGCTGCTTAATTAACAGCAACCATCACTCTGTAAAACACTACGGGGCGAGCGGCTTCCGCTCGCCCTGTTTTGAAGATTTCCGTTTAAGCGTTCTCCTGCGGACGGGGAATGTACGGAGACCTTTCCCCGGAAAGCGGCGGGGCAGGGTCCCTGTACATAAATAGCAGGTTATATTAAAGAGAGGAGAAATGATTATGCGACTCTGGAAACGCAAGCGGGATAATGCGGCGCTGAACTCCATACTTATACGCAGGCCGATACAGCGCTATTTCTGGCTTTTCCTGCTGCCCACATTCGCAGCGTTCTGCGTGGGCTTCCTTTACCCCTTCTGTAAGGGACTGTTTTTATCCTTCTGTAAATTCAAGACCACCAGCAAATGGACGTGGGTGGGGCTGACCAACTATGCAAAGGCGATTGCGGACCCGTCGTTCATGCATGCCTTCTGGTATACGGCCATATTCGCATTGGTCTCCCTCATAATAATCAACGTGCTTGCTTTTGCGGTAGCTTATGTTCTGACACAGGGCATAAAGGGCTCCAATTTGTTCCGCACCGTGTTCTTCATGCCTAACCTGATAGGCGGCATAGTGCTGGGCTATATTTGGAGCATGATATTCGACGGCATACTTACCCATTACGGCACCTCCATACTGCTGGAGACCAAGTATGGCTTCTGGGGGCTTATCATCCTCATGTGCTGGCAGCAGATAGGCTATATGATGATAATATACATAGCCGGCTTACAGTCTGTGCCGGAGGATATGCTGGAGGCAGCCAAAATAGACGGCGCCACAAAGTGGCAGACGCTGTGGCGCGTCACCATACCCAACGTTATGCCCTCAATCACTATCTGTACCTTCCTGACGCTGACTAACTCCTTTAAGCTCTTTGACCAGAACCTCGCGCTAACAGCGGGGCGCCCCTTCATAATGCAGGCGGGCGGGCTGACGGTAAAGACCACCGAGATGCTCGCGCTGAACATAGTCAATTCCTTCTACAGCACTAACGTCAATTCCCGCGGCGTAGGCCAGGCCAAGGCGGTACTGTTCTTCATACTGGTGGCGGCGATTGGCCTTGTACAGCTTAAGTCCACCCGTTCAAAGGAGGTGCAGCAGTAATGTCCAAGCACATTGAGACCCTCTCGCAGGAGCAGCGCAGCAAGCGCATACTTACCTTCACATTTGCGGTGATAGCGATATTCTACGTATTGCCCATAATGCTGGTGCTCATAAACTCACTGAAGTCCAATTCATACGTGAATATGGAAACCTTTGCCCTGCCAAACGCCAAGTCCTTCGTAGGGCTGGACAACTATAAGACCGGCATGACCTTTGGCAACTATCCCTTCGTGAAATCCGCCCTGTACAGCCTGTTTATTACCATCGTATCCTCGATGCTGATACTTATATGCACCTCTATGGCCGCATGGTATATCGCACGGGTGGGAAGTCTGTTCAGCAGGATAGTGTACTACCTCTGCGTATTCTCCATGGTTGTGCCCTTCCAGATGGTGATGTTCACGCTGGCAAAGACGGCGGATACGCTGAAGCTGAATACCCCTTGGACAATCCCCATAGTGTATCTCGGCTTTGGCGCGGGCCTGGCGGTGTTCATGTTTACGGGATTTGTAAAGGCGCTGCCGCTGGAAATAGAAGAGGCTGCGGCCATAGACGGCTGCGGCCCCCTGCGTACTTTCTTCAGGGTGGTGTTCCCCATGCTCAAGCCTACAATGATTTCCGTCGGTGTGCTGGAGATAATGTGGGTATGGAACGATTACCTCCTGCCGTATCTTGTGCTGGATATAAATAAATACCGCACCATTCCAATACATATACAGTACCTCAAGGGCAGCTATGGCACTGTGGATCTTGGAGCAACCATGGCCCTTATAATGCTGAGCATAGTGCCTGTAATAGTGTTCTACCTGACTTGCCAGAAGTACATAATAAAGGGCGTTGCGGCAGGCGCTGTAAAGGGATAAAATAAACTGAATCTCTAAAAGGACTACAAGCTATAATGAAACGCAGCAGCGGCATATTGATGCCAATATTCTCGCTGCCGTCACCCTATGGCATAGGCACCATGGGCAAGGCGGCATACGAATTTGCAGATTTTCTCTACCGGGCGGGGCAGCGCTACTGGCAGATGCTGCCGATTGGCCCCACCAGCTACGGCGACTCGCCCTATCAGAGCTTTTCCACCTTCGCGGGCAATCCTTATTTCATCGATCTCGATATGCTCGCAGAGAATGGTCTGCTCAGAAAAGATGAGATAGCCGGCATAAACTGGGGTACCGAACCGCGGTATGTGGACTACGGCCGGATATACGAAAGCCGCTTTGACGTGCTCTCAAAGGCAAAAGAACGTGGCTGGGAGAGGGATAAGCAAAAGGTAAACGCCTTTATCGAACGAAACAGCCGGTGGCTGGCGGATTACGCACTGTTCATGGCGCTCAAGCGCCATTTCGGCATGAAGTCATGGACGGAGTGGGAGGATGAGGATATACGCCTGAGAAAGCCCGCGGCAATGGCGAAATACCGTGAGCTGCTCCGGGAGGATATAGAGCTTTTCACTTACATCCAGTACCTGTTCTTTGAGCAGTGGACAAAGCTGAAGGCATATATAAACGACCTCGGTATAGGGATAATAGGCGACATACCCATATACGTTGCCATGGATTCCGCTGACGTGTGGGCGGAGCCCGAGTTCTTCCAGCTGGACGAGAAGAACCTGCCGGTAGAAGTATCCGGGGTGCCGCCGGACGACTTCAGCGCCGAAGGCCAGCTCTGGGGCAATCCGTTGTACGATTGGGATAAAATGCAGTCGGACGGCTTCGGCTGGTGGATACGCCGTATAGACGGCGCGGGCAAGATGTATGACGTTATCCGCATAGACCACTTCAGGGGCCTTGCAAGCTATTGGGCTGTGCCTTATGGCGAGACCACCGCGAAAAACGGCAAATGGCGCACCGGCCCCGGCATAGCGCTGGTCAATGCCCTGAAGGGATGGTTTCGCAACCTTGAGTTCATAGCGGAGGATCTGGGCTTTGCAACGTCCGATGTGGAAAAGCTTTTGAAGGAATCCGGCTTTCCCGGCATGAAGGTGCTGGAATTTGCCTTCGATTCCCGCGATTCCAGCGGATATCTACCTCACGCCTACATCGAGAACTGCACCTGTTATACGGGTACCCACGACAACAGCCCCATAGCCCTATGGCGCGAGGAGGCTGCCCCGGAGGATATAGCTTACTGTGAAAAGTACCTCGGGCTGAATAAAGAAGAGGGCTTCAACTGGGGCATGATAAGGGGAGGAATGGGCTCGGTTGCGCGGCTTTTCGTGGCGCAGATGCAGGACTACCTTGAGCTTGGCGCGGGCTGCCGCATGAATAAACCCAGCACCCTCGGCGGAAACTGGGAATGGAGGCTGCTCAGCGGCGAGCTGACGGACGCCCTTGCGGACAGGATATATGATGCGGTGCGCATTTATGGCCGTATAGACAGAAAAAAGGACGAGAGTAAAAGCGAATAATGCGCAATATAAAAGAGAAGGCCGACGGGCCTTCTCTTTTTGCTGCGCTTTACGCAGGAATGAGCAGCGTTTCGCCGGCGATGATAAGATCCGGATTGGCAATGTTGTTTAGACGCACAAGCTCCTCCACCGTGGTGTTAAACCGCCGGGCTATGGAAGAAAGGGTATCGCCGGGCCTGATGACGTATGTCATAACGCCGCTGGAAAGGTAGGGCCTGAGCTGCGCCCAGGTGCGCCTGCCCGCTATGCCGTCAGGAGAAAGGCCCTTTGCCCTCTGGAAGGCCACCAGTGCGTTGTGGGTACGCGTGCCAAATACGCCGTCTATGGCGCCGGGATCGAAGCCGGCGTTGTACAGGGCGGTTTGCAGTATTACCACCAGCATACCCCTGTCGCCGCGCCTTAGGTATACGTTGTCGTAATTGATGAAGGGGGCTATGGCCAGCCATGTATCCCTGTTGGCCACGCCGGTTTCTGGCAGCCGTGCCGAGCGCTGGAAGGCACGCAGGGCCGCCTGGGTCTTTGTGCCGAAAAGGCTGTCTATGGTACCTGGGGAGTTGCCGGAAGCCTCCAACGCCTGCTGGAGAATCCTTACCATATTGCCCCTGCTGCCCCTGCGCAGCACATCAGGGTCGCTCTCAAGGGCGAAGGGTTGTAAAAATTCCCATGTCCGCGGGCCGATTATGCCGTCCTGCCTGAGCCCGAGCACCCGCTGAAACTGTTTCACCGCGCGCTCTGTGTTGGAACCGAATATGCCGTCTGCTCTGCCGGGGGCATACCCCGCACGGATGAGGGCGGTCTGGGCGGTACGCACATCGTTGCCGGTGTCGCCACGTTGTAATATTCTCATTTTTGCACCTCGCTGATATCGCGCGTTTTCCGCGCTTTATACTGCCAATGTATGCGCGAGGGGCGGCAAGTGTGCTCACACCAGCTGGAACAGGTAAAATTTAAGATAATCAGTTTCGGGTACGTTCATAAGCGTAGGGTGGTCCGGAGACTGCCTCCGGGCTTCTATGAGCTTCAGGGAAACGTCTGCGTCCCGCGCTGCGGACTGCACCATCTTAATGAACAGCTCGTTATCCATAAAATGCGAGCAGGAGCAGGTGGCAAGATAGCCGCCCCGGGGCAGCAGCTTCATTGCGCGGAAGTTTATCTCCTTATAGCCGCGTTCTGCCCCCTTTATGGCCTTGCGGCTCTTGGTGAATGCGGGGGGATCCAGTATGACGAAGTCATAATCCGCGTGCTTATTGCAAAGCGCGGGAAGAAGGTCGAATACATCTGCCGCGATGAAATCCATCTTGTCAATAAGGCCGTTGCGCCTTGCGTTAAGCTTTGCCATCTCTATGGCGGTATCGGATACGTCCACGGCGGTTACGCGATCAGCGCCGCCCAATGCTGCATTCAGGGCGAAGGAACCGGTGTGCGTAAAGCAATCCAGCACCTTTTTACCTGCGGCTATCTTGGCCACGGCCTGACGGTTGTATTTCTGATCAAGGAAAAAGCCGGTCTTTTGCCCGTTCTCCACATCTACCTCGTACTGTATGCCGTTTTCGGTTATCCCGGTGATAGGGGAGGGAGGCTGGGGCAGATAATCAGCCAAGTACCAGCCCTTGCCTCTATCCAGGCCCTCGAGCTCACGGATAGCTACGTCGTTGCGCTCGAATATGCCGGCAACGTTTACGCCTTCCTGTGCGAGCTGCTTTACGAGCTGGCGGTATACGGTATCCTTTACCCTTTCCATACCTATGGAGAGAACCTGAGAGACGAGGATGTTTTCATAGCGGTCTACGGTAAGGCCGGGCAGCCCGTCCGCCTCGCCGAATACCAGGCGGCAGCAGTGATAGTCAGTAGGGCCCATTACGGTCCTTCTGTATGCGAGGGCGTACTGTATCCTGCGGGCAAAGAACTCATCTCCGAAGGTCTCGTTTGCGTTTGAGGAAAGGAGGCGTATACGTATTTTGCTCTTGTAGCTTATAAAGCCGGTGCCGAGATAAGATCCCTTTTCAGAAAATACGTCTACAAGAGAGCCGTTTTCGGGCTCACCTTCAAGATTAAGCACCTCGGCGTCATATACCCATGGGTGGCCCAGACGGAGGGAGTTTTCTGCTTTTTTTGTTATGGTAGCCGCGGGGAAGTTTCTTGCCTGTTTCATAATAAACGGAAGCAATCCTTTTCTGTTTTATCTTACATATAATATCATAAAAACTGCCCGCGTACAAAGCTGTATGCGGGCTGAATGTTTTCTTAACGTGGAAAGAGGGGATTACAAGGGCAGAATGCGGCCTGCGCCATTTTCAAGGGCTCTGTCGAAAATCAGTTTGGCTACCGCCATATCGAATACGGATATGCCGATATTGGAGCAGACAATGATCTCGTCCTTGCTGGTCCGGCCCTCTTTAAGCCCCGCGATTATCTCGCCGGTCTCGCATACGATGTGAGGCAGTCCCTCGGGGAAATAGCCCATGGAGGCAAAGAGCTCATGCTCGTCTATGCTGTCCACGATATACTTGTCGGCGTCCCGCTGTATGCTTGCTTCCCAGAAGCTGTTCAGATCCATTGGGAATATGGTCTGACCCGGGCGTATCCAGTCCTTTCTTACGATGTTGTAGGTCTCACGGGTGATCTTTGTTGCGGAACACAGGGCTTCGCAATTGTCCACTACCTCCTTGGGGTCCGCAGCCTTAATGAGCTGGATATGGGAGGGGACTTCGGCGCCGACATTCTCTATGAGCTTATCCATCATGGGGGCGTAAGAGTCGTAGATGTATATCTTCTTAAGCTTCTTCAGGGTCTTTACTATGAAGCGGACGTGGCCCTGGCCCTGTACGCCGCAGCCGAACATGCCGAAGGATTCCGCATCGGGGCACAGGGCTTCCGCAGCGACTGCGGTAACGGCAGGAGTACGCATTGCGGTGACCCATGCGCCGTCCATTATGGCCATGGGGTATCCGGTGATGAGTTCGTTGAGCACCAGAACGGAAGAAGTCTGAGGGAGGCCCCAGTCTTTGGGATTGCGGGGGTAGCACTCTATCCACTTGCACCCCATCGCCATCTGGCCGGGGACATAGGCGGGCATAGCGTGGTAGAATACGTCGTCGTGAGGGTGTACGCCTATCTTGGCGGGCATTTCGTATTCTTTTTTGCCGTGTGCGATAAACGTTTTGCGCACGGCGGCTATTGTGTCCTCCACAGTGGGGCCGTTCTCCATGCACTCGGCCTTGGTCAGGTACAGCGCTTCGCTGCCGATCTTCACATGCTGTTCGATCCTCTTCTTTTCTGCGAGCAGTTCCGGGGTGTAAGCCATTTTGTTTTCCTCCTGTATTAATATGTGAGAGATTTTATAATGATCCTGTTAAAACTCTCACAAAAATAATCGCGATTAGTTATTGGCCGAAATAAAGCCGGTTAAGCCCGGCGCTATTTTGGATAGATTTGGCTATTTCAGCCGGAAATAATCCATGATCTTGACAAGAGTAGCCATAAAATCGTCATGGTAACTCTTTGAAAGCTTCTCCGAAGGTTCCTTCTGCAATAGCTCCTTGAGGTATCCGAGAAAAAGGTGTATGGAGAAGCTGTTGAGAAACTTTGCGTCTTCCTCCGTGAACCATCCCTCGTCCACGCAGCGGGATATCATGAGATAGTCCCTGTTGTTGAAGCTGCCTTCGCTGAATATGTTGGCGATGGAGGGGGAGAGACCGGAAAGATCCTCGGGGAACATGGCGTAATAGTTCTTGATAATATCGTTCAGCATGCGGCTGTGGCGGCCGAAAAACAGGTTATCGAAGATTGGGCCGTTTGCGAAGGCGTGGCGGGAGAAGCAATCCCATACCGCTACGTGGGTCTGGTATGTAGTCTCGGATTTGGCGTAACACACCGCAACGTCGCCCAGATACGCGGTAAGGTAGCGCAGTGAGGCGTACGTCACCAGCTCGTCAAGATCCTTGAAGTATCGGTAGATGTTGGCGCTGTTGCAGTGCATATCCCCCGCAAGGCGGCGAATGCTCAAGGCTTCACGGCCTTCGGTCGATATTATACGGTAGGTCTCCTCAATGAAACGCCTTTGGGTAAGATCCTCTCGCATGAGGGCCCCTCCTTGATTTAGATTATAATCGCGATTATTTACTGAGTCAATATGTTATGTAATTAACACTATAATACTTTATTATGGCGGAAATAGCAATAACGCAAAGGGATAATAACAATTTTTGCTTGCAATGTTCCGCGCAATGTGTTAAAGTGTCTCTGTTGCAAAAACAAGTGTATTTACAATAAACACAAAAAGAGGAGAGTGTTTTTATGAAAGTGGCGTTATTGGGCTATGGGAACGTGGGCGGCGGTGCTTACGACATAATATGCGAAATGAAGGGTGGCCTGGCTGTAAAGCACATTCTTGCCCGCAGCATAAGGCCCGGCATGGAAGCCGTCATGACCACCGACTTTAAGGATATATTAAACGACGAAGAGATTGACATAGTGGCTGAAACAATAGGCGGACTGCATCCGGCCTATGAATATGTGACGGAAGCTTTGAGGGCTAAAAAGCACGTAGTCAGCGCCAACAAGCAGCTCATATGCCACTACTATAGCGAGCTTATGGCGTTGGCCGGGGAAAACGGCGTGCAGATTCGGTTCACCTCCTCGGCAGGGGGCGGTGTACCCTGGCTTTTCAATCTCATACGTGCCAAGCGATGTGATGAGATAACCGAGATATCCGGCATTATGAACGGTACCACCAATTTTATACTATACTCCATGACAGAAAAAGGACTGCCATTTGGCGCGGCGCTTTCAGAGGCTCAGAGGCTGGGCTATGCCGAAGCAGATCCTTCTGCGGATATCGACGGCAATGACGCCCAGCGCAAGTGCGCCATATCCGCTTCAGTTGCCTTTGAGGGGGCGGTGGCGGAGGACAGCGTGGACGTGTTCGGCATACGGCATATAACGGATAAGGATATAAGAGCTTTTAAAAAGATGGGCAGGGTCTGCAAGCTAATGGTAAAGGCGAAGAAGCATAAAGACGGCATAAGCGCATACGTGGAGCCTGCGCTGCTGCCGCTCTCGGCTCCCGAAAGCAGCGTGACCATGAATTTTAACATGACTACGCTCGTGGGCAAAAACATAGGCAGGCTGAGCCTTATGGGCCAGGGGGCAGGGAAATACCCCACCGGCAGCTCGCTGGTGCAGGATATGCTGGACATAAAGTGCAACGCAATAGGCCCATGCGCGCCGAAGAAAGCCATACGTGCGGATAATTCGCTGGAAAGGCACAGCTACTATCTCCGTACCTCGGCCATCACTGCGGAACTGCGGCAGCTCGGACAGATGGTAAACGGCGAGTACATCATAACCGAGTCCCTGACTGTTTCCGAGATGCACGCGATGGCGAAGAGGCTTCAGAAGAGCGACCCGGATATGTTTTTCGCAGGCATCGAATAACGAATGAAGATTCACAGGCGAATTGTATGATAAAGGTTTGCAAATTCGGCGGCTTATCGCTGGCCTCCGGAGAACAGTTTAAGAAGGTCAAAGATATAGTTAAAGGCGACGAAACGCGCTGCGTGGTAGTGGTATCCGCCCCCCGGAAGGCGGTTCGAAGGGGACAGCAAGATAACTGATCTTTTGTATCTTGGCCATGCCCACCTGAAGTACGGCGTGAGCTACGAGAGCATATTTGAGCTCATAGAGCAGAGGTACTGTGAGATAAGGTCATACTGCGGCTTGTCCTGTGACCTGGATTCGGAGTTTGAACTGATACGTTCCAAAATGTGTAAGCGCATGAACGTGGACTACCTCGCTTCCCGGGGCGAATACCTGAACGCCAAGCTCATGGCCGAGTATCTGGGAGCTGAGTTTGCGGACGCAAAGGATTGGCTGTTCTTCGGTTACGATGGCAAGGTGGACTTCCATAAAACCAACGATGCACTGAGAAAGATAATTTCCGAAACCCCCAAAGTGGTTATCCCCGGCTTTTACGGAGCCATGCCTGACGGCAGTATACGAACCTTCTCCCGGGGTGGCTCGGACATTACGGGCGCCATAGCGGCGGCTGCCATAGGGGCGGGAGCATACGAAAACTGGACGAACGTTTCCGGAATACTCATGGCGGACCCGAGAATAGTCAGCAATCCCAAGAGCATAGAGAAGATAACCTACGCAGAGCTTCGGGAAATGTCATACATGGGCGCCGAGGTGCTGCGGCGATCAGGTGCGCAAGGGCGCGGCGACAAACGCTGTACAGATAGCCGAACTGCTCATATAAATTTCGCCCAAGTGACTTTGTCACTTGGGCGATTCTGTAGAAAAAAACCGGGGTTGATAAGGGGCCGCGGCCCCTTATGCTTAATCCGGCTCTGACGACATGTGCGTCAGAACGGATGAAAACCCAAAGGGTTTCGTACTTTGCGGGTTTTGCCGCCCGGGAGCGAATGCGAGAGGCAAAACCCGTAAAAACTCGAAAAAGTGGCGGTAAGC
>OLYN01000026.1_pt1 | contig 84707 bp, 79 predicted proteins | sample 1674231 | NCBI WGS metagenome assembly OLYN01 (sample SAMEA103958153, study PRJEB25191) | human gut metagenome
TTTCGGCTTTTTCCTTTGCCTCTTTCTCCGCTTTTTCTCTCGCTTCCTTTTCGGCCTTTTCCTTTGCCTCTTTCTCCGCTTTTTCTTTCGCTTCCTTTTCAGCTTTTTCCTTTGCCTCTTTCTCAGCTCTTACCTTCGCCTCTTTTTCCCGCAACTTTCTTTCGGCTTTTTCTTTTGCTTCTTTGATCGCCTTTTCTTTCTCCGCTCTTTCCTCACTGGTAAGTTCTACGTTAATATCCTTCTTTAGCTGCTTTTGTGCATCTTTTAATAATTTGTTTACTTCCTCGTCCGTAACTTTCTTTTTTGCCTCATTTACATTCTTACCTGTAAGAATCTCATCCGCCATAAATATTATCCTCCATCCTCTGATACCTTTTCGTTTTATCGATATTTATGTAATAACGCAAGCATTGTGCGAACATCGCCAACCGGAATCTGTCCAGGTGCCGAAACTTCTCCGCCGCTGGCAAATGTAATAGCGGAACCAAATGTCTCTCCAACCACCCGGCTGATCATGCCCGTTCCTCCCATCGACATCGTGACAATCGGTTTCGTGTTGCCCTTATCATAATAATCCGTCGTTGCCTGTAACAATGTCACTACGTCTTTCTCCGTTTGTGGCATTACTGCAATCTTCGCAATATCTGCTCCCTGCTGTCCCATATATTCTAATCGCCTTGTTATCTCATCTTCCGGCGGTGTTTTCTCAAAATCATGATTACTTCCAATCACATAAACCTGCTTTTCATGTGCAATCTTTGTAATCTCCATTAAAACCTGATCTTCCATAAATGCTTCTACATCCAAAAGGTCAATACATCCACTCTCACATGCCATCCGGCACAAATTCATATATTCTTCTACGGATACCGTTAATTCTCCGCCCTCATTGGAAGTGCGGATCGTAAACAATAAAACAGTCTCTCCAGCCAATTGTCGAGCCGATTCCAACAACCGTTGTGTTGCCTCTGCATCCCGGATATGTTCATACCAATCCATCCGAAGTTCTATTATATCCGGTTGAAGTTCCATAATCTGTCCGATATACTCCAATATTTCGTCTGCGGTTTGTTTTACAACCGGTATACATATTTGGGGCATGCCCATTCCAATTTCTATGTTTCTAATACACAGTCCTTCTATTCTCATTTGCAGGCTTCTCCTTATGTCATATTGCCTGATACATCATGCCAGCGTTCACAAACTACATTGTTTTACAATCATATATAAGGCACATATACTTACATATTATCACATAAATTACAAAAAGGCTATTTCTTAAAAAAATATTAAGAAATAGCCTTCTGTCTTATTCTTCTCTTGATAACTTTTTCGCCTCTAACGTCTCTACCGCCAGATCAATCTGTTCCCGCATCGCCTCTGTGATATTCGTCGTTTCTCCGTAATTTAAATACGCCAGGATTGTCAGCATTTCCGCTTCATTATCCACGAAATAACCGGTTCCCTCCTGCTCCATATTTCCGATATTCTTCACCAGTTCCAACAATTTGTTCGGCATCATGCGATAATCCCATGGCCCGATCGTTCGTTCCAACATAGTTCTTCCTCCAGTCCACCTGTAACTCTGACGATCTATTCTGCATAACCCAAAAGATTACCGGGCTCCCGTCAATTGATCAAATGGTCAATGATGAAAAGCCCGGCAATCCATTCTCGTCACGATTCTATCCAATTAACACTGTGGTTCGATCAATCCGTAAGTGTTGCCTTTTCTCTTATATACGACATTCACTTCATCCGTCTCCGCATTACGGAATACAAAGAAATTATGTCCTAACAAATCCATCTGCACACATGCTTCTTCCGGATCCATTGGCTTCACAGCAAACTTCTTACTTCTGATAATCTCAATCTCATCATCATCCGGAATATCTTCTTCAATAAATGATTTCTGGAAGAACGCTGCACTCTGTGCCTGATCGATCAGTTTCCTCTTATGTCTTGAAATCTGTCTCTCAATTACTTCTGTTACAAGATCAATGGATACATACATATCATCACTAACCTGCTCTGCACGAATGATATTACCCTTGATCGGAATGGTAACCTCCATCTTCTGTCTATCTTTCTCTACAGAAAATGTAACCTGTACTTCTGTATCCTCATTAAAATACTTCTCAAGTCTATCTAACTTCTCATATACTGCTGATCGTAAACCGTCAGTCACCTCAATATTCTTACCACTAATTATGTACTTCATGTCTGTCAACTCCTTCTCGTCTTATTACAGTCTGTCTTTGCCCCAATCTCCCACGAAAAGCTTGGTATCACAGTATCCTTCACTGCACTTTTCGTATCAACTGACTGTAAATATATTATACCATATCTCGTATTTTTTTCAATCAGAAAGTACAACATTTTTTTGATTTTTCTGTGTTCTTCGCCCGAAATATCTGTCAATTCTTTTTAATTTCACCGCATTTTTCGACATTTAATTTGTCAATCCCTTTGGAAAGATAGTTTTTTTTCAGCATTTTGCACAGAACATATTTTCTGTTTTTTACCGTGTTTTTCGGTCTCGTTTCCATATTTTTTTGTGGAAAATGTGGATAACTTTGTGCATAAGTCGATTTTACGGACTTTTTTATGTCTTTTTTGTGTGCAAAACTAGGTTTCATAATCACTTTACATAATATTATCCACTTTCAAAGAAATAATTTGTTTCACTTTTTTGTGCATTTCATCTAATTCAATCTTTTTCTTTATAAAATAAATGTAAAGATAATTCGACAACATTATCAGAATTGTGTGGCAAATCAATATATTGTGGATGCTCCTCTACGTTCAACGTCTCCTTTTTATAATCGTATGTATTTCTGCACATACTGCAAGCACTACTATAAATCCACATCCAACAATCTTGATACAAGTCTCTACCCATTCCGTAATCCTTTTCTGTTTTGCCATTTTCTCATTCGCCATTGCTGTCTGTGTAGCCGTCTCATGATCTGCTGGCATATTTCCATTTAATGAGTACGATTCTTTTGAAATATCTTTACCATATCCTTCGTACGCATTATTGCGATAATGATTTCCAAAGTCTGCGTCCGATTTCAGAAAATACTGATATTGGATATCTTTTTCCTCTCCAGGATCATCCCAGGTTGCATCTATGTTATACCATTTTCCATCTATTTTTACCACATTCCAGGCATGTGCGGTCACGCTTTTTTCTTCCTCTGTGCAATATCCATTTACTATCCGTACCGGAATATTCATATCTACCAAAAGGTGAAACAGTGCCATACTATATCCGCTACATACCATAACACCATCACGAAATCCTTCATAATCTAAGTAATTGTTATAATCATAATCATAGTCCACACGATTGATAATATAATCATATGCCGCTTTGACACTTTCAAAATCCGAGTCTTTTTTTAATTTCTGTGCAATATCCCTCATTTCCTGATAAAATACATCCACTTCTTCTTTGGAAAATTTGTAATTAAATTGCATATGTACTCTTACATTATGTCCGTCTGGAAAATAACCTTTTTCTACCGTAATATTAATGTCCTCAATATAATATCTCTGGTATTCTCCACTGGCCAGCAGATCCTCTTTATTACAATAAAATCGATACCTATCCATTACACTATTATTCCAGACGCTTGTGTATGTATCATAGTAAACATCCTCCTCATGGTTCTTTATCCGATAACCGATATCCTTATATAATTCTTCTTTATTCTCTACCTGTACAACCCGTTTTCCTGCATCTTTTTGATTGTATTCCCCGGATTCACCCCATTTTATCTTTTGTTCCCATTGTTTCTGATCCTGTTCTCTTATCAGGTCTTTGTACTGCTGCTCCCATAACCGCCTTATATCCTCATCATCTGCACCTGCTGACGCGTACACACAAACAGACGGCGACATACCACAAATGCATGCAGTCATCCATATCCACACTATCCATTTTCCAAACTTTCTCCTCACGATTGTATCCCCCTGTTTTCTTCCATTCATTATATATAGAAATAGGAAGGTTACAGTCGCTTCCTGAACCTTCCTATTATATCCTGTTATTTATTCATATCATCAATCCCAGATTACTCTGGCTGCTGCACATGGTGTACGATATCCGATACCGGATACAATAATACCGGTTGTAGAACTACTGGCATGTACAACCTGTCCTCCGCCAATATACATGGTTACATGACCGATCGAACCATCTTTACCGCGGTAGAACAACAAATCTCCCGGCTGGATAGCTGACAGATCCACACTGGATAATCCCTGCATCTGGGCTGCTGCTGTTCGAGGCAATCCATAACCAAAGTGTGCATATACACTCATTGTAAATCCGGAACAATCTGTTCCGTTCGTAAGGCTTGTACCACCATACACATATGGGTTACCAACAAACTGTAATGCATAATTAACAACTTCCTGACGCTTTGTGCTTGTCATTTCCGCTAATCTTGCCTGTTCTTCTGCTTCCTTCTGTTTGCGGATCTCTTCTTCCTCTGCAACAGATATTGCATGTGAAAAACCATACGAAATATCTACATAATCAGAAGACACATATCCTTCAATATCAGAATCCACCTGAATGTATGTCCATCCGTCTACATCACTATCCTGTGGGATCACCTCGTAAGATTCCCCCTCCGGGATCATGGTAAGACATTCACTGTTCTCATTCTGTTCTGCACGAACATATAATGTTGTTGTATTCACCTTGGCAACCTTAGGGCATGTCTCCTCTGCATACGCACCTGCCGCATCACCAAACAAAAGATAATCATTTCTTACATATCCTACTGTAATTCCTGACTCAATCTTTGTCCATGTATCTCCTTTTTCTGCAACTAAGGCAATACCATGTACCGGAAGACTTCCAACTCTCTCAGAATTCTCATCCGGTTCTGCTCTGACATTCACTGCTTCTTCTACGTATGCCAGACATTTTCCCTCAAACTCCGGATACTTACAGGTTGGTGCATCCTCTTCCGTCGTCACATCTTCTTCCTTGATCTCTTTCACATCAAGGCTTGCAACATACTGATCTAACGCATATGTGATTCCTACATCAGAATCATCCAATACCTCAGCATGACTTACAAATGCCGGTGTAAACATTCCAATCGTACCTACTGCTAAAAAAGCCATACCGATTACGCTGCTCTTCTTCACGATAAACCTCCTATATCTCTTTACAATCTAATATCAATATTCTGCCCAACTAATGGATTCACCGAACGCTCTAACATCTGTGTTAAAGCCGCTCCGTTTGCCTGATCCATATCTAATGCATTATCTAATAATTTCATTCCAATCTGAGAATTGGTATTGGCATTCGACAATACCGTAGCAGATAAACCTACTCCTTGAATATCCATACTCTATTCCCTCTTCTTTCAAATCTATATAATAATATTGCTACATATAAAGTCATTATATTTCATTTATTTACTGTTTGCAACTGGAAAATTATGAACTTTTTTCACAAAACCGATTATTCAAAATGATCGCATATCGTATCTGCAAACTCCTGCAAAGCATCAAATACTTTTTCATTTTCCTCTTCATTGTGTATTTCATGCCGCATATTTTCAAAGAGGATCGCTTCCACATTCTCATATCCCAACTCTGTCATACGATACACTGCCTGTTTCCATTTCTTCTTATTGATATAGCACGGATCCTCTTCCCCAGATAAGAACAATATCGGTAGTTCCGGCTGATGCATCTGATATCCTGCCTGTTTGTAAACAATCCATTCTAAATGCAGTAATGTGAGCAGGCCGTTCATGGTGTAGGTGAACTGACACAACGGATCTTTTCCGAATTGTTCTGCTACACTTTCTTTTACTGCCAGCCATGCACTTTTTCTTCCCTCATTCCGGAATTTTCTTTCAAACTGATTCACTACCAATCCCTGCATCCGGTCAGAACGGAACCGTTCCCCCTTCCATGCCGCAAGAACATTTACAAGCAAAATGCCAAACGGCACGCCATCATTATACGATGGGCAGCCACCCACTACCAATCCGTCCACCGCATCATCATGCTCTTTCAGATACGCACGAACCGCCAATGATCCCATACTATGTCCATATAATATCACCGGAAGCCCCGGATACGCTCGCCGGATATTCTTTGTTGCCCGGTAAATATCCTCTACATATCCTTTCTCCTTCGCCGGATAACAGTACCCAATATCACGCTCATCTTTCACACTTTCACCATGTCCCCGGTTGTCATGGATCAGTGTAATGTATCCACGCTGTGTCATTTTCTCCATAAACGGATAAAACCGTTCTTTGTGTTCATTCATTCCATGTACAAATTGAATGATCCCTTTCGGATTCTCCGGTATCATACACATACCATGAATTGTCACCTGATCATACCGTGATATAAAAGAATATTTCTTCTTATTAATATCCATAATACATTCCCTCTTTTCTCTATAATTCTACATTAAATCCCGTCGATAACCGCTCCGACACTTCGATCATTGCATTTTCCATCTCTGCAACGTCAAATTCCTTCAATACACCTAAATATCCATTGATCACAAACGTTACATATAAATGATGCCGGAAATATTCCTCCGTATTCCGTTCCATTCCCGCCAACACAAACTTATTCATGATCGTGTCGATCACAGCACGTTCTAACTTCTGTACCATTGGCTGCATCCCTTTTCGACGCATTAAGACACCCAGTCCGTTTGGCTCTTTAAAATGTGCATCCCCAATCCGTTTCCACATCTCTGGTGCTTTTCGAATCGTTTCATTATATGGATATTCTTCAATGATCGCACATACATCCCGGATCAGTTCATTCTCGATCATCTCTGCCAGATCATAAATATCTCTATAATGTAAATAAAATGTGCTCTTGTTGATATCTGCTTTCGCACACAACTCCTTGATCGTAATCTCGTTCAATTTTTTATCTTTTGTCAGTTCACAAAATACATCACAAATTGCTTTTTTTGTCTTTCGAACTCTTCTATCTTCTGCCATATATGCAACCCCTTCTTGTTTTCACGTCTTTGCAATGATTTTAGCATATTACTAGACTTGTGTCTATATAAATTCGTACTCTGTTATTTTTCAAAGCTTTCCAACACCTTTTTTGATTATTGTCAGATATTTCACCTTTATTTGTGAATAAAATGTGAAATTAGCACTCATCTGTTGACAGTGCTAACAATTCGTGTTATAACATAATCACAGGTTAGGAAAAACGATAACCTGAAACATTAGCAATCATTTTATTATGGACATACAAGGAGGAATTTATCATGTTAGTACCTAGTATTTTTTCAAACGATTTATTTGATGATTTTTTCAACGACAATTACAAACCTGCACAACGTTATGTACAATCTGCGAATTCCAGAAACTTAATGAATACCGATATTAAAGAATTCGAAGATCAATATGAATTGGGAATCGAGCTTCCCGGTTATAAGAAAGAAGATGTTACGGCAAGCTTGAAAGATGGCTATCTGACAATCGAAGCAGAGCGTCATGCAGATGAGACTTTGAAAGAACGCAAAGGACAGTATATCCGCAAAGAATGCTTTACCGGAAAGAGTCAGCGTAGCTTCTATGTTGGCGAACTGGTTACACAGAATGACATTCATGCATCTTTCGAGAATGGTATCCTGACCATTGTTGTTCCTAAGATCAAAGAGCAGCCAAAGGTTGAGCAGACCAATTATATCTCTATTGAATAATTCATTTAGAGGATCCGGATTATTATGACATTCACTTATTTTTGATATACTTTTCATCATACCCCCTTAATTGGGGAGGGCTCGGAACGATACCCCATTCGTTCCGAGCCCTTCTTCTTTTTATTCTGAATCTTTACGTTTCAATAATTTCATTCCAAGCAGAATACCAGCAACTGCAAGTACAACCATCCCAATAATAAACGGTGTCTGTGCCTGTTCTTCCTTCAACAGCGGTATTTTATCTCCATAGTATAGAATGAATACCGAAAATCCATTATTTAAAAAGTGCATAAGCGATGATGTAAATATACTGTCCGAACAATACACGGCGTATGCAAGTGCTGCTCCAAGCAATGCCGTCGGCAAGATCTTGATCAGACTCATATGACTGATCGCAAACAGGATCGAAACAAAGAAAATTGCCTTTGGCAGACTCATCCTGTTGCGAAATGCCGTAAACATATATCCCCGAAACAACAATTCCTCACAAACAGCCGGTGTCAATGCGATCAACAACAATGCAGCCGGGAACGATACACCATCCAAAAGGTTCAGATACTGATCATTGAGTGCCTGACTATTTTCCTTGAAAAAGAAACTCAATACATTACTCAACAACAGTGATAAACTTGCCGTTCCCAATATAAGAACCAGGGAACCAAGTACACTCCGCACTGCCGGCTTTCTAATCGAAAAGACTTTGCAAATGTCTCCTTTGATATAGATGCATGCAAGCACCGGCAACACTCCAATGAAGAATTGCGGCACGATCACTCCAGCAAGAGGATGGGATAAGCTCATCACCCCGCCTGCATATACCATCAGTAATAATGCGACAACTAAGATCAAAATACTTTCCTGTATGGATGGCAGACTGCCTTTTTGTATATTTTTTCTTCGTTCAAACAATTTGATCCCGCTAAAGGATTCCCCAAATAATATGGATTCACTGTCATAGATCCGGCTTAAGAACCACACCGCAACAAACGCATATATCACATTGCTGAACAGTACCATCAGGATCAACGTAAAATCATATTTAAACACCATCAGATTCTTCATCAACAGACAGATATTTGCAACCGGGATCAATGCTGTCTTTGTTGAAAGTTCCACATTCGGTATAAATCCTACATATGCAGTAAGCATCACAACCAATGTAAGCGGTGTAATGTAATTGTTTGCTTCTTTAAAACTTTTCGCAAAGGCACAGATACACATAACAACGGCACTCATAAACAGTGCAAATGCCGCCACACAGATTACAGAGATCAGAATCGCCGGAATAAAGGAAGTCATCCGGAATGTTCCCATTCCTTTTGACAGACTCACAACTGTTTTGTACAGGTAGAATACAATTCCACCAATGGACAATATATTGATAAAGACCGACACGATTGAGATTGTAGCCACCGATAAGAACTTGCTGATGATCAGCTCCAGGTTTCCGATCGGCAGTGTCAATAATGTCTCTAACGTCCCCCGCTCTTTCTCGCCCGCTGTAATATCAATCGCAGGATACATACAGCCTGTCATAATCCCGGTAATCAACAAGAACGGGATAAAACTTCCAAGCAGACTTCCCATGGAACTTTCATTGCTTGATTGATCCTGCAGCTTCGAATCCACCGGATATAATACCTGTTTGACATCCATTCCAAGCTTTTCTACATTTTTCTCTGCAACTTTCTTAGAATAAGCCGTTATCTCCTCTTTTAACATATCCGATACACTCGAAGAATTAGTAACTGCCGACAGATAATGCACTTCATAGACCACCTGTTCAGCCGTCACAGACGTTGTAATATAAGCATCAATCTCTTCTGCATTCAGATCTTTTTCCGGATTCTCTGACTTTTTTGTCTTAATCACATAATCCAGCCCGTCCTCTTTTCCATCGATCCATTTTTCCAATGCCTTTTGATTCTCACTTGACACATTCTCATAGGCAACATAATAGGTCTGTTGTTCCTGGTTTGACATGATCATTGTCATGATCTGCATAACAACGAGAAACAAAAGCGGATACAATATAACCGGAAGTACAACCATCGTAAGAATCGTTTTCTTATCCCGGAGCACATCCATGATCTCTTTCTTATAGAGAGTCTTCAGTTGTTTCGTATTCATCGACTGTTCCTCCCTCCATCAGTGCAAAAAATGTGTCTCTGAGATTACCGGTGCCGGTTTGCTCCTTCAGTTGTGCAGGAGTTCCCATTGCCATAACTTTTCCTTTGTTAATCATCACGATCCGGTCACAGAGAAATTCTGCTTCTTCCATATAATGCGTGGAATACAGTACACTTTTTCCCCGCTGTTTTTCCTGTTTCATGAAATCTATGATCGCCTTCGAACTGATAATATCCAATCCCAGAGTAGGTTCATCAAATATATAAATGTCAGGATCATGGATCAGACACCTTGCAATAGATGTCCGCTGCTTCTGCCCGGTTGATAATTTCTCGATCCGGTTATCAACAAATTCATCCATACCCAGCAATCCACAGATCCATGTCACCTTCTCTTCGCATTCCACCTTTGAAAATCCATACAGTTCCCCAAAGAGTGACAGCATTTCACGAACTGTAAATCTTCCGTATAATTTTGTATTCTCAGACAGATAACCGATATGTTTTTTAAGATCCCCCTTCTCCGTGATCTGATTGCCATCCCGATCCGTGATCCGGACAGAACCTTCTGTCGCTTCCATAAGAGAACCTAACATTCGTAATAGCGTAGTCTTTCCTGCTCCATTTGGTCCTAGCACACCCAGAATCTCTCCTTTTTCAGCAGTAAAACTAACATGATCGACTGCGAGGAACTCTTCCTTTTTTCCTTTTTTTAAAGTTCTTACAAACTGCTTTGTCAATTCAATCGACTCTATCAATTAATCATCCTCCAATTAAATCCAAACATGCAAACACCAGACAGAATATCCAGCCTAAGATCACCCATACATTGATCGGTTTCACATTTTCTGTGCCTTTTTTTGGGGCACGGATTGATTGCCATGTAAATTCTCTTCCGTTCAATTTGGCAATGAATTTGAGTAACAATATCATCAACACAATTCCACCGACTGCCGTTGGTGCCAACACTTCTAACATCGGATATAACTGTGCCCGTTCCGGCGTCTTAGACAACTCCGTCTCCAGATTGAAATTGGCGTACTCTGTCGAAAACTTTCCGAGGAAATCATATAATTTCGGCAAAAGATACAGATAGGATGTATTGAGTCCGTTAAATATCATATGAAGGATCATCGATGATACCAGTGAGCCGGTTGCTTCCACCAGCAATGCAAAAACAATTCCAAGATAGACTGCATACAATATCTGATTGAAATTCATGTGCATAAGACCAAAGGAAAGACCGCTGATCACCACGCCGGTTAATATGGAACGCTGCCGGAATGCAGAATACATAATGCCACGATATAACGTCTCCTCAACAAAACCCGGCAGACATCCGATGATCACAATTCCAAGCCACGCCGGAACATTCCGGGTGATGTCATAAATGGCTCCACTGGTTGAATTCTTTGCAAACAACTGGCTTAATACATTCAGCCATGTTGCCATCGGGGATGCCACCATCAATACTACCAGTGACAGGAAAAACGTGGACACCTTATATTTGCGAACGTGTAGATCCCTTGTAAAACTCTTCTTCGTAACAATAATATATACAATTGCCATGATCAGCAGATATCCCTGTGTCATCAACACAGAGATCAATGTATCATACTCTAACCGAAACTGCATCTGCACATAGTTGACCAGCAGTGCATACGGAAGTTCCAATATCATCAATAAGAAAAAGAAGAGACCTGCCTGTTTCATGGCAGTCTCCACTTTTTTCCCTTTCGCTTCCCTCTCAATACCTGTCTCTTCCAACATAATCGTTTCTTCTTCTAAACCCATATATTTTCTCCAATTGTTATTATTTCTTCAGTGCGATTGCTTCCATCTCGATTAGTACGTCTTTTGGAAGTCTTGCCACTTCTACACAGGAACGTGCAGGAAAGATTCCGGTAAAATATGTCGCATAGATCTCATTTAATGCTGCAAAATCATTCATATCCTTAATAAATACCGTTGTCTTTACCACATCTTCACAACTTGATCCCGCTGCCTCTAATAAAGCTTTCATACTGTCAAACACTCTTGTTGCCTGTACCTTGATATCCCCTTCTACCACACTACCGGTTGCCGGATCGATCGGTACTACTCCGGAAGTGTATACCATACCATTTACCTCAATTGCCTGTGAATATGGTCCGATCGCCTGTGGTGCCTTATCTGTCTTTACTACATTCTTGTTCATAATGTTGTCCTCCTTAATATTAACTTTGGTTAATTTTATCTGTGATCACAATGGAATGTTCGTGAATCTCAATCCGTTTCTCTTTCAGAAGTCGTCCGACAGCTCTCTTAAATGCATTCTTACTAAGACCCATCTCGCGTTCAATGATCTCCGGAGATGCCTTATCCGTAAACGGCAGCACTCCGTCATATGAGAGAATTGCTTCGTATACCATTTCACTGTCCTCTTCCATCTGTTTATATGCAGGCTGACCAAGTGACAGGTTCAATTTACCGTCTTCTCTTACTTCACTCACATGAAATGTCATAGTATCTCCTACATATAATTTCTTATGCAGTTCCTGCTTCGGAACCAATCCCTGATACCGGTCTGCTACTGCAACAAATGCGCCCAGCTTTTCATTAATCTGGTACACATATCCCTCTGCCACATCCCCTTTGTGATATGGGGAATCCGTAGCCAAATGCTCATACAACCGCATGGATACACATGGCCGATTGCTCTTATCCATGTACATATACACCAGATATTCTTTCCCTTCTCTGACTTTTCCAACCATTTCTTTAAATGGCATCAAAATATCTTTTTCCAGACCCCAGTCCATAAAGGCACCGATATTGCCGACACTTGCCACACGCAGTCTCTTAATCTCATGTAATGTGATCAATGGTTTATTCACTGTTGCAATTGGTCGATCCGAAGAGTCCAGATATACAAATACTTCAATCTGTCCTCCGGCTTTCAAATCTTCCGGCACCTGTTTTCTAGGCAGCAATACCGCATCGGAATCGCCCTGTTTCTCCGCAAGATACACTCCAAAATCTTTGCTCCGGATTACCTGTAATGTCTGCCATTTTCCAATCTCTATCATAATTGCTCCATTTCTACAAAGTCATAACTTATTTCTTTTCAGTATCATCTCTGTCTATACCGATTATAAACATGGAATGTACATTTTTCAATATAAAGTTGAGATTCCGTATTTTGAAAGATCTACCTTTCCATCAATAACCTCAACGCCATCCTCCTCTAACCGCTTTGCCTGTGCACCTTCTCCGCCAAACGCAAATGCTCCTGCTAATTCTCCCTTTGCATTGACCACACGAAAACATGGAATATGTTCCGGATCCGGATTTTTATGCAGTGCGTTTCCCACAGCACGTGCCATCTTTTTATCGCCTGCCATCTCTGCCACCTGACCATAAGTTGCAACTTTTCCTTTTGGAATCCGTTTTACTGCCTCATAGATCCGTTTCGTCGGGCTGTCCGTCACCAGTTCATAACTCTCTGCGATCATCCGCCGGATATCCGCATCCGGAATGCTTCCATCCAGTATGATCGTATTCCAATGCTCTTTATTCTGATGCCATCCCGGTATAACCGAAGGAAATGCCTGTCTCCAGAAATCCCGCCATTCCGGATCCACTTTTACATTCAGATTGATGTATCCATCCCGTTCATAGGTCCATAAAAATACCTTCTTCGATCCCTTTACACGAACCAGCTGCCAGTTCGGATCATGAAATGGTGCCTGCTGATAGGTGTCCGGAAAAGACAGACCATATTCTAATGCTTCTTCTCTTGTTTTCATAGCAACACTCCCCGTTCCTCTATTACATTTTCATTGAATCTGCCTATAAAATAGTTTATTATATAGGTAACATATTTTAGGAATTTTTTCAATTCCCAACCAGACAGAGGTATTGAACAAATGAGTCAGACAATCAAGAATATTTTTTATAAACAACGAACCGATTTTGAGCAGTCTCTTGCTAAACGCAACAGCGAATTATCCTTTCCGGAAGGTATAGAGGTAATGTCCGACATTTCATATGCAGCGGATGATTCCCCTTCACACCGTCTGGATATATACCGTCCACTTGATAAACCAGAACAGGAACTGCCTGTTGTGATCAACATCCACGGAGGCGGTCTGATTTTAGGTTGTAAGGAATTCAACCGGTATTTTTGTGCCCGTTTCAGTAAACTTGGCTATCTGGTCATCAGTATTGAATATCGCCTTGTACCGGATTGCCTGTTTTTCGATCAATGCGAAGATATCTTTTCTGCTTTTCATTATATCCGGGATCACTTAACCGAATATCACGGAAACATCAATGAGCTATATGCTACCGGTGACAGCGGTGGTGCATGCCTGTTGACCTATTGTGTAGCCATGCAGAATCAACCTGCTGTTGCAAAGGCTGCAAATGTCACGCCACACCCGTTGCCGATCAAAGCGCTGGGATTGATCAGCGGTATGTTTTTTACAAACAAATGGGATTCCATTGGTTTATTCCTGCCACGTTATCTGTATGGCAGGCATTATAAGCGTACAGCATATGCTCCTTACGTCAATCCGGAGCATCCCGATATTATCCTGTCCCTGCCTCCATGTTTTCTCGTAACAAGTGAACGGGACAATCTAAGACACTATACGATGCAATTCGAAAAAGCACTCGCCCGGCACGACCACACCCATGTACTACTTGATTTTCCGGACGATGCACGTTTAACCCATGCCTTTTCCGTGTTTGAACCATTCCTGCCGGAAAGCACCAAAACCATACAGGCAATGTCAGACTATTTTCAACAGATAAACAAATCTACAAATGATATGATGGAGGAAACTTATGAATTACGATGAAGCTGTTTTTAAAGAAAAAGCAAACCGGAAAGCCCGGAAGATATGGATCATTTTTGCAGTATTGCTCTCTGCTAACTACGGAAGCGATGTAGCAAACGGACTGAATACAGTTCCCTATTATCTCGCCTTTCTGGTTCTGTGCTGGTTACCGCTTTTTGCTGGAGAGATTCTGCTGCGTTTGAAAGGATTTACTACTGAATGGTACCGGTATGACCTTGTGATCGGTTATGGAATATTCTATACATTTGTTGTCAGTACTACTGCTTCACCGATCGCATTTACTTACATTCTTCCTGTAACAAGTCTTTTAGTCTTATATAAGAACAAGAAATTCATGATTACCTGTGGAATTGTCAATTCGATCATTATCGTTGGAAGCTCTGTATATCATGTATTGCAGGGATACAATTCCGCAGCCGACATGAAGAATTATCAATTAGAACTGGCCTGCATTATATTGTGTTATATCTGCTATGTTATGTCCATTCAGCATTTAAATGAATCCGACGGTGCCATGACAGACAGTATCAAAGCAGATCTGAACCGTGTTATTACAACCGTCGAACAGGTCAAAACTGCCAGCAATTCCATTATCGACGGGGTATCTGTTGTCCGGGAATTAGCTTCAGAAAACACACACGGAGCAAACATTGTTGTCCAGAGTCTTCACACGTTAAAGGACAACAACTCCGATCTGCAGAGCACAACCACATCCTCTAACCAGATGACCTCCGATATCCACTCACAGGTAAACCACGTTGCTTCCATGATTGGAGAAATGGTATCACTTACCTCCGCTTCCGGAGAACATGCAAAGATCAGTTCTACTGATCTTGACAGTCTCATTACTACCACAAATACCATGGCTGCATTGTCTACAGAAATTGAGTCCATTTTACGGGATTTCAAGCAGGAATTCGATATGGTAAAAGAAGAAACCGGTACGATTGAAAATATCAATACCCAGACAAACCTGCTAGCACTCAATGCATCCATTGAAGCCGCAAGAGCAGGTGATGCTGGTAAAGGCTTTGCAGTCGTTGCTGATCAGATCCGTAACTTAAGCGTGGAAACACAGAACTCTTCAAGCCAGATCCGTCAGGCGTTACAACATTTAGAAGAAACCTCTGATCAGATGACCGGTTCCATCGAAAAGACATTACAATTAATCCAGTTAATGTTGGAGAAAGTAACACTTGCCGGAACAAATGTAGCAAAGATTGCATCCGACACCACACAGTTAGAACACAATATTCATGTGATTGACACTGCAATGAAAGAAGTGGAAGCATCGAACCTCCACCTTGTAGATAATCTTGAACAGGTATCCGGCATTGTTGAACATATGACAACTTCCATTGCCGACTCGAATGAGATCAGCAACCGAATGCTCAGTAAATACGACGAATCCGCAAGCAATATCAATTCTATTGAAACCGTGGTAGAATCGCTGATGTGTGAGCTTGGCATCGGCGGATTCATGGGGGTGGAAGATATTCTTCCCGGCATGAAACTGATGGTAAATACCGACCAGTCCGCAACCTGTCACGGTGAAGTGATCTCGCAACAGGATAATACCATTACCGCCCGCTTTCATTCCATTATGCCGATCACTTCCGCTACCGCATGTCAGTTGCAGGTTGTTGTGGGAAATGTACTATATTGCTGGCAGGAAGCACAGATCGAACCGGTCAGCCAGGCTACGGATCAATTTGTTATCACCTTGAAATCACGTCCTAAGATCAACAATCGTCGAAAATATCCCCGATTAGATCTGGCAAATCCATGCCTTATTCATATTGCTGACGACACCAGAACTATTACCGGTTCATTGGATAATCTCAGCGCCAGCGGATTTGCATTCCTGACACATGATGCATTCTTTGCAGATCACAAGGGTACTAACATTACCTTAGAGATTCAGAATTTCGATCTGGTGCAGCACAACCGGTTAGAAGGTCGTGTCATCCGTTGTTCCGACAATGACGGACTTTACATTGTTGGCTGTCAGATGCCGGAAGACGATACGATCATTCGTGACTATGTAGAACGCAAACTGAAAGGGTAACTCATAAAAATATCTCAAACCATCCGGGTTTCATGTCCGGAATGATTTGAGATATTCTTTTTGTCCGGGGGTGATCCGATAACTCTCCACTGCCTTCTGAATGGTTTTTCGATGCACCCACGGTGAAAGTTTTCTTTGCTCGATATATGGGATCACTGCATCCCATCGTTTTGCCAAAGCCGTCGCAAAATACCATGCGATCATCATATTGATATAGTATTCTTCCGAGGATACCTCCGCAACCATCTGCGGATATTCTGCCGAAAAATCATCCTCTAAAAACAATCGCATCAACATTCCAATTGCATATCGCACGGTATAAGTCTGCGAAGATTTTATCCATATCTTTATATGTTCAAGCACGTCCTTTTTATGCTTTTCAAAACATTTCGGTGCCGGAAAATCACACGTTGCCCAGTTATTAATGTACGGAAGAAACCGTTCCATCTCCTGCATGCATCCATCATAGTCTTTCATTTCAACAAGCAGCATCATATGTAAATTATTCTCTTCATAGTATCGATGCGGCAGCTCTTTTAAAAACTTTTCTTTTTCATCGGACTTTGCAAATTCTTTTGCAAATTTTCTCAATACCGGCACCCGTATGCCGATGACATCTTCCTTGGGAATATTCGGCATCAATTTACTATGAAAATCTCTGTATTCTTCATCCTGCAACACAAACAGTTGTTGTTGCAACCGTGTAAGTTTCTCACTCATACCATTCTCACTCCACCTCTACGATCACATAGATATTGCCTTCCTGATCCGACAAGATTACCTGTTGTCTACCATCTTGATAATAACAGGAAGGATACATGATATCCCCTGACTTCGCTGCTTTTCGATAATCCACCCGCATTCTCTTGATCGGTTCTTCCACACACAGACAGTTCAATGCCTCTTCCACATATTTTCCGTTATTCACATGATGATTAGAATCCAAAAAGGACGGTTTCACCACAATTGGTTCATACTGTTTCGATAATATCTGATCCTCCGCATCCAACGGTCTGATCTTTCTGGGTGCATAATCCATCTCCAGCGCCGGTTCAATCGTATAAGGTGCCGCATCCTCCGGTGTAATCCTTGTCGGCATCATTTTATCAATATCCATAAAGATCCAGATGGAATTCGCCTTTACAATCTGATTCTCATCCGCATCCAGCACAACAAAATTCCTGTGTCCATACATTCCCTTAAAATGATGTGCCCATGTTCTCACCTTCACCAATTCCATAAATTCCGGATATCGATCGACTTCTATCTGCCAGCTTGATAAAAACCATGCTCTTCGTGTCTTTTGCACCGCAGATACTCCCTGACCTACCGTTTCTGAATGGGCAATCGTACAGTCCTGTAAATAGTGTACCAAACCTGCCATATTTACTTTCAGATCACCGGCTACTTCCGAATAAGTGACCTGTCTTTTCATCTCAAACATATTGCTTACTCCTCTTTTTCATGCTGTGTTGATACCATTATACCGCACTTCCTCTTCTATGGTCAAAATCATATTTTTAAAAAAAATTAAAATTACCTCTTGATTTTTATTTTGAAATGTGTATAATAATGTCTTGTGAGCGGCGAAAACGCTTAATGGGGTATCGCCAAATGGTAAGGCAACGGACTCTGACTCCGTCATTTCAAGGTTCGAATCCTTGTACCCCAGCTAGAGACGATAGGATATATCCTATCGTCTTTTTATTTTACTCAATCTGTAATATTCTTTTTGATTCCGCGATCAGCTGATCATGAAGCCACTTTGGACTGACCACCGCTATATCCGGTCCGAATCCCCTGATCCACCGAACCACATCCGGTGCAATTGCCGTTTTCTTATAAAAATGCAGCCCATCCTCCTGTTCTTCCAACCGATCTGCACGATTTTTCTCGTATTCCTTTACATACCGGATACTGTCGCCTGTAAATACCAGTTCCAGCAGCTCCTGCTCCTCACCTGTTAATTTTAAGAATGTCTCCTGCTCTTTTTCCTTCTCGGTAAAATGTGCATCCAATACCGTAATATCCCCGATTCTGGATACCCGGAACCTTCTCACGGACTGCCGCAATTCACAATATCCTTCCACACAGAGAAACGAATCTAACAACAGCATACGATATGGATGAATCACACGTGTACTGCTTGAATCACTGGAAAAACTGTAATATTGCATTTCCACTTTATTCTGATTATCAATTGCATTCTGAATCATTTTTTCAATCCGGCTGTCCACTTTATCCATCACGCCATTTTCTCTTCCTGCCTGGCGGAAATGACCGCAAAGTTTCTCAAATTGCAATTGATTCAAAGATGCAGAACGGTCGACCATTTTATCAATCAGCGATATTGCATGTTGTCCCATATCCAGATGTGCATATTCACCTAACATCTCCTTTGCAAATGCCAGCGATGCCAGATCCTCAATTGTAAAATCAACATTCTTTAATGTATATTTGTCCGCATAAAAATAGGTCTTGCCGCTCCGTTCTTCCTCTCCAATTCCATAATTTAACGACAACTCATCAATATCCCGCAAAATGGTTCTCTTCGTCACATCAATATCCCATTGATGCAATCGTTCCCGAATCTCCTCAGCGGAATATCCCTTTGGATTTTCCGAAAGCAATGACAATATATAAATCTGTCTTTGCGAAACAGAAATACCTTTTTCTCCTTCATTCATTTTTGCCTGTCTCCTCATCTGTTAATGTGTATTTGTATCGAAGAATTCTTCTCACAGACTCATCAATCTGTTGCTCTGATATCGTTCCATCGTGCAATGCCTGATATGCTCCCTTCATAGAGGCCTCAAAATCAGCAGAAAATATCATATCATTTCCCGCTGCAAATGCCCGCCCGGTCGCTTCTTCCAAAGAATATTTCTTAAGGATCGCCTGCATATTCAGATCATCTGCAATAATCACTCCATCATACTGAAACTCATCACGCAATAGTGCATGTACCTTCTGCGACAAAGATGCCGGATTCTCTTCATCTACCGCCTGCATCGTAATATGGGATACCATCACCATGTCTGCACCCGCTGCAATACCTGTCTGGTATGGAAGAAAATCATTCTGTCGATATGCCTTAAGACTCTTCGGATCTGTTGCAAACGTAGTATGTGTATTGACATTATTTCCATATCCGGGAAAATGTTTCAGACATACGCCCATATTTACTGCATCCATCTCCGTTACAACCGTTTTTACATATTCTGCAACTTCCTCTGCCTTTCCGCTTGCACTGCGTTCATACATATATGCCGCAGGATCATTCACAACATCCGCAACCGGATCAAAATTGATATTGATTCCTAACTGTTGCAGGATATCTGCCTTTCTTTTCGATTCCGTACGAACCGCCTCGATTCCCTGCTGATAAATCACTCTTGCACTTTCAAACTGTGGAACATCTTCTTCCCTCAGTCCGCAGATCCTGCTGATGTCACCGCCCTCTTCATCTACTCCTATCAACAACGGCACATCTGCTGTTGCCTGCATGCTATCTACTCGCTCTCTCACTTCACGGATCGTTTTTCCGTCAAAATCAACAGCAAAAAAGATTACACCGCCCGGTTGCCGGGTACGAAAGTTATACCCTGTCATATCCTTTTCATTTGTCAGGATCATGCACTGTGCAAGTTTCTGTCCGATCGTCATATGTTCCACCCATTGATCGATCACAGCCTCCTGACGCGCCCATTCCTCCTCCCGCTGCCTCTGTAATTCTGTCAGATTCACGCCCGCCGGGTGCCCTTTCTCTGATCTGTTCCACTCTATTCCTTTATCTGACACAACTGTTTCTTCTATTCCGCATGCCCAGTCAACAACTTTCTTCACCTTCTCCGGCAGATAGTTGTTTCGGTATGCAATCGTAATTCCTCCTAAACAGCAAAGAAGTACGATTGCAAACAGAACCCCCTGATTTTTCCACATATAACACTACCTCTTACAAAGTTTGATCTTATCTCCCATTTTTGCCTTTTCCCATACAAGCTTTTGTATAATACGAATCATTTTCCCGACTTGCATCAGCTCGTTTTCTTCTATTATGTGCTTACTGAAACTGATTGCCTCCACCCGGTCAGCAAATGCCTGTGCCTCATCCGGCATGCCGTACCGTTCTTTCATGTATACCATCTGCTCCTTATGGCTTTTGCATGCATCAAATGTAACATCGCAAACCCTTATCATATCACACAGATCTGCATATCTTGCAACAATTGCTTCCCGAAGATCCTCCTGATGACAAACGCGGTATCTTCTGACCTTATGAATCAATATCCGCACAATATTCCATACAATGTATGCTGCCACAATTGCGAACACAACATAGATCAGCCATGCCATTTTCGCTAATTCCAGATCTCCCAGGATTCCGGATGTATTATCCCCGTCTGTTCCAACATTTTTTACTGCCTTTGCAAATGCATCCCAGAAATTATCCTCATCCGTTTCGGCTGCACTCCCCGGTGTTACTTCCACCACTTTCCATCCAAATCCGTCAACATATATCTCCACCCATGCATGTGCCATCGCATCCGTTACTTCCACATCCATAACCGGTGAATCTCCGATTGCCGAATATCCACTGTAATAATCCTTTGGGTCTTCCTGCTCGTTAATGTCTGATGCCAATACATTTTCAAAAGAAAAAGCATATCCTTCCACATAACGGGCCGGTATTCCCATTTCCCGGAAGATCAAGGTTGCTGCTGACGCAAAATGTGCACAATACCCTTTCCGATTCTGTGTCAGAAAATAGTTAATAAAATCTTCTCCTCTTGGTGTAGCACCCGGACTCAGCGTATATGGAATATTATCCTGGAAATATTGTGACACTGTATCCGTAATCTCATTCACCGTCATGGAATCTTTTAATCCGATCTTGTCACATTCTTCTTTGATCACAGTCCGATTCTCTTCCGGCACTGCTAAATAATCCGCACTGACAGCAGAGACATCCATAGAACCCGGTGTCTGATCCCCAATCCGATTATCCCAGACAATCTGCGGATAATAGATATATTCCCCTATTTCCATACGTCTTAATCCCTGACTGTTTTGAAACATCTCATGATTATTGTAAATGGTATAATCCGGTAATTCGGTGTAATAAGGATAATACAAGTAAGAACTATCCGCTCCCACATTCTTCACCTTCATCATACCGGTAGCATGATATTTCCCACTATTCCGTTTCAATTCAGTTGCCTCAATCTTCATGCTCTCATCTTCAAAATCTTCCTGATCTTCTTCCACACTGCTATTATACCGGTATTCACTCAACCATTCGTTTTGTGAATATATTGCCCCGGTATAGCCTTTTAAGTAAACCGGCTGATTACTATATGGAGTATACGACACTACTAAATCCGTCAGATAATCCGGTCGTACATTCGAGATACCGCCGAGCTTTCCTCCACTCATGCCTCCGACAGATGCATATTGATTGTAAAAACCGGAAAAACCCAACAATACAAAATTCCCCAGCACATCCGCTGTTTTTTCCCGCAATGTATCGGTTTTAAACCGCCCGTCAAATGTTGCCGGTGAAACAAATATCTGCACCGCAAAGACAACGCAGCTCAGAAAAACAATAGCTGTCAGCAATACATTCTGAAAAACACCTGCATCCTGCGAATAAATAATCCGCTTCTTTTTAAACCGGAATGGTTTATCCCATGCAAATGCAAGATAATGACCATTCGCCTTAAATACAATGACCATCAGATAGCCGATTGCCAGTAACAACATGTAAAAAACATCCGGCGTCAATTTCATATATAACGGAATAACCAACAACGGAAATGTCAACGCTATCGCCCAGATCAAACTCATTCTCGAATACAGCCAGATATTCAAAATAATGATCAGAACCATTCCTACAAAGATTGCCATGATCGCGACGGTTAAATAATCATTATCAATTTGCACCTCATATTCCCGGACACCCGGCAGGTCAAAAAAGGTTCTCGCACAGCTCAACACCCGGTTAACTACCACATACAACCCGGAATTTGCATGGATCCGGAACAGATAGATCGCAACAACAAATACACCAAAAAACAGAATATATCCAATATCCCGGTATAAGAATTTGGACAATGCATACAAGAAAGAGAAATACAATGACAATAGCATATATGCCACGATCACAATTACATAATTATATGATAAATCCAACGCAGAAAGAAATCCTCCTACCGATCCCAGTACAAGAAAAAATGCGATCAGCGAACGCAAAAAACAGCTATACACAATATTCCCGATCTTCATTTCCGGTGATTTCAGATAAATCCCCTCTGCAAGCATATAATCATCTTTATGGACTTGTTCCTTTTTCTTTCTTCCGAACATGAATATCCTTCCTCTACTTCCATTCCTTACCTACAGCAGAATTGCCACTGTATTATGTCCACCTGATATCATATCCTGACTTTGTATGCCTTCTACATTTGGTCCAATATACAAAAATTGTCCAATTGATGGGTATTCCTTTTGAAACAATTCCTGTGCCTTTTGTTCTTTCTCATAACAGACATCATATAACATCATCATCATCCATTGTTTTCGTTCTTCTTCATTGCCAATATACATTTCCTGAAGACCGCCTTTTTTAACACTGTAGTAGTGTACCGTAAATGGCAGATTCTGCCGTACAAATGCCCGTGTAACACTGTCGGTCAGCGCTAAGATACTCTCCAACTGCATCTGCGGATCATTCATTAGCTCCACTAAAACATGCAATTGCATGGCAGACACACTCACACGTTCCTTGACCATCAATTCATCTTTTTTCGTAGACAATTTCCAATGTATGTTTTGCAGTTTGTCTCCCGGAATATATTCCCGGATTCCGCTGATATCCGAAAAATCATATCCTTTTTCTCTGCTCTCCATTGCTTCCGATACACCTTTTTGATACAACAGCCCTGCTTCCTGTTCCCGTTCTTGTCCTTTGGGAAGGATCATACATTCTGTTTTCTGCTCAACAAAACACTTTACAGCATATATTCCCAACAGATCCATGCAGATCAGGTGGTCTGTATACATACGAAACCGCCCACACTGTTCCATCACGACCGGATAGGAAACTGACGTAGTCTGATGTGCCCGAACCGGTATATTCAGTTCGTGCTGCCCCCAATTCTTGTAAAAGGTGTTGTCAATCTGAAGTGGCAATGTTGCATTTACCAATGGAAACCAGGTTGGATTATCCACGTCAATATACACAAAAAACTCCTCATTCTTTGCCATCGGCTCCTGTGGAGCACGAAGATGCACTTGCAGGCTTCTTCCTGCTTTGCGCGTTCCGTAAATACTGTAAATCGGAAATACCAGTAATCCGATCAGCAATACAAAATTAATATAACTGTGTAATGCCATCATTATGAAAATATTAAGTCCGATTGCAACCAGATAACGCAATAGATTACGAATTTGCAGCATTTTCTACCTTTCCTCTCCGGTATTTATCCGGAAATTGTTCTTCCTCACAAATGGTCTCTCTCCCAATCAGGTTCTTGGTACTTTCACTCCCTGAAACAACTCTTCCAACGCCTGCTTTATGTCTTTTCCCTCGGCTCTTGCCTTTGTACTTAATTTTACTCTATGTCCTAATACATCTGCAAAAACCCGGCGGATATCTTCCGGTGTCACATATTCTCTTCCATACATTACTGCCATTGCTTTCGCCATACGCAAAAGTGCGATACTTCCTCTCGGACTTGCCCCCATCGCAAAATACGGATCTTTTCTCGTCTTCTCCACCAGCGTTACAATATACTCATAGATTGAATCATGTACATACATATCATTTGTCCGTTTGCGCAAAGCCCGAAATTCTTCGACCGAAATTGTTTCTACAATCTTAGAAAGCGGTTTTCCCGCATTTTCCTTTAAAATGTCTACCGCAGCCTCATGTTCCGGATATCCCATGGATAAACAGACCATGAAACGATCCAATTGTGATTCCGGCAGCATCTGTGTTCCGGACGAACCGAGCGGATTCTCTGTTGCAATTACCGTAAACGGATCCGGCAGACTTCTCGTTACGCCATCCACTGTCACGGTTCCCTCTTCCATTACCTCCAACAATGCCGATTGCGTTTTGGGCGATGTCCGATTGATCTCATCTGCCAAAAACAGATTGCAAAGAACTGCCCCTTCCTGGTATTCAAATTTCTTCGTTTCCTGATGATACATGGAAAATCCAACAATATCACTCGGCAATACATCCGGTGTAAACTGTACTCTCCGATAACTTAAAGACATAGATCTTGCAATCGCCATAGCAAGCGTTGTCTTTCCAACACCCGGAATATCCTCCAGTAACACATGTCCTCCCGCAAGCATGGCCGCCAGCACTTTTTCCACAACCTCTGATTTTCCTTTTACTACCTTTTCAATCTCGGCCTTGACATCTAACATTTTATTATCCATATACAAATCCTCTCATTCACCCGTTGCATGTCCCTGGCAATATATTCTTCCTGTCATCTCTTATCTTGTATGTTTATTTACGTATTTTGCCTTATACTTTGAATATACAATTGTCTGATCTTTATATAAACTATAATAACCCGACACCGCATAACTGATCGATACTGCGATCAGATAATAAGACACTCCGTCAAATCCAAACAATTCAAATGCGATCAGTATGGAAGTGATCGGGCAATTCGTCACACCGCAGAATACCGCAACCATTCCCGCTGCCGCACAAAGCGATGGAGAAATTCCAACCAGCTGTCCCAACTCACATCCAAGTGCCGCCCCTATACAAAAAGATGGCACAATCTCGCCACCACGAAATCCCGCCCGCATCGTCAATACGGTGAGTATTAATTTCCACATAAATGCCAGACGGTTTACATTTCCATGTTCGATCGCTTCTTCAATTATGTTGGCTCCTGCTCCCATATAATCTGTTGTGTGCAGCAAACAGGTCAATCCAATAATGACCACACTCACCACCACGATCCGGATATATGGATTCTTCAGATACTTCCGAAACAATACATTGGTCTGCTTCAATGCAATGCAGAACACAGTACTGAGCAGTGCACACCCCAATGCGATCAATCCCATTTTAACTCCGGTTAACATTGTAAGATCCGGTATCCCTTTTACATGAAACATTTCCGGGTGAATTCCCAAATTAGCCGCAAAATTCGATGCGATCAAGGAAGATATCATACAAGGCATCAGTGCCGTATAATACATCACTCCTACACTGACTACCTCTAACGCAAAAACGGCTGCTGCCATCGGGGTACCAAACAATGCGGAAAACGCTGCACTCATTCCACACATAACGATTACATGCATATCTTCCTCATCCAGCTTAAGCCATCGTCCCATCTGATTACCGATACTTCCGCCAAGCTGAATTGCAGCTCCCTCCCGTCCTGCAGAGCCTCCTACCAGATGTGTCAGTGCGGTTGTAACAAATATAAGCGGTGCGGATCGGAACGGCACCTCATCCTGCGCCTTCACCGTAGAAAATACCTGATTGGTTCCACCATCTTCCTTTCCGATCCATTTGTAGAGAAATACGATCAAAAGTCCGGCTACCGGAAGAAACAGAAAAACCCATAAATGCTGCATCCGGAATGCAGTTACCCTGGTCAGCACAAATGAGAATGCACTGCTTGCTCCTCCTACTACAAATCCGGTCAAAAAAGCCAGACAGATCCATTTTACAAAACTGACAACATCCTTCTTAAATCTTCTTTCATAATAAGGAACAAATCCTTCCCCATTATGATAATTCTCCCAATCGATCATTTGCATATTCCTTTCAATTAAAATAAACCGGTATTCGCCTGTTCTGCCAGCAAAAATCCGCTCTATTATTCTCTATCTATATGATACTGTTTTTGATTTCTCTTGTCTAGAAAAATCTCCATATATACAGAATAAGACCGGTTCATTTCCGAACCGGTCTTGTCACTTCACATTATTAAATAGAATTATGCATGGTCATGCCAGAAACTGATCAATGTATGCGATCAACGCTTCCACCGTTTTATCAATTCCAAGTGTGGAGCTATTCACGCAAATATCGTAGCTTCTTGAATCGCCCCATTTGCCATCTGCATAGAAGTTATGATACGTCTTACGCATCTTATCTTCTTTGCGCATTCTATTCAGGGCTGCTTTCTCTTCCAGCTGATACTTCTTCATAACCCGTCGCTGTTTTACATCCCTGTTGCCAAGAATAAATATGCTGACCACATTCGGATTATCGCGAAGTACATACTCTGCACATCTTCCGACGATTACAAATGATTCTTTTTCTTTATCGCCTTTTGTACGGATAAAATCAAATATATGATTCGCTACCGTCTGCTCCAATGGAAGATAACTTCCGTCCATTGAAACCGGATAAAAGATCGGATTCACCGGCTTTTCATCAAAATACTTTGCCACATCTGCATTGATTGACCCTTTCTCCTGCACATGATCAAAGATCTCTTTATCATATAACGGAATGTTATAATGCTTTGCCAGACGTTCCGCAATCTCATGACCGCCACTACCAAATTCTCTTCCGACTGAAATAATAATCTGTTTACCCATAACCCATACCTTCTTTCTGCCTTACACATCTGTGAACCTTCCTCTGCAAACCGGTTATTCTTCACTCTTTGTCTGCACAATCGACGCCCTCCAATTTCTCTGTCGATATCCGCATTATATCATATTTTGTCAGAATTTTAAAGCATTTTCACAATTATTTCCCATCAATTTTCATTGGTTTTCAAACCGTCAGCTTTTTACATTCCATATAATATCTCTTTTCGTTTGCCTCACCCATAGAGAATGTCTTTCGCGGCAGAACACCGTCTTTTACAACACCGATAAACAGATCTTTTTTCTCTACATCCGGTAATAATATTCCAATATTTCCTTCCCGTTTTGACAAATCTTTCACCGTATCTTCTCCGTGTATATAATCAATCTTACATTCCGGATGCTGCAAAAGGTAATCATCTAAGAAATTCTGAATCGTTGCAGCGGCAATTCCCCATACCGGGTGTACCACTTCCACGCATTGGGTATCCGTACCATTATATACCGAAAATACATGATGCTCTGCATCCGCATATGGTGCTCTATCTCCCTCGCGTACATTTACTTCGCAACCATGTTCTTCGTAATAGGTAACCATTGCTGCAAGGAATTCTTCTTCCTGTACTCCAAACATGACCCTATGGATCGGTTCAATCTCCAGACTCTTATCATGTACATTTACAATTTCGCACAGACAATATCTTGCAGGATGTACCGCTCTCTCCTCCTCTGTCAGATCTTTCTTGATATTCTCCCATGCTGCTTTGGCAGTTGCCATAGAGTGATTTCCATCTCCTACCGCCAGATTCAAAAGCGGGCATTCTGCAGTTACCTGATATTTGTTCTGAAATGCTTCCGGATCTGCCAGATTCTCAATCTTTCTCATAATATCCGCTGTGAATTCACCCTCCGGAATCAGCCATCCTGAAATATGTCCTCCACCCTGCATCAGATCTGTATCGTACACTTTCCGGAAAGCATCTGTCTTTTGGGTGAGTGGTTCAATTATTGAACAATCCGGATCATCGATCAATAGCATAATATGTGGCAGCTCCACACTTGCTGTCTGTCGCACCTTCAATCTCGGCGGAATTCTTTCTTCCACAGTCATCTCCGTAGGACGGATCAGACTTGTCGACCCCTTCTTATACTCGTATGTCTCAAGATCCACTTCAACAACTAACCCATTTCTACTATATTGCCCGCCAAAGCTTCTCTCTACTAACATAAATCCCTTTGGCAATTCCTGTATTGTTCCATCTGCAAGATAAGAATCCATCACATTGTGAATCCGGTCAATTCTTACCTCCTCTTCTTCACTTCCCAAATACACCTCAGGCAGGATCATGTGTAATGTAGAGGGTGCTTCTCCAACCATCTCCTCACTCTCTTTCCAATATTCCGGTTGTGAAGTATACTGATCGCACGCTACGACAGACCATTTATAAAGATCACTTTCTTCATTGGGCATCCATATGCCCGGTACATGTAAACAATTCATTTTCCTGGTCTCCTTTGTGTTTTTTTGTTAGTATAGCACAAACCATTCTCCTGGCACAATATGCACTCTGTGTGCACACTTAATAAAGTTTTGGGAAAGATTTAATATTCTAAATTGACATAACTGCTATTAAATGATAAATTTATATTATTGATTGACGTTTATCGATTGTCCAGTGGGGAGGAATATACAAATGGATGAAAAACAATTACAATTACTTTCAAAACAATTAGTCACTTCAAAAGATGATTATATGAACAGTCTGAGAAAAAATATTGATTTATATGCATCTCAAAAAGATATCACCATTCGGGCGATTGCAGAAGAAGCTGACATTTCGCTCAATACCTTAAATTCCATTTTATATGGCAATGTAAAAGACTGCAAACTGTCAACTATCATTTCTTTAGCAAGAGCATTTCATATCAGTATTGATGAGCTGGTCGGCTGTGAAACTATCAGCTCTGCAGCCAGAGATTCCATTCAGATCACAAGAAATCTGCCGGAACATTCACAATATCTGATACACTGGTTCATCAAACATCAGGAACTACAAATGCAGCATCCAAACCGCAGACATCTTCTAAATGTCATGCACCCAAATCTGCTTTCAAATGGTAATCTGAAGATGTCTTCTAAATATAGTCTAATCGACATCAGTGAAATTCCCCTCTCGATCCGTCCAAAAGTTTTTGTCGGAATGAAGTTAAAATGTGATCATTATATGCCCATCTATAGTCCATACGACATATTATTAATTGCAAACGACCGGGATCCGCATCTAAGTGAAAACTGTGTAATTCTGGTCTGTGACTGCTTGTTTATTGCAAAGCGCAAGGTCGAAACCGTTAACGGACAGGAAGTTGCCCGCTACTATTCCATTCGAGATCAAAAACCACGCCTTTATGAAGATGAGGTAGAAGAACTGATTGGTTACATTGCCGGCGTATACACAGACACAAATATATGACAAACCAAAAAAAGATTCCATCTCCTAAGAAACAGAATCTTATATTCAGCAGATAACGGGAGTCGAACCCGCCTTTCCAGCTTGGGAAGCTAGCGTTCTACCGATGAACCATATCTGCATATGTACTATTATAAAAGCTTGTTCCAGATTTTGCAAGCCAAAACCCGGAACATTTCTTTGTTTTCTTCCCGCATATTAATACACAAGAAAACCTATATCCTCTAAGAATGTACTCAATTTCTTATACCCGTATTGCTTATATTGAAAATCCGGATACATGTTCTTTAACTTACGTCCCAACGCACTGATCTCATGCTGTCCGATCACCTTGTTCGGATACATATCGATCATAAACCGGCACACCGCTTCTAATTCATTATCTTCTGCGTTGTCCTTCTTATCCGAAATTACAACTGCATGCGTTCCCTCCTGATATACAGAGAATTTGGTTTCTTTATCAATCAGTTCCCTAATAGACCGGTAGCCATATTCCTTCTCATCAAATCCCGGATAACGCAGCTGCAAACGGCTCTTTATTCCACCCAGATCTGCCGCCTTGCCGGCATTTTCATCCATCTGCACTAATTCATTTAATGCCATTTTAATATTTTTTAGAGGAATCTTTTTGTCCTTCTCTGTCCGGCTCTTTTTCCCATCCTTTCTGTCTCCTGCCGTTTTCTTTGTCTTTCCGTTCTTCGCAGATTCTTTTTGCGCACTTATTTCTTGCTTTTCTGCATTGTTCATGGCATTTTTCTTTGGTTTCTCCACCAGCTGTTCCAGTTCAATATATTCACTGCATGCCCGACGGAGCCTTGACGATGCGTCCGCTTTTCCCATACCAATTACTTCAATATTATCCTTACGGATCCGTTCCACCAAACGGGTAAAATCTCCATCCGATGTTATAATGCAAAACAGATCTGCCCGGTTATCTTTATGTAAAAAATCCATTGCATCAATTACTAATGCAATATCTGCCGCATTTTTACCTGCCTTTGTTGTATCTGCCTGGTATCTCTGAAGATTATACTGTACTGCCTTTGTATTCCACTGTTTTGTATTATGATTATCAATAAAATCTCCATAAATCTGTGCAGAAATAATATCTCCCTGCTTTGTAAGATATTCCATAATTCCATCCGCAAATTTTGCACTGGTATTTTCTGCATCTATTAATAAAACTATCTTTTTATCCTGCATATTTCACCCTCTGTTTCTATATTATTCTAATATTCCTTTTCCCCATTATTTCTCATTCATTGCAAAACGAAAGAAAAATAAGTCAAAACATCTTGTCGCAACTGCATTTCTAATGCTATACTAAGATTCAATCACATATTCAGGAGGACAATGCATGACAATTTCAATTATCCTAACTGCCACGATTATTTTCCTTTGTATCTTAGCGGATCGTTTTTCGAATCGTTTCGGCATGCCTGCTCTGATTCTCTTTATGTTTGTCGGTATGTTGTTTGGAAGCGATGGACTCTTAAAAATTCCTTTTGACAATTATACATTAGCCGAACAATTCTGTTCGATTGCATTGATTTTTATCATGTTCTATGGCGGCTTTAACACAAAATGGAGTATTGCACGTCCGGTTGCAGTCAGAGCAATTCTTCTGTCTACACTTGGTGTCATAATTACCGCCGGTATTACTGCTTTTCTGTGTCACATCTGCCTGCACTTTTCCATTGCAGAAAGTTTTCTGATCGGTGCCGTTCTTTCCTCAACAGATGCCGCAAGCGTCTTTTCTATCCTGCGTCAGAAAAAATTGAATTTGAAAGACGGAACTGCATCCCTTTTGGAAATGGAAAGCGGAAGTAATGATCCGGTATCTTACATGCTCACCCTGATCGGGATTGGAATACTGGCTTCCTCCGGTCAGAGCAATCTTGGCTATACCATATTTGCACAATTAACATATGGCTGTCTGCTTGGTGTCCTGTTCGCTCTTTTAGCAATCCGCCTGCTCACCAAAACCCGTCTGATTGCAGAGGGACTTGATACTATTTTTATGATAGCCATCGTGCTCCTTTGCTATGGTTTATCCAGTTTTGTTGGCGGAAATGCCTATCTGAGTGTATATCTGCTTGGCATCCTGATCGGTAACAGTCCGATCAAAAACAAATCGGTTCTTATTCCATTTTTCGATGGGATTACCGGTCTTGCTCAGATCTTCTTATTCTTCGTACTGGGATTGCTGGCATTTCCTCATAAGTTTCCGGCAATTCTACTGCCATCCCTGGCAATCGTATTCTTTTTAACAATACTTGCACGTCCGATTGCAGTATTCCTGATCCTCAAACCTTTAAAGAGCAGTTTGTCTCAATGTCTGCTCGTATCCTGGGCCGGTTTGCGTGGTGCCGCCTCCATTGTATTTGCCACCATGGTAATTGCAAGTGGAACCATTTTAGACACGGATCTGTTCCATATCGTGTTCATGGTAGCTCTTTTCTCCGTTTCCATTCAGGGAACCCTGCTTCCTCTGATTGCAAAGAAACTGGATATGGTCGATGATTCCATTGATGTCCGCAAGACATTCAATGATTATCAGGAGGATTCCTCCATTACACTCATGCGGATGTTCATTCCGGAAGGGCATAACTGGCAGAACCGTCCTGTAAAAGATGTACATATGCCAACAGGATCACTTGCCATCATGATCAAACGGAACAAAGAAACCATCATTCCAAAAGGTGACACCAGAATTCTTGCCGGAGACAATGTTATCTTAAGCGTCCCATCCTATGAACCCGGCGAACAGGACAAGCTGGAAGAAATCCACATTACAGCAGGACATACCTGGTGTAACCGTTCCATCGAGTCCCTGCACCTGCCTTCTGATGAACTCATCGCCCTCATTATCCGGGGCGATGAGAATGTAATACCAGATGGTCAGACCATCATATTGGAAAATGACATTGTTGTAACTTATCACTGATCATTTCTAGCGGATCGTCACCTCCTTTATGGAAGTATCACTTCCGTATTGTTTCTTTGAACCGGCTTTTCTGTACGGACGCATCTTGACATAATACGTTCCTTTTTTCATCTTTTTGGTATAAGAAGCGGCAGATGCCTTCTTGATCGTGGCAAGCTTCTTATACTTTCCATTCTTTGCAGTTGCATAATATACTTCATATCCATTGACACTGCTGCTCTTTTTCCAGCTTAATTTTAATTTACCTTTGACCGCTTTTGCTTTGTATTTCTTGATCTTAGCAGGTCCAACAGTAATCTTGCATTTTAGCTTCTTTGTCTTTCCGGCATCCGAAAATGTTGCACTCACCGTAGTCGTTCCATATGATTTTGCGGATACTTTACCTTTACTGTTTACCGTAAGGATCTTCTTGTTATAAGATTTCCAGGTAACCTTTGTTTTCACCGTATCACCGGCTTTTACCGAAAGCTGGTATTTTGAGCCTTTGGATACATTTATCTTACTTGCATTTAACTTGTATGTTGACTTTACAGCGGTCTTATCTGTATAGGCTTTGATCCTGGCATTCGCCTGTGCCTCTTTTCCCCAATCATACCACTTGCCGTTTAATTTTACAAAAGACTGATTGGATCCGACAGTTGCAATAAAATTGATCCAATTATTCTGATAAGAAGTATCTACTCCTATGTAACCGTTATTTCCTCTTGAATCCTTTAATCTGACCAGTACGGCAAAGTATTCACCGGCCTTCAGCGATACCGGATTCGTTAATGCTATTGTCTGGAATCCGGCATCCTGTAACGTACCACATGTAGTGGCTTCTGCAACCTTCGTTCCGCTTGTCGGCTTGCCTGCATCCGTCAATCCGGTATATATTTCTACCTGATAATCACAGTAAGTAGTCAGGCTGTACACACCCACTGCCTTCAACTGCTCATCATATCCGCCGGCACCTTTTGCCTGAAACACGTTTGCGTACCACTCCCCTTTATTATATGCCATCGCCGGATTGGCAGTTCCATCATGCTGATAATTGTTATCATACTGTTCCGCAGCCGTTACCATCTCAAATGCCATGAATTCCGTAAGCGTAACATCTTCATAGGACACATACATATATCCGTTGTCACCAAACTGTGATCTATAACTGTTCTTAACGATCCATGCACCGTTTTCTGTTGGTTTTACATTAAAATTGTCCTTCGAATAACTATCATCCCAGCCAACAATTGTAACCGCATGATTGGCTCCTTTAATTTGACAGTTATAAGAAGCATTAGACATATTATAACAGGCCGCTAACATATTAATGCCACAGGCAACCGCACCGTGATCCAAGATCGCCTGTTTGATCTTTGCGACATCATAATTATATAAATAAACATCCCTTACCGAATAATCCGACTGATAACAAAGGGAGGTATCCGGCGTACTCAGATACGGACTTCTCGCCTCTGTCGTAACACCTGCCCAGGTTGCCAATGATAACCCGGTTGCCATCAGTGATCCGCTCGCCTTCAGATACCCTCTTGAATCCTTGGCAAGATATGCATTATCTTTGCCGTATGTATTATAATCCCCTGCCGTATAACCTAATTTGTCTTTCTGGCGATTATAGAAAAAATACGACAATTGATTCTCTGACAGATCGATCGACGCATCCGCTTTTCTGTTTTTGATCAGATTGGCTTCCATAGCCGCAATCGACGAAAATGCCCAGCAGCTTTCAAAACTTCCCTGATCTTTCACCAAAGTAACATATCCATAATCCCTTGCATCATAACGTGCCGGGAACATGCTTCCTCTGCGCTGTAATGCACTGTCATTTTCTCCTTCATGAATCTCGGCCCCCTGCAGCCAGTGTTCACTTACCGGAAATTCTTCCTGCGCCGCATATACTTTATCCGGTTTACCGGTATTCACTCCGCCAATCGCAAGAACTCCAAGCAACGTAACTGCACAAAATACTTTTGCTTTTTTGTATATTCCTGTCCATCCTTTTTTACTTTGATCTTGTGTTGTTCTCATTCATTACCTCCTGCTCTTTTCGTTCATATGTCTGCTGAAAAATGTCCTTTTGGATAATATAAATATCCGTTATATCGTCCGCCCGGATCGCGAGATAATCTCCCGGGCGCCCTAAGTAGTAGTCCTCCTCACTAACCGGAAATACCTTCGTCCTCTCGTCTAACACAGTTGCATAGATTGCATTCGCAGTCTTGGGATAACACAGATGAGCCAGTTCGTCAATGCTTACATAACTGTTGTCCTTCATGATCTGCACTTCCGGAATGAAATCCAACATCTGTTCAAAGATATCTAATGATTCATCTGCACTCTCATAAGTACGTTCAAACTTATCTCTGGTTATATGATAAGCTTCTCCCCTGCAACCGATCATAATATAAATATCCGGCGAAGCTTCCATGATTATACCCGACTCATTCTCCAATGAACGAAGCTTAAATGCTTCCCCTTCTTCTACAATATCGGTCGACCTGACATAAGCCCATGGAATCTTCTTTTTTATATATTGCGGCAACTGTATGATATCTTTGTGTATTTGTTCCGCATATTCACCAGCTTCTACAATCTGTGTCATCATCCGATACGATAAAGCCTTATCCAGATAATAGTCCATCGAATCCTCAATATCCATTCCTGACATCTGTACTCTCAGTATTGTTGACGATATCCTTCCGGATGCAATCTCCGCTCCACCTTTGACCAACCCAAACTCCGATATCATATAGTCCATAAATTCAATGGCTCTTGTCCTTTTTGTATCACTAAAAAACAACTGCCGGTCTTCTTCCTGTTCTTTCCATACGATCAGCAGAAAATGACACGCAATCTTATTCTGAAATGTCGTAAAGATATGCATTTGCTCCTGCATATTATCCGGAATAGAATTACTGCATCGTCTAGAAATCAACTCATCTGCTTCCGCAATTACCATTTGCAGATCCGGATTGACAAAACACCTTATCACTCCCGGAATCTCATGCATATCCACTTTTTCAAATCCGTAATTCTCTCTCATTGACCACTCAACCTTCTATACACAACGGTATCACCTGATCCGCAAACTGACGAAATCCATGATTCACATGTGTAAAATGCAATACCAAAATATCCTCTTTCACATCTACAATCTTTGCATACACACCCTCAAAGATTCTGCTCCCATCCTCCTGTACCGCAAAGATCTCCACATCCGAATATATCTCCAGATGATCTGCCGCCTGTTCTTTTCCCCCGTCTGCATTCCTCAGGGAAACAACCGCTCTCTTCAGGCAGAATTGTTCTAACCGGACCGTCACCGGCTGTCCGACCACAACTTTTTCTTCAATACGGCATAATTGAAATTCAACCGGCTTCGTAACCGTAACGACCGCATCAAACTTCATATTCCTGATCGCACATCCGTACGCTCCGCCAATTGCCGCCACCTCACATACCGCAACCGGCTTTTGAATTCCCTTTGCCATGATTTGCATATGATTATGTACTTCCACCGGCACAGTAATCTTATCTAATGCTTCCTGCGACACCAACACCTGTCCGCCAACGCTGTAACTCTCGATCCGGGAGCTCTCGTTGACTACTTTACCGACAACATTATACCGCATTATCTTCTCTGAACCGACATTACCGATAAATGCTTCCCCGGAATGAATACCGATTCCCATCTCTAACAGCGGATATCCCTGTTCCTTACAGAATTCATTCACTTCATCCATTCGATTCTGCATCTCGATTCCCGCAGCAATCGCATCGCAAATATGATTCTCTGATATAAGCGGCGCTCCAAAAACAGCAAGTACGCCATCTCCCAAAAACTCTATCACCGTTCCCCTATAACGGGTAATCTCTTCTGTCATCTTATCAAAATAGAAGTTTAACAATCTTGTCACTGCTTCCGGCTCTAATTCTTCCGAAAGAGAAGTAAATCCCCGAAGATCCGAGATCAGAACTGTCAATTCTCTCTTTTCCCCTCCGATCGCTGCCCCTTCTGGATGTTCTAAGATAACTTCCAATACTTTATCCGAAAAATATCGTCCAAAGACCTGATACAATAATTCATTACGTGTTTTTAGTTTTTGATTCAACCGCATGATCTCTCTGGCCGCTTGTAGATCCCCTGCCTGTTTTTGCAGCATTTTCTCATAGTTTTTGGTGACTTCATGCTGCCATGCGACCTGCTCGATCCGCAGGATTCCGGATGCACTGAACGGCTTATGCAACACAACCATTGCGCCCTTAGCAAAACAGATCTCATCAATCTCCTGATTTCTCTCTTCTGTCATAATAAAGAACGGCACTCCCGCCAATGCTTCCTGTCGTTTGATAAAAGACAAGGTGGCAAAATCCTCCTCATGTGCCATCTGATAATCCATAATGATCAGAGAGGGAAAACTACTCAAACCCGGCTGATTACTGTTTTGTACATTGACCGCTTTATGCACCGCTGCTTCCGACAACATACAAAATGCCCGCATACTCCCTGTGGAATTAATCTTGCGCTGTGCGAGGATCATATCTCTTCTGTCATTTCCTATTACCCAGATTACATGTTCCATTCTTCTTTCCTGCTCTTTCTATTCTCTACCAGAGTGTATGCCATTTTCCTTTTCGGTCTGCCTGTTGCCGTTTGACCGGATCCGCCTTACAATTCTCACACAGTGTTCCGGTTCGGATAGGTGCACCACATACCGCACACGGAACCCGGACAGAAGAATTCTTCGGGATCTCCAGATATTCATCCCGGAAAAAATATTCGATGATCCGTCTTGGAACTCCCGTATCTCTCTCTATTACGGATGCAGATGTTGCCCCTGCCTTCTCTAAGTAATTCCGTATTGTCTGAAAATCATCATAGTTCTCTCTTCCGCATCTGACACACCGGTAAGTTCCGATCGTTATATTTTCCAAATCCTTACATCCACAATACTGGCATGCCAATGGAATCCGGTTCATCCGCAGCGCATTCGAATTTCCCCGGTTACTGTTCCTTCCGGATGCTGTTGTAATGCTGAGAACCCGTTTCTTGGGCTCCCCCTGTTCCAATGCGATCTGCGAAGTTCCGGCTGCAACATTCACTTTATCGCCCGCTGCAACCGAATGCTTTCTTGTTACCATTCCATTGGAATGCACCTGACCATTTGCTTCCACACCGGATTGTTTCAATTCCGGAATGATCTGATAGATCTGTCTTCGAAGATCATCAAATGCACCTTCCGGATTATGTGCAAAGGATATCATCTGCACATTATTCAGATAAAACCGAAATGTATCATTCAATACAACCTCCCGGATCTCAAACGGAATAATGGTCTTCCGGTTACAGATTGCATTATCAATCTCCTTTTCCACCCAGATAGAGTCCTGCGATGTCGGAGAAAGTACTAATAAAAATAAGCTACACTGCTGAATTGCTTTGGGTATCTCCCGCGCATAACTTGACCCCGCCGGTATCATTTCCGGTGCCTTCCAATAACTTACCCCTATCTGATCTAACTGTTTTATAATTCGCTTCACAAATTCCGAATCTCTCGAACTATAACTTATAAAAACGGAATGCTCTTGTGCCATACTTCTTCCTCCTGCCTGCATCCATTTCTTTCATGATGCTACCACCCGGTTCCTTCCGGATGTCTTTGCCTGATACAACCGGGCGTCTACTTTTTCTACATTCTCCTGCATATTCAGGCCACTCTCTAATTCTCTCACTCCAAATGACATTGTGATATGGATCTGTGACTCTTCAAACTCACAAACCGTCTGTTCTACTTCTTTTCGAATCTTCTCTGCCAACATCATTGCCGTAGTCTCTGTACAATTCCGAAGCAGCATAACAAATTCTTCCCCACCCCAGCGGGCAACCTGTCCATTACCGGCTACCGAAGTCTTAAGCAGTTCTGCTACCGATACCAGAACAGCATCTCCTGCATTATGGCCATAATTATCATTCACCTGCTTGAAGAAATCAATATCGCACATAATCAGTACTGCCGTTTCATCCTCTGACCTGTCTTTGCTAATCTCGCTATAATACTCATCAAAGCCCCGCCGATTCTTCAGGTGGGTAAGCGGATCTAACTGTGTCTCCTCGTACAGAATATGTGATTCCAACGTTTTCCCACAAAATACAGCCGCAAAAGTTAAATGCTTCACATCCTGCTCATCAAACACACTTTGACCGTCCGCCCTAATCTTATTGATTGCCTGATATGCTCCTATCACCTTACCTCTGGCATTCGTAACCGGCAAACACAAAATGGACTTCGTCGTGTATCCGGTATCCTTATCCACCTGCGGATTAAATCTTGTATCTTCATAAGGATTATTGATCACAATCGTCTCCTTGTTCTGAATAGAAGCGCCTACAATTCCGGATCCCTCCGGCACAATAATCCGCTCACTGCCAAGAGCTGCTAATGTCCAATATTCTTTCTTTGCACGATCCCAGTACCAGAATGAAGCCCTCTCTGCATTGACAAGAGTTCTTCCCAAATCTGTCAGCAGACGGATTGTTGGTATAAATTCTTTCTCTTCGATCAGCTGATTCATATAATAAAAGATCTTCTCCAGCATCTCCTCTGCCTGCAATGGTTTGTTATTCTCCATATTCTATCCTCCAAGCCTTTGTATGCAAGTCCTATCAAGGTCTTCTCCTAAGATAAAAAGCCCTTATAATTCCGTTCTAAATATTCTAATGACCTCCTCTGATTCTCCGGCGATGTTGTCTCGATCAACACACCGGAATCTAGGAAATACTTCTCCCGATATGTCACAAATTGACTCCAGTTAATATTGCCATCTCCAACTGCCAAATGGAGATCCTTCTGGAAGTCATTATCGTTGATATGCACATGTTTGATATACGGAGCCAGTCCTGTTACCCATGTCTCCATCGGTGTATGGGAAATACTGGCATGTGCATAGTCAAAACATACCCCGTAGTTGCCATATGCACACAACCGCTCCGACATTGCCATCATGATGTCCGGATCGGTATCAAACATATTCTCTAAATAGATCTCTGTATCCGGATATCGTTTCAGCAGGCATTCTACATACTGTGTTGTCATATCCACCGCTCTTTTGTCATATTCCACACCGGAAAGCATCGGACTATAATTCGTGTGAAATACGACTCCCTTCACACCCAACCGTACTGCCGCCTTCATACTCTGCTCCATACGCAATTCCGAAATCTCCCGGATTCGCGGATCATAACTGAATACCACAATATCAAAAAAAGCCCCATGCATCGTACTGCCGGCAGGCAATCCTTCCTGCTGATAAAAGGCGATCAACCGTTCCATCTCATCCGGATTCTCCAATACATCCGGATTGTAAAAATCATTCACCTCAAACCCTACATTATACTCTCTTGCCAAAGACTTATATTCTTCTATATTCTTTGCAAGTGATACGATCAATACCTGTCCCATAATACCCCTTCATCCTTACATTTTCATGTCTGACTTACTGTTCTCATTATACTCTTTTACCATGAGTAAATCAACGAAAATTGGTGAACGGATTGTGACTGCTTGAATAAATATTTCATCTACGATATAGTATAAAAAAGAAAGCTTTTTATCCTGTTACAAACAGCATTTACAATCAAAGGAGATATATATTATGAGTAAGCAAAACAATTCCTATATTGCAATTCCAACGTTGTTAAAAGTTGAACCCGGCGCCCTTGATCAGCTCGGAAGCTATTTTAGGGAAGGACATATTCAAAAGGTGGTCATTTTTTTCGGAAACGGACTGATTGATATGTTCGGTTCACGCGTCATGAAATCTTTATCCGATGCCAATATCGAAGTATTAGAATATCAGGAACTGGATTCCGTCAAATTGGAAGATATTACCTCACTGGCATTTACCCTGCCGGTCAAAACACAGGCAGTGATCGGCATTGGCGGTGGAAAAGTAATTGATGCCGCAAAATACATGGGATTTCTTCGCAAACTTCCATTCATCAGTATACCGACCTCTGCATCCAGTGATGGATTCTCCAGTGCAAGTGCCTCTCTTCTCATAGAGAACCGCCGTAATTCCGTTCCTGCCAAAATGGCATACGGGATCATCGCTGACACCGAAGTGATCAAGAGTGCGCCGGATCGTTTTCTCTATTCCGGAATCGGAGATATGGTTTCAAAGATTACTTCCCTTTACGACTGGCAGTACGAAGAAGATCATGGTTATGATGAAGTAAATGATTTTGCAATGATGATCGCAAAAAAAGCGGTAAACAGCTTTGTCCGTACCCCCTTTGAAACGATCAAGGACAATCTGTTTTTGAAAGAATTACTGGACTCTCTGGCAATGAGCGGTATTGCAAATGAGATTGCAGGCAGTTCTGCCCCGACCAGCGGCAGTGAGCACCTTATCTCCCACGCACTTGACAAACTCCTTCCAACTCCTCAGCTTCATGGCATCCAGGTCGGCATCGCCACCTATCTGATGAGCCTTGTTCAGGATCACCGGTACAAACGTATCCACACCATTCTTACCGACACCGGTTTCTTTGACTATGTGAGTACATTGGATCTGGATATTACCGACTATGAGAAAGCGATTGATCTTGCACCAAGCATCAAGCCTTTCCGACACACTTATCTACATGAGGAAAAATACCGTACACTCGCCAAACAGATCCTGCATGAAGATGAAACATTACAGCGTATCTTCCACACTGCATGATTCCACAGGTGAGGCAGTTGTTTGCGTTTGCATGCAGGATAGTATATAATAAAACGTATTTTTAATTAAAGGAGATTTTTATGGAACGAGAAAAATTTGGATCCAGATTAGGGTTCATCTTGGTGTCTGCCGGGTGTGCAATTGGATTGGGAAATGTATGGAAATTCCCGTATATGTGTGGACAATATGGTGGTGCTGCCTTTCTTTTGATCTATTTGTTGTTTTTGGCAATCCTCGGTTTTCCCATTATGGTATGTGAATTTTCAGTAGGACGTGCCAGTCAGAAAAGCTGTGCTACTTCATTTAAGGTATTGGAACCGGAAGGAACACGCTGGCATAAGTACAGTTACATCGGTATGGCCGGTAATTACCTGCTTATGATGTTTTATACCACGGTAGCTGGCTGGATGCTCTATTATTTCTGGCGGAGCCTTTCCGGGGAATTTACAGCCACACCACTTAGCACAGAACAGATTTCCAATAAATTCAACAACCTATTGCAATCCCCTGCCACTTTGACATTCTGGATGATCCTGACTGTTATCCTTGCATTTGGGATCTGCTCCCTTGGTGTGCAAAAAGGAGTTGAAAAGGTCACAAAGATCATGATGCTGTTGTTACTTGGTCTCATTGTTATCTTAGCTGTTCACTCGACTTTGCTGCCGGGTGCAGGAGAAGGAATTCGTTTTTATCTCGTTCCTGATTTTCATAATATGTTAGAAAAAGGAATCGGCAATGTAATATTCGGTGCCATGTCACAGGCATTCTTCACATTAAGTATCGGCATGGGTTCTATGGCAATCTTTGGCAGTTATTTAGACAAAAGCCGCTCCCTGACCGGTGAAGCATTTAGCATTACCATATTAGATACATTCGTTGCCCTGATGGCCGGTCTGATCATCATTCCTGCCTGTTTTTCTTACGGAATCGAACCGGATGCCGGACCTTCCTTAATATTCATCACACTGCCAAACATCTTTAACCAGATGACCGGCGGACGGATCTGGGGAAGTCTCTTTTTCCTGTTTCTGTCCTTTGCCGCTTTGTCTACCGTTATTGCTGTTTTTGAAAATATCATCTCTTTTGCGATCGACTTATGGGGATGGTCACGCAAAAAGGCTGTTATAGTTAACATTCTGGCAATTATTGTATTGTCTATGCCATGTGTGCTTGGTTACAACATGTTATCCGGATTCCATCCATTAGGCTCCGGTACTACAATCATGGATCTGGAAGACTTTTTGATCTCAAGTAACGTCCTTCCGTTAGGTTCCCTCGTTTATGTGATGTTCTGTACTACCCGGTACGGATGGGGGTTCCGGAACTTCTTAACGGAAGCAGACGCCGGTAACGGGCTTCGTTTTCCGCATCAATTGCGCTGGCATATGACCTATATTATACCCGCGGTAGTCGTATTTATTTATCTGAAAGGATATTATGACCTGTTTGCACCGCAAGGTTTATCTTATCTGATTCCATGGATGTGCATCGCCGTGATCTTCCTTTTATTCATATTCTCACTTGCCCGCTGCAAGAATAACACAAAACATTGACAATAAAAGGATTGCATTTCCTATTGTAACTCTCTCGGAAAGTAGGAACAAATTGAATTGGTAAATACCACATTGAAAGGCCATTTTATTTTAATTCGAATGAATAAAATAAAACGGCCTTTCATATACTAACAGTAAGGAGGTGTGTCCACATGAAAAAAATTCAATGGAAAAATCTGATTACAGCCGTTGCCATTCCCCTTGCTACCGGCGGGCTTTCCGCTCTGCTCACAAAAAAGGCGATGGATTCATTTGAAATGTTGAACCAACCGCCTCTTTCTCCACCCACATGGCTGTTTCCTGTGGTGTGGACGATTCTCTATATATTAATGGGAATTGCTTCCTATCTGGTAGCAACCTCCGGTCAGAAAAATGATACTGCCCTGACACTTTACGGCATCCAGTTATGCTTTAACTTTCTCTGGACGTTGATCTTTTTCAATATGGAGTGGTACTTGTTTGCATTTCTCTGGTTAATCGGCTTATGGATCCTGATATTGCTAACTACCATCGCATTCTATCGCATCTCAAAGCCCGCGGCCTATATGATGATTCCCTATCTGATCTGGGTTACCTTTGCCGGATATCTCAATTACGGAATTTATCTGTTAAATTAAGATCTCTGCAAACATTTAACGTATCTTTGCATACTCTTGTACCTGTTCTAACACCATCTGTACCAGCCGGTCTCTTGCCTCTACACTTGCCCAGGCAATGTGCGGTGTGATCAGCAGTTTCCGGCTGTCCTTAATCCGTAACAATGGATTGTCTGCAGCAATCGGTTCTTTGCATAATACATCCAGTCCCGCTGCTGCAAGTTCTCCATTTTCCAAAGCATCAAACAGATCCTGTTCCACTACGATCGGTCCACGTCCCACATTCAGAAAGATTGCAGAAGATTTCATTTTCGCAAACGCTTCTTTGTTCATGAGATTCTCGGTGTATTCATTCAACGGTGCATGTACGGATATCACATCCGATGTTGCTAATAATGTATCAAAATCCACCTGTTCATATCCATCCTGTGGTGCTGCACCGGATGCAGAATAATAGATCACCTTTGCTCCAAACACCTTCGCGATCTCTGCCACTCTTCTGCCAATCGTTCCAAGACCGATTATTCCCCATGTTTTTCCTTTTATCTCCGCAAATCCATTCGCAAAATGTGTGAACAACGGACTCTTTTCATATGCTCCATCTTTCACATACTCATCATAATACCGTAACTTTTCCAACAGATAAAACAACATCGCAAATGTATGTTGCGCAACCGCTTCCGTGGAATAACCGGCTACATTATGCCAGATAATTCCCCTGCTCTCCAGATATTCTTTATCCAGATTATTCGTCCCTGTCGCTAAGACACAGACCAGCTTGAGATTCTTTGCATTTCCAACTGTCTGCTCGTTGATCAGTACTTTATTAACTATGATTACCTCCGCATCTTTCACCCGTTCCGGCACTTCTTCTGTTGCAGAATAGGGATATCGAACCACTTCTCCCAGCTTTTCATATCCGGACCAGTCTACATCTTCTCCTACCGTTTGTGCATCTAATACAACAATCTTCATCTTCCTGACATTCCTTTCTATAAATGCTGCTGCAATAACCAAATCTTCATCATCAGACGCTGCGGAAGTAATTTAGCAACCGCATGCGCCGTCTTCACATACAATCCATATACAGAGATATCTTTATTTTTGTCTGCATCACGAATCGCCTTCTCCGCCACCACATCCGGAGTAACCATCATCCGGAAACGACTGGTTGCTTTATCCGCGCCGATCAATCCCTTGTCGATCAGATCCGTCTTCATCCATCCCGGGCAGACTGCCGTTGCTACAATCCCCCGATCTCTCAATTCAACATTTAATGCTCTCGTATAATTCCGGACAAACGCCTTTGTCGAACTATAGATATTCTGATATGGCAATGGCTGAAAGGATGCCTGCGATGCAATATTGATCAGATGACTTCCTTTCTTCATATATGGAATACAGATCAGTCCCATAGCAACCAATCCATTGATATTAAGATCAATCATATTGCACGACTCCTCTATCGACAGATCATTATAAGAACAGAATCTGGCAAAACCGGCATTATTGATCAGATACTGAATTGACACATTCTCATGTTGAAGGATCTCCCCAAACTGCTTAATCTGTTTCCGGTCAGACAGATCTTTTGAAAAAGTTCTGACCTTTTCTCCATATTCCTCGGTCAAAGCCTGCAGTTTCTGCTCATTTCTTGCAATTGCCCAGATCTCGTCCAATTCTGACCGTTCTGCCAATATCCTTACAAATTCTTTTCCTAATCCGGCACTTGCCCCCGTTATAATTGCAATTGTTTTATTCTTCATGTTGATATCCTCTTGTTACTGACATATTCTGATTTGAGTCTAAATGGAATCCTATATATTCATACACTTCTATTATATCCGCATGCGATTCGTTCAATCAAACAGGATTGTCGGATATACAGCAATCATTTGCACTCTTTCTATTATCTTTTCCAGTTTCTTATTATAATAAGAACGTTCCTGAAAAATCAATAAAAATGAAAAATTTTTCACTTAATTTTATTGATTTTATGATTCAATTATGTATAATTAGAAAGTGGGTGTCAAGGAATCATTCCCATATGGTTATTGTTCATCTGTGTTCACAGATGATTATCAATACAATTTCAAAGAAAAGAGGTATTAAGTAACATGGCAAACATCGATTTAAGCAAGTATGGTATTACTGGAACTACTGAGATTGTTTACAACCCTTCTTACGAATTACTTTTCGAGGAAGAGACTAAGTCTTCAAACGAAGGTTATGAGGTTGGTCAGAACACAGAGCTTAATGCTGTCAACGTTATGACAGGTATTTACACAGGACGTTCTCCTAAAGACAAATTCATCGTTGAAGATGAGAATTCTGAGAATACAGTATGGTGGGATTCTGAAGAATATCACAATGATAACCACCGTATGTCACAGGATGCATGGAAAGCAGTTAAAGAGATCGCTAAGACAGAGCTTTCTAACAAGAAATTATATGTAGTAGATGCATTCTGCGGAGCAAATAAAGATACTCGTATGGCTGTTCGTTTCATCGTTGAGGTTGCTTGGCAGGCTCATTTTGTAACAAACATGTTCATCAAGCCAACTGAGGAAGAGTTGAAGAACTTTGAACCGGACTTCGTTGTTTACAACGCATCTAAGGCTAAGGTTGAGAATTACAAAGAATTAGGTATTAACTCTGAGACTTGTGTAGCATTCAACATCACAAGCAGAGAGCAGGTTATCATTAATACATGGTACGGCGGAGAGATGAAGAAAGGTATGTTCTCTATGATGAACTACTACTTACCACTTAAGGGCATTGCTTCAATGCACTGTTCTGCTAACACAGATAAGGATGGTAAGAACACAGCAATCTTCTTCGGTCTTTCAGGAACAGGTAAGACAACGCTTTCTACAGATCCTAAGAGATTATTGATCGGTGATGATGAGCACGGTTGGGATGACAACGGTGTATTCAACTTCGAGGGTGGTTGCTACGCTAAGGTTATCGGTCTTGATAAAGAGTCTGAGCCAGATATCTACAATGCGATCAGAAGAGATGCATTGCTTGAGAACGTAACTGTTGCGGCAGATGGTAAGATTGACTTCGAGGACAAGAGTGTAACAGAGAATACCCGTGTATCTTATCCAATCGATCACATTGACAACATCGTATCTAAGGTAAATGGCGTATCTGCAGGTCCTGCAGCTCAGAATGTTATCTTCCTTTCAGCAGATGCATTCGGAGTACTTCCTCCGGTATCTATTCTTACACCAGAGCAGACACAGTACTACTTCTTATCAGGATTTACTGCAAAGCTTGCCGGTACAGAGCGCGGAATCACAGAGCCAACTCCTACATTCTCAGCATGTTTCGGACAGGCATTCTTAGAGCTTCATCCTACTAAGTACGGTGAAGAGCTTGTTAAGAAGATGGAGAAGAGTGGTGCTAAGGCTTACTTAGTTAACACAGGATGGAATGGTACAGGTAAGCGTATCACAATCAAGGATACTCGTGGAATCATCGATGCTATCTTAAATGGTGATATCAAGAACGCTCCTACCAAGACAATTCCTTACTTCAACTTCGAAGTTCCTACAGAACTTCCGGGTGTTGATTCAGGAATCTTAGATCCTCGTGATACTTACGCTGATGCTTCTGAATGGGAGACCAAGGCTAAGGATCTTGCTGAGAGATTTAACAAGAACTTCAAGAAGTACGAGACCAACGAAGCTGGTAAGGCTTTAGTAGCTGCTGGTCCTCAGCTTTAATTCAAACATAAGAAACTCTCAGTTTCTTAACATATCGTAATACGAAACGGGATGCCATATACAATCGGCATCCCGTTTTTTATTCATTATATATATTCTTCACTATCTGACAGACCATAGCAGAATCCCCAAAAGTGCAGACACTATAATCATTGCAACCGGCGACGGTTCCTGATGACATTTCTTTTTCACAACCACATGCGTCAGGATAAGAACACCAAACACGACTATCGAGCGGATATCCGGATTCAAATTATCCCCCACCAGCTGAACCGAGCAAAATGTATGAATTGCCATCAAAATACCCGTAGCAAATATCATCGCCACAATACAGGGACGAACCCCTGTAAGAAATGCCTGTACACCTTTATATTTCAAAAGATTATGCATGATAGCTGCAATCAATAAAATAATCACAAAGGACGGAAGGACCACTCCTACAGTTGCACACAGTGAACCTGCTATTCCACCTTGCGAAGAACCTATAAATGTTGCCATATTTACCGCCAACGGCCCCGGAGTCGACTCTGAAATGGCAATAAAGCTGGTAAAATCGCTCTCCGTCATCCATCCATACTCTAACACCATTTCCCGGATTAAAGCAATCATTCCATACCCACCGCCAAGGGAAACAGCCCCAATCTTCATAAATTCGATAAACAATCTTAGATATATCACAACATTTTTCCTTCCTTTGCGGAATTCCTCTCTTTACGCATGCATTTCATTCCATATACAGCAATCCCGATCACTCCACATATTATAATATATAAAATAGAAGAAACATCCACCGCAAAGACAGAGAACGAAATCATTGCAATACTGACCGCAGTTAATATTGACACATTCATCCAGTTCTTTTCCATGGATGTCCACAATTTCCAAGCCGCACTCAGGATGAGATAGACTACGCATGCCTGTATCCCCTTAAATGCATATGCAACATAGGTCAATGTTAGAAACTGATCCAAAAACAAGGAGATCAGATATATGATCACAAAGGACGGAAGGCACACTGCCACCGTTGCACTCAATGCCCCGATCACACCATCCACCTTGTAACCAATATATGTTGCACTGTTAACCGCAACCGGTCCCGGGGTCGACTCTGCAACTGCTACCATGTCCAAAAATTCTTCTCTGTCCAGCCATTTTCTTCGTGCCACAAATTGGCGTTCTAACAAATGAATCATTGCATAACCTCCGCCAAATGTGAATGCACCAATCTTAAGAAAATCCCAAAATAATACTCCTGCTTTTTTCATCTTCTTGCCACCCTCTTACGTCAAATCTATATTTTGTCTTTATTGCCCTATAACACCATCAATAACGTTCCGGCTCCAATCAGAATACAACCTATGACCGACTTTGGTGTAACTTGTTCGTGCAAGAACACAAACGCAAGAACTAACGTGATCACAACACTCAGCTTATCAATCGGAACAACCTTTGATGTATCTCCCATCTGCAATGCTTTGTAATAGCAAAGCCATGACGCTCCGGTTGCCAATCCCGACAAGATAAGGAACATCCAGCTTTTCTTACCAATGTCTCCAATTCCGGACTGTGCATTTGTAAGAAATACCATGCCCCATGCCATAACTAACACCACTGCCGTACGAATTGCCGTTGCCAGATTTGAATTCACACCATCTATTCCAATCTTTGCAAGAATGGAGGTCAATGCTGCAAATACAGATGAAAGAATTGCTAAAACAAGCCACATAATTATGTACCCCTTTTTTCAAATTTTCTACCTATACTATACCACGTTCTCTGGATCATATTCTAATATATCACCCGGCTGGCAATCGAGCGCATTGCAGATCGCTTCTAATGTAGAGAATCGAATGGCACTTACCTTGCCGGTCTTAATCTTGGAAAGATTCACATTCGACACTCCTACTTTCTCTGATAATTCATTGAGGCTCATCTTACGGTCAGCCATCACACGGTCAAGCCGCAATATAATCTTACCCATAACTTCCGCCTCCATCCTATAATGTCTCGTCTGATTCCTGCTGCAATACAGCTCCATATTGAAAAATGTATGTAAGTGCAAGCACAACCAATACCACTACTACCATATTACCATTGACAGCCAGATTGAAATTCCAACGATCTGACCAGAAACTTGACATTGCAGAATTAGCAACCGAAGATATCACACACCAAGGGATTAAGGAATATGCAAAATGCTTCATCTTCCGGATCACCTCTTCACTGAATGGAGAATCACAATTCTTAATTGCCTTGCATAATGCACCGATAAACCACAATGTTACCATTGTCACGATCAGATTGATCCACGCACCAATCATAAATACACTGATCTTTTTCAAAGAAATCGCTTCGGTCTGCCCGTCTGCATCTAATGAAAATCCCTTATCATCTACCTCAATATTAGATATCTTTGCTGTAATCCCGTTCATATCAATTGTGCTATTCTCTACCACCTTCGTGAGACTTTCTTTCATCTCCTTCTGTCCTTCCTTCGAAAAGGAATTCCCAAACTGCGACATATCCACATATATGGTTGTCCCTGTTCGAACGGTTGCTTTCACAAAGTCCTTCGGAAGTGCTGCCAATGCAATGGTCGCAATCAGGACTCCCGCAATTCCGATTCCTACAAGAATCTTGGCAATCAACGTAATGATGCCCGCTACCTTACCCATATTATTAATCTTAACAACTGCTTCTGGTTTCATAATAAAGTCCTCCTTCATATCAAAAAACACATTTCATTAAATATTTAATGTTTATCGATAATTCCATTATAACAAGACTTTATCATTTGTCAACAACTTTTTAATGTTAAACATTAAATTATTATTGTTGCACATGTGAGCAACTATAATTTCTCTATTATTAATATTTCCACTGTTCGGACTGCAACTGCAGATCCACCATATGCTTGTAGATACCATTTTGCTGTTTCAACTGCTCCGGTGTTCCCTGTTCTGCTACCGTACCATCCTTTAATACCACGATCTTGTCTACCCCGTCTACGGTACGCATATATCAGCAAATTCCGAATTGTTCTTATCTTCATCTTTTGATTATACACAGGATCTGAATCTTTTTCCCGTGTATTACAAAAAATTCTTTAATAAATTTTCACTTCTTTTTCAGAATACCTGCGTATCACTACGAATATTCCAATTGCCAAAATTACTCCAAATACGATTCCTGCCAGAATTCCATTCGTCCCCATTCCATAACTCTCATTCAAATAATAAGATGGCAGGAAAGAAAGGATTGTTCCCACAACCGCTGGTGGTATAAATCTCAGGAAATTCTTATAGCATAGGCACTTTACAATTTCCTTGTCCGTCATTCCCAACAGTCGCAAACTACAAACTGCCCTGCTATTTTCTTCTTTTTCTGTCTGAATACAAGAGTGAATTAACAGAAACGCAGCCATTATTATAAGTCCTATCACAAATGCCATCAAGAACAATAAAAATTCTCCAGATTTCTCTGCATCCTGGTATTTCTCCACTTTCGAAGAGATTTCATAATACAGCTGCTCATTTTCATCCAATGGATTGTTTTCATGCAGATATTCTTTTACCCCACTTACTCCTGCATAAGAATCCTCCCAATTCTGAAACTGAAACAAGTTTGCAATACCAGCACCACCTGGTGTATCTGCACGTAATTTTGCAAAATCGGAATCGTTGATAATCAACGTTTTATCTGCAAAGGTCGGATTTTGATTAAACAATATCTTTACATCTGTTCCAACAGACCGCAGCTTTCTGTCCCCGGAGATTGTCACAGCCGATACTGGCTGTATGTTATGTTCATACCCATCTTCCAGATCGTACTGAAATAAATTCAAAAACTGGCCTTCCTGAATCTGATAATCACATCCAAAATCCCGGTTTATTTCTGTCGCAGGAAAATAATTAAAAACACCGTCTCTGATATAGGGAAGCCGAATGATCTGTTCTACTGCAACACCATTTTTCTCCAATATATGAATGACATCCTGTAACGGAACCTGATTCATTCCATAGATTTCCGAATACACCATGTCATACGGAGAGTAACTTTTTGCATCCTGTAGAAAAGCCGGATACAAAGTCAGGCATATACCAGCAAGCGTAACAGATACCGCTATCATGAGAGATGCCAAAAGATACCTGAGTCCCCATTCTTTCTTGTGTCTGCGGACAAATGACAATCCCACCAAATGAAAAGTCATATAGTTGGGTGTAAGTCTGCATAAGATCGTACCGATCTTTCCTATTTTTTCTGCTCGATATTGTGCTTTCATCAGTGTTCCGATTTTATCCAGCATAAGTCTCCCGGCATTCAGGATAAAGGAAACTGCCACCACTACTGTATATAGAACTGCTGTAAGCTTATATGCTTCCGGACAAAACTGCCATTGTACTCCATGAACATCTATTGCATAAATGATAACAGCAAAGAATAAAAATGACAGCACAGTTCCTGCTACAAGTGCTATTGCCAACGCCAATACGGATATGAGCACATTTTCAAAAAGTAAATTTTCAAACGCCTCTTTCCGGCTCATTCCAAGAGAAAACATCACGCCGTATTCCTGTTTTCTTGATGCCAGAAATGCCTGACACGAAACAGGAAGAAAAAAGATCAGAAACACTGCTGACAGAAAAAAAGGAAGATAAATGTTATTGGATATAGATGAATTTACAATCGACCCATTCATAAATGTCCTGTTTGTGGAAATAACTGCAAAGCAACAAAATAATGCCGCTGCAGATAAATTGCATAGAAAGTACAACCGATATTTGTGAAAACCAACTTTCAGCATCTTTCGGGAAATATCAAAAAAGGTCATCTTTTCCACCTCCCAAAAGGCACAATGTTTTCCATATATTTTCTCTGAATTTATCAGCATTTTTCTCTTTTTTTACTTCTTTGACCAGATTCCCATCCTGTAAAAAAAGTACCCGGTCACAAAAGGATGCCGTATAAGCATCATGTGTCACAAGCAGAAAGCTGATGCCAGACCGTTGATTCATCTGTTTCATACATCGCATCACATCCCCGGTGGTCTTTCGGTCAAGGCTTCCTGTTGGCTCATCTCCAAAAATAATATCCGGTTCATTGATCAGTGCCCTGCCAATCGCAACCCTCTGTTTCTGACCACCCGATATCTCCGTAATTCCTTTATCAGCCAATTTTTCAATGCCAAGCACATCTGCCATTTTTGAAAAACGTTCTTTCTGAATTTCCGCATCTTTTCGTTCAAGAATGAGTGGTAACATTATATTTTCTTTTACTGTCAAACTCTCTAAAAGCTGAAAATCCTGAAAAATCATTCCCATATGTTTTCTACGAAAAAATGTTTTTTCTTCTTCCGTAAGCTGTGAAAACTTTTCACCTCCAATTACAATTTCTCCATCGTCCGGTGTATCAACCCCGGTCAGCACATGGAGCAACGTAGTCTTTCCACTGCCAGATGGCCCCATAATGGCGACCATTTCACCTTTCGTAACTTGCAGATTTACATTCTGTAAAACCTGAATAGTTTCTCCTGAAGTTTTATAACTTTTTGAAATATGATTTGCATTTAATACATACATCGAAGTTCCTCCTGATAATAAATTTAAAATTTGGTTACCAGAAGTATTTAATCATCCATACGAACCGATAGACTGCACAGGGTAACTTCCGGTCTGAAAGAAAACTCTCCCTGACCGAGTTCTTTAAAACCATCATATACCCAAAGTACCATTATTTCTAATCCACCTAAACATATGCACTCATAGAAATGCAAAAATATGCCTTCGTTTATATCGTTTTCGCTATTTGACTTTTCCAAACTTTCCATCTGCTGTATGACTATACTTTCCAAATCACCTTCCGCATAATATCCACTCCAGATTCGGAAATTCAGCGACAAAAGTAAAATCAGCACAATCGAACTTAAAACCATAATAGCAACAATTCGCTGCTTTTTTACTGACATCATATAAATCAAGCTCTATCCTTCCGCTTCATCTCTTAAAGTATTTATTTTTTGTATTTGTCTTATTGTTTTCCTTTTTTTATAAATAAGAATCTTCTGCAAATACCAATTTGTTACTCACATAATATCACACTTCTTCTACAGTTGCATAGATATACCCTGTTTCTTTCGATATAAACTCATTTTTTCCATCTTTATCCCCCAAACTTGTCTTAATAATATGAATCTATCGTAATCTTGGAAGCTTATCAGTACTAACTGATTCTAGTGTACGAATCTGTTGCAAAGCCAATTATCGAAGCAATTCCATTAGCATGAATTGTGTCTTTGACAAGATTTTTCACTTCATCATCCTCCACTTCAATTGTCTATTTACTTTTCATCTCATTTTTGTCCTTTAATTCGTCATAATACGCTTTATACCTGTAAATCGTCCGCTCACTGACATTATTACGCTTCGCAATTTCTACCATTGTCATGCCGCTCTCATACCCTGCAACAAAATCATTATAAATTGCCATCCACTTGGCATTATGTTTTTGTCGTCCACTCATTTTTCGATTTCTGTAATACTCTAATTCCTCTCGAATCTTGGCATTCTCTTCTTCCAACTCCTCAATTCTTTTTAATGCCTCTTCAAGTGTTACCAATTTCTCCATTACAATATTCTCCATTTATGTCATTCTCATTTTGTCTATATTATATATACTTACATTTGTGAAGTCAATCTGATTAGTCATGTTGTAATGCTTTTAACATGATATCTGTGTCTAGGCACTCTTCTCTTATGCTTGCTGCTAAAATTTCAGAGTTACTCCAATTCATCTCGAAATTTGCATTCTCTTTTTTCCAAATTCTCAATTTTTGTTAATGTCCTTCATGTGTTGCGAATTTCTCCATTACTATATCCTCCACTTATGTCATTCTCACTTTGTCTGCATTATATATACTTACATTTGTTATAATATTAGTGTCGGACACCAATGCTTATATAATCGAACAATTGTCATTGCTGCGGTAGTTGTTCTTATATGCGGCACATACATGATCCCGCTTGATGGCAGCCACGAAAGATGCCGAGTCCGTAATGTGAGCCTTATTGGGATACACGCAGTTGGAACTGTCACCGCAGCAGTTTGCGGTATAAAGGGTAAAATCAATCATGGGTAACCTCCTTGCAGTTTCTGTCAAACCATCTGATGGTCTGCTGTCTCTTTTTTGCAATACCGATCTCATGTGCCATGCCCTTGGATATCTCATCACCAAGCACCCACAGTTCATTGCACTTGCCAAGCAGCACATAGTTGAAATGCATGGCATCGGCACGTTCCTTTTGGTTCTCGTCATCCATGAACTGCGGATACAAAAGGTGCGGTGTCACCGGAATCGTATTCTGCTCATAGGCAAAACGGCTGTACTTTCTTCGATGAGTTTTCTCATCTGTTCCTTTGGTGCAATGTGTTCAACATCAAATCGATCAATCGACAACTGATCCATGGCTGTAAAGGTTTTGAGATAAATACAATTAAGAATCACATACTCTTCACTTCGTGGACTTGCAACCTTTTTGACCTCAGCACGTAACATCGAACGTTCGAACAAACCATCCAATGCGACCATCCAGGCTCTACTAGATATTTCAGTCATGTATCTATTCGGTTTAGACGCCGCATGAATTTTTCCAGTCCCGCCTTCACTCCAATAGTTTGTAATGATGTCATAGACATAGTACTGAACAAGATTCTTTGAGATTATATTTTTGCGTTCATTCCATGTGCCAGCAAAATTATCATAATTACCATTTGCATACATTTCTTTGAAAGTGGTTGAAATCATCGAAAGCACTTGATATTTAGAATGAAAAATCTTATTCGTGTTCCGAGAATTACCCTTGAATTTGGTCACAACAGAAATAGCACTGTTTACAAAATCAATAGCAGTACAGATGGCTTGCTCGAGAACATTCAGATCAATAGTACGAAGATTGGTATACAAGGTACGGATTCTATCTGTGTCGTTGAGGCAAGCATTAACTAGCTCAAACGCAAGGGGATTTACTGTATCATCAGCAAGATTTTTATTAAACCCTAAAATTTCATATTTTGTAACCAAATACTTACTGAAACCAAATAGATACTCAAAGGCATTTACCCTTTTTGTTGTTCGCATCTCTTCACGACTGTATCCGTGAATTTGATAACCATCTTCCACAAAGGCATCATATTTGCGAACAATATTTTCGATGATATCAATGTTTTCAATAGTGTATTTTTCATTAACCGGCCAAGCAGCGGCGTATACCTCATACTGATCAAGTGGCGTACCTTTTGAATTGATACGGTCAAAGATATCCGGAAGATTACTCTCATCACCTGTATAAACAATAACCGGTATTACAGTTCCTGCAATTTTATCATATAAATCCTGTCGCTCTTCAAAAAATATAGTGATGGTATCGATCAACCCTTCAATTGCATCGAAACTGGCATCAAACTCACCCGCTATCTGCTTTGCAACGGAGAAATATTGCAGGTTTTTAAATGTCTTCTGTTTCTTAATAAATGAAGTAAGGATACCACGAATCACTGCATAATTATCCTGCCCCTCTTTTCCTAAGAGCGTCAGAATACTTTCGCAGAATTCGTCTGAAATACTATCATCGTAAAAAAACTCGGTAGGATTAGTCATGTATTTCTTGATACTGTTTCCTCGCTGTAATCCATCAACCAAAATATAAGTGCGCTTGTTGTCCTCAAACGTCTCATAAAAAAGCATAGTACCCACCGGGTAACCCTTAATCAAGGAATCTATAAATACCTGTTCTTGAGTACGGCTCCAACGCTTTCCACGTTGAAACATTGGAACAACAATTCTTTTATTATCTTTATGCATATCCTGGAGTGCAGAGGACAAATCCTGCAGTGTCCAGTTTTCACATGTGCATCCTGCCATAACTTCACCTTCCTACCGTGTTTAACATTCTTATCTACTCAACTATTACAATAATCATTTTATCAACTCAACCTTTTCCATTTTCAACTTGTCAACTCGACCCAAAAATCTCGATGGTTGATATGTTTTCTCAAAGCAAAAATCTGAGTATCTGAGTAACCAATCAACGGATACTCAAATGTCCAGAAATACTTTATTCTAAGCCATTTTTCACTATTTACTTCTGTACCTTTGACAGCAATACTACTGACTCCACATGCCCGCTATGTCCGAACTGATCCACAGCGCACACCTTCTCTACCTCATATCCCGCTGCCACCAGCACCTTCACATCCCTTGCGAGGGTAGCCGGATCACAGCTCACATACACAATTTTCTTCGGTGCCATCGTGATCATAGTGCCAAGTGCAACTTCGTCACAGCCCTTGCGTGGCGGATCAACCACGATCACATCTGCGTACACGCCATATTTCTTATATTGTTCCGGCAACACTTCTTCCGCTTTTCCAACGAAGAATTCCACGTTATCAAAGCCGTTCATCTTTGCATTCTTCCTGGCATCATCAATTGCTTCCGGTATGATCTCAACACCCATTACTTTCTTTGCCTTCTGCGCTAAGAATAAGGAAATGGTTCCAATACCACAATAGAGATCCCATACCGTTTCATCACCATGCAGATCGGCGTATTCCAATGCTTTACGGTATAATTTCTCTGTCTGTTCCGGGTTTACCTGATAAAATGACAACGGATTGATCTGGTATTTGACATTGCCAATATAATCGGTGATCGTATCCCTTCCCCAGATAGTCCGGCAATGTGTACCGAGAATCCGGTTCGTCTTATCCTGATTCACATTAAGAGAAATGCTTGTCATCCCCGGAATATCCTTCAGACAATCCACCAATTCCTGTTCTACATTTACATACTTTCCACCATTCTTAGACGAAAACTGTCCGATCAATTCCGTACCATTGATGATTACACAAACCATAATCTCTCCGGTTTTCTTTCCTACTCTCGTCAATATATGGCGTACCAGACCATTGTGACGTTCTTCATCATATGGTTCTACCTGATACCGTTCCATAAAAGAACGGAATCTCCGAATAATCTCATCATTGACAGGAGCCTGGAGATAACAGACATCCGTATCAATTACATGATGCGTACGACCGGCATAGAATCCAATCACGGTATGTCCGTCCTTATCCTTCCTTACCGGAAACTGCGCTTTATTCCGATATCTAATAGCCGGAAAACTTTCCTTTACCCTATATATCTTCTCATCACCCAATATATTATTCTCTTGCCCGTCAGTCTCTTTGCACTGATCATCTCCACTTTCATTGAAACAAACACTACCCATCCCAATGATCGGTTCCATCTTACTTTCCACATCCGCAATTCCACCAATCCGTTTCAAGCAGTTCAGCACTTTGCTCTGCTTCCATTCCAACTGCTTCTCATAACGAAGCTGCATGATGGAACAGCCACCACACTGTCTTGCATGCGGGCAGATCGGTTCCACACGGTCAACAGACGGAATCAGAATCTCCATCAGTCTGCCATACGCATAATTCTTCTTTGCCTTGATGATCCTGATCCTTGCCACATCTCCCGGCACCGCGTCCTTCACAAATACCGCCATGCCATCAATGTGACCAATCCCCTCACCTTCATTTCCAATGTCCTCTATTGTAATCTCATACTCCTGATTCTTCTCTAAACTCATATCTCATACCACGCAATCATATTATAGTGTTGGAACAAAAAATCCTGCCACAGTTTACTACATTGCTATACATTTTTGCAGCCCTGCAAGCACTCGCAATTCCATGTATTTACAATACCACAAAGCCCTTTAATAATAAAGCACGATTTCTGTCCCGATTATTTGTTATCTGTTTTACAACACAATAGAATATTTGTAGACATTATCCGACAAAAATTATATAATTATTGTACATGTAACTTATAGAACCTGTATAAATGACCGTACATTTCCTTATCAAGTACAATATAATGATAACAATTCACTTGCTTGCAAGGGTGAATTGTTAAATGTGATCATGAGCGATGCTCATGATATAACGATCATTTTACAGAATACCATTTTAAAAGGAGAAGATTTATGGGATTAATTAAAGCAATTTCCGGTGCCATCCGTGGCGTAACCGCTGACCAGTGGAAAGAGTATTTCTACTGCGATTCCCTTGACACCGATGTATTGGTAACCAAAGGACACAGACGGACCAACAGCAAGTTTGGCTCCGGCAACAAAGGCAATGACAATATCATTACCAACGGTTCTGTTGTTGCGGTAAATGAAGGTCAGTGTATGATTATCGTAGATCAGGGTAAGGTCGTAGAGTTCTGTGCCGAAGCCGGTGAATTCTTATATGATACTTCATCTGAACCAAGTTTATTGTTTGGTGATCTCGGTGACAATGTTTCAAAGACATTTGCTCAGATTGGTAAGCGCTTTACCTTTGGCGGTGATACTGGAAAAGATCAGCGTGTATATTTCTTCAACACGAAAGAGATCATGGGCAACAAATATGGAACTGCCAATCCGGTTCCTTTCCGTGTAGTGGATACGAACATTGGATTGGACGTTGACATTTCTGTTCGTTGTAACGGTGAGTATTCTTACCAGATCTTCGATCCGATCCTGTTCTATACCAACGTATGTGGTAATGTAACCGATGAATATACAAGAGATCAGATTGACAGCCAGTTAAAGACCGAGTTGATGACTGCTCTGCAGCCTGCATTTGCGCAGATTTCTGCTATGGGAATCCGTTACAGTGCCATTCCTGCTCACACCATGGAAGTAGCAGATGCACTGAACAAAGAACTTTCTGAGAAATGGGGACAGTTAAGAGGTATCCGTGTTGTATCCTTTGGTGTGAATACGATCAAGGCTTCCGAAGAGGATGAGCAGATGATCAAGGATCTTCAGAAGACCGCTGTTCTCCGTAATCCGAATATGGCAGCCGCTACCTTAGTCGGTGCTCAGGCAGAGGCAATGAAATCCGCTGCTTCCAATACTTCTACCGGACCTATGATGGCATTTGCCGGTATGAACATGGCAAATATGGCAGGCGGCATGGATGCAAACTCTCTGTTCGCTATGGGACAGCAGCAGAATAACACTCCACCTACCTCACCAGCTCCTGAAGCTCCTAGTCCGGCACCAAGTGCTCCGGCAGCAGACTCCTGGACCTGTTCCTGTGGAACCGTGAACACAAGCAAATTCTGTTCCAACTGTGGTTCTCCAAAGCCTGCACCTGTTGAAGGCTGGACTTGTTCCTGTGGTGCCGTGAACCAGGGCAAATTCTGTTCAGAATGTGGTGCCAAGAAGCCTGCCGGTGCTCCGCTATATCGCTGCGATAAATGCGGTTGGCAGCCGGAAGATCCAACTCATCCACCAAAATTCTGTCCGGAGTGTGGTGATGTATTTGACGATAATGATATCCAATAATCATTTGATTGAATACAATATCAGCACACTGCAATAGAAATTTCAACTATTAGACAACTATAACAGAACAGGGTAATTATGCCACACCAACCGTTACATAATTACCCTGTATCTTTATTCAGCCATAATTTCATATATATGTCTATGACACCGGGTTCAGCCCCTTTGCACAGGCATATTATATACAACATAACAGGAGGAGAATATGGACGATTTTAATGATATGAACATTGTGGACACCAAAGAAGAAACCGACAAAAAATGTCCTCAATGTGGTGGTGTAATGGACTTTGATCCAGCCAGCGGCAGATTAAAATGCCCTTATTGTGAATATACAGAAGAGATCAAGGTAAAACGGGAATTACCTGTCAAAGCAGAAGAATTAGATTTTCTATCTGCCACAAAGACCGCAAATAAAGATTGGGGAGTAGCAACCAAAACCGTGCTCTGTAAAGCATGTGGTGCAGAGTCCATCTATGATGCCATGCAAACCGCTGCAGTCTGCCCTTTCTGCGGTTCCAATCAGGTTATGGAAGCAAATGAGCAGGACACCATCGCTCCGGGAGGCGTTGTCCCATTTTCCATCAGTGATAAAGAAGCATCCGAATTATTTAAAAAATGGATCAAACGCAGATGGTTCTGTCCAAAGCTTGCCAAAGACAGTGCCAAACCAAAACGGTTTAACGGCATTTATCTCCCATACTGGACCTTTGACAGCAATACCTTTTCTTCTTATCAGGGAGAATACGGTATCAATCATACCCGTAAAGACCGTGACGGTAACACACATACAGAAACAACCTGGCATCGCACTTCCGGAACACATAGCGAATTCATCAACGATGAATTAGTGCTTGCTTCTTCCAAGCACGATATGTCAATGCTCCGCAAGTTAGAGCCATTCGACACAGAGAACAACAAAGCATATAAGCCGGAATACATTGCCGGTTTTGTTGCAGAACGATATTCATTAGGATTAAAGGATGCCTGGAAACAAGCCATGGCGTTAATGAAAGAACGTCTCACACGTCATGTGTCAGACAATATCCAGACACAGCATCATGCAGACACAACCCGTAACGTCCGTTTGTCTACGGATTTCAAAGATATTACATACAAGTATCTGTTGTTGCCAATCTGGGTATCCAATTTTAAATACAACGACAAGGTATATCAATTCATGGTAAACGGACAGACCGGTAAGGTTGCAGGCAAGACTCCACTTTCTATTCCAAAGATTATAATCACGATTGTTGCGATCGTTGCGATCATTGCCCTGCTATACTATCTTGGCGTATGGAACTAATCACAATTTTACAACCATTATACTGCTCTGATAGGATGATCAGGGCAGTTTTTCAAAGGAGAGATCATGGAACATTTACCAACTATTATCATGTTAATTCTAATCCTGGCAATCATTGGTGCTGCATATTATCTTGTCTATCGGGTCAAACACAAAGCAGAAGAACTGTCACGCACCCTGTTTGGCACATCGGATATTACAAAAGCGGCGTCACAAATGAAGCAGGAATATGCCACCACACCCAAATCCGTTTCCGCAATGACATCTCTGTTGCTGCCTAAGATTGTCGCCGATTTTCCTGATTTTCAGTATAACGAAATGAAAGATCGTGCCGAAAATGTACTTACATCTTATCTGCATGCGATCACTGAACGCAATCCCTCTCGATTGACTGATGGAACCACAGAACTCAAACAGCAATTAGAAAACCATACAGAAATGCTGTTTGCCAACGGACAACACGAACGATATGACCAGATACACATTCATCGTACAGAGATCAATCAATATCGTACGACCGCCGGAAGATGTATTATTACCTTCCAGACAGCATTAGAATGTTATCATACAATTACAGACTCAAACGGCAACATCACGGAAGGTTCTTCCGAATACAAATACCAGACCAAATTCAATACCGATCTGATCTATATCCAAGATCGTAATTTGGTAGAAAACGAATTAGATCATGCATTAGGACTGAATTGCCCAAACTGTGGTGCTCCAATATCCTCATTAGGGGCAAAGGTATGCGAATACTGCGGTACCGCAATTGTAGAACTGAATATCCATGCATGGAGCTTCAGTCATATTGAAGAATTATATTAGAACTAAGAATGAGCAGGTAATAACCCGCTCATTCTTTTTGTGCCCACACGGAATTTCAAAACAATTATCTTCTACTCTGCACAAGTAAAAAAGCGGTTGCATAAGCAACCGCTTTTTTGGGGAAAGCAAGAGATTAATCTAAAATCTTCTGCTCTGTTTCTTTATCAAAGATATGAATCTTGCTTAAGTCAAATGCTAACTGTACTGTATCACCAGGTCTAGCTGTTGTACGAGCATTAACTCTTGCAGTAATATCGAACTGATCAATTGTGAAGTATAAGTAAACTTCAGCACCTAACATCTCGTAGATAGTAATTCTTGCATCAATGATGCTCTCTGGAGATGACTCAAGGAATAACTGCTCATCATGGATATCTTCCGGACGAATACCTAATACAACTTCCTTGTCAATGTAGTTCTGCTCAACTAAGATCTGTGCCTTTGAATCAGGAATCTTGATTGAATGAGAACCAAACATCAATAATACATCTGCACCAGACTTAACAACCTTACACTCGATGAAGTTCATTGGTGGCATACCCATGAATCCTGCTACGAATAAGTTGGTTGGCTTGTCATATAAGTTCTGAGGAGTATCAACCTGCTGAATGATACCATCCTTCATAACTACGATTCTTGTACCAAGTGTCATAGCCTCTGTCTGGTCATGTGTTACATAGATGATAGTTGTCTGTAATCTCTGATGTAACTTAGAAATCTCAACACGCATCTGAACACGAAGCTTAGCATCCAAGTTAGATAAAGGCTCGTCCATTAAGAATACCTTAGGCTCACGAACGATTGCACGACCCATAGCTACACGCTGTCTCTGACCACCTGATAAAGCCTTAGGCTTTCTATCAAGTAAGTGCTCGATATCAAGAATCTTAGCAGCCTCATGTACCTGCTTATCAATCTTCTCCTTTGGAACCTTTCTTAACTTAAGACCAAATGCCATGTTATCATATACAGACATATGTGGATACAAAGCGTAGTTCTGGAATACCATTGCGATATCTCTATCCTTAGGTTCTACATCGTTAACCATCTTGTCCCCGATCCATAATTCACCGGAACTGATATCTTCCAAACCAGCGATCATACGAAGTGTAGTAGACTTACCACATCCAGATGGTCCTACGAAGATGATGAACTCCTTGTCTTCAATCTCAAGATTGAAATCCTTAACAGCATTGAAACCGTTTGGATAAATCTTGTAAATATTTTTAAGTGATAAACTAGCCATTTTCATTTCCTCCTTGAGTTGTATAAATTTTCTGCTGACTAAATCATAGTGATATAATACCTCATTTAATATTTAAAAGAAATATTATTATTGAACAAATAAATTTTCATTTCTTTGTTCATTTTGTCCTTTTTCAAAATATTATCAGAAAAATGCACATTGTTTTATAAATTTTATTATCTAAAAGTACCTATAATCGCATCACGCAACCCTATATCATATCGAAATAATGACAAAACTCGTGCAAAATCTCCAATAGATTCCTACTTTTTGTGCTATTGCCCAATTGTATTTATTAAAAATGCCGAACCCCTTATGATTCTTTGTCTTTTCTCTGTTGGCGGATACGAAATTTCATCTTTAAGTTATTGAAAAAATTCCTGATTCTTCCATCTTTTTGTGACCATTTATATATATTATCCATCTTCAATTTCTGGATGGATTCCGGTACTTCTGCTTCCGCAACAGCCTGGTTATATAAAATCTTACCCGTAAACAACGCAAGTCCTGCATTCATCTTATCGCGATAATTCTGCAAAAGTTCCAACTGTCTTTGTTCTTCCAATGCAATCAGCAATATATCCGGAGCAACTGAATTGATCTCATTCACGATATGGTCAAGTGATTCTTCCTGTTCCGTCAGATATAGCCCGCTTAAGGTCAGATACGGTCTTTTGGCATGAAGACTCTCCTGCACAGACAAAAAATGCTCTTCACTCTCCGTAACCAGCAAAATCTCTGCACCAACGGATATTGCATAATCTAATATCTGTTCAAAATAACCATCAAAGAAAAAAGGATCCCTCTTATGTCCGAGCTCCTCGTCAACACTATTGTTCACACCCGCATTGCCCGGCAGAGTAAGATCTGTTGCTTCAACAACATCTTTCCAATCCTTATTTTCCTGCAAAAGCAGTAAAGTCTCGCTATTCACGAAATAAATCACTTTACTGCTTTCTTCTTCTAAACACTGTATGGTGGTCTCTGCAGCCACTTTTGTAGAATCGATATCTATTGCGATATCCAATAGCTGGATTCTATTCTTCATATATTACCTCATTACTGAACAGAAGTATCACTATTACCAATGACAATAATGATATCCGCATCATTCAATGTTATATTGCCCCTCGTTACAGAACAAACACTTGTATCCGGCTTACCAATCTCAACCGTTGCATTTGAAAAGAAAGATACAAGATCCTGTCCCATTCCGTCTTCTTTTACATAAATCTTTGTCTGTGTTTCCGCACCCGCACTATAATTACCGGCTCCAACATTAGAAAATCCGTTACTTGAAAGCTTGCTTTGCCATTTGCCGGCAAGACCTGTTGTATTTGTACTATTCAATACTACAATCTTCTTGTCAGTAGATGGAATCTCTTCTACTGTAGCTTCCTGCGTTGTAGCTTCTTCTGTGGTCGTTTCCTCTGTTGTTGCATCTTCTTTTGTATCTCCGGCATTTTCCTTATCTAACATTGCCTGTAATTCATCATCACTATATGTAGATCCCTGTTCTGTCGTCTTAATCTTTGCTAACTGCTTCTTATCTGACCGCACTTTTATAATGAAAAATACAGAAAATCCTAAAATTACAATCGCCATCAATACAACCATCGACCGTAAAAACGCTTCGCCAAACACCTTTAAAATGGTTTTTTTATCCATTGTATTGCCTCCTTAGATATGTTCATAATCTTAATAAGTATAACAGAGTTGCATTCCTTTTTCAACCATTATATACTGTAAGAAGTATTTATAAGATTTTATCAAGAAAGGATATATTATGAAACAAACTGCAATTATCACAGGGGCATCCCGCGGCATCGGCAGAGCGTGTGCCCTGGAACTGGCAAAGTATTTCGACTGCATTGCGATCAATTCTTTTCAACATCCCAATGATTTAAATGAGGTTCAAAAACTGATTGAATCCTCAGGCACTCAATGTATTGCATTCACAGGTGATATCAGCGACTATGACTTTGTATGCGATATGATGAATCAAATAATAGAAAAATGTCCGCCTGTAGATCTGCTTGTCAACAATGCCGGTATATCCTATGTCGGATTATTAACAGATATGCAGATAACCGACTGGAACCGGGTCATTCAGACTAATCTGACCTCCCTGTTCAATTGCAGCCAGCCCGTCATTCCACAAATGGTTCATCGCAGATCCGGTCATATCATCAACATTTCTTCCATGTGGGGAATCAGTGGTGCCTCCTGTGAAGTTGCCTACAGTGCTGCAAAAGGCGGTGTAAATGCCTTTACAAAAGCTTTAGCCAAAGAATTGGCTCCTAGTCACGTCCGTGTTAATGCCCTTGCATGTGGGGCGATCGACACACAAATGAACGCATGTTTCAGTGAATCTGAACTTCAGGATCTATGTGAGGATATTCCTGCATGCCGTTTAGGCACACCGGAAGAAATTGCCCAAATGGTATACTTTATATACAAAAGCCCATTTTACATGACAGGTGAAATAATAAAAATAGACGGTGGTTATCTCTAAACCACCGTCTTATCATATCCCTATATAATTTGTCTTATTTGCTCTTTGCATATCTTGTAATGCTCTCGTCAGTCTCCTCACCCGGATATGTCTCTTTCTCCAACACACGACCAACTGCTACATACTTGCGGTACTTATAATCTGAAACTACAATACCTGTTCTCTCTGTAGAGGCATGAACTACCTTGCCATTACCAATATACAATGCAACATGCGAACAGCTACGCTTGCTGCTTCCGTAAAAGATCAGATCACCCGGCTTAATATTCTTCATCTTCACTGTCTTAGTATCACCGATCTGACTATATGCATTATGAGTCAACTTATATCCAAACTTCTTATATACCGCTAAAGTAAATCCGGAACAATCAGCACCCTTCGTAAGGCTTGTACCACCATAGCGATACTTATTACCAACATACTTCAATGCATAGCTGATAACCTTTTTCTGTTCAATTGACATTCCTGTATAATCAACAACTGTTACTTTGCAAGTGTACTTCTTTCCATTAAACTTAGCAGTTACTTTGGCACTGCCAACACCAACCGGAGTCAGGACACCATTCTTAACCTTAACAATCTTCTTATTAGAGGTTGTCCACTTATCTGCATCTTCCTCTATATCTTCTACTGAATCATATAAACTTAATTCATACTTCGTTCCCTTTTCCAATACAATCTTTTTCTTGCTCAACTTCACTGCTGCCTGTGCATCTACAGAAAAGAAAACCATCATACAAAATGTAAAAAATATAGTAAATAGTGTTAATCCCCTTTTATTCATTCTTCTATAATCCTTCCCGAATCAAATCTGTTTATCAAAATCACAAGATTTATTTTAACACATTTTTTACATTTTTCAAGACTTTTTTGCAATAAATGTAACATTTTCGTAACATATTTTTGTCGCATACCTCTTTATCTTGGGATAACGTCAGGCACGACGCACAAATTATGCTGCTGACCGGTATAATGAGCAAACAACCGGCTGCACCCATCACCATGCCGCTCACTTCCCTAAATAGTGCTTTTGAATTAATGATTTCCGAAAAAGTATCTCCATTCCTCATAAACAATACTGCAAGCATAATTCCTTCACCAATTCCCGCAAAAAATAAGGTATTCATTGTAGTTCCCAAAATATCTTTTCCAATTGTCATACCCGAACGAAATAATTGAGCAGGACTGAGTCCATTCCGATTCACATACACCTCATTCATTGCCGTCGTAATGGCAACTGCCGTATCAATCACCGCTCCTAACAGTCCAAGCATAACCGCCGACAACATCACCGCTGACATGGACACCTGAAGATCAGCCGATAAATACATGCTGATTTCCTCATATTGTTCTATCTCATCATACCCACTGATCCCTGCCGACCACAAAAGCGGTCCTGCCGACACCATAATCATCCCTAACACAATAACAACAGAAAAGGTCGCTGCATGCATTTTGCCATTGAATCCATTCTGAAAATAAATGACTGTAACTACAACAAAAATACTTACCAATGCTGTTGTAAGTATCGGAGGTGTCCCCCATGAGATCAGATAAATATTTGCAAGAAATGCCAACATTGTCCTGATTAATGCAAAAAAAGAATCCAGTCCCCGGTTCCCACCAACTACCAGCATCAAAACAAACAGAACGATCATCAGTTTTATTATCATCTGTCAATCTTCTCCTTTCCCAATCCGTTTCTTCAAAAACATAGCCGAACAAAATCCGGCGATCGGAATTGCCAATACAATACCAATTGCCCCCATCAAAAATCTTATAATTTCAAATATCAACTGACAATTGATCAAATGATACAAAGTATATCCATTTTTAATCTTAATTACCAGAATGGGAACAGCACTGCTCATATAAGAAAAAAACAGCACATTGATCATTGTTCCCATAATATCATAGCCCATTTCCCGTATGGACCGTACCAGATCCGGCATCCGTATATCCGGCTTTTTGCAAAGAATTTCTGCCACTCCTGCCGCAATACTAATGGATACATCCATTACTGCACCTAAACTGCCCATTAACACACCTGTCAAAAACAGATCCGATAAGTCTGACGAATTGACTACATAATCCATCATCTCGTATGGAAGCCGTTCGGATGTCCCCAATACGATCTCATAAATCCCATAACACACCATTGTTGTAACCATTGAAGAAATAATTGCAACCATTGTCTTTTTATGAAATCCGCTTGCAAACAAAAGTGTAATCAGATTAAAAACAATAACAAGTATAAATGCACTCTGAATCAGAGTTCCACCTTTTCCGTACCATGTCAACGCCTGCAAAAAGATCAAAACATTAATCATCATGGACATAAGTGTCAGCATACCTCTTTTTCCATTCAGACCAATCAGTAAAACCAAAAACAATCCCATCATACAGATAAATGCTGCATCTCTTTTTTTCCCGCTGATCGTTCCCTCCGTTCCGTTTTTATGAAGGGAGACAAACACCTGATCCCCAAAATGATATCGTTCATCATTTACCCCGGATTCAGAAAACTCATTTTGAAGGACTATTTTCTGCCCTTTGTAATCTCCGTTTAATATCTTTACCGTCAAAACCTGTTCATAATATTTTTCGTGTTCACCATTCGGTCCGTCCTCTTCATGTGAGAAAGAGTTTTCTACCGATATAATGCCTGCCACAGTCTGCGTGTACAAAAAAGAATCATTCAGAACGAAAACAAGGGCTGTCGCAAACAAAAGCAACAACCCAGCCAAAACTCTTTTTCTTTGTATTGTAATACTATGCACGATCATTCCGGATACACCAGTCTCTCTTCGGATATTTTGCATAGTACCTCATCATAATAACGTTTTGCAACATAACGTGCCATTGGAAGATTCATATCCAGATAATTCCCACAATCCCTTGCACATGCCCCGGGAACATCTCCTTCAAAATCTTTCATAAATGCATACATCTCTTTTACCAGTTCCACGATATCTTTTGATGTATAGTCACCTGCAAGGATCAGATAGAAACCAGTACGGCAACCCATCGGTCCAAAATATATTACTTTTTCTTTCCATTCCGGATGATTTCTTAAGAAGGTTGCACCTAAATGCTCTAACGTATGCACCTCGGCAGTATTCATGACTGGTTCATAATTCGGTCTCGTCATCCGAAGATCAAAGGTCGTGACCGTTTCTGCCCCGACTTTATCCTTTCTTGACACATAAATTCCCGGTAATAATGTCAAATGATTCACTGTAAAGCTCGCAATCTTATCCATGTCGTCTGCTTCCTTTCCATATAAAAAACAATTTTTCTTTGCCTATAGCTCCTCACAAAGTGCAAGCAATAACCTCACGGAATGCTCAATTGCCTTTGCTTCAAATGCCGGATAATCAACTGATGCTGAATCATCCGCCTTGTCAGAAATTGCACGAATGATCAAAAACGGAATATCGTTCAGGTATGCCGCATGTGCAATTGCCGCACCTTCCATCTCTGTACAATATCCTGCAAAATTCTCAATCAGCCACTCCTTCTTCTGCTTATCGGAAATAAATTGATCTCCGCTTACCACTCTTCCTTCAAATACCGTTACATCCGGATTTACCTTTTCGCAAATCTCCTTCGCAGTCTCCCGTAGCTGTTCATCCGCCTTAAAAGATAATGTATCCATTCTCGGGATCTGACCTACCGGATAGCCAAATGCCATTGCATCCATGTCGTGTTCTAACGCATCCGTTGACAAAACAATATCTCCGATATTAATGTCTGCATTCAACGAACCGGCAATTCCTGTGTTGATCACAGCATCTACATGATATATATCTGCAAGGATCTGCGTGCACATTGCAGCATTTACCTTTCCAATTCCTGAACGAACCACCACAACCGGATGTCCTTTTACTGTTCCTTTTAAGAATTCCATAGAGGCTATCTGTTTAGTCTCTACGTCCTCCATCTGTTCTTTGACCTTTGCAACTTCTTCGTCCATTGCTCCTATAATTCCAAGCATCTATTCATTCCTTCCTTCCATAAGCGGTATCACAAGTTTTACCGTGAACTCGCCTTCTACTTCATAACTCTTAAACTCTCCATGCTGCAACCGCATGATCCGCTCACAGGTGATCAATCCGATATTGGTGCTCTCATGTTTGTCCAGATTCTCTTTTACCTTATTCCGAATCCTTAGAACCAGATAATTCTGTTCTTTATTGGCTATAATCTCGATTGGAGCTGCCTTATCTGCATATTTATTCAGGTTAGACAAAATGTTATTCAATACACGCTGCATATATCTGACATGAATCAGACAAACTTCTCCTTCTTCAATATGATTATGTGCAACAATCTGATATCCTTCCTCTTCCAGGCTTAAAAACTGATTCTCGATCAGATCCATCACCAGACCATATGCAGAACCGGCCTCCACGTCCACTTCGTGCCGGTCTTCTCCATAGATCAAAAAATATTCAAACAATTCGTCAGAAAGATCCTTGATCTCTTTTGTCTTGTCAAGCGACAATTGGAGGAATCGTTTCCGTTGTTCCGGGCTCTTCTCGTGATCCATATTCAGAATCTCAAGGTATCCGGTCAATGTCGTCAGCGGCGTTCGCAGATCATGTGACATTGCCGTTACCAGATCCTTGTTTGCCTGCTGCATTTTCTTCTCTTTATCCTGGTTCTCAATAATTGAAAGACGCATCTGCTCGATTCCCCTTGCAAGGTTACCGATCTCATCCTCACCTTTGATCGTGATCGGATATTCCAGATTACCGCCTTCCAATATCTGTAATTCCTTCTCAATCTGGTTGATATAACTGAATTTGACTTTTAATAATTTGGCTAAAATAATGATAAAAATGCATACTGCCAAGCCAACGAAAAAGATCCACAAGTAATTGTTATATTTCCAATAATCATAACAGAACATATCTACGCTTGCCGTTGATCCATCCGTCAACACCAGCGTATACAGTTTATCAGAGTCGATCAACTCATCATTCGTCTTAGGCTCCTGTTCTGTATGGGAATCCTGCAACTCTGCACTTTCTGTCTCCTCATCACTAACGCGTACCGTCTCCGTATACGAATAATCCGAATTAAATATCACCCGGTTATTCTGGTAGATTGCAACGTACACATAAGAATTATCTTCTGTCCAATCGTTAAGCTCATCAATATTGGCTACCCCAATTCGCTTCGTTGTAACAAAGTCCTGCAGATCTTCCATATAACGATACTGATATGTTTTATTTACTTCCTCATTATTGAATATCCTCTCAATCGCTTTATTCCCTAGCTGAACAAGTAAATATCCGCACCCAAACGCAATGGCAGCAGAAAAAACAATCGCACCAAGCAGATACCACATCAATCGGTTCTTGAAGGAATTTTCTGTTTTAGACAATTCGATATCCCCTTCCCCATATGTTGTGCAGATATTTTGCACTCGGTCCTGTATCGCCTAACTTCTTGCGTATATTTCGTATATGAACCATAACTGTATTCGTAGAATTCGGCATGTATACCTCTTCCCATACAGCTTCATAAATCTCTTTCGCTGTAAAGATATGATTACGGTTAGATGCTAACAATAGCAAGATCCGATATTCAATCTCCGTCAAAGGAATCTCTTCCCCATCCCTGATTACCTGCTGCAGATCCGTATCCAAAATGATATCCTGAATAATAATCTGGGAATGTTTCCGATTTCCCTCTCTATCCATATGTGGGCGCTTCAAAAGTGCTTTCACACGAAGCAATAATTCTGTACAGGAAAATGGTTTGGTCAAATAATCATCACCGCCTGCCTCAAAGCCCTCGATCAGATCAGACTCCGCAGATTTTGCGGTCAAAAACAATACAGGAACTTCTGCCTGTTCTCTGATCTTAGCACAAGCATCTATTCCGTTACATTTCGGCATCATAATATCCAATATGACCAATGCAATATCCGGACTGAACTTAGCAACCGCTTCTTCACCATTCACTGCTAATACAACCTCAAACCCTGCATCCTCTAACACGATCCGCAAGACTTCCCGTATGTCTTTTGCATCATCTGCAACTAATATTTTCTGTTTCTCTTCCATTCCATCCACGCCTTTCTCCACGCTTACCATCCATCTTAATCGGCATTAGTATATCAGATAATATAAGAAAAACCCATTCATACTCCGAAGATTTAAGAATTCTTTATTATTTGTTATTCCGCTTGATCAGATCCTCTAACTCCTGCAGTTCTTCCTCGTCCATCTTTGTATATGCAGCCAGCTCTGCGATTGTCGGTTCGGTACCATTTTCTTCAGCCAATAACTTCTTTGCCTCATGAACAAGACTGAGTTTTCCCACTAATGTACTCTCCTGCTCCCTTTCGTTACTCATCTTAGAAGCATACGCTACAATCGCCTGTTCAATTGCATTCTCCAATTCCTGCTCAACATCATAAGACTGTCCGCATCCGCATAACTCACTTAACTTGAGAAATAGCGCTACATTTCCCTCCTGCACAAGATCTTCCACCAGCAATTTCGGTTCTATATATTTATCTGCAATCTTTAATACATTACGCAATGAAAACATGGAGATCGGTTCGATCGCTTTTTCGTCTCCAGCCAGTAATGCTTTGTAAAATGTGATTCTTTCTTCTTCGTTATATTCCGGAATTCCTGCAAGATCTTCTAAATACATCTGATATACTTTGGATTCTACAGGCATCTCACTCTCCGATTCCGTCTGCCCGCCATCTGTCGTCTCTTCTTCCGCCTGGTTCTCCACATTATTCAAATAATCCATTACCATATTCTTCTGTGTATCACTCAGTTCCATATCCTTAAAATAGCCAAGAATCTCTTCCTCTGTCATTGGCGTTTCTGCCGTTCTCATAATCTCCGCAACACTCTGTAATGTCTCCATAAATGCCTGCTGATCTATCATAATCTGTCCTCCTGCTCATATCATCACAATATTCAAACCATACTATTTAATATAGTCAGATTTATTCCACTTTTCGCAATATATCCACTGTATGTGCACCGGCTCCTATCAAATCTGCCCGCTCACAGGTTGCCAGATGATATTGGATAAATAACGAAAACGTCTCTTCGTCCATTGCATTTAATACCGGTCTCATATAGTTAGCCGGACCATCCGGTGATATGATCTGTATCCGTTTTAGTCCCGCTGCCTCATTCAATGCATCAATATCCTCTATCCGCACATAATCATACAGATCCTTCGCCTCTGCACTCGAATGAAAATCTTCCGTCAGGCGGTCTTTTTGTAAGCACTCCCGAATGTGTCCTTCTTTGAATGCATAGGTCAGCACACAATATTCATTCATGCAATATGCCACCAAAATGATTCCGTTCGGTTTTGTTACCCTTTTTGCCTCCGCAAGGGCTTTCTGTTTATCTTCCTCCGTGTATAAATGATACATCGGACCAAACAATAATGTCATGTCAAAACTTTCATCCGCAAAACGCTTTAAATTCAATGCATTGCCCTGATATGCTTTTACGCTGCTGTTTTTGGATTTCAGAATACCCAGATTATATTTTACCAGTTCGACCGCCGTCACATCATAACCTTCCTGCGCCAATGCAACACTGTATCTTCCTGTTCCTGCTCCGATATCCAAAATAGCTGCCTGCGGCATATCTTCCAGATATTTGTGAATATATTTCATTGTTGTAATATACTCTACCTGTCCATGCCTGCTCGACAGCCTCTTCTCTTCATTAAACTTATTGTAATATTGTTCCAGTTCGGTCATCTGTTTTGCCATATTCCGTCACAATGCCCTTCCTATCTTCTATTGTGATATCCCCCTGCAATCACACATCATTTTCTAAGCACTAACTATATCATATTTTGTAGAATTTATCTAGAGATAACCGGAAATCCAATACGAATTATAAAGCTCTCCCCCACCTTTGACTCGATGTCTACGCACAGGGACAGATCCTTTGCCATCTGTGCAACAAGATACAGCCCCATTCCCGTTGCTTTTGCCTGTCCCATTACCGTCTTTCCTGTAAAACCCTTATCCGGTAAAAACGGAATTTCAGCCTCCTCCGCACCAAGTCCGTTGTCCTTTATCTGCAACCAGATCCTATTCTCCTCCACAACAGTCGTCATCTCAATGTAAGAGGTTTCTTTTCCCTCATCCTTATATTTACAAGCATTGTTAAGAATCTGTTCCAGCATAAAATGCAGACCCTTACGATCTGTCAGCACCTGTTCTTTCCCAACCTGTACCCTCCATTCAATGCTCTGTGCGTCTACATATTCTGTATACTCCTCCACCACATCCTCACATACTTCCTCAAGCGATACCATTTCCATAACATAATCCTTGTGTACCGCTTTCAGTCTGGCATAATATAGCATCTGCGTTACGTAATCCTGCATCCTGCGGTTCGTATAATTCATCTTCTCATATACCGGTGCAGACATATCTTCCCTGCGGTTCTCCAATACCAATGTCATTAAGGAAAGTGGAATCTTAATCTCATGTGCCCAGGCTTCTATATAATCCTCATATTCCTTCTGTTCCTGCAGCGACTGTTTTTGCTGTTGTTCCAATTCCAGAATCCGGTCATATGCTAATTCATAGACTCTGCTCTGCTCCTCCGTCATCTGTTGCCAATAAAGCACTTCATCCGCAACAGTATCCGGGCAATCCGACAGATTAGAAAATATCTCCCACAACCGTTGCTGTCGTTGTTTCTCTTTCCGGATACTAAGTATAGACCCCAGCACAAATAACAGGACGGAAAGCCCTAAAAATAACAGAAACAATACTCCAAATGATCTTGCATCCATTAACCACAAAAAGCCGCCGGTAAATAAATCCATTACCAGCAGCACAATTAAAAATATCCCATATTCCCGACACCATTTCCACCAATTCTTCACACGATCACCACTCTATCTGATATCCCTGACCCCGAACCGTCACAATCCGGCTCTCAACCGATAACTTTGTCAACGTCTTACGCAATCTCGTCATTGCAACCTGCAGGGCATTCTCGTCAATATATTCTTCCGTTCCCCATAATGCCTGAAATAACTGTTGTTTACTCACAAGACTACCCGGATGCAGCAATAACTGTTCTAAGATTGTTGCCTCCTGTTCCGTCAACCGGACTACTTCCTCACCCACATATAAAGTATCGGTCTGGCGGTCTAAGGAAAGACCGCCACCTTCTAACCGATTCTGTTGCCGATCGATTCGTTTTTCCAGATTACGGATTCGGGCAAGCAGACGATCTCCATGACACGGCTTAGTCAGGAATTCATCCGCTCCAATCTCCAACGCCTGTAATTCATCCTTCAACTGATCTCTGGATGTCAGTACAAGTACACTAATTGAAGATTTTGTTTTCAATTCCTTACACACTGCATACCCATTCTTCCCCGGCAGATTCAGATCCAGCAAAACCAGATCCGGTGCCTGATTCCGGATTACTTCCACCGTTTTAGAAAAATCCGTCACCACATCCACCTCATAACCTGCCTGTTCTAACCGATACTGTAATTCTTCCCTCATGAAATTGTCGTCCTCTACTACTGTAATCCGTCTCATTGTATTCTTCCTAACAATCTTCTCTTACAACATCCATCATCTGATTAATATTCTGCCGGCTTAGCTTCACCACCTGCCGCATATAGATACATTCTACCACAACCAATACCAAAATGACAGCTCCGGCAATTCCCATCAACCATGCCGTTTTCCCTATCAATATACTTGGCAGCATCGTCTTTAACAGCACACGGGTACCCACAATACTGCTTATCACGGCAAGCCCAACAGGCATTGCAAAATACCAATGAATCTGAGATCTGGCTGACCGGCATAAATGCTCATACCGGCTGCCTAGACGGATCAATGTGCGGTAACGGCTTCGTGTCCGTTTCTCCTGCATTAAAAATTGCAGGCTGATCACTGTATTAGCGATCAATAAGAAGATAAATGCAAAATAGATTGTCAGATAACTTGCTGCAACAATATAGAATACCTGTCTTCCGATATTCTGCAGATAATTCTCGTAATCAATTCCCTTTGTATCGAATAGCGTATTGCCAATCCGTATCGCCTGCATTAATCCATTCTTCTCAATCAGATCTTTGCACAGATATGCATTCCAATAGGTTGTCTCATTCTTCTTATCTGCATAGCTTTCATACAATGCATCCGGCACTACCCAGCCATAACCGATCGTAATGCTCCGATCCACCACAATATCATCCGAACAGATCGTATCTATGAATTCGTATCGGCTTCCATTAATCGTAATATACGGCTTCTGTTCCACAATCTTCTGATATATGGCTGACACATCATCCTGCATGAATTCCGGATCCGTATATAATGCAATATGATCGTCCCGGAGGGATAATGTTTCCTTTCCTTTTGCTTTCTGCAACGCATTCCAGTCGGATAACCGGATCATGTACGGTTCTGACAGATAACCCGATCCTCCTGTAAATATTCCATAATAAAAGGAAGTATTTTCAAAGTCTGCCCAATCTTGCTCACTTAAGTTTTCCGCACATTCCTGCAGATTCAATCCATCATACACGACCGTCTTCCTTTTCTCATCTGACTGATAACGTACACTTGGCAAAACACTCACAGGCACCGGAACCCACTTTCCAATCACATCCGCAACTGATGTATCCTTCTGCAAAGCCAAAATCTCCTTCTCGGAATCCTCATCATAAGCAGCAAAGGTATAATCCATTCCGTGCTCATATTTGTGTGCCTGTGATACGGATACGGAAATTCCATACGCCATACAGATAATTGCCATCAGTACCAGCAAGGATGCAATGGTAAGCGACATACATTTTCCAAATACGTTTTCCTGTAACTGCCGGAAGGTAAATGTGTGTAATACCGGTTTCTTCCTGCATTTGACCAGTATCACCCGCACAAAAAGGCAGATTCCTTTCAACGCCCAATAAGTGCCAAATGTACCCAATATAATCACAATCGCCATCCATTTTAACTGATAAAATACAATCTCTGACGTCAGGGCAATTCCATATGCTGCAATCAGGCATCCACATCCAACCACAATTCCCAATATTTCTCTGACCCATTTCACATCCTTATAATTCTCTTCTACCTGCTCCCGCATCAAAACGCCCGGCTCTTTTCTGACAATCTTGGCACTCAAGATCAGATTCGCCACTAATTTAATTACAAAGAATCCAATTGCTGTAACTCCGATTGCTGTAGGTGACAAGGAAAAATGATGACCGATAATTCCCATTCCGACCAGCTTAGCTGTGATCAGACTGATACACTCTGACAACACAATGGCAATGGGCAATCCACATATCAAGGACACAGCACTCGTATAGAGATCCTCTATCATCAACATCCCAAACAATCTTCCCCGCGGCATTCCTAACATCATCAGCATTCCAAACTCGTGATTGTGTCGCTGTAATTGATATCGCTGTGCAAAATATACCATAAAAAAGATCATAAACAGAGAGATTCCATATACACCCTTGATCATAAGGAATAACCGTCCAACTGCATCACTTTCCATTTCTTTCAAAAACATCATTACATCCTGTTTCTCCAGAGACAATATTACATAAAAGGCAATGATCACTATCACAAGTGATAAGAAATAAATGCCATTCTCTTTGTAGCTATCTTTTCCATTTTTCCGGATTAATTTAAAAAACATATGCACTGCCCCCTCCCATCTGTGCCTGCACATTCAGAATCCGCTCATAGAAGGCTTCATTTGATTCCTGATTTCTTCTCAATTCATGAAAGATATTGCCATCCTGAATGAACAAAATTCTCGAACAAAAGCTTGCCGCATTTGCATCATGCGTTACCATCAGAATCGTTGTCTGTTTCTCCTGATTGAGAGTATGCAGCATTTCCATCAGATTCCGGGCATTCTTAGAATCCAACGCTCCGGTCGGTTCATCTGCTAACACGATCTCCGGATTCAGTATTAACGCTCTGGCTGCTGCCACGCGCTGTTTCTGTCCTCCAGACATCTGCGCCGGGAACTTATCTAACACCTCGCCGATCTCTAAATATCCAGCCAGTTCATCCACTCTGCCCTTCCAATCCTGTTCCTTTTCATTGTGTATGGATACCGGCAATAGAATATTCTCTCTCGCCGTCATATTCTCTAATAATTCAAAATTCTGAAACAGATATCCGATTTTACTGCCCCTGTAATCCGCCAGTGCTGATCCTTTCAGCTTCAATATATTCGTGTCCCGCAATAAAACTTCTCCACTCGTCGGACGAATCATGGTGGCAATACAATTCAGTAATGTAGTCTTACCAGAACCGCTGCTTCCCATAATCCCCAAAAACTCCCCTTCCAACACCGAACAGCTTAACCTATCAAGTGCGACCGTCTTCCCTTCATTTCTTCCGTATTCCTTATATAAATCATGAATCTCTAATAATTTCTCCTGCATTACAAATACCTCCTTACTTGCTTCTGTATAAAATTAGTATAACGTAATCCGCTGCAAAAAAACACTTACAGATGTTGTAAGGTTGATGCGTATATTTCGGTCAAAGTCTTTTTGTTAAATCCTTGTAAAATGTTACCAAAAATGCTATACTGACTTGTATATAATGATATCGGGGCAAAAAATTATGCCCCTTAATTGGAGGGTTGTTTATATGCTGAAGATTGAAGATTTTTGCAATATGGAGAAGTTCGAGAACATTATGAAGAACTGGGCAACCAGTACCGGACTTGCAACCGTCGCCGTAGGGGCTGACGGTAACTACATCAGTGAATGTTATAATTTTACAGAATTCTGCATCGACTTAACCCGTGGCAGTGCGGAAGGCTGTCGCCGATGTGAAAAATGTGATAAGGAAGGAACCGGTGTATATTCCTGTCATGCAGGATTAGTGGACTTTGGTATTCCGATCACCTTAGATGATGGTACCGTACTAGGCAGCGTCATCGGCGGTCAGGTTCTTCCTGAAAACCCGGATGACGAAGCATTCCGCAAAACAGCCGAAGAATTAGGAATTGATCCGGATCAGTATATCGCTGCTCTTCACAAGGTCAATGTCAAAAGCCGTGAAGAGATCGAAGCATCTGCAACACTCCTCGGTGATGTGATCAATATGTATGTCCGCGACTGCTATATGACGATGGTCAATAACCGGTTATTAGATAAACTGCAAACCGGCATCCAGGAAGCAGTGCAATATATCGACGAAGCAAATGACAACACAAATAAGATCGAACATTTTAGCAGCCGCCAGCGTATCTTATCCCTGAACGCTTCCATCGAAGCAGCCAGAGCCGGAGAAGCCGGACGTGGATTCGCCGTTGTTGCATCCGAAGTACAAAAACTAGCAGATGGTATGTCTGTGACCAGTACACAGATCTCATCTGTACTCGGAAAGCTATCGAAAATCATTCATGAGTTGAATGAGTAGATCACGTTAAAAAGGTGCCAGATTCCCGGTAGTGTCTCTGGCACCTTTTTTATTCAATAGCGTTTTAACTTTGACTTAGAAGAAAGTCCCTTTTTCTTAAACAGCTTCTTATAAGCTGTAAGTTTCTTTTTCGGAACCTTTATCGTCGTTTTCTTTGAAATCCCTTTGAAAGCTTTCTTTGAGACTGTCTTTGTTGTAAGTTTTGTTGATTTAATAATAACAGTCTTTAACTTCTTACATCCATTAAATACATCATTTCCAATACTCTTAATGTTGCTTCCAATCGTCACCTTCGAGATTGTCTTATTATTCTTAAATGCACGGTCAGATATCCCGATAACCTTATATGTCACTCCATTAATTTTAACAGTAGCCGGAATCACAACCGACTTTGTTTTCAAATTTACAGGTTGATCATAATACACTTCTTTTTTCGTGACATCCGTAATGATATACCTATCTGTTTTCTTATCATTTGTCAACCGATCACCCACCTTAACAGGCTGTGGTTTTTCCTGCTCCAGTTTGTCGGGCTCCGGTTCCGTCGTTTTCTTCTTTTCCATCGTCTCTTTCTTTATCTCACCGCAGACGAGACAGGTACATCGTCTCTCTCCCTCTTCTGTTTCCGTCGGCTCTTTGATTATCGTCCATTCACCAAATGTATGTGTTTTTCTTATATCCCCATACGGCGATTGACATACATCGCAGATTGCTTTCGAAGTGCAGGTTGCCACACCACCGGAGCAAAGAGTCTTTTCTGTTTCATAAGAACAATTCTTACACCTTTTACTGTGTGTATCATCTGTATTATGTGATATCGTCAGCACATGATTTACCTTGATCTTAATTGAAATATCATCCGCTTCTTTATAATTATTTGTATCTTTCGGAATATATTTTGCCTTTCGTACAATCTCTGTTTCTTCCTCAGAAGCTCCTGCTGACAATATTTCCTTTGAATCGTCCGTCCAGAAAAAGCCATCCGGCAATGCAACTTCCGACAACTTTTCTCCACAATCTGCCTTTAACTGCTCCGGCACTTTGTACTCCGGTGCTGCTTTCACAATCTCTATCTTTATCCTTAGTTCAGCAGCCGTATAATGACTCTGTCCTTCCACCTCAGCCGTTTTTATAACCAGCGTATATACACCAACCGCAGAAGGAATCGCCTCTCCCATGACCGCATCACGCTCTGTCGGCAAGACCTCTTCCTTTGTCAGATCTCCTCTATACCATGTAAATGTCGGCATGGCTTCGCTATTAATGATAAAATTATCAGCTTCCGGTTTTGTCAATTTACCATATACAAAGGTTGTCGGATAATCTTTGTTCTCAATGCTGCCTTTTACAACAGGCTCCGGTTCCGTCGGTTTCTTCTTTTCCATCGTCTCTTTCTTTATCTCACCACAGACGAGACAGGTGCAGCGTCTCTCGCCCTCCTCTATTTCCGTCGGCTCTTTGATTATCGTCCATTCACCAAATGAATGCGCCCCGGTTGCCGGAATCACACTCTCATCCTTTGTCTTATCGCATACACGACAATGAATCGATTGCGAGCCCTTCTGTCCACAGCTTGCCGCACGATCCACGGTATAGCTTTTCTCCCACAGATGATCGATCACAGCTGAACCGTCAGCATAATATAATCTTTCATCCTGATAAAGTGTCTTTCCATAGTCATCCCAATTGTTCCAGGTAGACATATAACCCAGCTTCTCTTTGCAGGAGTCATCTGTCTGTTCTGAAACATGAGCAATAATCATACCATTATTGATGGTCTTTAACGGCTTGTCATCATTCTCAGACACCCCATTCTCCGGAATTGCATCAAGCACATACATACGAAGCTGCCATATCATATCCTTCATACTTGTATTCACACCAAAGCAGGAAAGGCCTTGTTCTGACTTTTGCAAAAAGACATTACCATAAATTCCAGCCACTTGATTCGTGGTAAAGCTTCCGTTCTGTCCAATATACAGATTATCACCATATACCTGAAATTGTGCAATATCCTTCACTTCACCATTGATAAAAACATGTGTAATCTTCTGATATTTCTTATCCCAGTTAACAATTCCATCCGTATTGCTGTAATTGACACACTCATTCAAGGAAAATGTATCAATGTCGGACAACGCAGTATTTATCGTCACATCGCCTACACATGTAACGGAAAGCTTATCTCCTGTCATTTCCGTACCATCTAACTTCATATCCTCCAATGTCAGCTTGTGTCCATTTCCAGAAACAGAAACCTTTGGTTGCTGTAGCAGAACATTCATCCGAAACAATGTATCACAAGAAAGTGCCAATTCGCTTCCCGTAATCCTCAGCTGATAGTCATTGTCATCGTTTGACTGCACGATCATAGAAGTAATACCTTTATTGTGCGGCAGGGCAGCCAACTCCATATCCTTATCTAATGTAAGAACCAGACATCCCTCTTTATCTGCAAGTGTTTTCTCCAGCTCATCCACTGTTGCAAATCCACCAAGCTCCTGTTTTGTATCTTCTTCCTTTGCTTCGTCCTTGTACAAAGTTGCGTAAAAACCATACTGCAGCTTCGGATATTCCTTATAATCCTTTTCATCTCCACAATACTTGCAGACATATGCGTGATAGCCGGCTTTTTCATAGGTTGCATCCACCGTAACTTCTTCATATTCATGTGCAATCTTTGGAACTTCTACTTTGATATGTGGGCGTTCAGCTTGATATTTCTGTAATACGGAAAGTATTCCTGTATCCAGAAAGACACCACAGTCAACCGGTTCTAATACTGTATCCGGATGTCTAGTTGCCTCCAGATCCTGCATGTAGAATAATGCCCATCCTATGTTATATTCCTTAAATGCAGAAAGCACATCTTCCAAATATTCACAGGTATCTCTATCCGAAACAAAGGCACTCGTCACCAATTCCATATTCATACCCTGTACATTATATTGCTCCCGCTGCTTCGCATACAATGCCGCACGCTGCTTCATCGTCTGTGCATTGTATCCATACCGGCTTGTATAAGTCGCATTCTCTGCAATGGTAAGATCGGCTCCATCCTCTTCGTCCAATACCCAAGGATAATCCGGATTCACCCTCAGTTCTGTAGTTTTCGAGCTGTTATAATCTCCATATTTAAATTTGAATCCCAGATTTACATTAATCTCTGAAGTCTCTTTCTTTGTTACCTTACCGGTATCTGTAATCGAATTATCTGTACCGCTAAAATAATATTTTTCGCTTTTGTACTCCTCCGGCAAGGTTACCATGAATTTGTCAAACACTACGGTTCCTTTATCTATCGAGATTGCCAAATTATTAACCTGATCAGATAATGTAAATGTAATTTGATCATCCGACTGCTTACAATTATGTGTATAGATTGTAGCATTGTCTGCCGTTACCGCCACCGTCGGCAATTGTTCATCTTCCTGTGTACTATACTTTACATGTAAGTCAAACTTTGTACCTGCCGGAAGAAATCCATCTACTGTATAGGAACGTTTCTTATCATTTAACTGCGGTGACACCTCATAAAATGGCCATTCCGGAACATATCCTTCCGTTAAATTAATGTCCGTATCCAGATTCCAATATACAAAATCATTTGCGCTATAAAATGAACTTTGAATGACATTTGCATCCTTCATAAATGAATCCAGACACAAATCATATCTCGTCTCATAGATTTGCAAACGTGTGTCATCTACTTTGCTTACTGCCGCAATCACTTCTTTGGACACACGTTCTATATCCTTCTCTGTATAAGGATCAAATTGCTGTCCTGTAGATCTCGCCGGATTATCCGGTTCATGATTTGTAATAAAAGAAAGCACCTGATTCGGAATCCCCTTATAACGCTTGGCAATGGTCTGCCACATCAACTTCGTTCTCTCCTGTTTTACCGCATTTGTGTAAAAATCTGAATCTGCACTCATCGTATTATTATCATGATTCACATATTGAATATGTCCCGGATAGTCTGAAAATTGAAGGGAAACATGTAACCCATATTGTAATCCCCAGCTAATGATCTCATCTAATTTCTGAAGGTGCGCTTCATCCGCCTGTGTCATTTCCTCATCAAAGAAATTCAGACAGCTCACATCTACTCTGACATAATTAAATCCCAGATCGGCTAAAAGCCGCATTTTAGCCTGTGTAATATCTTCCTTTGTTGTCGGAAGCTCCGCAATATGAACACCTGTAAAATATGGCAGATTCTGTGTCGTCGGCTCGACCATATAGTTTGCACGATCAATCAAATCATCTGTAAGAATCTGCTTGTTATAGGAACCAACATCCTGAATAGATATCCATTTTGTGTCTATCTCATATGGATCCACTGATTCATACAATCTGATAACAGACAGCATCGCCTCCTGCCAGGTAAACGGATCCGCTGTACGCATGGAATTACTTTCCTTATCGTAATCAAACAACGAATATCCGTTGCAAGAGGATTGACCGAACGAAAATATATATGATTTTGCTGTTCGATTTGAACTATCCCCTTCCATTGTCACAGCATTTGCCGCATCCGGGAAATAATCCCACTTTAAATTATATGCTCCTTCGTCCCACGGAGCCGCCATATATCCATTTAACTGAGACCATTTCTGAAATGTATATCTTTGTGGAAATCTACAATACTGTTCTCCCAAAATATCCTCTGCCACAGCATATATCATATACATGGCATTCGCACGGTCAAGCCCCTCTCTGCATTCTCTAGCTTTCGGATATTGTTCCTTCCATTGTTGTAATTTGTCCGGTTTGATCAATGTAACCAGCTTATCGAGCATCCGATAATATTCCGCATATGTAATCTGGGATACATCATCCACATCATCCCCAAATCCCATATTGACGGCTCGGATTAATTCTTCCAATCTCGGCGTAGATTCTCTCATCTCCACAGGAGAATTACTGCCATCCGAGGCCGCCTTTGCAACAATCGGATTGACCGGCAGACAACCGATCACCATAATACACGTCATCACCATTACTAATAGTTTTTTTCGAAACATTTTCATCCACACCAGCTCCCTTCTCATATTCCTTTACCCGCGACTTTTATATTTTATCATACTATCCCTGTTCTATCAAAGTCTATTCACACAAAATAGTAATTCTCCGTCGAAGCTTTCTAAGGTAGTTCATCCCATTCTCATGCTTTTACCCGAACCACTACGAATAGATAAAGTTAAAAAGGTGTCAGGCACCTTTCATTCACTTGTTTACCTCTTGACTGCAACGTTTTCCTCGTTTTCTTCAACTGCAAAATACAGATAGTGTGTATTCTGTATGCAAAGAATCACGATTCCCTCAACCTTCCTTGATACTTCATCATCAAATATAAATGTCGCTTCATTGTTACTGTCAAATTTTTCATCTAGTTCCGTCTGCATATCATTCGGCAATGGTTCCTTTATTTCTTATAGAAAATACCGCCATATTAAGTTTTATTTTACAACCTTTTAAAGCGTCATCTTTGATTTCTAAACTACTATAAAATATTACAAAGACGTATTTTATTAAGAAAGTGCAGGAGTTATTCATGGACATAGACGTAATTAAAAGAA
>OLYN01000033.1_pt1 | contig 80311 bp, 86 predicted proteins | sample 1674231 | NCBI WGS metagenome assembly OLYN01 (sample SAMEA103958153, study PRJEB25191) | human gut metagenome
TAGCACCGCTGCGTATGAAGCATAGCGCAAGCGTGCCTGCGTACCATAAAGGCAACCCAACATGGCTTTTTCTATATCTTTTCGCATGTGCCCTCACACATCTCACAATGCTTACGCTGTGCAAGGGTAAAAATGTGTTGACAAGAATACTTGTCATGTGATATAACGGTAATAGAAGATATGACAAGGATACTTGTCAGAATGGAATGAAAAGTTGTCAAACGAGAAGGAGAAGAGGATATGGAGATTGGAACAGTGAAAACAGAGCGTAAGTTGAGTATCAGTACGATAAGTAAGGGGCGTGTATCCAAAGAGGGTTTTGCAGCGGAGCTGATATTGCAATGTGGTCAGACAGATCTGGTCAGGAAAGCGCAGGATGCGATTGAGCATAAAGGCAGAGTATATGGAGTATATCAAAAAAAGCAGCTTGTTGGAATATATATTTTCGAATGGGTGAAGGACTACTTTATTGACAACCGGGATAATGCGGATGGCATTAGCGAGTTACAGAAGCTGTTTGAGGATGGAAAAGCTGCGTATCGTATGGTATTTCAATATTTGACAGAAGAAGTGGCACAATGCCAAAAAGAGATAGAAGATAAGATTGTAGCTGACTTGAAAGAAATGGTGGAATGGGGAACGGTATCCGGAATTGAATGGGGTGAGAATCTCATTTATTGTAAGAGTATGGATAAGAAGAATAAAGACGGGATGAAGACAGCGGCAGGATACGGACTTGGATTCCTTTGCGGCTGGGTGATCGGCTGGCTGGTAATGGATTCAATCGCATTTGGACTATGCTTCGGCGTATGCTATGCCAATCTATTCGGTGGAATCATTCTTTCTTCTTCAAGCCGCAAACAGGAATGGGAAATATATGATTTTGTGAATCAGAAGTACATAGAAGATAAGGAGGAGGTATAGATGCCATTATATAATCATTTGAAAGAGTACCGGGCGCGCCTGGGTGTGAACCAGCAGCAGTTAGGGGCAATGGTGCAGACTTCAAGGCAGACGATCAGCCAGATCGAACGCGGAGATTATTCGCCATCGGTGACACTTGCCCTTAAGATTGCAAAAGTATGTGATGCGAGGGTAGAAGATATATTTGAATATGAGGAGGATACGGACAATGAATAATAAGAAAAAAGAAAGATCGGACAAGAGAATATTGCTTACATTTATATTAACGATAGCGGCTTGTGGGGGAATTGGCTATTTCTTTGGAATGATTACGGCAAAGACGGAAGAGACAGACACATTAGCAAAGGCAGTAGATGTGGTGAAGGATGTGGTGCTGCAGAGCTTTCCGGTTCTGTTTATGTTCGTGGCAGTATTGAGTATTATCATTCCGACAATTGGATATATACGTTGTCATAAGATGTATCAGAAGCTGCAGGCAGACCGAGATAATGATGAATTATGGGATCATTTAGAGAATGCATTAAATGGGCCGTTGATCACGTCCACGTTATTTTCCATTGCCAATATGTGCTTGTTTTTATGCTTTGTGTATGGGGCAGTTACAGATAAGATCGATGAGAAATATGGAAAAACAGTTTTACTGATCGGATTAGTTGTATTTGTGATCTCAACGGTAATGGGGATTGTTATTCCACATCTGGTTATTAAGATAGAAAAAGAACTGAATCCGGAAAAGAAGGGAAATGTATTAGACAGCAAATTCCGGGAAGTATGGATGGATTCCTGCGATGAGGCACAACAGATGATGGTGTACAAGTCGGCTTATAAAGCATTTAGTAATACGAATATGGTCTGTATCTGGCTGATTGCGATCACATTTGTATGCGCTATGCTATTTAAGACAGATATTCTGTCTATGATTATTGTGTGTTTAATCTGGTTTATTAATACATTTAGTTATATGCTGCATGCAGCGAAGTTAGAGAGAAGAGGATAGATATGAGATTACGCAATGTATTGATCGTTGTGAAGGACATAGAGCGAGCGAGACAGTTTTATCACGATCTGTTCGGATTAGAGAAGATATTAGATCAGGATGGTAATATGATCCTGACGGAAGGGCTGGTGCTTCAGGAGAAGCAGATATGGAAGCAGTTCTTAAAGCAGGATGTCATACCGAAGAATCATGCCAGTGAATTATACTTTGAGGAATCGGATATTGAGGAGTTTGTAGAAAAATTGGAAATGTTGTATCCGGGTATTGAATATGTGAACCGGCTTATGACGCATAGCTGGGGACAGAAGGTAGTTCGATTTTATGATCTGGATGGTAATTTAATTGAAGTCGGCACACCTGTGTGAAATAGTTTCATCTAATGAATGAACTCCTTTCATATTTTCACTTTACATTTAAAACCACAACACATATAATATCGATTATGTGTTGTGGTTTTTTGATATTATTTATCAAGTAAACCGATAGAGTGAGTTCAAAAGGTAAGGAGAATCAACGTGAAGAATACGGTAGAGATCAGATGGCACGGCCGGGGCGGTCAGGGTGCCAAGTCGGCTGCATTGATGTTAGCGGATGCAGCATTTATGACAGGAAAACATGTACAGGGATTCCCGGAATATGGTCCGGAGCGAATGGGAGCGCCGATCACAGCGTATAACCGGATCAGTGAAGATCCAATCCGGGTACATTCCAACATTTATGATCCGGACTATGTTGTCGTTGTAGACGAGACATTGTTAGAGAGTGTAGATGTGACCAACGGATTGAATCCGGAGGGTGCAATTGTGATCAATACGACGAAGAGTGTAGAGGAAGTAAAGCCACATTTGAAGGGATATCCGGGTAAGGTATATACATTAGATGCAAGAGAGATTTCAGAGAAGTGCTTAGGCAGATATTTCCCGAATTCACCGATGTTAGCAGCAATTGTTGCGATCAGTAAGGTGATGACCAAGGAAGACTTCTTCCGGGAGATGGAAGGCTCTTATAAGCACAAATTTGCAAAGAAGCCGGAAGTGATTGAGGGAAACCTTAAGGCATTACATATGGCATATGAGGAGGTGGAATAAATGGCAGCAACAGATATCACAAAGATTACAGAGAAGAGTGAATGGCAGGATCTGACGGAGGGTAATCAGGTGTATGGTGCCGGAACCTCAAAGTTATTCCACACGGGAGAATGGAGAACCCAGACTCCGGTATTTCACAGTGAAAAATGCAAACAGTGTCTATTATGCGTTCCGGTATGTCCGGACAGCTCGATTCCGGTAACCGATTGTAAGAGAGAAGATTTTGATTATGATCATTGTAAGGGTTGTGGCATATGTGCCAAGGTCTGCCCGTTTGATGCAATTTCGATGAAGGAGGGACAGTAAGATGGCAATTCGAGAGCGTTTATCAGGAAATGAAGCCATTTCCTTCGCAATTAAGCAGGTGAATCCGGACGTTATGCCGGCATTTCCAATTACTCCTTCCACTGAGATTCCACAGTATGTGGCAAATTATATTGCGAATGGAGAGATGGATACCGAGTTCATTCCGGTAGAGAGTGAACACAGTTCCATGAGTGCAACGATCGGTGCATCTGCGGCAGGAGCAAGAGCATTAACCGCTACCTCTTCCTGTGGTATGGCATTGATGTGGGAGGAATTATATGTAGCGGCATCCAATCGTCTGCCGTTGGCACTGTGCTTAGTGAATCGCGCATTATCCGGTCCAATCAATATTAACTGCGATCATTCCGATTCCATGGGCGCAAGAGATACCGGATTCATCCAGATCTATGCAGAGAACAATCAGGAAGTATATGATAATTTTGTGCAGGCATACCGCATTTCCGAGCATAAGGATGTGCGTCTTCCGATCATGATCTGTCAGGATGGTTTTATCACTAGTCATGCGGTTGAGAATATTGAATTATTAGAGGATGACAAGGTTAAGAACTTTGTCGGCGAATATGAACCGGAGAATTACCTGTTAAATGCAGACCAGCCAATGGCCGTCGGCCCATATGCGGTATCCAATTATTACATGGAGACAAAGATGGCACAGAATACGGCAATGCGTAATGCAAAGCAGGTGATCTTAGATGTAGGCAAAGAGTATGGTGAGATTTCCGGCAGAACGTATGGCTTCTTTGAAGAGTATCAGTTAGAAGATGCAGAGTATGCGGTTGTGATCATTGGTTCGGCAGCCGGTACGACCAAGGATGCGATTGATGCGTTGAGAGAGCAGGGCAAAAAGGTCGGACTCTTGAAGCTTCGTGTATTCCGTCCATTCCCGGATGAGGAGATTGCCAAAGCACTTTCTCATTGTAAGGCAGTAGCGGTCTTAGATCGTTGTGAGAGCTTCCGTGGTCAGGGAGGACCGCTTGGAGCCGAAGTGAAGTCAGCAATCTATGATTACGCAAAAGATGTGGCAGCATTTAATCTGGTATACGGATTAGGTGGACGTGACTTCACAGTAGAAGAAGCAGAAGAGATATTCAACGACTTAGAGGCATATGATAAGAGTGAGAAGCCATTTGCAGAGTATCGTTATGTCGGATTACGCGGCGAAGGCTATACGGTTATGCGAAAGAAGAATTAAGAGGAGGCAGATGAGATGAGTTATAATTTTAAGGAAGAAATGAACAAACCGGAACGTCTGGCTCCCGGACATAGAATGTGTGCCGGATGCGGAGGAACGATTGCGGTTCGTGGCGTGTTACGGGCTTTGCATGAGGGAGATAAAGCGGTGATCGGTAATGCAACCGGTTGTCTGGAGGTATCGACCTTCATGTATCCATATACAGCATACGAGGATAGTTACATTCACAACGCATTTGAAAATGCAGGAGCTACCATGAGTGGTGTGGAGACGGCATACAATATCCTGAAGAAGAAGGGAAAGATTAAGGAGAACTACAAGTTCATTACCTTTGGTGGTGACGGTGGAACATATGATATTGGTTTGCAGTCCTTATCCGGTGCAATGGAGCGTAATCATGATTTCGTATATGTATGTTATGATAATGGTGCGTACATGAATACGGGTATCCAGCGTTCTTCTGCAACCCCGATGTATGCAGACACAACGACAACACCGGTTGGAAGTGAGTCGAATGGTAAGATGCAGAACCGGAAGGATCTGGCGTCTATTATTGCAGCACATGATGTTCCGTATGTAGCACAGACTACATTTCTTGGTAACTTTAAGGATCTGCATACAAAAGCAGAGAAGGCAATCTATACAGAGGGAGCATGTTTCCTGAATATCATGGCACCATGTCCAAGAGGCTGGAGATATCCGACCGAGAATATTATGGAGATCTGTAAGTTGGGTGTGGAGACCTGTTATTGGCCATTATTTGAAGTGGATCACGGTAAATGGATCCTTAACTATGAGCCAAAGAAGAAGCTTCCGATCGAAGATTTCTTACGTCCACAGGGCAGATTCAAACATCTTTTTAAGAAGGGCAATGAGGATCTGTTAGTGCAGTTCCAGGAAGAGGTTGACCGACGCTGGGAGGATTTACAGTTCCGGTGTTCGCAGAATTGATCGTTATGTATATTATTTGAAGATATTGTGGGTGTGAAGGAAATAAAGTATTTTCTTTCACACCCACTTTTCATTATAGTGGTTTAAAGCTTGCAGAATATTTCTGCTTTGCTTCGTCAATCTTGCTCTGTTCGGCATCCGGTGTAGGATAGAATCCCCGCTCATGCATGGAATGGAATACATCCTGCTGCATGGTATGTTCATCGGCTAAGATATCCAACATTGTAGAGCGAAGCCCTTCGTGAACACACTCATTTGAGAAGGTATTAAAGAGATTGGTCGCTGCTTTCTGTGCACCTAATGCATCCACCAAGATCTCTTTTTCTTTATATTGATTCATCATGATAGCAAACTCCTTTCGTAATTATCCGAGATGATTATATAATTTGTTAAAATGTGACTGGTGACGTTTCGAGATTTCCTCCATTTCAGCACGGACATTGGCATCCTGTGCATGACCGGCTAACATCTGGAATTTCTTAACCAATAATTCTTCTTCTGATAACAGATCATTTAATGCAGATAATTCTTTTTCTGATAAATTACTCATTGCATGACTCCTTTCGATATTAATGAACGGTTATAGTATGAACAAAAGGAGATCAGACTATACATTTTTATTTTGCCAGGAGAGATTTCCGGATCGTATCAAAATCCGCGGGACCGATATCGAGAAAATGTTTATGAAAGTCCTGATCGCTATAATTCTCCATTTTAAGATTGCGGTAAGCAGACTTCAGATCTTCAATTTCTAAATATCCGATAAAGTAGCTTAAGTAATTAGAAGGAGATTCTACAACGTAGGAGTATACATTTTCCGCATAATAATCACGGAAACCGTTTTCTTCAAAAAAATGTCTGGTATCATTGAGTGTCCATCCTTCATAGTTTACGCCCAGATCGATTCTGGAACACAGAGCAAGATTGATGATCGTGTCGCTTTGATATAATTTACAGAGACTGTTACCCTCTAATGGATAATCCAGATAAGGAAAAATGTTCATTTCGACATAAGATGCCCAGCCTTCCACATATCCTGGATAATCCAGTATCTGCCGGATCGGAGAAGGTCTGGTGGAGTTAAAGTATACAGTCTGATACAGATGACCGGGAAATCCTTCATGGGCTAAAGTAGTAAACAGATTTCCGTTCTCATCATTGGTATAGAGCGAGTTGATATAGATTGTATTGTTGGAATAATCATCCATAGCAGGAATCATATAAAATGCAGGACTTAAAGAGGCTGCCAGACTTTTTGGTACCTGTTTTATTACATAATGTGGTTGTGTTTTTAGAACCGGATAGTCTTTTCGAATCATAAGAGACAGAGCTTCTAAAATGGCTTCCGGGGAGTTGTAGTACGTTTCTAACGGATGTTCGCAATAATACAGATAAGCGGTCTGATCGGTCAGGGCGATATTTAGGACATTGCCAAGGGTATTCTGTAGTGCGTGGTCGGTCATGGTGATCAGATCGGTTATGGAGCGGGATGAACCGGTAGCCTGTCGCACCAGATAAGAGTAATAGTCTTTGCCGGACGGGAGGGAACACAAACCATAATCTGTATCGGGGTCTATGAGAGAGTCCGGCGTTGCCGGAGTATCCGTGTCTGCCTGTTTAGAATCGATAGAGGCGGTTTGTCTGTCACAATATGCATAGAGCGTTTCATAGGCGGGCAGGATGGATGTGCGGATAATGTCTTGATTCTGTAAGATGTATTTCTTTTTCTGAGAAGCAGAGAGAGACTCCATATCCTGTATCCTGGTGGAAAATGTTTCGGTAAAACAGTTATCCGTTTCTTTCAGACCGGTAAGGAAAGTCTGAAGCTGTTGTTTGGTGGCAAGTGAAAGAAAAGAAGGCACAGGGTATCCAAGAGACGTACGTTTCGTTTCATATCGTATAACATTGTTAAAATAATCGGGAATCTGTTGTAAAATCTGCAAATAGGTATCAACCGAAGAGGCATCCGTCAGAGGATATTCGCATAAGGTGACTGGAAGATTGACCTGTACGCCTGTGGAGGCACCGAGAAGAGATTCATAATAGGGATATTGTTGGAGCGAACCGGAAAGAGATAAATACTGTTCCATCAGGTCATAACAAAGAGATTCGGAATCGGATAAGGAATCGTGTGGTAATTGTTGAAGCTGTTTTAACAAATTTTGGATAGAATTGTTGCCTTTTGAGGCAGCAGCCTGTTCGTATTCTTTGGCGTCAAATGAGGATAGTGTAGCAGGAAGGGACGGAATCCGGTAGCGTTCCGGTTGTCGCAGGTGATAGGCAGTGGTTATGGAATCCTGTGTTATTTCATAACGAAAAAGCTGATCGGAAAAATCGGACACTGAAACGGTATGCAGCATTTCCCGGTAGAGCTTGTTTCGGTAGCTGCTCCGGTCAATAGGACGTAATTCATATAGGACTGTCAGGAAAATGGCACAAAGAATCGTGAGAGCGGTCAACAGAAAAAGACGTTTATGCAATGCAAGAGATTTCATAGACTTCTCCATGCGATATTTCTTATATATATATGAGTTTGAAATGGCGGATATGATGGAAATTTGGGGGAATATCCTGTATAATGATCAAAGGAAAAAAAGAAACGAGGAACAAAAGAAATGTATCATATCATTATGAATCCAACCGCATCTTCCGGAAAAGGCGCAAAGGTCTGGAAAAAGGTGCAGAAGATTCTGCAAGAAGAGAACGTGGCATATGAACAGTATCAGACATCAAGTGTCATGGATACGAAGAACATCGTGAGACGACTGACTGCAAATGCCGATTCAAAACATCCGGTACATCTGATCGTACTAGGCGGCGATGGTACACTGAATACGGTATTGAATGGCATTGAACGGTTTGAATATACAACGCTTTCCTGTATCCGCACGGGTTCGGGCAATGATTTTGCCAGAAATGTCGGGATCAGTAAGAATGTCAGCCGGGCGATGGATGGAATCTTACATCATCCCAAAGATATATGTCTTGATTATGGGATAGCAGCATATAAGGGAGACGGAATAGAAGGAAAGAGACGATTTCTGATCAGCAGCGGGATGGGATATGATGCCGATATATGTGAGGAAGTAAGCAGGAGTCGTTTAAAACGAATATTGAACCGGATACATCTTGGAAAATTGGTATATGTTGCGATCGGTATCAAACAGATCTTTACCAGACGTTCCCCAAAAGCAGTAATTGTTGTGGATAAGGAGACACCGATCAATGTAAAAAGACTTTTCTTTTGTGTAGGTATGATCCATCCGATGGAGGGTGGAGGGGTTCCGTTCTGCCCGGGGGCAAATCCGCAGGATCATATGTTAGATGTATGTCTTGTAAAGGCAATGCCAAAGATAAAATTGTTGTTGGCTGTTATGCTTGTTTACATGAAACAACATTATCTGTTTTCTGCAATTACACAACATCGATGTCAGGAGATCACCATTACTTCGGAAGAACCACAGTGGTTTCATATAGATGGAGAAACACCGGGTCAGATACAGTATTTACATCTGCAATGTGAAAAAGGATTGCATATTCGGATGTAGATACATGAATTGACGAAAAAAGGAAATACTGATTTTATTATGAATGATTTTTTTATGTTTGAAACAGAATTGCCGGCGGGTAGTGGATTCCCGTTATTCGGAGTGTGTCATATCCTATGGTTATCCGCTATTATACTGACCGGGATTCTATTGGTCAGATGGTATTGCAAACAATCAGAGGAAATGTGTCACCGTATCCGGGCAGTAATCGGAATCCTTCTGCCGGTAATGGCGATATATAGGGACGGTATTCTTATGATAACCGGACATTGGGGAATTGGATTTTTACCACTGCATCTGTGCAGTATGGCAATGTGGATCGCACCACTCTATATCTTTACGAACAAAAGATTTCTGGGGGTGATTTATATGTTGTTATGCTTGCCGGGTGCGGTTGGGGCATTATTGTTTCCGGATTGGAATATGTATCCGGTGTGGAATTATATGCATATCCATGCATTTTTGTCGCATGGTTTATTGGTTATATTTGGGTGCATGCTGATCATTTCGGGTGAAATGATTCCGACCTGGCGGGAATTTTATATCCCAATTGTGTTTGGAGCAATAGGTTTTACAATCATTCACAGAGTAAATCTTATGTTCCGTACAAATTATTGGTTCTTAAATGAACCATCGGCAGATTCACCGCTTATCTGGATACAGCACATCACAGGATCAAAATGGTATCAGTTGGGATACTTCATGTTCTGTGTCGGAATTGTTGCAGTCTGGATGTGCCTGATCCGGGTAATGGATAAGTGGAGAAAATCCTGTAATTTTCTTGCAAGGCATACCCATGTGTGATATTCTTAAAAAAGATTTGTGCTTTTGTTTTGTGAATGGAAAAGCAGGAGCGCAACAGAGGATGCATACAGGAGGATATGAGAAATGCAGGACAAATATGAAATTGACCAATATGTAAGAAGTATACCGGATTTTCCGGAACCGGGAATTATTTTTAGAGATATTACATCGATTATTCAGAACCCGGTTGGATTGAAGAAATCCATTGATGGAATTGTAGAGAATCTCAAAGGGGTAGATTTTGACATTGTGATCGGACCGGAATCAAGAGGATTCATATTTGGTATGCCGGTAGCATATGCATTAGGAAAAGGGTTTGTACCGGTTCGCAAGAAGGGCAAACTTCCATGTGAGACCATTGAGAAGGAGTATTCTTTAGAGTATGGAACCGCAGTGATAGAGATGCATAAGGATGCGATCAAACCGGGAGACAGAGTTGTGATCATAGATGATCTGGTTGCAACAGGAGGAACGATAGAAGCGATCATAGAGATGGTCGAGAGTTTAGGAGGAGAGGTTGTCAAGATTGAATTTGTTATGGAATTAGCAGGTTTGAAGGGAAGACAGAGACTGAATAAATATGATGTGGATTCTTTGTTGATCTATGATGGTAAATAGAAACTGTTGAGATTTTATGGAAGATAAGGTACAATAATAGACACATAGGTGCCTATGTGAAGAAAAAAGGGAGGTATTATATTATGGAGCCGTTATGCTGGCTATTACTTGCAGCCATATTTATTGTAATTGAGATTATTACATTAGGTCTTACTACAATCTGGTTTGCAGGCGGAGCGTTTATAGCAGCACTGGCCGGGCTGGTAGGAGCGAATCTGTATATTCAGGTAGCACTGTTCCTGATCGTATCCATTGTGTTACTGATTTTGACAAGACCGCTTGCAATGAAATATCTTGATTCGAAGACCGAGAAGACCAATTCCGAAGCATTGATCGGACAACGTGCAGTTGTGACACAGAAGATTAATAATCTGGATGCAACCGGTCAGGTGAAGGCTGGCGGAATGGAATGGACAGCCAGAGCAAAGGAAGAGGGAACAATTATTCCGGAAGGAGAGATTGTTACCATTTTAGAGATTCAGGGAGTAAAGTTAATTGTTGAACCTACCGGACAGAAGAAAGAGAATCCGGAAGAATAAGGGTTAGAGAAGGAGAAGAAAATTATGCCATTTTTAATTATTTTGTTAGTGATTGTAATTGCAATTATTATGAGTAGTATTCGAATTGTGCCGCAGGCATATGCTTATGTTATTGAACGTTTGGGAACATATACCGGAACATGGTCTGTCGGTATGCATTTTAAGACACCGGTTCTGGATAAGGTAGCCAAGAAGGTGACATTGAAAGAGCAGGTTGTTGATTTTGCTCCACAGCCGGTTATTACGAAGGATAATGTAACAATGAGAATTGATACGGTTGTATTTTTCCAGATTACAGATCCGAAGTTGTTCTGCTATGGTGTTGAGAATCCAATCATGGCAATTGAGAATCTTACTGCAACGACACTTCGTAATATTATTGGTGATCTGGAATTGGATCAGACTTTGACATCAAGAGAGACGATTAATACAAAGATGAGAGCAACATTGGATGAAGCAACAGATCCTTGGGGAATCAAAGTCAACCGTGTAGAACTTAAGAATATTATTCCACCGGCAGCAATTCAGGATGCGATGGAGAAACAGATGAAGGCAGAGCGTGAGCGTCGTGAGCAGATCCTGATCGCAGAAGGTGAGAAGAAATCAGCAATTCTTCGTGCAGAAGGTCATAAAGAGTCTGTGATCTTAGAGGCAGAGGCTGAGAAGCAGTCGGCAATTCTTCGTGCGGAAGCAAAGAAAGAAGCAACGATTCGCGAGGCAGAAGGTCAGGCAGAAGCAATTATTGCAATCCAGAAAGCAAATGCGGATGGTATTACATTATTGAATGAGTCAGCACCTTCTAATGCGGTTATTCAGTTGAAGAGCTTAGATGCATTTACAAAGGCGGCAGATGGTCAGGCAACCAAGATCATTATTCCGTCAGAGATTCAGGGTTTGGCCGGCTTGGCAAAGTCTGTTGTGGAAGTGGCTAAGGAACAGTAAAGATATACGGAATGGTATACAGGGATTGCTATATATGGATGTAGTAATCCCTGTTTTTAAAGGAGTACGAATTTGAAGTGGAAGATTGAAAAGAAATATTTGAAAATTGCAGGAATAACACTTGGCATTATTGTTCTTGCAATTATGTTTAACAATCTGTTAGAACATGAAGGACAGCTTACTGCGATTAAGAGTACGGTGAATGGAACGATGACACCAATTGTAACAGGATGCATATTGGCATATTTATTGAATCCTATCCTGAATTTTTTTGAACATTATTGTTTTACGCCTTTAGGTAAAGTATTATTTTCCAAAAAAGAGGGCACGGGGAAGAAGTTTTCACGTGCATTGGGAACGCTATGCACCATATTATTATTCCTGATCTTGGTGGTAGGGGGACTCTATCTGGTAATTCCACAGGTATATTTGTCTCTTAGTAAGATTGTGACAGAAGCACCGAATTATTATAATACGGTTGTAAAATGGATTGATTCTCTGGATCCGAAGCAGTCGGAGGTAAGCCGTTACCTGTTGATGGGGTTAGACCGGGTATATTCGCAGGCAATCGCTTACCTGAATAATGATATACTGCCTAACATGGATAAGATTGTAGCCGGGATTACGTCAGGTATCGTAGGTGGATTAAAAATGATCCTTAACACTATTCTGGCATTAACAATATCCATCTATGTTATGCTGGAGAAAGAGATTCTCATCTCGGTTGGAAAGAAACTCACATATAGTTTCTTCAGTAAACGGAATGCGAACGCCATTATGCGGGGCACAAGATATGCAAATCAGGTATTTGGGGGATTTATTAATGGTAAGATTATAGATTCTTTTATCATTGGTGTGATATGCTATATTTTCATGATAATCGTTCAATTTGATTATGCAGTTTTGATCAGTATGATCGTTGGCGTGACAAATGTTATACCATATTTTGGACCATTTATCGGTGCTATTCCAAGTGCATTGATTCTGCTTATGATGGATGTGAAACAGGGAATCATCTTTATCATATTTGTAATTATCTTACAGCAGATTGATGGCAATGTTATTGGACCGGTGATCTTAGGTGATCGGTTGAAGATTTCGAGTATGTGGATTCTGTTTGCCATTCTGGTCGGTGGTGGATTCTTTGGAGTGCCGGGTATGATACTTGGTGCACCATGTCTGGCATGTCTGTATGCATTGGTTGGAACAGTCTGCAAGGATCGTTTGCATGGAAAAGGACTGCCGACACAGACAGCGGAATATTACGACATTGATCAGGTAGCGGTGGATGGATCGGGAGAAGTAATCTATAAGAAGAATGAGCCGAAAATGAAATCGAACAGCAAGGAGATGGAGCAAGCAGAAGAAACCGATTCTTCGAAAGAACAATAGACTTGTAATCGGAAAACTTTATAGAGTATATAAAGAATGGCATATACAGATAGGATGCAATATCATTATTCTGTGTATGCCATTTTTGATAATTATGTTGTGTATTACTACTTCTTCATGGCTTTTATCAAAGCGAGTAGTGCAGTAATCTCGTCCTGCGTTAAACCGGAAAGGTCAATCGACTCTTTTTTCTCTAATCCTAACAGATAATCCGTGGATACGCAGAATATCTTGGAAATGTGGATCAATATATCATAAGAAGGTAAGCGAAGTCCTGTTTCATAGGCACTTATGACAGACTTTGTCAGACCCAGTTTCTGAGCCAGTTGCGATTGTGTCATATTCTCTTTTAAACGCAGTTTTTTAAGAACATTTCCTAAATCTACCATCTTTTTCTCTCCTTTGATTTGTATCATACTATAATATATGTATTCGATAGGTTGATTTTGTATTGAGATAGTTGACAATAAAATGAAAAAGATTATAATGATATGTAAAGTTCATAAGGAGGAGAATACACATGAGAATGAAACAAAAGATCAGATACATGTATGTAATGCTTCTGCTGGCGGTATTATGTCTGGTGCCCAAAGGAATGGCACAGGCAGCAGCATATGAAGTAACTGTGACGGATGAGTCGGTCACCTGCACATACAATGGGGAAAGGCTGACGAATGCTTATGCAGCGGTGCTCAAGAAGGATGACCAGTATCAGGTCGTAAAACCATGTACGAAAAAAAGCAGCATTTATTATTTTGATAAAGATGGATGCGGAACACCGTATATGAAAAGTGGAGTGATAACCATTGCGTATAATGGAAAGAAAAGGATGTATTATGCACAGAAGAAAACGCTGGTAACGAATGCAATTGCAGGGAATTCCAAGGATGGCTATTGTTATGTGGGCAGTGACGGAGTTGTCGTCAAAGATAAGGTCATAAAAAGAGCAGTGAAATATGTTCGGGCACATACGAAAACAGGCTGGTCACGGGAAAAGAAATTGAAAGCATGTTACCAATATTTATGGAAACATTATTCATATCAGAGATTCTATGAAAGTCCCAAAGCTTCAAAGATGTCCTCATATGCAAATTATATGTTATCTAAGAAGAGAGGAAATTGTTACCGTTATGCAGCATCGTTTGCTTATATCGCAAGAGTGTTGGGATATGACGTAAGGGTAGCGGCAGGAAGTATTCCGCATCTGCATGGGAGAGGTATGACGCCGCATGGATGGACAGAGATTAAGATAGATGGCAAATGGTATCTGTTTGATACCAATATGCAGAAGAATTTTCCAAAGGTGGATTCTTATAAGAAGACGGATAAAACATATCCATATCCGCATAAAGTGGCGTCAAAGTATAAGATGAAGGTAAGCAATGGGAAGATTTCATGGAAGTAATGGTGAATACAAAGGAGGAAGAATAATATGTGGAAAAAAGTATCATTGGTATTGATGACACTGTTCTTAGCAACAGTGGGAGTGATGAATTGTGGAAATGTCAGTTATGCACAGAAAGTACGTCCGGGTGATTTCAGAACATTTCCGGATATGGGTCTGCGAAAAATTCTTAAGGAGAGCCTTGGAAAGGGCGAGATTGAAGCAAATAATATCAAGAAGATTGTTGTAAAGTCATATGATGAAGAAGTGAATATAGAGAGTCTGAAAGGGTTAGATATGTTCCCGAATCTCGAAAAGTTTGTAATTGTGGATGGTCAAGAGGAGTTTAGTTATACTCACAATGCAGAAAATGAGGCAATCCTTAATTCCCTTACCCATCTGAAACAATTCGAGTTAGAAAATTGTACGATCAAAGGAGAGGACATCAAACTTGCACTGCCGAATCTTCAGATACTTATGTTGGGAAGCCGCGATGCAGGTTTGAATGAGAATCATTCAAGCTATCGCTCATTGGACGTTTCACAGTGTCCGAAACTTAAAAAGTTAAACTGCTGGGGTGTTAAGACGATGACTAATCTGGTTCTTCCGGAGAACGGTAAGCTGATATTTCTCGCATGTGGAGAAAACCGGCTTGCAACGATAACAAATCTGAATAAGCAGATCAATCTCAAAGTTTTAGGATGCACAAATACGAAGATTAGTAAGTTGCCATTATCTAAGTTGACAAAGTTGCGGGAATTATATTGTTCCAAAACGAAGATTAAGAAATTAGATGTGCGGAAGAACAAGAATCTGAAAGTTTTAGATGTTGATATGGGATCAACAAAGAAGATTATATATTCCTCTCAAGTGTCAAAAGATTTTCTGTTACAGTTGAACAAGGCGAAAAAGAACCGTTCAATCAAGAATTACCTGCCAAAGGGATATCGTTATATAGAAACACAGGATGCCGGAACCGGCAAAAAGATAAAGGATGGTTATAATTCGGCTACATCCAAATTGAAAAAAGTGGGAAACACACTTGTATTTAAGAAGAAAAACAGAAAGATGTATGTTGAGTTCTCCAGCAGATGGTGGCCATGGTGGGATGACAACTATAGAAAATAGTATTCCTATCTGTGGCGTGATAAGAGGAGAATGGGAGGATATTGATTCCGCACAATGGAATCTGTCTATAGACAAAGAATTCGGGAAGTATGAATAAGATATAACACCGGAAATGGATTTTGTAATCTGTCGCCGGTGTTATTTGTTTTACGAGGTTTATTAAAAATATCAGACAAAGCGATTCAAACCCGCATCATAATGATAGTCAATTGTAGTCAATTTGTCGACAATTGCATCTTTGTCTAATTCCAAGTCCTGACAAAGGGCATTTAAGTCCGGGTAGAAATCCCGCAATTTCATATTGAGAAAACTTAATAACATCATTGGGTCATTTGGTATGTTTGCCATAAGATATATTCCTTCTTTCTTCCAGATTGGGAGTATTTAATATGTTTATTACTATAATTGAGAAAAGGGAATGTGTCAAATTTCTCTAAAGAAAGTTATAAAATTACTTGACGCAACGTTTGAAAGTAGTACAATTATTCCGTAAGTTGATTTGGAGAAAGGATAGAAGATGATGAAAGAACAATTTGAAGGATATACATATGTAGATGGTGGTGTCTGTGCTGCACAGGGATTTCGTGCGAATGGACTTAACTGTGGATTGAATAAGGACAAGAACAAAAATGATCTTGCACTTGTGGTAAGTGATGTAGAGTGTAATGCGGCAGCAGTATATACAACGAACAAAGTAAAAGGTGCACCGATTCTCGTAACGAAGAAACATCTGGCTTCAACCAATGGAAAGGCACAAGCAGTAATCGCAAATTCGAAAAATGCAAATACCTGTAATGCAGATGGAGAAGAGAAAGCACAGTGTATGACAGAGTTGGCTGCCAAAGCGTTGGGAATGTCAGCGGATGATGTGTTGGTAGCGTCCACGGGTGTGATCGGACAGATTCTTCCGATTGAGCCGATCGAAAGCCATATGCAGGAATTGGTAAATGGTCTTTCCTATAATGGAAATGCAAAGGCGGTCAATGCGATCATGACAACGGATACCGTGCCAAAGGAAGTAGCCGTTACCTTTGATGTGAACGGCACAACATGTACACTTGGTGGTATGGCGAAGGGAAGTGGTATGATTCATCCGAATATGGCAACGACACTTAATTTTGTGACAACGGATGCAGTAATCTCCAAAGAATTGATTCAGAAGGCACTTTCCGAGATTACGAAGATTACTTATAATTGTCTGAGTATTGACGGAGATACATCAACAAATGATATGGTATTAGTTATGGCGAACGGATTAGCCGGTAATGCGGAGATCAATAAAGAAGATGAGGCTTATGCGGCATTTAAACAGGCATTATACATTGTTATGATGAACATGACCAAGATGTTGGCAGCAGATGGTGAGGGTGCTTCGAAGATGATCGAGTGTACCGTTTCTGAAGCAAAGGATCTCGATACGGCCATTATTGTTGCAAAGAGCGTGATCCGCTCCCCGTTGTTTAAATGTGCAATGTTTGGCGAGGATGCAAATTGGGGACGAATTCTTTGTGCGATCGGTTATGCGGAAGCAGAATTTGATATTCACAAAGTAGATGTTGATCTTGCGTCTGCAAAGGGAGTTCTTCCTGTGTGCCGGAATGGTGCGGGAGTAGAATTTTCTGAGGAGCTTGCAAAGGAGATCTTGTCGGAGAATGAGATATTTGTCAACATTTCATTGCATGAAGGTGAGATAACTGCTAAGGCATGGGGTTGTGATCTGACTTATGATTATGTTAAGATCAATGGAGATTACCGGTCGTAGGAAGACAATTGTGTTGGTGAAGATGATGCAAACAGAAAAGTCGCAGATAGGTAACAGGAAAAAGAATAGCAGATGAATGAATCCGGCTGATTAGTCAGCCGGATGTTTTTATAACATAATATAGTATTTAATACTATGTTATCTTGACAAAAAGACTATGTAATGGTATGGTTTGATACAGGGACTTTTATCGGAAGGAATTGTAAATGATATGAAAGAATTAAGAATTGGTGATAAAATTGCAAGAATACCTGTCATTCAAGGAGGAATGGGAGTTGGTGTCAGCCTGAGCAGACTTGCAGGTGCGGTTGCCGGAGAAGGTGGTGTTGGTATCATTTCCACGGCACAGATTGGATATGATGAGCCGGATTTTATAGAAAACCACAAGGCGGCAAACAGACGTGCTATAGAGAAGCATATACGGCTTGCCAAAGAACAGGCTGATGGTGGACTTGTCGGTGTGAATGTGATGGTGGCATTGAAAGATTATGAGGAACATGTCCGGGTTGCAGCCGAGGCTGGTGCGGATGTGGTGATCTGTGGAGCAGGATTGCCTGTTACACTGCCTGCTTTATTGGATGGAACGGACACCCGTTTTGCACCAATTGTGTCTTCAGAAAAAGCCTTATCGATCTTGTTTAGAATGTGGGATAAGAAGTATGGAAAGACTGCGGATTTTGTAGTTATTGAAGGACCCAAAGCAGGAGGACATCTGGGATTTTCAAAGGAGCAGATAGAAGAGGATATTGAGGGGTGTCTGGATTATGATACGGAGATCAGAAAAATCATTCAGAAAGTACATGAGCAGGAGAGAAAATACGACCGTAAGATACCGGTAATTGTGGCAGGAGGAATCTTTGATGCAATGGATGTGGCACATGCCGTAAGCCTCGGTGCAGATGGAGTACAGGTTGCGAGCCGGTTTGTAGCGACCGAAGAATGTGATGCGGATATCCGTTATAAGGAAGCTTATGTCAAGGCAGGGACACAGGATATCCGAATCATCAAGAGCCCTGTGGGAATGCCCGGAAGAGCCATTGAGAATACATTTTTAAAAGAAGAAGCAAATGGGGAATGTAAGGTGGAACGTTGTCTTGGCTGTCTTGCAAAATGTAATCCGCGGGAAATTCCATATTGTATTACAGATGCACTGATCCGCGCAGTACAAGGGGATATAGAACATGGATTAATCTTTTGCGGTGCTAATGTAGAGAGAATTACTAAGATTACAACGGTGGCAGATGTGATGGCAGATCTGAAGAGTTTGATATGAAACCTTTGAAATTGGAATATAATGTCAGAAATTAAATAAGATAGATAAAATACCAAAAGGAAAGCAGTTTGTCGGCTTTCCTTTTTATGTGGATTGTGCTATACTTTACGGCAAAATGGGATATGTTATCAGATAGTGTTTGTTTATATAGAGGAAGTAAACGTGCATTTTCAGAAAGAAGTATAGGAGGCAGTAAAATGGGTGTATTATCAAATTTACAACCGGAGAAAGTATTTTACTATTTTGAGGAGATCAGTAAGATTCCAAGAGGTTCGTATCACGAAAAACAGATCAGTGATTATCTTGTTGCATATGCAAAGGAACATGACTATGAAGTGTTCCAGGATGATTTGTATAATGTTGTTATGTTAATACCGGCAAGTAAAGGGTATGAGACAATGGAACCGGTGATCTTACAGGGACACATGGATATGGTATGCGAGAAGGTTGCCGGCAGTGCAATTGATATGGAACGGGAAGGATTGCAGCTTGCAGTGGATGGTGACTATGTGTATGCCAAAGATACAACCCTTGGTGGTGACGATGGAATTGCAGTTGCGTATATGTTAGCAATAGCAGATGATGCGACAATACAGCATCCGCCACTTGAATATATTATTACCGTGTCAGAAGAGGTTGGAATGGAGGGTGCCGGACATATTGACCTTTCCATGCTAAAGGGACATTGTATGTTGAATTTGGATTCAGAAGACGAAGGTATCTTTTTAAGCAGTTGTGCGGGAGGAATGTCTGCAATTGTCACATTGCCTGTTGTATGGGTAACGGCACCAAAGAAGAATTGGTTCACATTGAAGGTCAATGGTCTGTTAGGAGGGCATTCCGGATGTGAGATTGATAAAGGACGTGCCAATGCCAATAAGGTTATAGGAAGAGTATTAAATGAAATCCATAAGAAGATGGGACTGTCCTTACATGCGTTAGAGGGCGGTAAGAAAGACAATGCCATTCCTGCATTTGCACAGGCAGTAATTGGTGTATCTAAAACAGATATTGATGAGATAAAGCGGTTTGTGCAGGATTTTGAAAATGTATTGCAGAAAGAATATGCAAAATCTGATGCGGATATTTCCCTGGAGTTAGAAAATGTATCTGATCCAGAGAATGATCTGGTATTAGATGCACCAAGTTTTGATCGTGTGCTGGCATATCTGATGACAGTGCCGGACGGAATTCAGGGGATGAGTATGGCAGTGCCGGGACTGGTAGAGACTTCGCTGAATCTGGGTATTTTGGAACTTACCAGTGAACAGTTGTATGCACAGCATGCAGTTCGAAGCAGCGTAACGACAAAGAAGCAATATGTTGCACAGCAATTGGAGAGCATGGCAGAGACATTCGGCGGCAAATTAGAGATCAAAGGAGAATATCCGGCATGGGAATATCAGGAACATTCCGTTGTCCGTCCCAAAGTGATCGCATTATACAAAGCATTATATGGTAAAGAACCCGTTGTAGAAGGCATACATGCAGGATTAGAATGTGGTCTTTTGGCAGCGAAGATTCCGGACTTGGATTGTGTTGCGATGGGACCGGATATCTTAGATATTCATACACCATCGGAGCGGTTGTCGATTTCATCAACCAAAAGAGTATATGAATTCTTAGTGGAATATTTAAAACAGAAATAGGAGAAAAAAGATGCGGGTAGGAATGGGATATGATGTTCACAAGTTAGTGGAAGGCAGAAAACTCATTATAGGTGGTGTAAACATCCCTTATGAAAAAGGATTATTGGGACATTCGGACGCAGATGTACTGACCCATGCGATTATGGATGCGTTGTTAGGAGCAGCCGCAATGGGAGATATCGGAAAGCATTTTCCGGATAATGATGAACGTTACGAAGGGGCAGACAGTATTATGCTGCTTCGTCATGTAAAACGAATGTTAGACGAAAAACAATATCTGATCGCAAATATTGATGCAACGATCATTGCACAGAAACCGAAGATGGCTTCGTTTATTCCGGACATGGTACAGACGATTGCGGAGGCACTTTCCTTATCAGAGAATCAGGTCAATATCAAGGCGACTACAGAGGAAGGATTGGGATTTACCGGAAGCGGAGAAGGAATCAGTTCTCATGCGATATGTCTGTTAGAAACCGTTGCAAATTATGGATATGCTGATCCTGTGGAAACGGAGCAGAACCGTTGTAGCGCATGCAGTGGATGTGCGAGAGGTCAAATGTAAATGCAGCCAGTAGATGTGTCGAGGAAATTATGGAGACAGTGTTTTCATGATCCACAGTATTATGAAGATTTTTATTTCGAGACGGTCTGGCCTAAGAATCATGTGTATCTGTCAGAAGAAAAGGGGATGCTTCATTTAAATCCGTATCCGAATTATATTCATGGAAAGACGTATGAACTGCATTACATTGTCGGAGTTGCAACGGACGAGCGGTATCGGAGACAGGGTGTTATGACAACGCTTATGGCACAGTCTCTTTCAGATATGTGGGATGCCCGGGAACCGATTACCTATTTGATGCCGGCGGATGTAAAGTATTATGAGCCGTTTGGATTTGTCAGTGTTTCGGAAGAGATGAATTGGAAAATCGGGGATAATTGTGTAACCGAAACAAAGAACAGGCTGCATTTATATTCTTATGAAATGCTGGTATGCAACTTCTCAAAAGAACAGGCAAGAAAGATCTTTGAAGAGATCGATCAATGGATGAGACATCAATACTGTGTGACAGATCGCCGGGACAAAACATATTTTGACCTGCTATACAAGGAAAAAGCGTGTCAGAATGGAAATGTTGTATTTGTCATAGATGACGCACAGGGAGTACTCGGATATTTTGCATATTTGATCGATGAGGGTATGATGGTTGTAGAACAGGCAGTCTGGAATCATATTAATCGCAGCATGATAGAGCAATTGCTTTGCAGGTATTATGATGGACCGATCCGGTATGTAGAATCTTTTCCATATATGGTGCGGATTGTAAATGTCTCTGCATTTTTGAATGCATTCCCGAAGGAATGTAGAGCGTTACAAGGTGATAAATTTGGAATATACTTTGAGGATAAGATATTAAAAGACAATACAGGGTTTTATCAACCGGATGAAATGCAGGAAAATGGTGGATGGATAAGACTGGAGCAGGGAGAATATAACATGGAAATGTTTGCTGTGTTTTCTCCGGATCAACTTGCAGACAGCATTTTGGGACAGAATAATGAATATAATAACAATGTATTCTGGGGCGAGATTGTGTAATACAAAGAAAATGATGTGGGTTATATGTTGACAAATGCAATGGTTAAAAATATACTATTGACAGGTGTGGGATGATTCCGCAAATATAAGAATATGAGATTTTAAATGGAATCCAGGGAAGGAATTGCGTATATGAAGATATATAATACAATGACTAGAAAAAAAGAAGAATTTGTTCCGATTCGGGAGAATAAAGTTGGAATCTATGTATGTGGTCCGACGGTATATGATTATATTCATATCGGTAATGCACGTCCGATGATCGTATTTGATACGTTGAGAAGATATCTGCTTTATAAGGGGTATGATGTGAATTATGTATCGAACTTCACGGATGTGGATGACAAGATCATCAAACGTGCGATCGAAGAAGGGGTAACTTCTTCTGAGATTTCAGAACGTTATATCAAAGAAGTAAAAAAGGATATGCATGATCTGAATGTAATGGAAGCGACCACGCATCCGAAGGCAACGGAAGAGATTCCGGATATGATCGACATGATCAAAGTCCTGATTGAAAAGGGACATGCCTATGAGGTGAATGGGACGGTATATTTCCGTACAAGAAGCTTTCCGGGATATGGTAAGTTATCCAAGAAGAATATTGACGATCTAGAGGCAGGACATAGAGATGAGAAGCATCAGCTCAAAGTTTCAGGAGAAGATGAGAAAGAGGATTTCTTGGATTTCGTACTCTGGAAACCAAAGAAAGAAGGAGAACCTTCATGGCCGTCTCCGTGGGGAGAAGGAAGACCGGGCTGGCATCTGGAATGTTCCGTTATGTCTAAGAAATACATTGGTGATATTATTGATATTCATGCAGGAGGAGAAGATCTGATCTTTCCGCATCATGAGAACGAGATTGCACAGAGTGAGGCTGCAAATGAAGTAGAATTTGCAAGATACTGGATGCACAATGGATTCCTTAAGATAGATGGAGAGAAGATGTCCAAATCGCTTGGTAATTTCTTTACAATCCGGGATATCGGAGAAAAATACCCACTGCAGGTAATCCGGTTCTTTATATTAAGTGCACATTATAGAAGTCCGCTGAATTTTTCAGATACATTAGTGGAGTCTGCAAAGGCATCTTTGGAGCGTATTCTGAATGCCGTATCCAGATTAGAGGATATGACAGAGACTGCACCGGAACGGGAGTTGTCAGAAGAAGAGAAACAGATAGAACAGAAACTTACAGAGTATGTGACAAAGTTTGAACAGGCAATGGAAGATGACCTGAACACAGCAGATGCAATATCTGCAATCTTTGAGCTTGTGAAGTTTACGAATTCTAATGTTACATCCGATAATGCAAAGGCAATTGTAACAAAAGCATTGGATACGATTCGTCAGTTATGTGATGTATTAGGTATCATTACGAAGGTGGAAAAAGAGATCTTAGACAGTGATATTGAAGCGTTGATCGAGGAAAGACAGGCCGCAAGAAAAGCAAAGAATTTTGCAAGGGCAGATGAGATCAGAGATACATTAGCTGAGCAGGGAATCATTTTGGAAGACACCAGAGAGGGCGTAAAGTGGAAACGTGCATAATCGCACAGATGGGATGATCGTATGAGCGAGACAGGAAGTTATCAGTATTTCAAAGACATTTTTCATATAGAACATGGTGATCCGGCTGCTTATTCGCCGCTGGCACTGGCATATATCGGAGACAGTGTGTTTGATATCATGATCCGGACGATGGAAGTCAGTCAGGTAAACAAACAGGTGAACAAATATCACAAAGATGTCAGCAAAATAGTCTGCGCACCGGCACAGGCAAAGATGATCATGGTGATCAAAGAGCATCTGACAGAAGAAGAACGTGATATATATAAGCGTGGACGCAATGCCAATTCCTATACAAAGGCGAAGAATGCAACCCGTACAGAATACCGGAAAGCGACCGGTTTTGAAGCGTTACTGGGTTATCTGTATCTGAAAGAGGATTTTGAGAGACTTGTGGATGTTGTCAAAATGGGATTGGATGTGTTGCAAGAGACGGAATAAACGGATCATGAATAAGGAGATAAAATGAGATACGAGGAATATACAATAGAAGGTAGAAATGCTGTAACAGAGGCATTTCGTTCAGGAAAGACAATTGATAAGCTGTATGTATTAGATGGTTGTCATGATGGTGCGGTTAATACGATCAAGACATTGGCAAGAAAACAGGATACGATTGTAAATTATGTGACCAAAGAACGTCTGGATCAGATGTCCGAAACCGGAAAACATCAGGGTGTGATCGCACAGGCGGCAGCATATGATTATTCAACAGTGGAAGATATGTTACAGTTGGCAGAGCAAAAGGGAGAAGCTCCGTTTTTGTTTTTGTTAGATGAGATAGAAGATCCGCATAATTTGGGTGCAATTATCCGAACTGCAAATTTGTGTGGTGCACATGGTGTGATCATTCCGAAAAGAAGAGCAGCAGGATTGACTGCAACGGTCGTAAAGGCGTCTGCCGGGGCAATCAACTACACACCCGTTGCGAAAGTAACCAATATTGCGAAAACGATTGAAGAACTAAAAGAAAAAGGAATCTGGTTTGTATGCGCAGACATGGATGGAGAGGTAATGTATCGCCATAATTTAACCGGGCCAATCGGTTTGGTGATCGGCAATGAAGGCAGCGGAGTAAGCCGGCTCGTAAAAGAAAAATGCGATTATGTTGCATCTATTCCGATGAAAGGTGATATTGATTCGCTGAATGCATCTGTAGCTGCCGGTGTTTTGGCATATGAGATTGTAAGACAGCGATATACGGCATCTAAGTAACAGGGATAGAAAGGATTTGTTTAGCAGAGGTCTGATTATATGGATAAAGAGAGAAGAACATCGGATCAAACAGATGATTTTGATATTGTCGATTTTGATCTGAATGAATACGATGAAGAATTTGAAAAGGAAGAACAGAAACTCCAATTAAAAGAACAACGTAAAATGGAGGCTGCCAAATCCAGAGCACAACTGGCACAGGAGCAGCAGAAGAGAAAACGCAAAAAGAAGGATGATGAACGGGTTGTCCCGAATCGTGACATGTTAAAGACTATTTTAATGATTCTGGTCTTGATCGTGATCGCATGTCTGTTTTTGGGATTTATCACATTTATTGTAAACAGTGTAGGTGGTGGCAGTTCATCGAAAAAGAAGAATGCAACCGTTACGGAAGAAGACACGGAAAAGAGTAAATGGTTCCGGACAGAAGAAACAGAAGCAACGACACAGAGTTCTTCCGATACAGATGATGCCAAGAAGAAATTAGAACAGAGTATTGAGGATATTACCAATAAGGTAAACAATAAAACAACACAGGAAAAAGCGGATACCAAAAAGACAACGGAGTCTGTGACACAGTCAACGACAGAGGCAACAACGGAAGCAGTCACAGAAGCGACAACGGAAGCAACCACAGAAGCTTCAACAGAAGTGATCGCACAGCCGGATGCCGGAGAAGAATCTGCGGAATAGGTGAGGAGTAGTATATGGATATACAATTCCGGGAACTGTCGGATGAGGAGATTGTAAGATTAGCTCAAGATGGAGATCAGGATGCAACCGAATATATATTAAAAAAGTATTCACCACTTGTGAAAAAGTCAATTCGTACCCTCTATTTGATCGGTGCAGATACGGAAGATCTGTCACAGGAGGGAATGATTGGGTTATTTAAAGCGGTAAGGAATTATGAATCCGGGGAGAATGCATCTTTTTATACATTTGCCAAATTATGCATTGACAGACAGATTTATAGTGCGATCAAAGCATCTAACCGTAAAAAACACTCTCCGCTTAATTCATATATTTCTTTCTATACCAAAGGAAACGAGGAAGCAGAGCTGATCGATAATCTCGAAGCGGGAAGCAGTTCTAATCCGGAACATGTGATATTAGATCAGGAGAATACTTCGCGGATTGAAGAACTGTTAGAAGTGCATCTGAGTAAAATGGAAAAAGAGATATTGCCTTTGTATTTAGAAGGAATGCCTTATATTGAAATTGCCGCCTGCATTGGGAAAAAGACAAAATCAATTGATAATGCAATACAAAGAATACGGGACAAAGTAAAAAAATTGTATTTGGAATCCGGAAAGTGAAAAAAGTACTTTACAAACAAATGATATTTTGATATTATAGACAAGTCGTTATGACAAGCTGGCGTGGCACAGTCGGTAGCGCACCTCATTGGTAGTGAGGAGGTCACGGGTTCGATTCCCGTCGCTAGCTTTAAGTAGAATAAGCGTTAATCCTTATAAATCAAGGGTTGGCGTTTATTTTTTGTTTTATGGTGATGTTTAACTCGCTTGTTTTATTTATGGGTCCTGCATTGACGGGATATTGTAAATGTGATAAAGTAATGAATAATTATGGAATAATATTGACGGTAAAGGAGTAAGGGCATGGAAGACGAAGTAGTATCAAAGAATTTTATTGAACAGATTATTGACAAAGATTTAGAAGAAGGAAAATATAAAAAAATAGTAACCCGTTTTCCGCCGGAACCAAATGGATATCTGCATATCGGACATGCAAAATCTATTATCTTGAATTCCGGAATTGCAAAGAAATATAACGGAACATTTAATCTTCGTTTTGATGACACAAATCCAACCAAAGAGAAGTCAGAGTTTGTAGAGTCCATTTTAGAAGATGTGAAGTGGCTTGGTGCGGATTTTGGAGATCATGTATATTATGCATCTGATTACTTTGATGCAATGTATGAAAGTGCAATTAAGTTGATTAAGAAGGGAAAGGCTTTCGTGTGTGATCTTTCAGCAGATGAGATCCGTGAATACAGGGGTACGCTCAAGGAGCCTGGCAAAGAAAGCCCATATCGTAACCGTAGTATTGAGGAGAATCTGGATTTATTTGAGCGAATGAAAAATGGAGAATTTCCGGATGGATCCAAAGTGTTGCGTGCCAAGATTGACATGGCATCACCGAATATCAACATGAGAGACCCGGTTATTTATCGAATTGCAAGAATGACACATCATAACACAGGAGATAAATGGTGCATTTATCCGATGTATGATTTTGCACATCCAATCGAAGATGCAGTGGAGGGTGTAACACATTCGTTATGTACGTTGGAATTTGAGGATCACAGACCTTTATATGATTGGGTTGTGAAAGAATTAGAATTTGAAGAGCCACCAAAACAGATTGAGTTTGCAAAGTTATATCTTCAGAATGTAATTACAGGTAAGCGTTATATCAAGAAGTTAGTAGAAGATGGTGCGGTAGATGGCTGGGATGATCCTAGGCTTGTTTCTATCAGCGCATTGCGCAGAAAAGGTGTTACACCGGAAGCAATCCGGATGTTTATTGAACTTTCCGGTATTTCAAAGGCGAACTCCGTATCTGACATGGCAATGTTAGAGTATTGCATCCGTGAAGATCTGCGTATGAAAGCAAAGCGTATGATGGCGGTAATCGACCCGATCAAGTTGATCATTGATAATTATCCAGAAGATCAGACAGAATTGTTAGATGTAGACAATAATCAGGAAAATGAAGAGTTGGGAGTCCGTCAGGTTTCTTTCAGTAAAGAATTGTATATTGAAAGAGAAGATTTTATGGAAGAACCGCCAAAGAAGTATTTCCGTCTGTTCCCGGGTAACGAAGTGCGTCTGAAGAATGCTTATTTTGTAAAATGTACTGATTTTGTGAAGGATGAGAATGGAAATGTAACAGAGGTGCATTGCACATATGATCCGGCAACGCGTTCCGGTTCCGGCTTTGAAGGTCGTAAAGTAAAAGGTACGATTCATTGGGTCGATGCTAAGACGGCTGTCGATGCAACGGTTCGCCTATATGAGAATCTGATTCAGGAAGGTGATGAGGTTTTGAAGGACGATTATTCCAATCTGAACCCGAATTCTTTGGTTGAGATGCCGAATTGTAAATTAGAGGCAGCATTTAAGGGAGTACAACCGGGCGAAAGATTCCAGTTCTTACGTCATGGATATTTTTGTGCAGATTCAAAGGATTCTACAGAGGAAAGACCTGTATTTAACCGGATTGTATCTTTGAAGAGTTCATATCGTCCGAAATAGGAGGAAAGTAATGGGGTTATTTTCAGGGCTGGAGGCCTTCGGATTTAAGAACGAAGATTTGAAGGTATATTCAGATACAAAGGAAAAAGAGAAAGCAGAGCAACAGGTACAGAAGCAGGATGTCAGAGTGAATGAGGAAGATTGTCTTTTTCCCAAAACACATAAATGTCCGGTGTGTGATAAAGAATTCAAAAGCCTAGCTGTTCGTGCGGGTAAATTGCGCAGTGTCGGACAGGATGATGATCTGCGGCCGTTGTACAAAGACATTGATCCGTTAAAGTATGATGCGATTGTATGTCCGCATTGTGGATACGCAGCATTGTCCAGATATTTTAATCATGTTATGCCGGTACAGGGTAAGAGAATCCGTGCACAAGTAATGTCACAATTTAAAGGTATGGAGTTAAGCAGTGATGTTTTTGATTATGATGAGGCAATCTTACATTATAAGATGGTTTTGATGTGTGATGTGATCGGTGGGGTGAAGAATAGCCGGAAAGCATATACCTGTTTAAAACTTGCATGGGTGTTAAGGGGAAAACGTGAAAAAGAAGATCCTAAAATGACACCGGAGGAGAGTGAACAGCTCCGTATGGAAGAATTAGAATGTATTCAGAATGCATATGAAGGATATCAAATGGCATTTTCAGCAGAGGCATTTCCAATGAGTGGAATGGACGAAATGACCGTGAGTTATCTTATTGCAGAACTTGCGTTTGAATTGGAAAAATATAGAGAATCATTGCAGATGTTATCGAATGTGATCACCAATTTGGCTGCATCTTCAAGATTGAAGAATAAAGCGATTGACCTGAAAGAAAGAATACGGGCACAGGTGAAAAAAGGATAAAACTAGTTAGGAGAGTAAGCGTGAATAAAGCAACACAAGCGGATACAAAACATATATATGTTTTGTTAAGCCGTACCCATACAACACCTGCAAGATTGATCCGGTTGTTCACAAAGGAGCCGTATTCCCATGCATCGATTGCGTTGGATTTAGAATTAGTTCATTTATATAGTTTTGCAAGGAAACATATACATAATCCGTTTGATTGCAGATTTATTGAAGAAGACATTGAGTCAGGAATATTTGGTCTTGATAAGAATATATACTGTAGTGTGTATGAGATTCCGGTCACGGAAGAACAATATCAGATCATTCAGGATGAGATCAATTTGTTTAAAAAGAACAAAGATATCTATCAATATAATTACACGGGATTGGTAGGGGTTATGCTTGGAAAGAACGTTACGGACGGGAAGCATTTCTTTTGCTCACAGTTTGTATCGCACATTATCTATAAAAGTGGCATACATCTTTTCAGTAAATCAAATGGTTTGATACGACCGTATGATTTTCATATCAGATTGAAACATCAGAGAATATATAAGGGTAGACTGGCAGATTATCGTGAATATCTGCGGCAATCCGGGCGAAGGGTGAGTGCCGGATTGAACAATACGGAAAAAATACCACAGGCTATGTAAAAAGCTGCTGTCCGATGGAATGTAAGTTTGCATTCCATCGGACAGCAGCTTTTGTAAGTATTACAGATCTGTGTCCGGTGTAATGACACTATGTGTTTTTAGAATGCTTCTTGGAAGAGCATCTTTGGCATTTTTCCACGGTTCATTCTGATATCGGTAATCAAATTTATTTATAAACCATTCAATATCTTCCTGCATGCGTTCCATATTTGAAAAATATACATTTTTGATATCACACCGGAAGTTGTTTAGCGTATCTTTGGAAAGATACCGGGCAGCACGATCATAGAGCAGGGCAAAATGATAAGTACAAAATCCATTAGAAGATTGGATTTTCTGTGAAAAGGTGCTGTCTTTTTTATACAAATGAAAAATGGTATCTACATAACGGTCAAAAGTCTGTTCCACACGTTTACAGATAAAACAGTTGTGCGACAGGTTTGTGATGTAAGTTCCAACGCCGGAAGACTCTGATTTCTTCTTAAAAAAAGAAGACTCGGATGTGGAACCTTCGGTTAGTTTTTGCAGATCTTTTGTAACTTTTGCCATATGTGTACTTAATATAAGAGCCAGTCCTAAGCGGTTCTTTTCCAGATATAATCTCTGGATGTGCTGCTCACAGAATCCGAGTTCGTCTGTCATGGCACGGTTGTCATCTTCCATATAACTTGGACCGAGTGTGTATTCAATGGCATTTTGTTCTAATTCTTTTTTCATTTTACATAGTGGACATTCGCAGTTGCTCTCAAAGGCATCTGTTACCGGAATGGTATATAATTGTTCTTTCATTTAAATCTCCTTTTTGACATGTGTAAATAAATGTTTCAACAGCACATATATAAATGTTCAATCCAGTGGCAGAAATTCAGGCTTACGGTTTTTGAATACGGTGTAATAGTGGAATCCGGTTTCTTTTAACAGGTCTTGTGCAATATCAAAGCCAAAGCCGATATCTTCTTTTTGATGCGCATCGCTGCCAACGGTGATAATCTCGCCACCGAGGGATCGATACAATTTGAGGGCCTCAATATGTGGATGAGGATAGCCGATCTTACGGATGCCGGCGGTATTGATCTCGATACCTTTCCCGCGCTCAATGAGTTCCTTGAGAAGCACTTCGAAAATGTCTCTGTAATCTTCAAAATCATATACGAATGAAGGATCCGGACAGTACCGGACGGCATAATCCAAATGTCCGTAAATATCAAATCCATCTGTTAATTGGACGTTATCTGCTTCTGATTGGAAATATTCCCTGTAAGCCTCAATGTTTGTTTTGCCTGCATAATATTCCGGATAATAAGGATCCCCGTTGTCAAGTGATGTTAAATGGGAAGAACCAATAATAAAATCAAATGGATATTGCCTGGATAGTTCCGTGATTTTAGAGGCGGTCTCCGGGCAGATTCCTTGTTCCACACCGATGCGGACATCAATCATACTGCGGTATTGTTCCCGTAACTGTTGAATCTTCGTAATATAATTTTTAAAATCTAACTGAAAATCCATATCCGGTGCAGAAGGGTGAATCGGGAAATCCTGGTCGTGATGATCGGTAAAATATACATAGGAAAATCCTTTTTGAATAGCAGTTTCAATGATAGATTCCATCTGTTCGGAAGAATCAGAGGAAAAACAGGAATGAACATGCATATCAGTGGTTATCATAATGAAGTACCTTCTTTCTGTAAAATCGCTTAGATGACTTTATTTTATCATAGGATCAACACATCGTCTATACAGGAATGGAATGGTCGGGGATGAATGGTTTTTGTATAAAATGTGTCTATTTGGTAAATTTCGTAATAAAAAAGATTTTACTACTTGAAATTTTATTATAAAAAAGGTATTATAAGGGCATGGGTCAACTGGATATACAGGCGACCACAATTAATAATTCAAAACTTTAGGAGGAATTTATTCATGGCAGTAAAAGTTGCAATCAATGGATTTGGACGTATTGGACGTCTTGCATTCAGACAGATGTTCGGAGCAGAAGGGTATGATGTAGTTGCTATCAACGATTTAACAAAGCCTTCAATGCTTGCAGATCTTCTCAAGTATGATACAGCACAGGGTGGATACTGTGGTAAGATTGGTGAGAACCTTCATACAGTAGAGGCTGATGATGAGGCAAACACAATCACAGTTGATGGTAAGACTCTTACAATTTACAAAGAGGCAGATGCTAACAATCTTCCTTGGGGCGAGATCGGTGTTGATGTAGTTCTTGAGTGTACAGGTTTCTATTGCTCAAAGGATAAGTCAATGGCTCATATTAATGCAGGTGCTAAGAAAGTTGTTATCTCAGCTCCAGCTGGTAATGATCTTAAGACTATTGTATTCTCAGTTAACCAGGATACATTAACAGCAGATGATCAGATTATTTCTGCAGCTTCTTGTACAACTAACTGTCTTGCACCAATGGCTAAGGCATTGAATGACTATGCTCCAATTCAGTCAGGTATCATGTCTACTATTCATGCATATACAGGTGATCAGATGATCCTTGATGGACCACACAGAAAAGGTGATTTAAGAAGAGCAAGAGCAGGTGCTGCTAATATCGTTCCTAACTCAACAGGTGCTGCTAAGGCAATCGGCTTAGTTATCCCAGAGTTGAATGGTAAGTTAATCGGATCTGCACAGAGAGTTCCAGTTCCAACAGGTTCTACAACAATCTTAACTGCAGTAGTTAAGGGTGCTGATGTAACAGTTGACGGAATCAATGCTGCAATGAAGGCTGCTGCTTCTGAGTCATTCGGTTACAATACAGATCCTATCGTATCTTCAGATGTTATCGGTATGAGATTTGGTTCATTGTTTGATTCAACTCAGACAATGGTATCTAAGATCGCTGATGATTTATATGAGGTTCAGGTAGTTTCTTGGTATGATAACGAGAACTCATATACAAGCCAGATGGTTCGTACAATTAAGTACTTCGCTGAATTAGCATAATTCCGGTTGAATTTTTAATTGACCTTAAGGGTCCGGTCTTCGTGGACCGGGCTCTTTTTTTACAAATACAACATAATATGAAAGGAGCATGACAATGCTTAATAAGAAATCAGTAGATGATATCAATGTAAAAGGTAAAAAGGTTTTAGTTCGTTGTGACTTTAACGTACCATTGATCGATGGTAAGATCACAGATGAGAACCGTTTAGTAGCAGCACTTCCAACTATCAAGAAGCTGATTGCAGATGGCGGTAAGATTATTCTTTGCTCTCATTTGGGTAAGGTGAAGACAGAAGAAGACAAGCAGACTAAGACACTTGCACCTGTTGCAGCTCGTTTAACAGAGTTATTAGGACAGGAAGTTAAGTTTGCAGCAGATCCGGAAGTTGTTGGACCAAATGCAAAGGCTGCAGTAGAAGCAATGAACGATGGCGATGTAATTCTTTTAGAGAATACACGTTTCAGACCGGAAGAGACAAAGAACGGAGAGGCTTTCTCTAAGGAATTAGCTTCTTTGTGTGATGTATATGTTAATGATGCATTCGGTACAGCTCATAGAGCACATTGCTCTAACGTAGGTGTAACAGAATTCGTTAAAGGTGATTGTGTAGTTGGATATTTAATGCAGAAAGAGATTGATTTCTTAGGTAATGCAGTTAACAATCCAGAGAGACCATTCGTAGCAATCCTTGGTGGTGCGAAGGTTTCTTCTAAGATCTCTGTTATTGAGAATTTATTAGACAAGGTTGATACATTGATCATCGGTGGTGGTATGGCTTACACATTTATGGCTGCTCATGGTGAGGAGACCGGTAAGTCATTATTAGAGGCTGATTACGAAGAGTATGCACTTAAGATGGAGAAGAAGGCAGAGGAGAAAGGTGTTAAGTTATTAATTCCAATCGATACAGTTGTTGCTGATGATTTCTCTAATGATGCAAACTTCAAGGTAGTAGGACGTGGTGAGATTCCTGCTGATATGGAGGGTCTTGATATCGGACCTAAGACTGCTGAATTATTTGCAGATGCAATTAAGGGTGCTAAGACTGTAGTATGGAACGGACCTATGGGATGTTTCGAGATGCCTAATTTTGCGAAAGGTACCATCGCTGTTGCTCAGGCTATGGCTGACTTAGAGGGTGCTACAACAATCATCGGTGGTGGTGATTCTGCTGCTGCATGTAATCAGTTAGGCTTTGGCGATAAGATGACTCATATTTCTACAGGTGGTGGAGCTTCCCTTGAATTCTTAGAGGGTAAAGAACTCCCAGGTGTAGCTGCTGCTGACGATAAGTAAGAACTTAGCGAAACCAAGCTGAAAGCGCAGGTTGAGCTTAGTTCGAACTTACATCGACGAAGTTGCAGAAGTCAAGTCGAAGACGCAGACTGAAGCTTACGCAGTCGATCAAGTAAGAACTTAAAGCCAAGCTGAAAGCGCAGGTTGAGCTTACAAATATGTAGGTAGGAAGGATAAGACAATGGCAAGAAAGAAGATTATTGCAGGTAACTGGAAGATGAACAAGACTCCGAGTGAGGCTGTTGCTTTAGTTGCTGAGTTAAAAGATTTAGTAAAGAATGATAATGTAGATGTAGTATACTGTGTACCGGCAATTGATATCGTACCTGTTGTAGAGGCTACAAAGGGAACGAATGTATCTGTTGGTGCTGAGAATATGTACTTTGAGGAGAGCGGTGCTTACACAGGTGAGATTTCTGCTGCAATGTTAGTAGATGCAGGTGTTAAGTATGTTATTATCGGTCACTCAGAGCGCCGTGATTACTTCAAAGAAGATGATGTTCTTTTGAACAAGAAAGTTAAGAAGGCGTTCGAAGCTGGTATTACTCCGATCCTTTGCTGTGGTGAGAGCCTTGAGCAGAGAGAGCTTGGCGTAACTATGGATTGGATCCGTCTTCAGATTAAATCTGATCTGGCTGGAATTACAGCAGATCAGGTTAAGACAATGGTAATCGCTTATGAGCCAATCTGGGCAATTGGTACAGGTAAGACTGCTACTTCTGATCAGGCTCAGGAAGTATGCAAGGGTATCCGTGATCTGATCGCTGAGATCTATGACGAGGCAACTGCAGAGGCAGTTCGTATTCAGTATGGTGGATCTATGAATGCAGGTAATGCAGCAGAATTGCTTGCAAAACCAGACATCGATGGTGGTTTGATTGGTGGAGCATCATTGAAGGCTGACTTTGGTAAAGTTGTGAATGCATAATTTTACATGATAAGAATGCCTGACTATGTGTCAGGCAGAAAGAGACTGTTTCGTGTACAGAGTATTTTGTATTGCGAACAGTCTCTTTTCGAATATGAATATAACAAGAGATGAGTGAGGGTAATATGAAGAGAAACAGATTCTTATATGGTTTTATAATGTTGCTGATGGGAATTGTCTTGATGGGTAACAGTGCAGAAGCGAGTGAATATGTGCAGATTACAGCAAAGTGCAAGGAGGCTGGGAGGGCATCCTTAGAGATATACGTTTTAGATGATGTGGTAGACGGGTTTAATATATATCGGGCAGATGAACAAAATGGAACATACCAGTTGATTGATTCTGTTTCAACATATGATTTGTCTGGTACAGGATATTATGATTATGATAATAATGTTTCTGTAGATTATATTTATACAGATGCGACAGATTTACAATTATATCATACATATTATTATAGAATAGAAGTGTATTCGCAAGAGGGTGATGATCAGAATGTATTGGAAACGGTTGATACAGAAGTTATGATCGTAGGACAGGGAACAACGATCAGTAAGGCGAAGAGAAAAGGAAAGAATGGTGTAACGTTATCGTGGAATGCGGTGAGTGATGCAGACGGATATCAGATATATTGTGTGTCGGATTATGATGATCAGAACAATGAGCTTTATGTGAACCCGTATGATGAATCATCATATACATTGATTGGAACGGTTTCAAAGAACACAACAAGCAAGAATTTTAGTAAGCTGATCAATGGTGCAACGTATTATTATATTGTTTATGCGTACCGAAATGTGGATGGAAATCGCTATCTGAGTGTTCCGTCGGAATACAAATATGTGACGATGGACTATTATGGATGTGATAAAGAAAGCTATGTGGCCAGGGTAAAGCGTGCTTATGGTTCAGAAAAAAAGATGAAGAAGAATTTTAAAACAGAAAAAAAAGCAAGAAAACAGATGAAAACAATAAAAATCAAAGTATGGGATTACAGAAAGGGGAAAAAAGGAAAGAAAGTTACGAAAACCAAATACCTTACTGTGAATAAGAGATTAGCTCCGACAATACAGCAGATTTTTAAAGAAATATATAATAATAAAGAAAAACAGGTGATTCATGATATTGGATGTTACAGTTATAGAGCCGGAGAGCATATGTACGGTCTGGCAATTGATGTAAATGCAAATGAGAATTATATGATCGACGGTAAAAAGGTTCTGGCTGGAAGCTATTGGAAGCCGAAAAAAGACCCATATTCCATTCCTAATAACAGTCAGTTTGTGAAGATAATGAAAAGATATGGCTTCTACAGAGGTGCATGGGGAAAACGAAAGGATTATATGCATTTTTCTTATTTTGGAACATGACAGAAAAAAATGCTTTTCTTCTGGCGAAAAAACGGGTATAATGCTATCTATATGTAAATCAATAGGAAAGAGGTATCGAAATGTACAAAATTGTAAGTAAGGAAACCCTTAACAGTGCAGTTGAGTTGATGGAGATTGAAGCACCATTTGTTGCTAACAAATGTGAGGCTGGTCAGTTTATTATTATTCGTGTGGATGAAGATGGAGAGAGAGTCCCTCTTACAATTGCGGATTATGATAGAGAGAAGAAAACAGTTACGATTATCTATCAGGTAGTTGGATATTCAACAGAGTTACTTTCTAAGAAGCAGGTAGGAGAATATGTTCAGGATTTTGTGGGACCGTTAGGACATCCGGCACCATTACATAAATGCGAACATGTAGTAGGTGTTGCAGGTGGTGTTGGTTCTGCACCGTTGTATCCTCAGTTACGTAAGCTTCATGAGATGGGCGTGAAGGTGGATGTTATTATTGGTGGACGTTCTGCTGAGTTCGTAATCTTGAAAGAGAAATTTGAGGAATTCTGTGATAATGTATATATTGCAACAGATGATGGAAGTCTTGGTACAAAGGGATTTGTTACCAATGTTTTGCAGGAGTTAATTGATAAAGGGGATAAGATTGACGAAGTAATCGCAATCGGACCGCTGATTATGATGAAGAATGTGGTTAAGGTTACCAAACCACTTAACATTCCGACTGCTGTATCTTTGAATCCGATTATGATCGATGGAACCGGAATGTGTGGCGGATGCCGTGTTACGGTTGGCGATGAGACGAAGTTTGCCTGTGTAGACGGTCCGGATTTTGATGGATTTTTAGTTGATTTTGATGAGTGTATGAAACGTCAGGGCATGTTCAAGGAAGAGGAACATGAGTGTCGGATGCATTTGGCAAAGTAACAGAGAATACGAGAACAGATAGAAGGAGATAAGTGGAATGGATAAGAATATGAGTATGACAAAGGTGGCTATGCCAGAGCAGGATCCAAATGTCCGTAACAAGAATTTCTCAGAGGTTGCGTTGGGATATACCAAAGAGATGGCAATGGAAGAAGCAGGAAGATGTCTGAACTGTAAGCACAAGCCATGTATGAACGGATGTCCGGTGAATGTGCCGATTCCCGGTTTCATTGAGAAGGTTGCAGAGGGTGATTTTGACGCAGCATATGAGATTATTACAAGTGAGAATGCACTGCCTGCTATTTGTGGACGTGTCTGCCCGCAGGAGAATCAGTGTGAAGGAAAATGTGTAAGAGGTATAAAAGGAGAGCCGGTTGCGATTGGACGTCTGGAACGTTTTGTCGCCGACTATCATATGGCAAATGCCAAGCCGGTAGAAGCTAAGATCGAGAAGAATGGTAAGCGCGTAGCAGTTGTCGGTTCCGGTCCTTCCGGAATTACCTGTGCGGGTGAGTTGATCAAGAAGGGTTATGATGTTACTGTATTCGAAGCATTGCACAAGGCAGGCGGTGTGTTAAGTTATGGTATTCCGGAGTTCCGTCTTCCAAAGGACTTGGTTGCTAAGGAGATCGAAACAGTTGAGAAACTTGGTGTAGATATTGAGACGAATGTGATCGTTGGACGTTCTGTTACGATCGATGAGTTGATGGAGCAGGGATATGGTGCAGTCTTTGTAGGTTCCGGTGCAGGTCTTCCAAGATTTTTGAATATTCCAGGTGAGAATTTACTTGGTGTATATTCTGCAAATGAATTCTTGACCAGAGTGAATCTGATGAAGGCATATAAGTTCCCGGATACACCGACTCCGATCAAGGTTGGTAAGAAAGTAGCAGTTGTCGGTGCAGGTAACGTAGCAATGGATGCGGCAAGAACTGCAAAGCGACTTGGCGCAGAAGAAGTATATATTGTATATAGACGTTCTGAGGAAGAACTTCCTGCAAGAAAAGAAGAAGTACATCATGCAAAGGAAGAGGGAATTATCTTCAAATTATTGAATAATCCTTGTGCTATCCATGGTGAAGACGGCTGGGTAACAGGTATTGAAGTGGTGAAACAGGAGTTAGGTGAGCCGGATGCATCCGGAAGACGTTCACCGGTTCCGGTAGAAGGATCTAATTATGTGATCGATGTAGATACCGTTGTTATCGCAATCGGACAAAGCCCGAACCCATTGATCCGTCAGACTACTCCGGGTCTTGAGACGCAGAAATGGGGTGGAATCATTGTTGAGGAAGATACCATGAAGACAAGTAAAGATGGTGTTTATGCCGGTGGTGATACGGTTACGGGTGCGGCAACTGTTATTCTTGCAATGGGTGCCGGTAAGAAAGCTGCAAAAGCAATTGATGAATATCTGAGCAAATAATATAAGTATAATATACGAGGGGTAAGTATTGGCTAGCGATAGCAAAGCTTTTGCTTACCCACTCTTTATGTATGGAGGATAATAATGCTGGGTAATGATAATTATGTTGAATATGCAATAAAAGCGAGGCCGACAGCTTCATTCTATGTTAAATTAGTGATTGCAATCTGGGTATTCTTTTTAGGGATTCCATTGCTGTTGTTCGTAGGTGGAATTGGGATGATTGTTTCTATTATTGGAATCTGCCTGTTCTGCTATTTTTTAGGATTTGGAAAAGTGGAATATGAATATACATTTACTAATGGAAGTGTTGAAATTGCGGCAATTTATAACGCAAGCAAACGAAAAGAACTGATGCATTTTGAAATGGAACAGGTAGCGATGATCGTTCCAGAGAATTCAAACCGTATTGAACATGAAGTGTTTGCAAAAAAGAGAAATTATACATCCGGAAACAAAGAGCGAAATACGGTTACGATGGTGGTGGAATTGAATGGACACAAAGAGGCTGTATCTATGGAGTTGAATGACAAATGTATGGAACATATTCGCGTATATGCAAAGAATAAAATATACGATCTGTAGGTGAAAGATAAATGAAAGATAATGTTATATTAATTGGAATGCCTAGTTGTGGAAAAAGTACGGTAGGTGTTGTATTGGCAAAAGCATTGGGATATCGTTTTATTGATTCCGATCTGGTGATTCAGGAACAGACGGGGTTATTATTAAGTGAAATTATTGATGCAAAGGGGCTGGATGGGTTTAATGAGGTGGAAAATGAGATAAATGCTTCTTTGGATTGTCATAAAGCGGTTGTATCAACAGGTGGAAGTGTTATTTATGGTAAACAGGCAATGGAGCATTTGTCAAAGATTGGGACGGTTGTTTATTTAGAACTTCCATATGAAACACTTTGTGAAAGGATTGGAGATCTGACTGCACGCGGGGTGTCGATCCGTCAGGGACAGACCTTTCGTGATTTATACGAAGAAAGATGTCCTCTATATGAACAATATGCGGATGTAACGGTACACATTGATGATTTGTCGATTCGGGAGACAGTTCAATTGCTAAAAAAAGAATTGACGAAGTAAACATGCATATCTGCTTGCAAAATCTGCGTGATATGGTAAACTGTATTCGGCAGTATTCCGTTTAGGAATATGAAAAAGGTAATATTGGAATGATAATTCCAAAGAGATAAGAATAAGAACTAAAGGAGACAGATTATGAGTAAGAAACCAGTTGTGTTAATGGTACTTGATGGTTATGGCTTAAGTGACAAGACAGAGGGAAATGCAATTGCATTAGCAAATACTCCGGTTATGGATAAGCTGATGAAGGAATGTCCGTATGTTCCGGGTAAAGCTTCCGGATTAGCAGTTGGTCTTCCGGATGGTCAGATGGGTAACTCTGAGGTTGGTCATATGAACATTGGTGCCGGACGTATTATTTATCAGGATCTGACATCTATTACAAAAGCAATTGAAGATGGAGATTTCTTCGAGAACGAGGCAATGTTAGAGGCAATTGAGAATTGTAAGAAGAACAATTCTGATCTGCATTTGTGGGGATTGCTTTCAGATGGTGGTGTGCATAGCCACAATACACATTTATATGCAATCTTAGAGTTGTGTAAGAAACAGGGACTTTCAAATGTATATGTTCATCCGTTTTTAGATGGTCGTGACACCCCTCCTGCATCCGGTAAGGATTATGTAGCACAGCTTGTTGATAAGATGAAAGAGATCGGCGTGGGTAAGGTAGCTTCTATTTCAGGACGTTACTATGCAATGGATCGTGATAATCGTTGGGATCGTGTAGAAAAGGCATATGCAGCTATGGTATATGGAGAGGGAGAGAAAGCAACAGATCCTGTACAGGCAATTGCAGATTCCTATGCAAAAGATGTAACAGATGAATTCGTTCTGCCTACTGTATTGGTTGAGAATGACAAACCTGTGGCAACGGTAAAAGCAAATGATTCTGTTATCTTCTTTAATTTCCGCCCGGATCGTGCAAGAGAGATTACAAGAGCATTTTGTGAGGATGAATTTAACGGCTTCGAGAGAAGACAGGGTAGAATTCCTGTTGTATATGTATGTTTCAAAGATTATGATGAGTCTATTTCGAATAAGTTAGTAGCATTTAAGAAACAGACCATTGAGAATACATTAGGTGAGTATCTTGCTAAGAATGGCAAGAAACAGTTAAGACTTGCTGAGACAGAGAAGTATGCACATGTTACATTCTTCTTCAATGGTGGAGTGGAAGAACCGAATAAAGATGAAGATCGTATTTTGGTTAAGTCTCCTTCTGTTGCAACATATGATCTTCAGCCGGAAATGAGTGCACCGGAAGTAAGTGAGAAGTTAAATGCTGCAATCGCATCAGACAAGTATGATGTGATCATCATTAATTTTGCAAATCCGGATATGGTTGGACATACCGGAGTGATTCCTGCTGCAATCAAGGCAGTAGAGCGTGTTGATGAGTGCGTTGGTTCTGCTGTGGAAGCTGTTAAGAAAGCAGATGGTGTATTGTTTATCTGTGCAGATCACGGTAATGCAGAGCAGATGATTGATTATACAACAGGTAATCCACATACTGCACATACAACAAATCCTGTTCCGTTTATTCTGGTTAACTATGGAAATGTTCAATTAAGAGAAGGTGGATGTCTTGCAGATATTGCACCGACTTTATTGGAGATCATGGAACTTCCTCAGCCTGCAGAGATGACAGGAAAGAGCCTGATCGTAAAATAAGTGATCTCCTAAAATAATATATAAACTATAAGCTGTCACATTGGTATGTTGTAATTATTACAAGCTATGCTGATGTGGCAGTTTCTTTTTTCTTAATAAAAGAATATTTTTGAAGTGGCATGGCAATACTTTCCTTAGAAATGAGTGTGATTTAGGAAAGAAGGGAACTATTTCATGAAAGAATATGAGATTTTGGACGTACATGCTGTTGAAATTCTGGATTCCCGTGGCTTGCCAACAGTAGATGTTACCATTACATTAAAAGATGGTATTACAGGAAACGCATCCATTCCGGGTGGTAACAGGATCGGACAATATGAAGCAGTTGAATTACGGGATGGAGATAAAAGACATTTGGGAAAAGGGGTGGAACAGGCCGTTACGAATGTGAATACAAGAATTGCAGATAAAATTATCGGAATGAATGTCTTAGAACAGGTAAAGATCGATCAGTTACTGATTCAGGCGGATGGAACGGAAAATAAAAGAAAATATGGAGCAAATGCAATCGCAGGCGTATCCGTCGCCTGTGCCAGAGCGGCTGCAAATGCATTAGGAATTCCATTATACCAATATATCGGTGGCGTCAATACAAAGATTATGCCGATTCCCATGATGAGCATTATAAATGGTGGAAGGCATATGGATCGCTCATTAGATGTGCAGGATATTATGATTGTCCCGGTTGGAGCGTACAATTTTACGCATGCGATGGAGATTTCATGTGAGATATATCATCATTTCAAAGAACATATAAAAGAAAATGGTTATTCCGTCAGTGTAGGAGATGAGGGTGGCTTTACACCTGATTGTAAATCGATTGACGAAGTACTGGAGTTGCTGATGGAGGCGATTGAAAAAGCCGGATACAGTGCGGGAAAGGATGTAATGCTGGCTTTTGACGTGGGGGCATCTGATTTATATGATGAAAATTCGGAATTATATTATTTTGAAGGAGAAAGCCGGATTACAGGGAAGGAAATATATCGTAATGCAGAAGAAATGGTACAGTATTATGAGGAAATGATCAATCGCTATCCGATTTATTCCATTGAGGATGGTTTAGGTGCGGAAGATCAAAAGGGATGGAAACTTCTTACTTATCGATTGGGAGAACAGATTCAATTGGTAGGAGATGCATTATTTGCAATGAATAAGGAACGCTTGCAATGTGGAATAAAAGAGTCTGTTGCAAATGCTATTTTGATCAAATATAATCAGATAGGTACGTTGACAGAAACGTTGGATGTGATCGAAATGGCTAAAAAAGCCGGTTATCGTACAATTATTAGTCACAGGACAGGTGAAACGGAGGATCCCCTGATTGGAGATCTGGCGGTGGCGGTAAATGCAGAGCAGATAAAAGCGGGTGCACCATGTCGAAGTGACAGAACTGCCAAGTACAACAGATTATTAAAAATTGAGGAACAATTGGGAAAAACTTCGGAATATAATCCGGATTTCCTGACTCGCCGGGCAAAGGGATAATAATAAATAATAAATGACAATTTAGTGCTTGCCTTTATAAAAACACTATGATACAATATCAGACAGTGAGTTTTCGGAATAGGAGGTGTTTTTGTGAAAACAGCGCTTACAATTATATTTGTTATAGTATCTGTGATTATTACAGTGTTAGTAATGTGTCAGGAATCAAAAGATAACGGCTTGGGAAGTCTTGCAGGCGGTGCTGCTGCCGGAGAGACTTACTGGGGTAAGAATAAAGGACGTTCCAAAGAAGCGTATTTAGTAATTGCAACAGCAATTTGCCTGGTGATCTTTTTGGGATTAGCGTTATTGCTTGGTTCAAAGTGGATGAATTAATGACGAAAGCTACTACATACTGTGTAGTAGCTTTTTTGCATTTGAGGGATATGGCGGATGCGTAATGGCTTGAGTATGACAGGAGAGAATATGGACAAACAAATAGATAGAAAAAAGAAAATATTACAGGTGATCAATGATAAGCATTACAAACCGCTGAAACAAAAAGAACTTGCATTTTTATTACAGGTGCAGCCGGAGGATCGTGAAGCATTCCGGCAGTTACTTGCTGAACTGGTAGAAGAAGGGAAAGTGATACTTACCAAGAGAGGAAAATATCAGTCGTTATCAGCGATTACCAGGATTGGTATGTATACAGGTAATCCGAAGGGCTTTGGTTTTGTAACGGTGGAAGGAGAAGAGGAAGATTATTTCATACCGGAGAGTGCATCTTTTAGTGCGATGCATGGGGATAAGGTTATGATTCGGGTAGTGAAATCTCCGGCCGGCAGGCGGAAAGAAGCTGAGGTGATCCGGATTGTGGAACATGGCAATTCTGAGATTGTCGGATATTTTCAGAAGAATAAAAAATATGGATTTGTTATCCCGGATAACCAAAAGATATATCAGGATATTTTTATTTCACAAAAACATACAATGGGTGCGGTGACTGGACACAAAGTAGTTGTAAAGATAACGGATTTTGGAGATGGAAAGCGTAGCCCGGAAGGAAAGATTATTGAGATATTAGGGCATGTAAATGATCCGGGAACAGATATATTGTCAATTGTGAAGGCATTTAATATTCCGACAGACTTTCCGGAAGACGTAATGCAGAGTCTGAGTTATATTCCGGAAGAAGTCGTATCAGCGGAAGCTGACGGACGAATGGATATCCGGAATTGGAAAACGGTTACGATTGACGGAGAAGATGCAAAAGATTTAGATGATGCAGTGACCTTGACCAAAGAAGAAAATGGATACCGGTTAGGTGTTCACATAGCAGATGTCAGTCATTATGTGAGAGAATACTCACCGTTAGATAAAGAGGCATTGAAACGGGGAACCAGTGTTTATTTAGTTGACCGGGTGGTTCCGATGCTGCCGCAGAAACTATCCAATGGTATTTGTTCTTTGAATGCAGGAGAAGATCGTCTGGCTTTGTCGTGTATTATGGATATAGACATGCAGGGAAGAGTGATCGGACACAATGTTGCAGAGACAATAATACATGTAGACCGGAGAATGAGTTATCGCCAGGTAGATGCAATTCTGCGTGCGGATGCGATACAGGAGCATACAGTATATGATGGAACAGACTATGCAGCACAGCAGGGAAATATACAGGATGTGGCATTACAGTTAAATGATGGAACAGATATATACGGTGAACAGATATTGGAAGAGTACAAAGAAGAATTGCAGCTTTTCCGGAATATGTATGAATTATCCCGTATCTTACGAAACAGAAGAATGGAGAGGGGATCGATTGATTTTGATTTTTCGGAGGCTAAGATTCAACTGACTACAGATGGCGAACCGATTGAGATTGGTCCATATGACAGAAATCCAGCGCATAAGATCATTGAAGATTTTATGTTGATGGCAAATGAAACAATTGCAGAGGATTATTTCTGGCAGGATATTCCGTTTGAATACCGGGTACATGGTACACCGGATGAAGAGAAGATTGACAAATTGCAAAATGCAATCAAAGGATTTGGTTACTATTTTAAATGCTCAAACGATACTATACATCCAAAAGAGTTTCAAAAATTGCTGAATAAGATTGCAGGAACTCCGGAAGAAGGATTTATCAGCCGGATGACATTGCGATCCATGCAGCAGGCGAGATATTCAACAGAGTGTAGTGGGCATTTTGGATTGGCAACAAAATATTATTGTCATTTTACTTCCCCAATCAGGCGATATCCGGATTTGCAGATTCATCGTATCATCAAAGAAAATCTGCATGGAAAGTTATCCGAAAAACGATTATCCCATTACGAAGGGATTCTTCCGGTTGTGGCAGAATCCAATTCCAAAAACGAGCGTCGCGCACAGGAGGCAGAACGGGAAGTTGAAAAACTGAAAAAAGCACAGTATATGAGCAAACGGATTGGTGAGGAATTTGAAGGAATCATTTCTGGTGTTACCGGATACGGTTTTTATGTGGAACTGGATAATACAATTGAAGGAATGGTTCGAATTGCAAGCATTCCGGATGATTTCTACATTTACAATGAAGAGACAATGTCAATTGTTGGGAAAGACACAGGAAACACATACACAATGGGACAAAAGGTACGCGTAAAAGTAACACATGTAGATAAATTGTTAAAGACCATTGATTTTGAACTGGTTGCAGAGGGCTAAAGAATGCATGCATGTGTGACGATATATAGTTAGAAAGAAGAGAGGTATTCGTATGCCAAAACAAAAAGGGGAGCGCTTGATCGCAAACAATAAAAAAGCATATTTTGATTATTTTATAGATGAGAAATTTGAGGCAGGTATCGAACTGCACGGAACAGAGGTAAAGTCTCTTCGGATGGGGCATTGCAGCATTAAAGAGGCATTTGTCGCTGTGGAAGATGGGGAAGTTATCATTCGGCAGATGCATATTTCACCTTATGAAAAGGGTAATATATTTAATAAAGATCCATTGCGTCCTAGAAAACTGTTACTTCACAAATATGAGATTAACAAGATCATGGGGCAGGCAAAGATGAAAGGATATACAATTGTACCGTTAAAGGTGTATTTCAAGGATAGTCTGGTCAAAGTTGAGATTGGTCTTGCAAGAGGTAAAAAACTATATGATAAGCGGAATGATATTGCGAAAAAGGACATGAAGAGAGAGGCAGAAAAGGAATTTAAGATTCGCAATATGAGATAATGATTCGTTGTTCACGAAAAATTCGTTTTCTTTTTTTGAAAAATGTGGTAAGCTATACAAGGAACAATGAAACTCAGGGAGGACATTATGAGTCAGGAAAAAGTAGATAAAAGAAAATACGAAAAACAACATCGTAAAGAAATTGAAAGAAAACGCAAAGTTAAATTTGCAGTCAAGTGTCTGATAGCTGGATTGATTATTGGAGCAGCGATTGGAGTGCCGACAGGCATTAAGATATATAGAAATCAGCCAAAGTTTGTTGGAGATTCTACATTAGGAGCATATATTGCAAATTATATAGATGAGAATTATGCATCAGAGATATCCGGGTTAGGCAATACAGAAACTACTACAGAAGCAGCTTCTACGCAGGATGAAGTTACAAAGGCTGTGGAGGATGCAACGGGATCTGATCTGGAAAAAGTAGATGCAGATAATGTAGATGAGGTGCTTGGAACAGACACAGAAGAGTCTTCATCTGAACAGAACTAGGAGATATCAGATCAGAACAGATCTGTCTCATATATATGCCGATAAGGCACCCGTAATCAGGGGTTGTACTGGTTTCGACGGGGATTTAGAAATTATGGAAGCCATTGATGGACCAGGACCATCTAAAAACTTGGATTAAATATAAACGCAGACAATAAGTTAGCGTACGCTGCCTAATGGCAGCTGTCTTACCTAAGCTGACTCACGACTTAGGATAAGGCATCAAACCAGTGGGGAACTTTGCTGTGAAAGCTTTGACACAGTAAAAGATTTATGAAGCTACTAAGGACTTAAGCCTGTCGGTTGGCGTAAGTCTGAGGGAATGTTAAAAAAGCGACTGTAATGGGAGATGCCATAATGGAAGAGTCTTCGGACGCGGGTTCGATTCCCGCCAGCTCCATTTTTTTGGAACTTTTTTGCAACTATATTCTTTGCTATAAGGTATTAACGAATAATGGATACACAGTCACGCGTAGTAGATGGATTTGTTTTTCCAAGTTTTAAGGAAGCACAGATTGCATTAAGAGAACAACAGAATATTGAAGTAATCAAGCAGAGAATGTCTAATTCCCAGCCACAGGATTTATATGAATTATACCAGAAACTTATTGAACGCAATATGTTTAAGACGGTAGTCGGATATAGTTTTCTAAATGATTTCCGACACAGATTGATAGATGAGTATCACTTTGAAGAGGACATGTTGTCTGATATAGAGATTCCGAAACGGATGGAATATGATTCTTTGAATGAGATTAATCAGAGTGTTTTGAAAAATAAATTCGAACATGTGCAGAATGTTAAGAATCGAATGGCTATCGTAATTGTTGCATTGATTTTAATGGTAGTTGGAATGTTTGTGATTGCAGTGATTAATCCGAATGCAGAGTATGTCAATACGGAGAATAAAGTTCTCAATAAATATTCTGCATGGGAAGAGGATTTAAAACAGAGAGAACAGGCTGTGAAAGAAAAAGAAGAACAATTAAAGGATTTGGATGAGTAATCACAGTTTCAACATATTTTTCCGGTATAATCAAAGGGATAGCGAATATAAGCTGTCTCTTTTTTAATATAACAGGAGGTATAGGGATATGAGCCAACTTAAAATATTAGTAGTAGACGATGAAAGCCGTATGAGAAAATTGGTGAAAGACTTTTTAGTACGTAAGGATTTTGCAGTATTAGAGGCTTCCAATGGAGAGGAGGCAGTTGATACTTTTGTAGAGAATAAAGATATTGCATTGATTATATTAGATGTTATGATGCCCAAAATGGATGGATGGCAGGCATGCAAAGAGATTCGTTCTTTATCGGAAGTTCCGATCATTATGTTGACAGCCAAAGCAGATGAGAGAGATGAATTACTTGGATTTGAATTAGGCGTAGATGAATACATATCCAAGCCGTTTAGTCCGAAGATCCTGGTCGCAAGAGTGGAAGCAATCCTAAGGAGAACATCCGGTATGGTTCAGGAAGAACATTTAACGGCAGGGGATATTGAATTAGACATTTCTGCACATACTGTGAAAGTAAAAGGAAAGAATGTAGAGTTGAGTTTTAAGGAGTTTGAACTGCTGAATTATTTTGTGGTAAATCAAGGTGTGGCGCTTTCCAGAGAAAAGATATTGAACAATGTATGGAATTATGATTATTTTGGCGATGCCAGAACCATTGATACACATGTAAAAAAACTTCGCAGTAAATTAGGGGAATGCGGAGAATACATTAAGACCATCTGGGGAATGGGATATAAGTTTGAAGTAGAAGAGGCATAATATGTTAAGGAAAATAAATCATTCTTTACGATTTAAATTAACAATGATGCTTGTTGTGTTAATGACGTTGACGATTTTTAGTGCACTTGGTGTAACATGGCTTAGTATACGGGCTTTTTTTCTGGAAGAACTGAAATACCGTATGAAGAACATGTATAATGATATTAACATGATTGTGTCTAGTGATAATGCGAATGTTGATGAGATTAAGACACAGATGAGCAAAATTTCCGCCAATGGAGATATTACGATGTTTGTATTGTACCGGGATGGTGACAATAATGTTGTGTTTACCAATACCAATGAGAACAGCCGGATGCGGGATAGTATGGAAGCATTGGCTAATCTGTTACGGGGTCAGGATGAAAAAGATTTAAGCGACTTGTTTTCACAGACGAATCGTGGATATTTTATCTTTCGGCAGAATTTTGATAAAACGATGAATGCCGAGTTTTATGATTTGCTGGGAGTACTGAATGATGGAAGCCTGATTGCACTTCGAACCAGTGCTGCCAGATTTAATGAGAATATTACGACAACGATGCGTTTGTATTCATATGTCGGAATTCTTGCAATTTTAGTGGGCTGCATTGCAATGTTCTGTGCAAGCAGTCTTTATGTAAAACCGATTCATGAAATGGCTGTTGCGGCGAGAAAAATGTCGCAGTTGGATTTTAATACAAGAGTATCGACCAATTCCAAAGATGAGATTGGGGAACTCGGAAGAAGTATTAATTCCATGTCGACGGAATTAGAGGCAACGATATCTGAATTAAAAACAGCCAATGCCAAATTAACAAAAGATATTGAGGAAAAGATACAGATTGATGAAATGCGAAAAGAATTCCTGTCACATGTTTCCCATGAACTAAAAACACCAATTGCTTTGATACAGGGTTATGCAGAAGGATTGAAGGAGAATATTTCTGATGATCCGGAAAGTAAGGATTTCTACTGTGAAGTAATCATGGACGAAGCAGACAAAATGAATAGCATGGTTAAGAAACTGCTGGCATTGAATGAGTTGGAATTCGGAACCGACCAGATTAATTTTGAACGCTTTGATATTGTAGAATTGATGCGTAATATCAATGCCTCATCTAACATTTTACTTCAACAGAATAATGTGCAATTGCATTTTGACTTTGAGCAACCGATATATGTATGGGCTGACGAATTTATGATCGAGGAAGTGTATACTAACTATCTGACAAATGCGATTCATTATGCTCCGGATGGTGGCAATGTTATTGTGTCCATGGAAAATAAAGATCAATTGATCCGAATTAATGTATTTAACGAGGGCAATCCGATTCCGGAAGAGGAATTGTCCAAGATATGGATCAAATTCTACAAGGTGGATAAGGCAAGAACCCGTGAATATGGCGGAAGCGGAATTGGTTTATCGATTGTAGCGGCAACAATGAAACAACACGGAAGGGAATATGGTGCATATAACAAAGAGAATGGCGTTGTATTCTACTTTGAATTGGAAATGGCAAAACAGGTTGAGTGTATCACTGAAAATTGTTGAAGAAACAGTCAAAGCATGGTAATATAGTACTAGAATTTCAACATGATAGAACGAATAGGTTATCATAGTTAATTCTGGATTGGGGAATGAATATGTGGAAAAAGTTGGTGTTATCAGTTATAGTTCTATGCACTTGTATTGTGACAAGCGGTTGTACACAGGTGATAGATTTAACAGAAGATGAGACGAGATTGGTTGCGGAATATGCAGCTGATTTATTGTTATCATATGACAGAGGATATACTGATCGTCTGAAAGAAGGAGAAGAAGAGCACTTGGAAGAAGCTTCCACACAGGAAGATGCACAGTCGGAAACTACAACGGAAGTAGTAACAGAAGAAGAGGAAGCTACACAAGGGAGCGAATCACAGACAACGGAAGTAACTACCGTACAGGGAACTTCGCAGGATATTGCCGAGATTGCAGGAGTGCAGGGTACATCTATTACATACAAGGACTATGAGGTTGTTGACCAGTATCCGACCGGTGATAATGCAAATGAAGCAGTGCAGGTGGATGCACCGGAAGGATCTCGGTTGTTGGTAGTACATTTCGTGGTGAAAGCAGTATCTGATCAACCGGTAGATGTTTCGCTGATGGATCAGTCTATAGATTACAAGTTGTTATGTAATGATACGTTAGCAGCCAAGCCGATGCTTACAATCCTTACGAATGATTTGGCTACTTTGGAAACTACAGCGACACCCGGACAGGATTCGGATGCGGTATTGATTTTCCAGATTTCAAAGGATATGGTGGATCAATTGAATACAATGCAGCTTCATGTTACATTTAATAGTGAAGAGAATGTTATTACAATACTATAATCAGGGGGTAATGAACCATGGATACAAATATTTTATTAGAGAGTGGAACCAATGAATTAGAAGTACTTGAATTTACAATTGCAGGCAACCATTATGGAATCAATGTTGCAAAGGTGAGAGAAATTTTGCCAATGACAAAGATTACACCAGTACCTAATTCACATCCATGTATTGAAGGTATTTTTATGCCACGTGATACAATTATCACTGTAATTAATCTTGTGAGGGCATTAGGATTTCCAGAGGATGCAAACCGCAAGAATGATATGTTGATCGTGACGAATTTTAATAATCTGAATATTGCATTTGATGTGGAACAGGTATTGGGAATACATAGAGTTTCCTGGACGGATATTGTTAAACCGGATGCAACAGTGAATGCACCGGGTGCCGGAATTGCAACAGGAATTATTAAGAAATTAAAATCTTTAATTATTGTTCTTGATTTTGAGAGAATTGTGGAAGAGATATGTCCGGAAACGAGTTTGAAGATGTCAGAGCTTGCAGAGTTAGGGGAAAGAGAGCGAAATACGATTCCGATCACAATAGCTGAAGATTCACCAATGTTACAGAAACTGGTAACAGATGCATTGACTCAATCGGGTTATACGAATTTACATGTTTATTCCAATGGACAGGAGGCATGGGACAGTTTACTGGAATTAAAGAAGAATAATGGTGTAGATTATGGTGTGAAGTGTGTTATTACAGATATTGAGATGCCGCAGATGGATGGGCACCGGTTGATCCGGCTGATCCGTAGTGATGAGGCTCTCAAACAATTACCAATTATTGTATTTTCATCTTTAATTAATGAAGATATGAAACGAAAAGGTGAACGACTTGGCGCAGATGCACAGATATCCAAACCGGAGATTGGTCAGCTGGTAAGTTGTATTGATAATCTGATTGCTGGAGAAATTGGAAAAGAATAGTTAGAAAAAAAGAGGTACATAAACGTACCTCTTTTTCATATGTATCTTGGAATGCAATTAATCTAAAGAGAACTCGCCCTTTGTTTCATCGTTGAATACACAGTAGGCCATATTCTCCTCAGGCTTAACGTATAATTGAAGAGATGTGAGATCGGAGACTTTGTTGCCGCTTCCAGTCCAAATTTTCTTTGCTTTTGCAATTAAATCCTTTTCATCCATCTGTTTTTCCTGATACTCAACATATAAAGTAGATTTCATAATCAATCCCTCCTTTTAATATATTCAGACACCTATACTATATAATAAATACTTATAAAAAGCAAGGTCGAAAATTTTGTCAGATGGTAAGGTTGTGAAAATGAAAAATGTGTGTTAGAATATCAATGTTTGTATATATTTTCAGTTTGATGATATAAAGAGGTGCCTTTATGGATGAGAATTATCTGGACAATTTATTAAATGAGATTTCTTTGGATAAAGAGATTGATCATAACGTTGAAGACGAATTGGACAATCAGATTCAGAGCGAAAAAGAAAAACGTCAGGATACTTCAAATTTGTCCAAAGATGATCTGTTTGATCTTGGATTAAATGAGGATGCTGGAAATACGAATTTAGACGATGAGGATTCCTTTTCGGAAGACCAGATGGATGAATTAGATAAATTAGATGATATGGCTGATCTTGATATGGGCGATTTGGATTTTTCGGATATTGATTTTGATGATCTAGACGTCACCAAGTTGGATGAACTTCCGGATGATGCAGATCTGGATGATTTATTGAAAGAGTTTGATGGTAATTTTGAAATAGAAGATCATTTCGAACAGGATTCAACAGATTCAACAGAAAAAGAAGCTAAGCAGGAAGATATTGTTGAATCGAGTAAAGAACTGGATTCTGATAAGAAAGATGGGGTAGAAAAACCGGATCAGCAGACATTTGATGCAGACCAATTTTTGGATGGTTTATTGTTGGATGAAGAACAGGAAGCGGCACAGAAGAATCCTTTAGAAGAAGTGAATATGGAACAGGAAGATGTTTCTCAAACGGAGGAGACCAAAGAAGAATCGGCAACTTCCAATGATGAAGCATATGATTTGGATGATCTGTTAGAGGATATGGGTGAGGAGACTAGATCTTCTGAAGAAGAGATTACAGACATTCCGGAGGAGGATAAACAGCCCGAGAACATAAAAGGACAACCGGCAGAAGAGGAAGTTAAAGCATCTGACGGAGATGATTTAGAGGACTTGTTTTCTTTATTAGATTTAGATGAGAATGAATCACAGGAACATAATGAGGATGAATCTTCGGAAAATGAAATACCGATGCAGGATAATCCAGTGGATGATCTGGATGTGGTGGGATTGCAGGAACCGGATGATGAAGTATCCAAGAAAGAGAAGCCTGTTAAAAAGAAGTCTTTGATGACAATCTTATTTGGAGAGCCGGATGAAGACGATGAATTATCACCGGAAGAATTGGAAGCCATCGAACAGAAAAAAGCAGAGAAGAAAGCAAAAAAAGAGGCAGCAAGGCTTGCAAAAGAAGAAAAGAAAGCGGCTGCAAAAGAGGAAAAAGCAGCCAAGACCGGAGATAAGAAGAAAGCACAGGAAGAAAAGAAGAAGGTTCGGGCTGTTAAAAAGGCAAAGCAGAAAGAGGAAGAAGAGAAGAATGCGGAACCGGTAAAACCATTGAATAAACCGGCAGTAGTCTTTATATTTACACTGTTCTTAGGTGGTACATTTTTGTTTTACTTAGGAATGAATAACTTTAATTATACGCTGGCAATTCAAAAAGCTACGGATTATTTCGATAATCAGAAGTACCACAAGGCATATGATGAGATTAAGGGCGTAGAGGTGAAAGAAAAGGATCAGGATTTGAAGGATCGTATCTATACAGTGATGTATGTGGAACGATTATATGAAGCTTATCAGAATAATATCGAACTGGATCGTCAGAAGAAGGCATTGGATTCATTGCTTCGTGGCGTTGATAAATATTACGAATATTATGACGAGGCACAGAAGCTAGGGATTGTGGATGATCTGAATTATTCTTTTGCACAGGTTCAGACTGCGTTACAGGATCATTATGGAATTACAGTAGAACAGGCAGCAGCCATTAACCAGTTGGACAGTTATGAGTATGTTCAGACGGTTGACCAATATGTTCAAGATGGGAAGTGGTAAGATGATAGCAATTATTGATTATGACGCTGGCAACATTAAGAGTGTTGAAAAGGCAATGGCATTTTTAGGTGAAGATGCATGTATCACCAGAGACCGGGATGTGATCTTATCGAGTGAACGAGTGATATTACCGGGTGTTGGAAGCTTTGGAGATGCTATGGGCAAGTTGAAGGAATATAAGCTGGATCAAGTCATTTATGATGTGGTAGATCAGAAGATTCCGTTTCTTGGTATTTGTTTAGGATTACAATTATTATATGAGAGTAGTGATGAGACACCGGGTGTGACAGGACTTGGAATTTTAAAAGGAACAATCAACCGGATACCGGATGCACCGGGACTTAAGATTCCACATATGGGTTGGAATTCTTTAGAGGTTCGGCCAGGGGCAACACTTTTCAAGGGAATTGATGCAAATCCATATGTGTATTTTGTGCATTCTTATTATTTAAAGGCAAAGAATGAGGAAGAGGTTGCAGCAACGACATATTATTCGACACAGATTCATGCCAGTGTGGAAAAAGATAATGTATTTGCGTGTCAGTTTCATCCGGAAAAAAGCAGTACAGTTGGTCTTGCAATCTTAAAGAATTTTATTGAAGTACCAGCACCGGCAAAGGAGGATTGATGAAATGCATACTAAGAGAATCATTCCGTGTCTGGATGTGACCGGTGGACGTGTAGTAAAAGGAATCAATTTTGTGAATTTAAGAGATGCCGGAGATCCGGTAGAAGTTGCAAAAGCGTATGATAAAGCAGGTGCAGATGAATTGGTATTTCTTGATATTACCGCATCTTCTGACGCAAGAAATATTGTAATCGATATGGTAAGAAGGGTTGCAGAAACCGTGTTTATTCCCTTTACAGTTGGCGGTGGAATTCGTTCGGTAGAAGATTTCAAAGCAATCCTGCGGGAAGGGGCAGATAAGATATCGATCAATTCTTCGGCAATCAACAATCCGAATTTGATCAGTGAAGCTGCGGATAAGTTCGGAAGTCAGTGCGTTGTGGTTGCAATTGATGCAAAACGCAGATTGGATAGTTCAGGTTGGAATGTGTACAAAAATGGCGGAAGAGTTGATGTTGGTTTTGATGCCGTAGAGTGGGCTGTCCGGGCAGAAAAGTTAGGAGCCGGAGAGATTTTGTTAACCAGTATGGATTGCGATGGAACGAAAGCCGGATATGATATCGAACTTACAAGGGCAATCAGTGAGGCGGTTTCGATTCCTGTTATTGCATCCGGAGGTGCCGGAAATAAGGAACATTTTTATGACGCATTAACAAAGGGGAAAGCTGATGCAGCTTTAGCAGCATCTTTATTTCATTATAAAGAGTTAGAGATTACAGATCTGAAAGAGTATTTGCAATCAAAAGATGTACCAGTCAGATTATGATATGATTACAATTAAGACAAATGAGATAACGGTTGATCAATATTTAGCAATTCGTGCTTCCGTAAATTGGAGAGAATTATCTGTTACACAGGCAAAAAAGGCATTGCAGCATAGCTTGATCGTAGCAGGTGCATATGAAGGTGATCAATTAGTGGGAATGGGGAGAATTGTCGGAGACGGTTCGGTAATCTGTTATGTTCAGGATCTGATCGTCCGTCCGGAATTTCAACGAAAACAAGTTGGATCCAAGGTGCTAAATACACTGATTCAATATGTAGAAAGTATCCGGGAGGAGGATACACAGATGATGCTATGTCTGATGTGTGCCAAAGGCCGGGAACCATTTTATGAAAAACACGGATTTATTGCCAGACCGACAGAAGCTCTTGGACCGGGTATGATACAATACCTGAGAAATTGACAGACTAAATGGAGTGTTAACAGATGAATACAAATTATAAATTATTCAGAAAATTATGTGTTTGCCTTGCTGTAATATGTTTGTGTATGACAGGCACGGGATGTAAACAAAAACCGGATGAGAACGGTTCGCTGAAAGCAGAAGACGGAAGAAGTTATGGTGGAACGATCAAGGCAAAGATGGGGGAAAAAGTGCAGACAGCATTTTTTGATCTGACGGTTGAATCTGCTAAAAAGAGTGGTACGTTTCAGTTTGAAGACGGATTGTATCAGGCAAATGAAGGTCAGACGTACCTTATAGTGAATGTAACGATCAAGAATACTTATGAGAAGGATCTGCCGATGAGCATCGGGGATTTTACATTGAATTATAAAGGAAAAGAAAAGGATTCTGTGATTACAGGTTATGGAAAAGCAGATCTTAATCAGGATGATTTTATGGAAAATATATTTACCTTGAAAAAAGGAGAGAGTATTACGAAATCAATCCTGTTTACGGTAGATGACAAAGACAAATATACACTATGTTATTCGGAATATTATGAAGATAAGTTTGAAGGCGATAATTACGAGATTTCAATTACGCCGGAGGTTATAGAAGATGCAGCTCAGAACGCTGCGGGTGATGCGTCAACGGAAACGCCGGATACATCTTCAGAGGCGGCATCCACAGAGACAACGGAAACAGAGACAGCATCTACGGAAGCGGCAGTTACAGAGGCTCCGGCAACGGAAGCAGCTTCAACAGAAGCAACACCGCAGGAGTGAATTTTCTCTTTTGGAATAAACATTTAAGGATATATCGAATATACTGATAAAAAGTGATTTTAGGATGGAATTCCGTATGGACGTTTCCGATGAAAAGGATATTGAAGTGATGAAGACCTCTGCATCAAGATGCCGAGGGCATGTACATGTTGTGGAAAAAGGAGATACCCTTTATAAGATAGCTAAAAAATACGATGTGCGTTTATTTGATGTTATGCGTTTAAATCCTTATGTAAATGTATATAATCTGCAAATAGGGGATGAGATCTGTGTTCCGGTCATGTCTCCAACGGAGCAGAGCATATATATCGTAAAGGATGGAGAGACGATTGGCGATGTTTTAGAGCGATTGCGTATGGACTTTGATACATTGGAAGAACTGAATCCGACGTTGTCAGATGTTCCGTTGCCGGAAGGTCTTACCTTGAAATTACCGGTGATCCAGCCAAGAGAACATGCAATGGATGATCACAATACACCGGAATGACGAAAATGGTGCAAAACAGGTGCGTTAGCTGCGCACCTGTAATATAAAAAATAAGGATGATAGAATATGGATTTTTTGACAAAATTAGAACGTAAATATGGGAAATATGCAATTCCGAATCTGACGCTGATATTGATCAGTGGATTTATTCTCGGATATCTGATTGAAATATTTATGCCGGAGGGCTTGCAGTTATTGGCAATGAATCCGGAGAAGATTTTACATGGTCAGATATATCGACTGGTTACCTGGGTAGTGATTCCACCAAGTTCAGCAAGTATATTGGTTATCATTACGTTGTTCTTTTATTTTTCAATTGGACGAACATTGGAAAATTCGTGGGGAGATTTCCGCTATACAGTGTATATTCTTTCCGGAATCATTTTTACAGATATCGGAATGATGGGTACTTATCTGGTTATGCATTTGATGGGGCAATCCCAGTTGTTAGATATGTATTATCAGGCAGGACTATACGGTGCGTCGACCTATTATCTTTGTATGAGCATGTTTTTGGCGTATGCGTTTATGTTTCCGGATATGCAGGTGCTGCTTTATTTTATTATTCCGATCAAAGTAAAATGGTTAGGATATCTTGATATTGCGTATCTGTTAGTGATGATTTTACAATATGGATATATGCAGTATTATACCGGAATGGTTACGGTAATTATGTCTGTGCTTAATTTTATTTTGTTCTATTTTATGTCAAAAGGTAAGACAAAAATGACACCGGCACAGCGAAAGCGTAAGAGAAAATACAAACAACAGGTGAGACAGTCACAGATTCTGACGAGACATAAGTGTGCGATATGTGGACAGACAGAATTAGACAATCCGAATCTGGAATTCCGCTACTGTTCGAGATGTAAAGGCAATTATGAGTATTGCCAGAATCATTTATTTACACATGAACACAAGAGATAACATGCGTAAATAAGAAATACAGAGAAAGAGGATACGATCGAATGAAGAGTGCAGATAAAAAGGTAATGAAAGAGATAGCAAAACACAGAGATTTGGAGATGAACATTCCGGCATACGGTAATGCGTATATGAATGCGTCATATGAATATAGTCTGTTGCGTCTCGTATTGAATTACTATACAATGAAAGAGGTAGAGGACGAAGGCGGAAGTATTGCGAATGATGACTTTCTGTTAGAGACGATGGATCAGATCCACACGATATTATATCAGACATTATTGTCAGATGGATTGAATGAGGAATATGAGCAATTTGTTGAGCAGATTCATAAGATCAGACAGGATGTAACGCAGAAGATGAAAGTATTGACGGCATATACGGATGCATTACAGTTGTATGAATATATTCTGAATCGTGTAGAGTTTGGAATAACCGGTGAGGATTATCCGGTGGAAGAATCTGAATTGGCAGCAAAAGTATTTCAGTATCTGTTCCGGGATAATGACAAGATGGTTGTCAATAGTAAGATTCAGCTTGTGACAGGTCAGCTTCCGGTTCGGATGACGAAGAACCGATTTTTTGAATATCTGACAGATACATTGAATATATATCAGGGATCGGACACGTCTTCGGTAGATGATTTTGTATCCATGTTAAAATCAACAGCATTATTAGAGCTTCCACAGGGATATGGAGAAGATTATCCGGAAATCTACCGGGTGATCGATCTGTTAGCACATACAGAGTTTAAGACGTTAGACATTGAACAGTATCGCGCGATTATGGAACAGTTTTCATTTACGACCGATCATTTAACGCAGATTGTCAGCAATCATTTACTGGCAATGGAGATTATTAACGCTACTTATGGGGCATTGTTGGCAATGCCATATGAAAATAGTGAAGAGAATGGTGTGAAAGTCTGTTTGTCAATGCTTTCCGGACTGCATGACGCATTTGTATCGTCAGGATCGATTCCGGAGAGTGTAGATGAAGGTTTTGCAGAGATTGAGGGATTACAGGAGATGATCGGTGAGGATATGCTTCAGTTTGAGAGTATTCTGCAGGATGTTTTGACGGAGCATAAGGATACAATATCCTGGATCATGGCAGAAAAGATATTCAACCGTCTGGCATTGATTGCCAAGTTGCAGTCGAATAGTCTGTTTATAGAATTAGAGAAAGAGGAACAGGAAACAAAGCCGGCAGATAATACCTATATTGCAGCAAAACGGGATGAGCTGGTTGCATTATTGACCACATATTTCTCAGAGCATACCAAGGAGATGAACAGGGCAGTGATTGCAGCGCTGTTTTCTAATATGCCGGTGTTGTTCAATTCACAACAGGAGATCAAGGAATATATTGAATATAGCCTGAATCATTGTGGAAATGCAAGTGAATTGATGGCTTGTGCAAAGATTCTTACGGAAATGATGGAAGAAGAGTAATGGATGAAGGCGGTGGCGGAATGGATATCGTATTTCATGATAGAATATATAGAGAGGATATTTCCGATCGGAAAATGGCTTCCGTTCAGAAAAAGATTCAGAAACGTTCACCGAAACTCAACCTGTTTCTTGTGACATTGCCGATCGGAAATCAGGGAATATTAGAGATATACTGGTATCCGGAATTGCTACAGCCATTTTACCAGAGGAGAAAACAGAATATTGTTGTGGTTGGAGTGGCAATGAGCCGGGAAGCTGCTTATGAGCTGGTAGAGAAGATTATAAAAGATGTGGGTTTTCAAGATGGTGTGATACCTGTGACAGAGTTTTTTGAGGAGAAAACATGATAATATCCATATTAAAAATAATCGGATGGGCAGTTCTGATTATTTTATTGATTATTCTATTTTTATTATTGATCATTTTGACAGTTCCGGTCTGTTATCGTCTGGATATATCCCGTTATGGAAAACCGGATGGAAATGTACGGGTTACATTTGTTCCGCTTGGGTTTTGTGCAGACGTGTCTTATAAAGATGACAAACTGCAATATGTGGTTCGCGTTCTCGGTGGAGTGGTTATGACTAATACACAGGCGAAGAGATCATGGCTTGGAAGAAAATTGTTTCCGGATATCAAAGAGGATATGGAAGTGGAGGAGCATACAGAGACTGCACAGAAAGAGAATACGGAGGAGTCCACAGTTCCTGTTATTCAGACGAAGACGGAATATACGATAAAAACGAATGAATATGAGAAAGATAACAATATATCAGAATCGGCAGGCAGACAGGAATACAGAACAGAACACAATAAAAGAACATCCATATTGGAATATATAAGAAATGGAATACAGAACATTCGAGACCATTGGAAACGATTGGTAAGAGGATGCAGCAATATTCAAAAAAAGAAAGATGCCTTGATAAAGGTATATCATTCAAAGAGGTTTGAACTTGCAAAGGATGATCTGAAGCGATATACAAGGCAGTTTTTTCGAATTATAAAACCTTCCCGGTTAGAAGGAAGAGTTCATTTTGGATTGGATGATCCGGCATATACCGGACAGCTCCTTGGCGGATTGGCATGGATCTATCCGTTATATCAGAAGTATTTAACGATTGAACCTGATTTTGAGAATGCATGTCTTGAGGGGCATCTGAAAGGAAAAGGAAAGATCTTTCTGGGTTCGATATGCAAATTGGCATTGCAGGTAGTATTTAATAAAAATCTTATAAAAGTAACAAAGAAAGTGCAAACTATAATAGAAGCATAGGAGGGCAATAATTATGGCAAATGATTTTAACACAACCGTCGGATCTTTATTTCAGGGAATGGATAAGTTTTTGACAACCAAAACGGTTGTTGGAGATCCTACAAAGATTGGGGATACCATTATTTTACCGTTAGTGGATGTTAGTTTTGGTGTAGCTGCCGGAGCATTTTCTGATTCACAGAAGAATAATGGTGCAGGTGGTCTTGGCGGTAAGATGACAGCGAGTGCAGTGCTTGTGATCAAAGATAATCAGATTCGTCTTGTAAATGTGAAGAATCAGGATACAGTTACAAAGATTTTGGATATGGTTCCGGATCTGGTAGAACGTTTCCAGAAGAAAGATGAAAATGAAGAAACATCATCAGAAGAAGTAGATACTGCGGTAGCAGATATTTTGGAAGACAAATAAAATAGAAAAAATAAGTCACAAAAGAAGCAAAACCGGAATATACTGTTTTATAGTATGGTAAGATGAGGATATACTATGAGAAGGGTATGGGGTTTTGCTTTTTTTTGGTTTGCAATTGGAATGATTGTGGATTTTTTGTTAAAAGGATTCTGGAATTTTATTGTGGTAGTAGCAGCATTGGTTGTTGCATATATCTTATTTTGCAGATGTTAATGGGATAAAATAACAATAAAAAAAGAGAACCAAAGGTTCTCCTTTTATATTACTTTACGATTAAGCTCTCTCAATCTTACCTGAACGTAAGCATGAAGTACAAACATAAACTCTCTGTGGTGTACCATTAATATTCGCTTTAACCTTCTTAATGTTAGATTTCCACATCTTGTTAGATCTTCTATGAGAATGGCTCACTTTAATACCGAAATGAGCAGCCTTATCACATACTGAACACTTTGCCACGACTTGCACCTCCTTGAATATATTAACCTACCGGTTTGCAACACGTCAATTTTAACAGAAGTGATACAAGAATGCAAGCATTAATTTCAAAATTATTTATTTTTTTAGAAAACCTTATTTTTTGGACTTGCACCAATATGTTAGGAATGGTATGATAATGTGTACCATACAATATTTATTAGCGAAGAAAGCATGGAGGGATATGTATGAAGATAGAATTAGAAACCGGCAACGGTGAAGTTGTAATTGAGAGCGAAGTCATTGCTCAATATGCCGGGCTTTCAGCCATTGAATGTTTTGGCATTGTTGGAATGGCAACGGTGAATATGAAAGATGGTTTTGTAAAATTACTTCGGGGCGATAGTGTCTCGAAGGGTGTGAATGTTACTGTTGGTGAAAATAATGCGATTGCAATTGATTTCCATATTATTGTAGCTTATGGTGTAAGCATTTCAACTGTTGCAGAGAATCTGATGTCGACAGTACGTTATAAAGTAGAAGAGTTTACTGGTATGCAGGTCGAGAATATTAATGTATTTGTTGAAGGTGTACGGGTAATTGATTAGGAGGAACTATGAGTCAGAAAGTAAATGTAGATGCTAAGAGTTTGCAGTATGGCTTCTTAGCAGGTGCGAAAAGAATTGAGGAAAAGAAAGAATATATTAATGAGTTGAATGTATTTCCGGTTCCGGATGGTGATACGGGTACGAATATGACACTTACGATTACATCGGCAGCAAAAGAAGTTGCGAATATCACAGATCCGACTTTTGCAAATGTAACGAAGGCAATGTCGACCGGGTCACTTCGCGGTGCGCGAGGTAACTCCGGAGTTATTCTGTCTCAGTTGATTCGTGGTTTCTGTAAAGAATTAGAGAACAAGCAGGATGTAACAATGGAAGATATTGCAAATGCATTTAATCGTGCAGTTGCAACCGCATATAAGGCTGTTATGAAGCCAAAAGAGGGTACAATCTTAACAGTAGCCAAAGGATTAGCAGATAAGGCTTCTGAATTAAGTACAACCAAGAAGAGTTTGTTAGAGTTTGCCACAGATGTATTGGCATATGGTAGAGAAGTATTGAATCAGACTCCGGAGATGCTGCCTGTATTGAAAGAGGCTGGTGTTGTGGATTCCGGCGGAGAAGGTCTGATGACAATTCTTGAAGGTGCATTTGATGCGTTGACCGGAAAAGTTTCTTATGATTTTTCTAATGGATACGCAGCAGGTGCAGCAGAGGGAAAGCCGGCACCGGATGCATCCGGACTTCGCACATCTAATTCGGTAGGAATTGACCGTAAGGAGATTGATACATCACATATCAAGTATGGATATTGTACAGAGTTTATTATTATGCTTGAGAATGAATACAATAAACAGATTGAAGATGAATTCAAATCTTACTTAGAGTCAATTGGTGATTCACTAGTGGTTGTATCAGATGATGAGATCTGTAAGGTTCATGTGCATACCAATCATCCGGGACTTGCATTTGAACGTGCACTTACGTATGGTTCACTTACCAGTATGAAAGTAGATAATATGCGCGAGGAGCATAGAGAGAAAGTCATTATGGAAGCCGAGAAAATGGCGGCAGAACAGGCTAAGGAACGTGCGGCTGAAAAAGCAGAAGCTGAGGAGAAGAAACAGGACATTCGTAAAGAATATGGTTTTATTTCCGTTTCTGTTGGAGAGGGTATGAATGATATCTTCAAAGATCTAGGTGTGGATTATCTGATCGAAGGTGGACAGACAATGAACCCAAGTACAGAGGATATGTTGAATGCGATTGATCATGTCAATGCAGACACGATATATATATTACCGAATAATAAGAATATTATTCTTGCAGCCAATCAGGCGCAGTCTTTAACAGAAGATAAGACTATTATTGTGGTACCATCAAAGACTGCTCCACAGGGTGTTGCCGCATTGATCGCATTTGATGCGAATGCAGATGGAGAGACAAATCTCGCTTCTATGATCGAGGATATGAATAATGTGAAGACCGGTCAGGTAACATATGCGGTAAGAGATACCAGTATTGATGGCAAAACGATCAAGTCCGGAGATATTATGGGTATTGATGATGATGGAATTCAGGCAGTTGCAGCAGATATATTGACGGCAACCAAAGAACTTCTTAAGAAGATGGTAGATGAGGACTCTGAATTAATCAGCATTTATTATGGTGCGGATGTAAGTGAAGAGGATGCAAAGCAGTTTGAAGAATATGTGGAAGAGACATATGAAGATTGTGATGTAGAGTTTAATTATGGTGGTCAGCCAATCTACTATTATGTTTTATCTGTAGAATAGAATATATGGAATTCGTATCCATTAAGATCGTATGGGATAAGTTGATTTTGTGGATGAATATGACAAAACTGTCATACTGAATGTGAGTATCGGTATGACAGTTTTCTTTCTGTGAGGAGAAATGTACATGAATATATCAGATTCGGTTGCAACGATCAAAGGGGTAGGACCTAAGACAGTTGCACTATTGGGGAAATTGAATATATATACAATTAAGGATTTACTATTGTTTTATCCAAGAACCTATTTACGGTACGATGAACCGGTTCCTGTTCGGGAAGCCCAAGTGGGAGAGAGGGTTGCAATCAGAGCTAATATACAATCATATGTTGATATAAAGAGTGTAAGAAGTATAAAAATTGTTTCCTGTATGGCAAAGGATATGAGTGGTTCAGTGAAATTAACATGGTTTAATTCACCTTTTTTAAAACAGGTATTTCATATTGGACAGACTTATATATTTGTCGGTGTATTATCGGTACGAAATCATCAGCTTGTCATGGAACATCCGGAATATTATACAGAGACGCAGTATCGTAATCTGATCGCATCGTTACAGCCGGTATATTCTCTGACAGAGGGACTGAGCAATAAAACAATCACCAAATTTGTGAAAGAGGCAATGAAGGAGATTGAGCAGCTGCAGGATGATATGCCGAAAGAGATAATAGAGAAAATGCAGTTAATGCCATTAAAAGAAGCTGTGATCGGAACGCATTTTCCGCAAGATATGGAACGTCTGCTGATTTGTAGAAACCGGTTGGTGTTTGATGAATTTTTCCGGTTTTTGGTAGAAATGCACTTCCTTAGAAACCAGACGATCAAAGTTCTGAATCATTATCCGGTCGAGGACTGGAGTGCTGTCCGGCAATATACGGATGAGCTGCCTTTTGAATTGACACAGGGGCAGAAGGATGCGATTGCAGATATTCGCAGTGATATGGCAGGCAGTACGGTGATGAACCGGCTGATCCAGGGAGATGTCGGCTCCGGAAAGACAGCAGTTGCCATGATGGCAATATTAGCTACGGTTAAAAATGGATACCAGGCAGCATTTATGGTGCCGACAGAAGTATTGGCGATGCAGCATTATGAAAGTCTTGAAAAAGATCTGGGGAAATGGGGGATTCGGACAGCATTATTATGTGGTTCTACCAGGTTGTCCGAAAAACGCAGGATATATCAGATGTTAGCGGATGGCGAGATTGATGTGGTTGTCGGAACGCATGCACTGATCCAGGATAAGGTGAACTATCAGAAACTTGCGTTGGTGATAACCGATGAACAACATCGGTTTGGAGTGCGACAGAGAGAAAAATTATCCCTAAAAGGAGAGGAACCACATGTTCTTGTTATGAGTGCAACACCGATTCCGAGAACATTAGCGATCATTATGTATGGTGATCTGGATATTTCTGTGATGAAGGATATGCCGGCACAGCGAAAACCGATAAAGAATTGCGTGGTGGGAACGGATTACAGACCAACGGCGTACAAATTCATCTATCAACAGATTGCACAGGGACATCAGGTGTATATCATTTGTCCGATGGTAGAAGCAAGTGAAAATGTATCCGCCGAGAATGTAATGGATTATCAGGAGCGGATTCGCGAATATTTTCCGGATTCCATTCGAATTTCGTATATACATGGTAAAATGACACCGGATGAGAAGAATACCATTATGAATCAATTTGCAAACCGGCAGATTGATATATTGATCTCGACAACTGTAATAGAGGTTGGGATCAATAATCCGAATGCAACGGTTATGTTGATTGAAAATGCTGAAAAATTCGGACTGGCACAGTTGCATCAGCTAAGAGGGCGGGTAGGCAGAGGAGAGGCACAATCGTATTGTATTATGATGTCCGGAACTGACCGCAAAGAGGCAATGGATCGTTTGTCCATTTTAAATGCATCCAATGATGGTTTTTATATAGCAAACGAGGATCTGAAACTAAGAGGTCCGGGAGATTTCTTTGGAATACGACAAAGTGGGGATATGTTGTTTCATTTAGGAGATATATATAATAATGCGGATATATTGAAACAGGCAAATGATGCGATTTCCTATCTGGAAAGCATAGATTATCCGATTGAATCGCTAGTGGATGAACGGACAATATCTTCTGTTCAATTGTAAATTGATTCATTTTTATAGAAAAATTGGTATGGAATGCTATCTTTTTATATAATTATATGCTATTATCTTATGTAAACTGAAAAAATATGGAAGATATGTCGGAAAGTATTGACAAATCTAGGTTTTTTAATAAAATAGAGTAGGAGTTCTCAAATGAGAGTAATTGCAGGAAAAGCAAGAAGATTACAATTAAAGACACCGGCAGGAATGGATACCCGCCCGACGACGGATCGGATAAAGGAAACATTATTCAATATGTTACAGGATGAATTGACGGATATTCATTTTCTGGATCTGTTTAGTGGAAGTGGTGGTATTGGAATAGAGGCATTGAGCAGGGGCGCTGCGAGAGCATGGTTCGTTGAACAGAACCGGAATGCGGCAGAGATCATAAAAGAGAATCTTATATTTACACATTTGATCGATCAGGCAGAGATTATGAATACATCTGCCATCAGTGCGGTGACAATGCTTCAAGGGAAGACAAAGTTTCATGTTGTATTTATGGATCCGCCATATGGAAAAGGCCTTGAGAAAGAAGTGTTAAGACATCCGGTATTTTTACAGATTCTACACGATCAGGCATTGGTTGTGGTAGAGGCAGATCTGGATACGAATCTGCTTCCGGAAGAGATACCGGGACTGCATATTCTTAAGGAGAAGATCTACAAAACCAATAAGCATATTTTTTTAGAAAAGATATGATAGAGAAACGAGGACAAGAGATTGAGTAAGGCAATTTATCCGGGGAGTTTTGATCCGGTAACCTTTGGCCATTTAGATATTATCAAACGTTCTGCGGAGATGTTTGATGAAGTGATTGTTGGTGTGCTGATCAACAATTCAAAAAAGCCGTTGTTTTCGGCGGAAGAACGTACTGAGATGCTTCAACAGGCGGTTGCTCAGTATAAGAATGTATCGGTGATCAATTTTGATGGTTTACTGATCGATTATATGAAAGCAAATGACATATCGGTGATTGTTCGGGGACTTCGGGCAATTACGGATTTTGATTATGAATTACAGATTGCACAAAGTAACAGGAAAGTTAGTAATGAAACGATTGATACTGTCTTTTTGACAACAAGTATCGACTATGCATATTTAAGCTCCAGTATTGTCAGAGAGTATGCAAGTTATGGCACGGATGTAACAGATTTTGTGCCGGAATTTGTTGCTCGAAGATTGAAGGATCGTTTCCAATCAGATAAATAGAAGAATATAATGGAGGATAAGGCGATGGCAAGAAAAAGTATTGAAGATGTAATGAATGAGATTGAAGATTTTTTAAATAGCTGTAAGACGACAGCGTTATCATCAAATAAAGTAATTGTTCCAAGAGATGAATTTGACGAGTTATTTGGAGATTTAAAAGTAAAGATTCCGGCAGAGATTGATCGTTGTAAGAAGATCATGCGGAACAAAGAGGCTATATTGATGGATGCAAGAAAGAATGCAGACGGCATTATTGCAGAAGCTACGCAGCGTGCAAACCAGATGGTATCTGAGACAGAGATCATGAATCAGGCGAACCAAAAGGCATATGAGACGGTAGAGATGGCAAGAGTACAGGCAAATGATATTTTGGCACAGGCTGTTGCGGAAGCAAATGAAGTTCGGTTGGGGTCTATGCAGTATACCAATGATATCATGATGGGAATCCGGAATTATGTTGAGGCAACAATGGAAGCAGAGCGTGCGAATTATGAGAATCTGATTGCAGCTTTGAATAATGATTTTGTCATTGCAAATGCCAATATTGCAGAGGTTCAGAATCAGATCGTTGAGTTTACAGGAGATCCATCCAGTGTAACAAGAGCGCCACAGATCAAAACTGCGGCAAACGGAAAGGCAGTTCCGACACCTCCAAAGGCAAAACAGAGTGTTGTTGATAAAGTAAAACAGGCAGTTGGTGTAAAGGAAGAGAAGATAGAGGAACCGAAGCAGGAGACAAAACCGGCTGTCAATATTCCTGATTTTATTACAAGCGGAGAAAAGGTGGTCCCGAATGAGACTCCTTTACAGCCAAATGTTGATGTAAAACCGCAGGTGGAAGTAAAAGCAGAAGTGAAACCGGAAACACCGGTTGTTTCAAATGAACAGGCAGCAACAGCGGAGGCTCCGGTTCAGTCGCAGGCAAAAGAACCTCAGGTCATAGATCAGTCCAAACAGCAGCAGGCTCCACAGCCAACCGCACCAACTAACGGCACACCGACCAAGAAGGTAAAGAAAAAGATTGTAAAAAAGAGAAATCCGGTTCTTCACACACCGCAGACCGCACAGGAGACGGTAGCAAAGACATTAGAGGCTGCTGCAGCAGCAAAGGTTGATAAAACGGTATACAAGGCAAATGGCGAACAGGCAAGAGAAGTTCCACCAATGGAAGGCCGTGTGAAGAGAGGACCAAGAGTAGGAAGAGGTTTGGTAGAGAATCAGGTTGAGATGCAGGAAGACAATGGTTTTGAAGTAGAGACAGATGCATTTCGTGAAGACAGTACGGCACCAGCAAAATCATTAGGTGTGGTAGATGATTTTTCAATGGAAGAGAAGTTTTAGATGTGAAAATGGCTACTATATGCAAGATAGCCATATATGATGAAAAAAGTACCTGTGGATAGAATACATTTATCCAACAGGTATTTTTTTATGGAAGCATTAGGATATGTTAAAACACCTTTAATCTGGAATGCACTGCACAAGCCGCCAAAAGAAGAAAGTGCACAGAGAAATGGGATATATAGATTGGATAGTTTGGACGAAGAGGCAAACAGGTCTAAGCCGGTTGTGATCTCTAAAGCTGACAGCGGTAGAATGAAAAAGGAAAAACGGCTAAGAGGAAGTGTGATCTTTATTACAATCGAAAATAATATGACATACATTCCGATGATGACTAAAGTTTGTGTTGTCTGCATAAACGTTTCTGTAATGTGCAGCTTTGCAGAAGTGATATGCAGAGAAACATTGGAAGATTGTTTTGTGATAAAACGAAATTTAACTATGGTTAAAATTAGAACAGGAATGTAAATGCTTCCTAAAAAAAGAAAGAGTGGGAGCTGTTTATCCAGAATGTGAATATATACATATCCGATTAAGAACATGGGGCTTGCCTGACCGGTTAGTGAAAGAATGTCATTAGCGCGCTGCGGTGTGATGCAATGGTTATGTACAAAATCGTTTACAATTTTTCCGCCAAGCGGATATCCGCACAGATTACCAAGGAAAATGGACACAATCTCGTATATATCTCCTTTGATATATTTTTGAAGGTGTTTTGCAGCAGTCTGGTAAGCATTTGTTTCGGATAGGGCATTGGTGATCAGAATAAAAGGAAGCAGAGAAGGGATTAAGGTCTGATACCATAAAAGAAGACCTTGTTGTGCGCCATGTATGGTGTCGTTATGAAAAAATAAAAGTAAAAACAAAAGAAAGATCATGGTGACAAAAGAACGCATTGCACAATCCCGAATCTCTTTTGATAAAATATATGAAGCATTTAGCAGATTATGACGCTGCGTTCATATTCGGTAGGCAGAGTGACGTGATAGCGGTTGTAAAATGCCTGATTATATAAATGACTTTTTTGCAGATCCCGGGTAAACGCAGAATAGGCATCTAGAGGCAGGATGTGCTTCGCCTGTGTTACTTTATTTATAATGGGAACAGTGCCTGATTGTTTGCATTCTTTTAAAAGAAAGGAAGCATTTTTCTGCAAACCTAATAACCGGAGATAATGAATATATCCATTGGCTTTTGCATTGTTCATCTGGCAGGCAGTCTGTGATAACAGAATATTAAGCAGACTTCTTTGGATGCGCGACTGCGACAAATGTCTGCCGGACACACGATCAACAATGGTATCAAAGTCGTATGGAATAGGCGACAGACGACTGAGTGTGTTGGAAAAGTCATTGGAAATATCGCAATATTCCTGGAGTGGTCGCGTATTATAGGATAGGGCATATTGCAAAAATGACAAAAAATCATTCCAAAATAGAGGCTTCGCATCCGGACGGCCGGACAGAATCTCATACACGGATTCCGGCATAAAATGGTGGAGTGATTCATATATGTCAACCTGTTCTCTGATTGCATTGCGAAGTGCTGTGGCGGAACACAGAGAATCAGACAGGTCTGGTTCATGATAGCCGGAACCCTGTCGTGGTATTGCAATGACATCAATCGGAAGATTATATTTTATAATTGCCTTCAGATATTCAATTGCTAATATATTATTCGGTTGTTTGAGTATAGTAGAATACTCAGGATGATTAAAATGCTGGCATAATGCATTGGCGCGGGCTCTGGCATAGGAAAGTCCGCTTGCCAGACCTTCCCGCAATGCGTTCTGATAGGAAATCGGTTCGTTTGTTAAATAGGCTGCAATTTCCTTTAATGGAGTCAGATCAGATGTTTCAGTACCAAAACACAGTGTATCGATCAGTGAGGTGGCATGAAGTGCGAGCACAGCAGCCGTTGCAAAATGTTCAGCACTTGCGGTTGCAAACAGAGAAGGCAGCTCGAATACAACCGATGCCCCTGCCTGAAGAGCAGCTTCCGTTCGGATGTATTTATTAAAAATTGCCGGTTCCCCGCGCTGGACATAATCACCGCTCATCATGATGATGATCTGCTTATCAGGAAAACGCTCCTTTGCGGAACGGATTAAATAAGCATGCCCATTATGAAAAGGATTAAATTCTGCAATGATACTAATGTGTTTCATATTCTGCTCCGATCGTCATATTTTTGTATAGTATACTACATTTTTGATAAAAATACATTCTTTTCTTTACAAGTATAAATGTAAATGATATAGTATATTTATCTTTTATTTCAACGATTTCGTATTGATTCCCGGATGTTTATATAATTGAATCGAAAATACATTCGATTTGTGTTGACAAGTCGGACGGAATATATTAAGATTAAGAAAACGAACAAATGTTCATGGAGGTTATTAGAATGGCAAATGAAGATAAGATGAAAGCGCTGGATGCTGCGCTTGCAAATATTGAGAAGCAGTTTGGAAAAGGAACGGTTATGAAATTGGGAGATTCTGCAGCAGATATGAATGTAGAAGCAATTCCTACCGGTTCATTGAGTCTGGATCTTGCATTGGGAATTGGTGGTGTACCAAAAGGAAGAATTATTGAGATATACGGTCCGGAATCAAGTGGTAAGACGACGGTTGCATTACATATTGTTGCAGAAGTACAAAAGAGTGGTGGAATCGCAGGATTTATTGATGCAGAACATGCATTAGATCCGGTATATGCAGGGAATATTGGAGTCGATATTAATAATTTGTATATTTCACAACCGGATAACGGAGAGCAGGCATTGGAGATTACGGAGACAATGGTACGTTCCGGTGCAGTAGATGTTATTATTGTGGATTCTGTTGCAGCACTTGTTCCGAAAGCGGAGATCGAAGGCGAGATGGGTGATTCCCATGTGGGATTGCAGGCACGTTTGATGTCACAGGCATTGCGTAAATTAACTGCCGTGATCAGCAAATCCAATTGTGTCGTTATTTTTATCAACCAGCTTAGAGAGAAAGTCGGAGTTATGTTTGGTAATCCGGAGACAACGACAGGTGGTCGTGCATTGAAGTTCTATTCTTCTGTACGTTTGGATGTTAGAAGAATTGAGACCTTGAAGCAGAATGGAGAAGTAATCGGTAACCGAACAAGAGTAAAAGTTGTTAAGAATAAAGTGGCTCCTCCATTTAGAGAGGCAGAATTTGATATTATGTTTGGTAAGGGTATCTCGAAGGAAGGTGACATTTTAGATCTTGCAGTCAAAGAGAATATCGTTAATAAATCCGGTGCATGGTTTTCTTATAATGGAGAGAAGATTGGACAGGGTAGAGAGAATTCCAAGATCTTCCTGCAGGATAATCCGGAGATTGCTTTGGAGATTGAGAATAAAGTCCGGGAAAGTGCCGGGTTGGGTGATGTAACAGAAGATGGTAAGACTGTTTTGGAGAATGAAACAGAGGATAAGTAATGTATATTTGTAAGATAGAGAAAGATGGCAAACAGTACCGGATATACGGAGAGAATGGATATGAATTCTCTTTGTATTATTCGGAGGTGAAACGTTATCATATAGAGGAACAGTGCGAGTTGGATGAGGACGTTTTGCAGGATATCTATCAGACGGTTCTTTATAAAAGGGTAAGAGAACGGGCGTTGTATTTGTTGGAACGGCGTCCGTATTCTATTTTGGACATGAAGAATAAACTTAAAAAAAATCAATATCCGGAACAGGTCATCGCTCGGGTGATTGATTTTTTGGTAAAGTATCATTATCTAGATGATGTCAATTATGCAGAATTATATGTTTCATCTTATTCCAACCGTAAGAGTCAGAGACAGATGCGGTATGAATTGGCACAAAAAGGAATCGATAAGGATGTTATTGTAACATGTCTTAGTCAAAAAGAAGATTCGGAGCAGGAATGTTTTCAGATAAGATTTGAACGTTATATACAGGGAAAAGATATGTGTGATTTCAAGGTGAGACAGAAGGTATATCGTTATTTTTATTCGAAAGGATTCCCGGGATATATGATTGAACAGGCGTTGGATGCAATCCGTTATGACGTGGAATAATTGTGCTTTTTCACATCAAATTGAATGATTATTTTATAAAATTCTTTCTTTTGCTTGACAGATTGCACAAAAAAAGATAGAATTTAACTGTTGTACTTATGTTAAGTGCAATGATAACTTAATAAGGAGGTGCTCCTGTGGAACCAGGCTATATTATTGTTTTTGCTATTATTTTAATCGTAGCTGTTATCGTTTCTTGGTTCTTATCTCTTACATATCGTAAGAATGTGGTGGAGAAGAAGAATTCAGATGCAGAAGACAGAGCGAGAGAGATTATAGATGAAGCTGTAAAGAACGCTGAGGCTAAGAAAAAGGAAATTCTCCTAGAAGCAAAGGAAGAGTCGATTAAGACGAAGAATGATCTTGATAAAGAGATTAAGGATCGTCGTAATGAAGTTCAGAGAATGGAAAAGAGAGTTCTTTCGAGAGAAGAGAATTTAGATCGAAAGACAGAAACCATTGAGAAGAAAGAATCAGCACTTGCATCTAGAGAACAATCCTTAGAGAAGCAGAAGGCAAAAGTGGAAGAGCTTGAGTCAAAGAAATTACAGGAACTGGAGAGAATCTCTGGATTAACCTCTGAACAAGCAAAAGAATATTTGTTAAAGACTGTTGAAGATGAAGTAAAACATGAAACCGCAGTTCTAGTAAAAGAGTTAGAGACTAGAGCAAAAGAAGAAGCAGGTAAGAAAGCAAAGGAATATGTTGTTACAGCAATTCAGAAATGTGCTGTAGATCATGTTGCCGAGACTACAATTTCTTTAGTTCAATTACCAAATGATGAGATGAAAGGCCGAATTATTGGACGTGAGGGTAGAAATATCCGTACGTTAGAGACAATGACGGGTGTGGATCTGATTATCGATGATACACCGGAAGCAGTTGTTTTATCAAGTTTTGATCCGGTCAGAAGAGAAGTGGCAAGAATTGCCCTTGAGAAATTAATCTTAGACGGAAGAATTCATCCGGCTAGAATTGAAGAAATGGTTGAAAAAGCACAGAAAGAAGTCGAGCAGATGATGCGTGAAGAAGGCGAGAATGCAGCATTAGAAGTTGGTGTGCAGGGTCTTCATCCAGAATTGATTCGTTTACTTGGTAAGATGAAGTTTAGAACCAGTTACGGACAGAACGCATTAAAACATTCAATGGAGGTAGCGCAATTATGTGGTTTGTTGGCTGCTGAAGTGGGTGTGGATGTCCGCATGGCGAAACGTGCAGGTCTTTTACATGATATTGGTAAATCTGTGGATCATGAAATGGAAGGTTCACATATTCAGATTGGTGTTGATTTATGTAGAAAATACAAAGAATCTGCACTCATTATTAATGCCGTAGAGGCACATCATGGAGATGTAGAACCGGAGTCATTGATTGCATGCATTGTACAAGCAGCAGATGCAATTTCTGCCGCTCGTCCGGGTGCAAGACGTGAGACATTGGAAACATACACCACTCGTTTGAAGCAATTAGAAGATATTGCAAACGGATTTAAGGGTGTAGATAAAACTTTTGCGATTCAGGCAGGTAGAGAGATTCGTATTATGGTAGTTCCAGAGCAGATAAGTGATTCTGACATGGTACTTTTAGCACGTGATATTTCAAAACAGATTGAGGATGAATTGAAGTATCCGGGTCAGATTAAGGTAAATGTGATTCGTGAATCCCGTGTTACGGATTATGCGAAATAGAGAATTGTCTTTGATACGAGAATGAAACAGACTGTCGTGGTCATGATAGAATATCATGATTACGACAGTTTTTTTGTTAGAACAATATGAAAAGACATATTTCTGCCCGAAAGGCATATATTTTTTATGGGGTGTTTTTTTGAATCGAAAAGCCACAAATAAAAAACTTGGACTTTGTACATATGGAATGCTGGTAATGGGGGCAATTGCGGGATGTGTGGTGTTTTTTTGCAGTTTGCTGTTATGGAGATATCCGGTGACGGATTATGGATTGGAAGATCTGCATGTCCTACAAGCAATGAATCTGCCGCATAAGACGTATATTATGTACATTTGCAGGAGAAGATTTTTACAAGTGATTCTCTTTATTGCAATATGGTCTGTCGGTACATATTATATTGCAGCAGTTGTTTTTCATTTGTTTTGTGGATGCTATTTTGGTTTTTTATTAGCGGATTGTTTTGTGAAATTTGGATTAAAGGGAATTGCTTATGCAGTGGCATGTTTCGTGCCGCATTATATTTTATTGTTTTTTGCCGGATATCTATCCGGGTATTGGTTTGCAAAAGATAATATACAGAAAAAATATTATTACGGGAATGTAAATAATGCGCAATCTTTTCTTAAAGTTTTTGTTATTTTTTTGTTGTTATCCGGTGCAGTTTTTATTGAGATAAAATTCCAGAAAAATATTTTAAATTTTTTTTACCAATATCTAGTATAAAGATATTATGTTAATACCCCATTTGGTAGAAAGACGGCAGAATACTAGGAAAATCAAGATTTTCGGGAAAAATAACATTTGATTTTATGTAAATTAAACATTATAATAGACGTATTCAATATAAGAAATAAGGGGTTAGAGAATGCAACAAAAGATTAATGGCTTCGTGGAGTACTTAACAAATGTTAAGCACGCGAGCAAAAATACAATTGCATCATACAGAAGAGATCTTGTGAAGCTTAATAATTTCTTAACAGATTCCGGATGCAAGTCGATCAAAGAGATTACAGGAACAAATTTGAATTCCTATATTCTGAAGATTGAAAAACAAGGATTGTCTACTGCAACGGTTTCAAGAAATATAGCATCAATTAAGGCATTCTTTTTATATATGCTAAAACAGGGCGAGATTCAGGAGGATCCAAGCGAGTCTTTGAAACCTCCAAAGATTGAGAAGAAAGTACCTGTTATTTTATCAATTGAAGAAGTGAATCTTTTGTTGGAACAGCCGTCTGGTACATCTCCGAAAGAGGTTCGTGATAAGGCTATGTTAGAGGTGTTGTATGCTACTGGAATCCGCGTATCAGAACTAATCAATCTTAAGGTGGCAGATGTTAATCTGGCAATGAATTTTTTGCAGTGTCATGATAATAATAAGGATAGAGTAATTCCATTTACGAATGAAACAAGAGAAGCATTAGATAATTACCTACATAATGCACGTTCGACAATGTGCCGGGAAGAACAGGAATATCTTTTTATAAATTGTCAAGGCACACCTATGACGAGGCAGGGATTTTGGAAGATTATCAAATATTATTCAGCAAAGGCCGGTATTAAGAAAGACATTACACCGCATACAATCCGTCATTCATTTGCGATGCATTTAGTAAGCAATGGCGCGGATCTAAAATCTGTTCAGGAAATGTTGGGACATTCTGATATTTCTACGACGCAGATATATCTTAAGAATAATGCTAATATTAAGTTGAAAGAAGTATATGAAAAAGCGCATCCGAGAGCGCATGTTTCATAGCATTGTCGCTGTGAAAAAAGTATGAAATAATTGTATCTTATATGATTTTATTGTATAATCATATAAGTGTGAAAATGAGAACTGTCACACATCAAAGAATGGATCTGTGGCAGTTTTTTTGTGAATGGAGTGAGTTGGCACACAGAACTATATATAATCAAGAACATGTTTGCCGGCTTGGTTTAGATTGTGCTGAGGATGAGTTTGGAGGATACTATGGTTGCAGTAACGGACTTGAAAATGTCATATGGATCGAAAGAGATATTAAAAGGGATATCATTTACCATTAAGAAAGGTAAGATTGTAGGTCTCTTGGGAGTGAATGGTGCAGGAAAGTCGACAACGATGAATCTGCTGACAGGCTATTTGACACCCACAGGTGGTTCTGTTCGAATATGTAACGAGGATATAGAAAAAAATCCACAAAAGGCGAAAAAATACATTGGATATGTTCCGGAAATTCCACCTGTATATAAAGATATAAAAGTAAGGGAGTATTTGAATTATGCGGCTCAATTAAAAGGGATAAAGGATTATAAGAGTGAAGTGGAAAGAGTTCTTATACTGATGGATTTAAAAGAACGGGAATATGATTTTATTAAGACTTTGTCCAAAGGCTATGTGCAGCGAATCGGGTTTGCGCAGGCATTATTGGGTGCTCCGTCCGTTATTATTATGGATGAACCTCTTTCCGGATTAGATCCTGCGGAATCGAAGAAAATCAGGCATCTTATCAAAAGTCTGCAGGAAGATCATGCAATGCTGATCAGTTCCCATGATTTAACGGAGATTGAGGAACTTTGTAATGAAGTGCTGATCCTGAAAGATGGACAACTTGTTATGGATAACAATTCCATTCGGGCAAAACGCCGTGCGGGAAATAATCAATATGAATTGATTATTAAAGGAAATAGAGACGCAATCCAGGAAATATTGACTAAGCATTCTGCCTTAAAGGAAGTAAAATTTTCAAAAGAAGCGGAAAGCGGTGTATATGTATTTTTAGTAAAAGCAAAGGATACCAGAGATATTCGGGACAGTCTTTTTACATATCTGGTAGGTAAGAAATATCAGGTTTATGGTATTAGAAGACTGGAACATTCTCTGGAGGATGTGTTTATGGAAGCAACAGGCGAGGAGGAATAGGAAAATGACCGCAGTATTAAAAAAAGAATTAAAAGGGTATTATACGTCCTTGTTTACGTATGTGTATTATGGTCTGTTCTTTCTGATGCTTGGTGTGCTTTTTGTAAGAGACTGTCTGAACAGTTATAACACCAGTTTTGGATATTATGTATTGAGTTCCGCATTTGTTGTTGTATTAGTGATTGCACCGTTGTATACGATGCGGTTGTTGGCACAGGAAAAGAAGAATCGGACAGATCAGCTATTATTTACAGCACCTGTTTCGAAAATGAGTGTAATAGCAGGTAAATTTCTGGCGGCTGCAATTGTTTTGTTTGTTCCGATTGTATTATCAATCGGTTATCCGATCTATATAGCAGGTTGCGGTGAGATGAGCGTTCGTTTTCTTACAGGCAGTTATTTGGCGGTTAGTCTGGTTGTACTTGTTTTGCTGGCATTTGGAATGTTTGTTTCTGCTCTTACATCCAATACGGTACTTGCTGTTATTGTGACATACGCGGTATATCTGATTGTAATTTTAGGAAGAATTATAGAAAATTTTGTTCCAGTAGAATGGATATATCAATTGTTCCGAAGATTTTCCGTGTATAATATATATTATGCAATGGTGTCCGGAATTGTAAGAAGCGGCGATGTGTTGTACCTGTTGTTTTTGACCATATTATTTTTTGTTCTTACATGGTTTGTTGAGGAAAAACAACGACTTGGAAATAGAAGATGGATTGCAGGAATCGGAGTCAGTGTGATTGTCTTTGGAATTGTAACAATGATTGGCATGCAGACTACAAAGATATTTGATCTGACTGCGGAACAACTGTTGACATTTTCAGATGAAACAAAACAGTTGGCTGCGGATATTAAAAAAGAGACGGACATTTATTATTTGGGAGATAGGAGCAGAGCGAATGCGACATATCAGGAATTGATGGCACAGTATCATAAGTTGAATTCTAAGATTCGGGTTCATTATGTGAATGCTCAATCTGACTCAGAATTTCGTAATAAATATCTGGCGGATGTTTCGGATATTAGTGAGACCAGTATGGTTGTGGTTTGTGGGGAAAAGTATGTGTACCTTGATGCAAACCGATATATTACAACACTACAGACTTCTCAATATTCATATAAAAGTACATTAGAAGTTGAGAATCAGCTTACCAGTGCAATTTGTTATGTGAATTCAGAGGAGAGCATGAAGATATATTATTTAACCGGGCATGGAGAAACACAATTAGCAACAGGATTTTCTAATATGCTTCGTATGAATGATTATCAATTGGAAGAATTGGATATTGTTTCGAAACTGAATTCTGTCGAGGCAACGATTCCGGAAGATTGTAAGGCGTTATTGATTGAGGCTCCGGAGTCTGATCTGTCAGAAGATGAGATTACAGCATTAGAAGAATATATGGATGATGGAGGAAAGATCTTTGTTTCAATTGATCCGTTAAATGAGGATCTGGAACATTTTGATGGGTTCCTTAAAAAGTATGGATTTCAATTACAACAGGGAGTTGTTATTGAAGGAAGCCCTGATAATTATGTGTATGATACCGCATATTATTTACAACCGAAGATTGAATCGCATGCTATTACGAAGGAATTAGAAAAGGATTCATTGCCTGTTCTTACAATGACGAGCAAAGGAATTTACAAAGAAGGAAGTGCAAATGGATATCAATGTACGGATCTTTTAGTAACTACGGCAAAAGCCTTTTCGAAAGTGGCGGATTTTGATGATGTTACAACAAAGGGAACCGATGATGTAGGAGGACCATTTAGTGTGGCGTCCCTTTCAGAAAAGAAGGATGGGGGCAAAATGCTATTGCTTGCCTCAAATATCTTTTTTCAGGATGAAGTGGACACAGAATCTTCCGGTGGCAATCGAAGATTCTTTTTGTCAGCAATCAATTATCTGACCGGAAACGAAGATTCCGGAATTATGATTCCGGGCAAGACGGTAGGAGATCAGGTTGCGTTATATCCAAACGAAACGCAGACGTTTGTGAGGATTTTTACAATTGTCCTTATGCCGGTTCTGCTATTATTGATCGGGATTGTAGTCGTAATTTGCTATCGGAAAAATGTGATTGTTCACATGCATAGAAAGAATCAAAAGAAGGATGAACAAGATGAAACAGTGGAGTCGTAAAAAGCAAATCGGATTAGTTGTATGTACGCTTGTGTTTTTGAGTGTGATTTTAATTTTAATGAAGCAGCCGTCTTATGCTGCGTGGGTGCATAAGGAGGATGGCACGGTTTCGTATCAGAACGAAGATGGAAAAGAAGTAACGGGTTTTCAGGAAATTGACGGTAAACGCTATTATTTTGACAATAAAGGGAATTTACAAACCGGCAAGTTTTATGTACAGGATGAGGATGCTTATTATTATAGCGATGAAAATGGTGTTATATCGAGTGGTGGAATTGTAACGGTAAATGATGGATTTTATAGTGTTGATGAATCTGGTAAGATACAGAAAGGTTTTATTGATCTTGATCAGGCAAGATATTATTTTGATGAGAAAGCATCTATGGTCAAAGGTTGGTTTAAATATGATGGAAACTGGTATTATACAGATGACTCAGGGAAAATGGTAACCGGCTGGTCTACGATTGATGGGTATCGATATTATTTTGGGGCAGATGGTATTCGGGTAAGTAATACAGTTATGGATATGGATGGTGTTACTTATGTATTTAATGAGGATGGAAGCGTTGATGAAAATGCGACCTTGGTATACCCGGTATATCAGGAACTTACAGCAATCCGGCAATCAAATTCCCTTTCGGATATTCGCCAGGATTCAAAGGTGCAGGCATGTGCGATTCTGCGTGCCGGTGGATTGAGTGATGGATTTTCGAATGTGACCGAAGGAGAAATCGAAACACTCTTAAAAAACAGAGGTGTAAAAAGTAATAACGGATATGAATTTTCTTATGGTGGAATAGAAGGCTACAGTGTGGATCGGCTGATTCAGGATATGAGGAAAGATACAGCATTGAAGAGTGCGTTAAAGGATAGTGCAGTAACAGCGGTTGGAATTGGAGTAAGCACAAAGGATAATATCAACTATTACGACATTATCCTCATCTGCGAGTAAACTTATACCCTTGCACAGCGTAAGTGACGGACGATGTGTGAGGGCACATGCGAAAGGTATAGAGAAAGCCATGTGGGTTTGCCTTTATGGTACGCAGGCACGCTTGCGCTATGCTTCATACGCAACGGTGCTAGGTTCGTAAGAACCTCACCAAGCACCGGCGTAATCAGAATGCCTTGC